>Ga0315912_10000588_pt1 | contig 61555 bp, 51 predicted proteins | sample VfabasoilMG_FD_204469 | JGI IMG/M metagenome (GOLD analysis project Ga0315912, IMG submission 204469) | Garden soil microbial communities collected in Santa Monica, California, United States - V. faba soil | ecosystem: Environmental > Terrestrial > Soil > Garden | place: USA: California...
AATCCAATCGGAATTTGACCCTCCATAACATTTTTGCCATTGAATGCCTGGCGCTTGAGCAAGCAGGAAATTCGATTGCAGGACAAAAAGGATGAATAGGGCTATTTTTCTTTTATTTGGATTCATTTGTAGTAATAAAATTTTTCAGGAACAGGGGGATTTCGTTTTACGCAAAACTACAGGTTTTTTAACTCCGGTAATTATCAAACTGCACCGGCAAGTCCAGTTTCTGACTTCGTAACATTGTCTGCACGGCCTGCAGGTCATCCAGCTTTTTTCCTGTCACTCTCACCTGCTCATCCATGATGGAGGCTTGTACCTTCATGCCCGTATCCTTGATCATCTTGACGATTTTACGCGCCGTGTCCTTGTCAATTCCCTGCTTTACTTTGATGTCCTTCTTTACCATGTTGCCGGCAGCATAAAGTTCCTTCCCAAAGTCCAGTGAATTCGCATCGAGGGATTGCTTCACCATCCTGGAAATAATGATCCCCTCAATCGCCTTCATCCGCATATCATTTTCGGTGACGATGTGAATCATCATCGTTTTTTTATCCAGCTCAATAGCCGACTTGGAATCATGAAAATCGTAACGAGAAGAAACTTCTTTAATCGCTACGTTAATCGCGTTGTCAAGACGCTGGGGATCTACTTTGCTGACGATGTCGAAGGAGGGCATTTAATTTGAAAATTTGAGAATTTGAGTCCCGATAGCTATCGGGATTGAGAATGGGTTGATTAGCTGATTAGCTGATGTGTTGATTAGCAGATTAACTTCTGACTTTTAACTTTTGACTTTTGACTTCTGACTTTTGACTTCTGAGTTTTAACTTTTTTTATTTATCAGGTATACCCCGCTAAGAACGCAAATCAATCCGAAAAGATAAAAAATGTTGAAACTTTCCCCGTCTACAAGTCCCCATATAACGGCCACAATGGGGATCAGGTATGTCACTGAACTGGCTGCCAGGGCGCCGGCACTTTTTATGAGGTTGTTGAACAGGAAGGTGGAGATGGCCGTACTGAAAACAGCCAGGATGACGACGGAACCCAGGCTCATCATGGATCCCTGCATGGTTTGGGTACGGTAAATAAAATCGGTGCTGAACAGGTAGACCGCTGCCGGCGGACCGATAAACATCAGTGCAAAGCCTGTAAGCGAGAGACTGTCTACTTCAGACAGGCGATGCCTCAGAATGTTCACGCTAAAAGCATAACAGACCGTGGCGGCGACCACGACCAGCGGAAATACAATATGCGCGGCTCCGCCTGCGCCTGACCGGGTAACGATGAGCAGCAAGGCACCGGTCAACCCCAGCAACAATCCCAGGATTCGGTTGCGTGTAACGATCATGTTAAAAAAGATAACGCCTGCAATCAATGTAAATACAGGGGTCAGCGAATTGATCATTCCCGCAAGCGAACTGCTGATGCCGGTTTGGGCATAAGGAAATAAAATGGCCGGAATCCCATTCCCCAATATTCCGGCTGCAGCTACGTATTTCCATTTGTCGCGGGGAACCTTTGAAAAACTATTCCAGACAAAAGGAAACAGGCAGAGAAAGGAAACAAGCATCCGCAGCGTCCCCACCTGGTAGGGGGTGTATGCATACAACCCTCGCTTCATCAGGATAAAAGAGCTGCCCCAGATCACAGCCAATATGCCAATTAAAAAATAAGTCCGGGAAGAACTTTTCATCGGGAAGTCCGGCGCGCCGGCTTTTGTTTCCGCTGTCCTTTTCTTTCATGAAAGGCGCCCTGGAAAGCAGGATCGTCCTTTTTCCTTTGCATGTCTATTTCACGAAGCATTTTCTGATTCTCTTCGGCATCCGTGTACTCTACCGGCACCTCGCCCGGCAGAGGTTGCACCGGGATTTTATTTCCGATCAGTTTCTGGATTTTCCGGATATGGTATTCTTCATCGGGTGCGCAAAAGGTGATGGACTTGCCTGTGCGGAAGGCCCTGCCTGTACGGCCAATACGATGAATGTAATCCTCGTAAACGATCGGCACGTCAAAATTAATTACGTGCGACACTTCCGTCACATCGATGCCACGCGCTGCCACATCCGTAGTGACGAGTAATCGTACAGAACCCTCTTTGAACGCACGTATCGAATTCATGCGTGTGTTCTGGTCTTTATTGCCATGGATGACACGCACCTGTTCTTCCCCGTACTTACGGGCAATGTATTTATGAATATTGGATGCCGCCAGCTTCGTCTTGCAAAACACGATGACCCTGGAAAGCGCCGGATCAATGAGCAGAAAATTAAGGAGGTTAATTTTTGTCTTCAGGTTCGGCACGGCATACAGTTCCTGGCTTACGGATTTGGCCGTTCTCCTTTCCGGGGTAATATTAATTTCCATCGGGCGATCCAAAAAATCGGCGGCTACCTTTTGCACGTTGGCATTCATCGTAGCCGAGAACAACAGGTTTTGTCTTTTCTTAGGCACGACTTCCAGTATCCGGTTGATTTGAAATTTGAAGCCCATGTCCAGCAGGCGCTCGGCTTCATCCATGACGAAGACCTTTATTTTCTTCACGACCAGGTGACCTGCCAGGTACAGGTCTAAAAATCGTCCGGGTGTGGCTACCACGATATCCACGCCTTTTTCCAAAGCTTCTATCTGAGACTTCATTCCCGTGCCTCCGAAAACAGCAGCAATCCGCAGGTCTGTATATTTTGCAAGCAGGACAGCCTGCTCCATCACCTGCAAGGCCAGCTCCCGTGTAGGCACCAGGATCATGGCACGCGGCGCATCCCCTTCGGCAAATTTTATTTTCATTAAAATCGGCAGCAGGTAAGCCGCCGTTTTGCCGGTACCGGTCTGAGCGATGCCCGTCAGGTCATGTCCGCCCAGGATCATGGGAATGGCCTTTTGCTGAACAGGCGTAGGCGATACGAAGCCGGCATCGGAAACGGCATTCAACAGTTGCTTGTTGAGTTTAAAATCCTGAAAAGTGATCTCCTCCATTGCCGGCAAAGATAGCAGTGCAAAAAGATTCCAGCCTGCTTGCGGATAAAAAAAGGGGCCCTTTGAACAGGGCCCCCTTCTCTATGCTTTGAATCTGATATTCGCTTACCAGATCTTCGCCCGGTCCGATTCCTTCCTGTACAGCTGATCTCCTTCTTTCACGTCGAAGGCTGTATAGAATTCAGGCATGTTGCTCAGCGTTCCGTTCACACGGAATTGCGCCGGGGAATGCGAATCGGTGATGATGCGTTGTGCCTGCGCTTCCGGGCGAAGGCTGCCGGCCCAGATGCGGGCAAAACCCAGGAAGAAACGCTGGTCGGGAGTAAAGCCGCTGATCTTCTGATCGCTCTTGCCCTGCTCGGTGCGTTTGAAAGCTTCGTAAGCAATGGACAAACCGCCCAGGTCGGCAATGTTCTCCCCGAGGGTGAGATGGCCGTTTACGTGGATGGAATCCAGAACGGTGTATGCATTAAACTGCTCTACAATCCGGTTCGCTTTTCCTTCAAACTTGGCCGAATCTTCACTGGTCCACCAGTTGGTGAGGTTACCCTTTGCATCGAAGTTACGGCCCTGGTCGTCGAAACCATGCGTCATTTCATGACCAATCACCGCGCCGATGGCTCCGTAGTTTACGGCATCATCGGCATTGGCGTTAAAGAAAGGCGGCTGGAGAATTCCGGCAGGGAATACAATTTCATTCACCGTCGGGTTATAGTAAGCATTGACGGTCGGAGGCGACATGAGCCACTCTGTGCGGTCTACCGGTTTTCCGATTTTGCTGACCATGTAGGTGTAGTTCCACTCGGCTGTATTCATCAGGTTCTGGTAGAAGTTGTCACGGGTAACGGTTACGCCTTCGTAGGTTTTCCACTTGTCAGGGTAACCGATCTTCCGGATGATGGCGCTGAGTTTTTCATTCGCCCGCTTCTTTGTTTCATCGCTCATCCAGTCCAGTTTGTCAAGGCGGTCATGGTATACGGCAATCAGGTTGCTCACCAGTTCATCGGCTTTCTTCTTGGCTTCAGGCGGGAAATATTTAGCCACATAAAGTTGCCCCAGCGCATCGCCCAGGAACATATCCGTCAGGCCGACCATGCGTTTCCAGCGCGACTGGATGGCCTTCTGGCCGTTCAAAAATTCGTTGTTGAAATGATAATCCTCCATCACGAAGTCATCGCTCAGCACATTTCCTGAGAGGTTCAGCAAATGCCATTTCAGGTAAATCTTCCAGTCGGCCAGCGACGTCGCTTTCAACTGGTGTTCCAGTTCCTTCAAAAAGTCCGGTTGTCCCAGTACCAGGTAATCATATTTACCGGTAATCTTCATGGCATTCAACATCTGGTCCCACTGCAGGCTGGGAGTAGCGGCATTCAGGTCGGCAACCGTCACTTTGTGGTACGTTTTGTAGGGGTCCCGCTGCTCGAGTCGTGTCATGGAAGCTTTCGCAAGGTCCGTTTCGATACGCATGACCGTTTTCGCATACAGGTCGGACGTTTTCGCATCCATTCCGTATAGCTGGAACATTTTAGATACGTGTTTCACATACTCTTTCCGGATGTCGGAAGAACGGGCATCCGTAAGCACATAAAAATCACGATCCGGAAGGGAGATGCCGCCCTGGTAAATTTGCGGTACCACTACTTCGCTGTTCTTGGGATCCTGTCCGGCATAAAAACCAAACATGGGATTGGCGCCCCACATCTGCATTTTAGCTACCGTAGCAAAAACACCTTGCATATCGGAAAGCTTATCGATCGCTTCCATATCTGCCTTAATCGGCGTGCTTCCCTGCTTCTCAATATTCACCGTATCCATGGCGCTGGCAAAGAAGTCGCCTACCAGTTGTTCCGGGCTGCCTTTCGCGGCATCGGTTTTCGCCGTTGCAGCTTCCGCAATTTCTTTCAGGTGCGATTTATTGTCCTCTGCCAGGCGGTTAAAAGTACCCCAGCGGGTCTGATCTGCCGGGATCGGGTTGGCCTTAATCCAACCGCCGCCGGCATAATTAAAAAAGTTGTCACCGGGCTTTACGGTCGAATCCATATCAGCCAGGAAAATGCCTTCGTCCTTCATCGTTTCACTTTGATTTTTGCATGATACCGCCGTAAAAGTCACGCCGGCAATCAGTACTACAACTGCAGATTTTTTCATGTTTGCTTGTTAATAATTCAGTGGGCAAAAGTAAACTTTATCTCCGCCGTAAAATGCGGATTAACCTTTCGTTAACATCATTAACTAAGAAGCGTTAAAGGCTGGATTTCAATTGAGTTCACAGCGCCGCCCTGGGCGAATCCCCTGCCTGCAGAAGATAGGAGATAGAAGTTAGTAGCGTGCCATGACTCACCTCCCCCTGCCCCCTCCAGAGGGGGATAAGATTTCTCTATCTGAAAAGCGGCCATCAATTTGAATGAAACATGTTGTGATGAAAATCTATGTCTGTCTTCTCCAATGCAGTTTGTCCCCCTCTGGAGGGGGCAGGGGGAGGTATGCAGGCACCAGGGTCCATCTTTCGCCAAGGCTTCGGATGGCAAGGCCAGAGTCCAGAGTCCAGCGTCCCCTCCTACGCTAAAGCTTCGGAGGGCGATGCCCTACTATGCTAAAGCTTCGGAGGGCGATGCCCTAGCTAAAGCTTCGAAGGGCGATGCCCTACTACGCTAAAGCTTCTTTGGGCGATGCAGGGTCATGAACCTTATTTCGGGATTCCCGTATGAGGGGCCTTGCCTCCTGATTTTACCCCATTTTCAAGGGGAAAAGGGGCACATTCCATTTTCAATATTTCAATAGAGATCGTATCTTCGCCACCTCATTTTTAAAAACTAGTAAAATATGGCTGTTCTTTCGTCGATTCGCAAGCGTGTAGGTCTTGTGATTGGTTTTGTAGGAGTTAGTATGGTATTATTCATCCTGGGAGATGTCCTGACATCAAGCCAGGGGCTTTTTGGAAGTAACAGCAACGTGCTGGCTGAAGTGGGTGGCAATAGCATCACTGCACAGGAGTTTGAAACCCGGGTTCAAACCATGATGGAAAATTACAAAGCGAGCACGCAAAAAGACAACCTGGATGAAAATACACAGGATATGATCCGTGAACAAGCCTGGACTACCCTGTTGAATGAAAATATCCTTGGAAAACAGTATAAGGAAGTCGGAGTTTCCTGTTCCCCGGAAGAACTCTACGATATGTGCGCGGGAAAGAACGTGAATCCGCAGGTACGCCAGGCCTTCACCGACCCCAAAACCGGCGTTTTCAATCCTTCCGAAGTGGTGAAGTTCCTTAAAGATCTTCCCAACAGAGATGAAAAAGTTCAGAAGCAATGGAAGAGCTTTGAAGACGGTATGATGCAGGAAAGACTCGCTGAAAAATACAGGGACGTTATTAAAGGCGCCTTGTACGTAACCAAAGCGGAAGCTAAATCCGACTATTACGACAAAACACGTACGGCCAACATCCGTTTTTTTCAACTCAACTACATGACTGTTTCCGACAGCGCCGTTAAAGTGGAAAACAGCGACCTGGAGAGTTACTACGCCACGCATAAGAAAGACTTCGAACAAAAAGAAGCGATGCGTAAAATCGACTACGTGGTGTATGACGTGATGCCCAGCGCAGATGACCGCAACGATGTGATCAAATGGATCAATGAAAAGCGAGATGCTTTTGCGGCGACGGCTAACGATACGGTTTTTGTAAACCAGAACAGCGACGTTCCGTTTGACAGCAGCTATCACGCGAAGGGAACCCTGCCCATGATCCTCGACAGCACGTTATTCAATGCACCGGTTGGAACGTTAGCCGGACCCTATGAAGACGGTGGCCGTTTCAAAGTATCGAAACTAATTAATGTGAAGATGGTTCCTGACAGTGTCAGGGCCAAGCATATTCTTGTCAAGGTTAACAACAACGACACGGCCCGTGCCATGGCGAAGGCTGACAGCTTGAAAAACCTTATCCGCCAGGGCGGTGTTTTCGACATCCTGGCCATGACGAATTCCGAAGATCCGGGATCTGCCGTGAAAGGCGGGGACCTCGGCTGGTTCCGTAAAGGCATGATGGTAAAGCCCTTTGAAGACGCCTGTTTCGACGGCAAAAAAGGCGACCTCACCATTGTAGAATCCCAGTTTGGAATACATCTTATCCAGGTGACCGATAAAGGCGCCGTATCCAGGCAGGTCCAGGTTGCTACCGTGGAACGCGCCATCGAACCTTCCCAGAAAACATACGACGCCGCTTATAACCTGGCGATGAAATTTGCCGCCAACAACCAAAATGGCGATCAGTTCGACAGTGCCGTTGTAAAAGAAGGTCTCGGCAAACGTACTGCCGATAACCTGCGCGCTGCCGACAAGAACATCGCAGGACTTGACAAACCCCGTGAAGTTGTGCGTTGGGCTTTTGGCGCCAAGTTGAATGAAGTATCCAAAGTATTTACGCTGGGAGATAAATATGTGATCGCACATCTGGTCGACATTAAGGAAAAAGGCACGCTTCCGCTGGAGCAGGTGAAAGACCAGGTAACAGCAGCGGTGCGTAAGGCTAAGAAAGGCGATATGCTGACAGAGAAAATTACGGCGCAGTCCTCCGGGAATGTACGATTTGAAGACCTTGCCCAAAAGCTTGGCCAGAATGTTTTCCCTGCAGGCAACATCAACTTCGCCTCCACGTACGTGCAAAGCATGGGAAATGAACCGAAAGTCATCGGACAGATTTTCTCCCTTAAACAGGGACAGATGTCCAAGCCGATCAAAGGTGATAACGGCGTGTATGTGATCGTGGTTGACCTGGTCAATGAACCTCCTGCACCCACTGACCTTGCCCAGAATCAGAAGCAGGTAGCCGATGGACGGAAGCAACGCAGCGACTACGAAGTATTTAATGCACTGAAAGAAAAAGCCAACGTCGTGGATAACCGCGGCAGGTTTTATTGATCCGCTATAATTTTAATTAAAATGCCCGCTCCCGAAAAGCGGGTATTTTTTTTGATAAAATCCGGCAGAAGGAAAATGCTTACCCTGAGAGTAGCTGAGGAGTTCAAAAGTTCAAAGGTTCAAGAGTTCAAGAGTTCCGGGGCCACAGATTGTCTTGATTTTCATGATTTATCATGAAAGGCGAACCTGTCAATCCGCCAGTCGGCTAATTGGCTAATCAGATAATTTGCTAATCGGCTAATTGGCTAATTGGCTAATTATCACATTTTCAACTTACTTTTTAGAATTCCAAAATTTATTCTATATTTGGTACGCCTCGCACAACGGGGCTTTTTTTCGCGCCATGATTAAAGCCGTAATCGTAGACGACCAGGCCTTCTGCGTAGAGATGCTCAGTGATTTGCTACAGGATCACTGCGGCAGAAATGTGGAGGTAGTCGCTGCCTGTTCGAGCGGCCGCGACGCCCTGAAACAGATTCCAAAAGTAAAACCGGATGTCATATTCCTGGATGTGGAAATGCCGGGCATGACCGGATTTGAAATGCTGAAGAAAATCAGCAAACGGAATTTCGAAGTGATTTTTACAACGTCCTACGATAAGTATATGGTGGATGCCATGCGCCACAGCGCCATCGATTACCTGATGAAGCCCATCAAACCCGAGGAACTGAAAGAATCCGTTAGCCGGCTTTTAAAAAAACACAATCACAATTTTTCCGGTGACCGGATCCAGGCTTTGTTTGACAATCTCCGTTCACGCAAAAACAGGTTTAACAAGATCGCCCTTCCGACGCGCGACGGGCTGGTATTTATTGCCATCGACCAGATCCTGCAGTGCGAGTCGGACAGCAATTACACGACGATCCACCTGGCCAGCAATGAAAAAATGCTGGTAACCAAGACCTTGAAAGATATTGAAACCCTCATTGACAGCGATGAGTTTTTCCGGATTCATCATTCTCACCTGGTCAACCTGAATCACGTAAAGAGGTATGTGAAAGGGGCCGGGGGGTATGTTATTCTTAGCAACGATTCGTCGGTCAACGTCTCAAGGAACAGGAAAGAGGATTTCATTGAGCACTTTTCCAAGCTCTGAGTTCCGCGTTACCGGCTACCCTGGCAGCGGCCTGAATGTCTTTCGCCTTGCGGGATACGCCAAATGCCACGTTAAAATGCCTGTTTAATATTACCCGCTGCCGTTTAATAAGTCAGATCAACCAATTGCTCATTTGGTGTACATATCTCCGGATTAACACCTTTCCTTTGGGTCATCGTTCTTACTTTATATCAATTCCCCTATCAACTGAAGTTTTTCTTAGATAAAAATTTACTTTTTATTTACCTTCAGGTTTAAACATGAACTAAACAGAAGCTGAAAACCTTCTGAAGATCAAAACTCACAAAGTTTTGATCTTTTTTTTTGTCCTATCTCAGGATTTGCAGGCGGTAAGCATCCAGCTTGATGAAAATAAAAAGCAGGATGGTAAAAGACCACAGCGAAGAACCTCCGTAACTGAAAAAAGGAAGGGGTATGCCGATAACAGGAGCAAGTCCAACGGTCATTCCAATATTAATCAGCAGGTGAAAGAAAAGGATGGACGCCACCCCATAACCATAAATACGTGTATAGGCTGACCGCTGGCGTTCAGCGACATAGATGATTCGCACCAGGAGAATCATAAACAATCCGATAATGACAAAGCTTCCCAGGAACCCCCATTCCTCCCCTACCGTGCAGAAAATAAAATCGGTGCTTTGTTCGGGTACAAAATCATATTTGGTTTGAGTGCCCTGGAGAAATCCCTTACCAAACCACCCGCCGGAACCGATGGCAATCTTACTTTGATTGACGTTATACCCGGCGCCTTTCAGATCCACATCCTTGCCAAGTAACACATCGATACGGGTGCGCTGGTGGGCCTGCAGCACGGAGTGATACACATAATCCACGCTGAATACCAGCAAGATGGCTACAACGGCCCCTGTAAGTATGATTAGAATATTTGCCCGGTTTCTCCGGACAAACCAGAAAAACAAAAGCGCCAGCCCGCCAATGATTCCGAATAAAATGGTCTTTTTAACCAACAGCGCCAGTACGAATAAAGCGACGCAGACCAGGCCCAACAGCAGGAAGTTGCCGGATAATCCTTCCCGGTAAAGCACAAAAACGAATGCTGCGTATACCAGTGCCGAACCGGTTTCATTTTGAAGGAGTATAAGAAGAACAGGCAGAAAAATAATCGTGGCTGTAATCAGTTTGGTTTTCAGGTCTTTCATCCGTATGTCCAGCGTACTCAGGTACTTGGCCAATGCCATGTTGGTGGCGAATTTGGCAAACTCGGCAGGCTGGATGGCAAAGGAGCCAATCTTGAACCAGGAATGTGATCCTTTGATCACAGCGCCAAAGAGCATGACGGCAATCAGGAACAGGAGGAAGATGATGTAAATCGCATAAGAAAAAGCTGCGTAAAACTTTCCGTCGATCACGAGGATCATCAGTGCCAGCAGGATGGCGCCGCCAATCCAGATCGTTTGCTTGCCGTAATTCTGCGTGAGGTCGAATATGCTCCTGTGTTCTTCGTTGTATACGGCGGCATAAATATTCAGCCATCCCACCAGGACGAGGATCAGGTATAAGCTGACGATGACCCAGTCGATATGCTGAAGGATGGTTTTTTGTTCTCTCAATGGAAACGAATTCTTAGGGGTGGAGTTTTCGGGTAACAGCCAATTCCATTTCGCTCTTGGCCGGTGGCTTATTCTTTACTTCTTTACGGCGGCTTTCCCGTTTTGCTGCATGGCAACAATTTTCACGGTGGAAGTATCTTTTTTCGTCTCCGGCTTTTTCTCCAGGTAAATCTTCGGAATGAGAACGCCTTCCAGCATTTTCTTTTCCATGGCAGGCCGCGTGATGGAGTCGGTAAGATATTTTTCAATCATCAGGCTGGCAATGGGCGCGGCCCATTCGGATCCCCAGCCGCCGTTTTCAACCATGATGCCGATCGCGATGCGCGGATTTTCCCGCGGGGCGAATCCTACGAAAAGGGAATGGTCTTTCCCGTGCGGATTCTCCGCCGTTCCCGTTTTGCCGCAGATCCTGATCCCCTTAATCTTCGACGCCGCGGCAGTTCCGGATTCCACCACGCTTTCCATGCCATCGTGCACGATATCATAGTAGGAAGCATCCACGTCGGTATAGTTTTTTTCCGTGAATCGCTTTTCCGGATTCACTTTATTGCCGATCTTCTTTACAATGTGCGGAATGTAAAAGTAGCCGCGGTTCGCTATGATGCACATCGTATTCGCCATCTGCAACGGTGTAATTCCCAGTTCTCCCTGCCCGATCGATAAGGATACCACGGTGGAAGACCGCCAGCGTCCTTTGCCGAAATATTTATCGTAATACTGTACGGTCGGGACATTGCCTTTCAGTTCCTGCGGCAAGTCGCTGTACAACCGTTTCCCGATACCGAAAGTGAGTACGTGGTTTCTCCAGGCCTGGTACCCTTCTTCCGTGGAACGGAATTTCTTCTGGTCTACGATACTCCGGAACACATAGCAATGGTAGGTATTGCAGGAATGCGCGATGGCTGTTTCCAAACCCAGGGAGCCATGACGCGCATCACATTTCACCGTCAGGCTGCCCATGTGATAGCCGCCGTCGCAATAGTAAGAGGTGTTCGGTTTCAACACGCCTTCCTGTTCCCCGATCAAATCGTTGATCAGCTTAAACGTAGAGCCGGGAGGATAATAGGCCATGAGCGCCCTGTTAAACAAAGGCTTGGTGGGTTCGAAAAGCAGCTTGGCGTAATTCTTCGTGCGTGCGCGCCCTACCAGGAGATTCGGGTCGTAGGAAGGGGTGCTTACACAGGCCAGGATTTCTCCTGTTTGAGGGTCGATGGCGACCACGCCGCCAACTTTATTTTGCATCAGCTGCTCGCCGTACTTTTGAAGTTCGGCATCGAGGGAAAGTGAAATACTCTCGCCGGCAATGGCCACGGTATCGTACTGTCCGTCCTGGAAACTGCCCTTCGGACGGTTAAACACATCCATCATCACAATACGGGTTCCGCGACGTCCCCTCAGGATCTGTTCGTACGACTGCTCGATCCCGCTCTTGCCGATATAGTCGCCCTCCTTGTAATAAGGATTCTTCCGGGTGATGTTGGTGTCTACTTCGCCGATGTACCCGAATAAATGGGCAGCCATCGGGTTGGGATATTTGCGAAGCGTGCGGGGTTGAACAGAAAAGCCGGGATATTTATAAAGCTTTTCCTGCAAGGTGGCATACGTCTCTGACGACAATTGTTTTTGAAAAAGGGATGGCTTGATCGGTGAAAAAGCTTTCGCCTTTTTAAATTTCTCTGCAAATTCTTCGACGGTGATTTCAATGAGTTTGCAAAACTCAACGGTGTCGATATCCTTCACCTGGCGCGGCACAATCATCAGGTCGTACACAGGTTCGTTGTAGACGAGCAGCTTTCCGTTGCGGTCATAGATCAGTCCGCGTGCGGGATAATCCGTTACATAACGCAGTACATTGTTGTTGGCCGATAGTTTGTAGCTGTCGTCGATCACCTGCAGGTAAAAGAGCCTGAGGAGGTAGATCATTCCCACCGTCAGGAAGATCAGGATGATGACCGTATTTCTACCGCTTGAAATATTCATTTTTTACCCCCTGTTGCCTGCTGAATAAGTAATGTGCCGAGAGGATGAGAACCACGGTAATGGCTGAGTTCAACATCGCCTTTGCAAAGGTCATAAAGAATTCACTGAAGCGGAACACTTCCAGGTAAAAATATACCAGGTGATGCAGCAGCACCATGATGACGACATAGGTGAAAAACCACTTGAATCCGAGGCTCCATGCCGAAAGCCGGGTTTCCGATTCATAGCCGTCACGGGGCGCGATCAGTCGCAGGACGCCGGGCCTGGCGAAAGCCATAAAAACAGTAGCGGCCGCATGCATGCCGCCGGTATTGCTGAACATGTCAAGAACGACGCCGAGGAAAAAGCCGAGGAGCAGCACCAGCCACTTCGGCGTTTCAATGGGAAGCAGCAGGATAAAGAGGATGTAGATGTACGGATTGACATACCCGTTCCATTGCACATGGTTCAGCACCCATACCTGGATCAGGATGAGGAAAAAGAAACGGAAGCTGTTCTGCAGTATTTTAACGATCATTGTTCTGCGCCGATTCCAGTTGGCGTTGTTCTCCTTTGAGGAGGTTGCTGATGATGTATACGTGACTCAGGCTGCCAAATTGCGTGGACAGCCTGACCTTGATGTTGTAAAAATTATCGCTGGTATTTTTATCCACCTCCGACACGGTGCCGATGACAATGCCTTCCGGGAAAATGGCGGAAAATGAGCTGGTCACTACCGTATCGCCTTTCTGCACATTGACGTGGCGGGCAATTTCCTTCAGGTTGCCCGCGGAGGCGTCAAAACCTTCCCATACCATGGAACCGATATAGTCGTTCTTTTTAACCCGGGCTGAAATCTTTGCATCCTTGTGGAGAAAAGAAATGACGGTACAAAAATTTTCGGAAACGTCCTTCACAATACCGACGATCCCGCCGCTGCAAACGACACCCATCTCCGGAACGACACCGTGTTTGGAACCTTTGTTCAGGGTCAGGTAGTTGTTCCGCCGGTTAATCGAATTGTTAATCACGCGGGCCGTCATAAAAGTATACTGCTGTTTATACAATGTATCGTTCATAAACCGGCGCTGCACGCTGTCCAGGTAGGTGGCGTCAGGGATGAAGGAACGGAGCGCTGAATTCTCACGGGCCAGTGCATCGTTTTCCGTTCTCAGGTTGATGTATTCGGTGATGGAGTTGACAACGGATTGAATGCTGGCTGCCATCTTGTTGGCGGAATTAAGTACACTGGCATGCTGGAAATTATTATTACGGATCACGAGGTACACGCACAGCGATTCCATAAACAAAAAAAGCAGGAAGAAATTGTATTTCCAGAGGAATAAAAAGAGGTTGCGCATGGAAAGGTTTCCGGTTCACGGTTTACGGTTTACGGTGAAGGGAGTCAACTGTAAACCGTAAACCGCAAACTGTAAACGCTTTTATGGGATTAGGAACTTAAATCGTCCGATGTTTTTCAGGGCAATGCCCGTTCCCCGTACGACGGCACGCAAAGGATCTTCGGCCACGTGCACGGGCAGCTTGGTCTTCATGGCAATACGCTGATCCAGTCCGCGCAGCAGGGCGCCTCCGCCGGTCAGGTAAATGCCCGTGCGGTAGATGTCGGCCGAAAGTTCCGGCGGCGTCATCTCGAGGGCTTTCAGGATGGCTTCTTCCACTTTCGAAATGGACTTGTCGAGGGCATGAGCGATCTCTGTAAACGAAACCGTAATTTCCTTTGGAATGCCTGTCATAAGGTCGCGTCCATGCACGGCAAAATCCGCAGGCGGGTTGTCGAGTTCCGGCAAGGCCGAGCCCACTTCAATCTTTATCTTTTCGGCCGATCGTTCCCCGATCAGGATGTTGTGCTGGCGCCGCATGTAATCCCAGATGTCGTTGGTGAAACCATCGCCGGCTACGCGGATAGACTGGTCGCACACAATGCCGCCCAGGGCGATGACGGCGATTTCGCTGGTACCTCCGCCGATGTCGATGATCATGTTGCCCATGGGTTCTTCCACATCGATGCCGATTCCGATGGCGGCGGCCATGGGTTCATGAATCAGGTATACTTCCTTGGCGCCGGCATGTTCAGCCGAATCGCGCACGGCGCGTTTTTCCACTTCCGTAATTCCCGAAGGAATGCAGATCACCATTTTCAGCGAAGGCTGAAAAAGGGAACGGCCCGGGTTAATCATTTTGATCATGCCGCGGATCATGTGCTCGGCGGCGTCGAAATCGGCAATCACACCGTCCTTCAAAGGACGTACCGTTTTGATGTTCTCGTGCGTCTTGCCGTGCATCATCATGGCTTGCTTGCCGACAGCCAGTACTTTGCCATTCGTGCGGTCTATCGCCACGATGGATGGTTCATCAACAACCACCTTGTCATTGGCAATAATCAGAGTATTGGCCGTGCCCAGGTCTATGGCTATTTCCTGGGTAAGAAAATCAAACAGTCCCATGTATCAGTAATTAGTTAGAGTTGTGCGTCCTTGCGAATACGTTTTTCGAAGCATGATCTGTGCTCAGCAGCACGTATTCCTCCGGGTAAATGTAGTGATAGCCCCTCTTTACGGATTTGCGGCAAAAAAGTTTTTTAAACAATCAATGTTTAAAATGTCGGTTGCCAGTCATCACCATGGCCATGCCATGGCTGTTGCAGTAATCGACCGACTCCTGGTCCTTTACCGAACCGCCGGGTTGTATGACAGCGGTGATTCCGGCCTGGTGGGCGATTTCCACGCAGTCGGGAAAGGGGAAGAAGGCATCGGAAGCCATGACAGCGCCCTGCAGGGAGAACCCGAAGTGCTGCGCCTTGGTAATGGCCTGTTTAAGTGCGTCGACTCGGGAAGTCTGGCCCGTGCCACTGGCCAGGAGTTGCTTCCCTTTGGCCAGCACGATGGTATTCGATTTCGTATGCTTCACCAGCTTGTTGGCAAAGAGCAGGTCTTCCGTTTCCTGCGCCGTGGGCGCCTGGAGGGTTGCATTTTTCAGGTCGGCAGCCGTTTCTGTTATTTCATCCCTGTCCTGCTCGACTACGCCGTTCAGGATGCTGCGAAACTGCCTGGACGGAAGTCCGGATTGCTTTTGTACCAGGAGGATCCTGTTTTTTTTCTGCCTGAGAATTTCAAGGGCTTCCGGCTCGAACGACGGCGCGACCAGGATTTCAAAAAACAGTTTATTGATTTCTTCCGCTACGGCCCGGTCTATTCCACGGTTGGCAATGAGTACGCCGCCAAAGGCGGAAACAGGATCGGCAGCCAGGGCCGCATTCCACGCCGACACCAGGTCCTTCCGGGAAGCGAGCCCGCAGGCATTGTTATGCTTAATGACGGCCATCGTAGGCTCTGAGAAATCGGCAATCAGCGACACAGCCGCATCGATGTCAAGCAGGTTGTTATAGGAAATTTCTTTGCCGTGGAGCTGTTCGAACATGGTTTCCAGCGTTCCGTAGAAAACACCTTGCTGGTGCGGGTTCTCTCCGTACCGCAGCGTGCGGGATTCCCCGAGGCTTTTTTTAAAGGCGGGAATTTTTTCTTCCTGGTTGAAATACCCGAAAATAGCAGCGTCATAACCCGAAGAGATATGAAACGCATGAGCAGCCATCCGCCTGCGGTCTTCTACCGATGTCATGCCATGCTGTTCATTCAGGATGGTATTCAGAAAACCGTAATGCGAGCGCGACGGGATGATGAGAACATCCTGGTAGTTTTTCGCCGCGGCACGGATCAGCGAAATTCCGCCGATGTCGATTTTTTCAATGATGTCGCCATCCGGTGCACCCGATGCCACGGTTTCTTCAAACGGGTACAGGTCTACAACGACCAGGTCGAACGAAGGGATTTCAAAACGGCTGATTTCCTCCAGGTCTGTGGCCATGTGCTCACGGCGGAGAATGCCACCAAAGACTTTGGGATGGAGGGTCTTAACCCTTCCGCCCAGGATGGACGGATAATCGGTGACCGATTCCACGGAAACAACGGGGATCTTCAACGATTCAATAAATTCCTGGGTGCCTCCTGTGGCATATAGGGTGACGCCCAACTGGTGCAGGGCTCGGATTACAGGTTCCAGGTTGTCCTTGTAATATACTGATAATAAGGCAGATTGGATTTTTTTATTCACGGGAAATGGAAAACGCGAAGGTAGAAAAAAAACGACGACCATGGACCATGGACCATGGACAATCGACCTTCGACTATTAGGAGTCCTGTGCTTCGCCTCACCCCCGGCCCCTCTCAGCATCAGTAATTCACCATGAGCAATCCTTTTCTATGCGGAGAGGGGCCGGGGGTGAGGCGAACACGCAGCTCAGGGCGGGGCCATCTTAATTTTCTTTCACTGCAGATCAGCAAGATGTCTTGCGAGACTGTTTTCCGACCGGTGTTAAATTTCCCGATTAACCGTCAAATTCTACTTTTGGCGCCCTATTAATTCAAATTACTTTATGATTTTCCGCTCCTTTGGCTATCCACGTCATTTTTTCCTGGTTTGTCTTACAATCTTCGCTCTTCATGTTTCCGGACAGGAGAATCCTGAACCCGCTCGCCTTGTGACTGCAGCGGGCGATACCTTACACGGCTACATCAACAATCTTCAATGGGCAGGAAGTCCCGACAAAGTATCCTTCCAGGCAACGCCCGGCGCACCCTGGCAAATTTTCAACCCAATGGATTTGCAGGCATTTTCGTTTACAGACGGGGATCACTATGTAACCAAAACGGTGACCTATCATTTTCTGCCTGCAAACCTGAATACCTATGAGATTTACAAAGACACGGTCCATCTACGGAAGACCCTCTTGTTACGGGTCCTGGCATCCGGTCCGGCTTCCCTCTATTATTTCCGGGATGAAAATGGCTACGATCATTTTTTTATTGAGAAGGACAGCCTGCCGATCGATGAACTGAAAAAAACGCATTCGGTGATGAATGGTTCAGACGGGCGTCAGTACAGCGTTAAAGAAAACAGGTACATGTTGTCCCTTAACTATTATTTTTCCGATTGTCCTGACGTGGTCAGCCGAATTCAGGGGGTCAGTTTTACAATAAGCGGCTTTCAGAAAATTTTTGAACGGTACAACCTGTGCAAAGACCCGCTTCATAAAGTCCCTAAAAAGAAAGAAACATACACAAAAGTAGCGTGGGGCGCATTCGGAGGACTCACCCTGACACACCTGAATGTATCCAGCGATATTTACCCGGATCTCAATGATGCAGATTTTCCGTTATCCACCGACCTGACGGGTGGGTTATTCCTGGATCTTGTATTTGCACGCAACCTCCACCGTACCCGATGGAGCAATGAAATTTCATATAAGAAATACAGCACGGAAGCGACCTACGACAATTATATGTATGCGGCAAAAACGTACGATGAAGTACTTTCTGTCAGCGCTTCTTACCTGCGTTTTTCTACCATGCTCGACTACGATTTAACCATTTCCAAGGCGGCGAGACCTTACCTTAAGCTGGGAATTAGTTCAGGCTGGGCGCTCCATATTGATAATGTCAGGACGCTGGATCCGCCCTATTACGGGACGTCGGAGTTTCCCATCCTGGAACATCCTAACAAACACGAAGAAAGTATCTTTTTAGGCGTGGGTCTGCGTTCCGGGCGCTTGAAATATGAAATCCGGCATGAATGGGCTACGGGTATTTCCACCGTAAACAATATCAGTATGTCCACAAATTCATTCAGCTTTCTTCTGGGATACTCGCTTGGCGTACCCTCGTGGAAATAGTCGGCATCGCCCACCTCATTAATTCATTTCCGGAGAATTTAATACGGTGACTTCAGGCATACAATGGCATTCGCAGTGGCGTAGGGATCAGCTCCTGGTGTACAGCGAACCGGCACTGCCTAACGTTAAACCTTTCTTAACGCAGTTGCACGAACGGTTGCAGGTCTTACCTTTGAGACCATGTTCCTGAAACTCCTCGGTGAAAGTTTCCTTTTTGCATTACAGGCGCTGCGTGTGAACAAACTGCGTACTTTTCTTTCCCTGCTGGGCATTACCATCGGCATCTTCAGCATCATTGCTGTTTTTACCATCACCGATTCGCTGGAAACGAAGGTCAGGAAAGATGTGGAATCATTGGGCAACAATGTAATTTATATCCAGAAGTGGCCCTGGGTGCCGGAAGGCGGAGAAGACGGAGAATATCCCTGGTGGAGATACCTGAACCGGCCATTACCTGGCTATAAAGAAATGGATGACCTGAACAAACAGGTTACCACGGCGCAGGCCATGGCCTATGTGGCAACCATTGGAGGTCAGCTTATCAAATTCGAAAACAGCTCGGTGGAAAATGCGCAGATTCAATGCGTTTCCCATGGGTACGAAGACATCAAATCGTTTGAACTTGCAGACGGGCGGTATTTTTCGGAAAACGAATCCATGGCGGGAAGGCCGGTTTGTCTAATCGGCAGCAGCATTGCCACAGCCTTGTTTCCAAACGGCGATGCGCTGTCGAAATCGCTGAGTGTTCGCGGGCGTAAGTTTACCATTATTGGCATCGTTAAAAAAGAAGGCAGCAGCCTGGTGGATGTTTCCCTCGATAATTCCATGGTGATTCCCGTGAACTTTGCGCGAAACATTGTGAATCTCCGGAGCGACAGGATGGACCCCTACATCATGGTTAAAGCGAAGGCGGGAATCGGCGCCTTGGAACTGAAGGATGATTTAAAAGGCGTCATGCGATCCATCCGGCGGTTGCAGCCCCGTGAAGATGACGATTTCTCACTGAATGAAATCAGCCTGCTCAGTGGCGGGTTGGAATCCATGTTTCATACGCTCGGTATCGGCGGCTGGGTCATCGGTATGTTCTCCATCCTGGTCGGCGGATTCGGTATTGCCAACATTATGTTCGTATCGGTGAAGGAACGGACGCATATCATCGGCATTCAGAAATCCCTGGGCTCTAAGAACTATTTCATCCTCCTGCAGTTTCTGGTGGAAGCTGTTGTGCTTTGTATTATTGGCGGCATCGTCGGACTGCTCATCGTCTTTTTAGTGGCCTCCGTAGCGTCCAGCCTCCTCGATTTCAACCTGGCGCTGACCTTAGGCAATATTGCCACGGGACTTACCATTTCCTGCGTGATCGGAATTGTAAGCGGTTTCATTCCCGCTTACAACGCATCCCGGTTAAATCCCGTGGATGCCATCCGGGCGAATTAACAGCTTCGTTTCCTGCTTTGTATTTTTCTCCCGGTGTTCCATTTTGCAATACGCACCCATTCACTGATTTCCAGACTGAAGAATTCATCCCGATACTTGCCTGATTCTGCGCAGCCGGCAGGGTATTGGTACATGCCACCCCCTGTTTGATTTTTCATACTTTTGGATCACATGAAATACCGCTTCTTTGACCAAACCAATTTTCATTATTTCAAAAAGCTATACCTGGCAAGCGGCCTGATCTTTATCGTACTGAGCCTGGGTGTGGCCGGTTTTCATTTCATAGAGAATTATCCCTTCCTCGACGCCGTTTTTATGACCATTATCACCGTGGCTACTGTCGGCTATGAAGAGGTACATAAGCTTTCGGATGCCGGTAAAGTATTTACCTCCTTTCTTATTATCTTTAGCATCGGAACTTTTGCCTATGCGGTGTCCGTTTTTACAAAATACATCATCGAAGGCGAGTTCCAGACTTACTTCAGGCATTACAAAGTGAACAAGGAAATCCAGCGACTCCATAACCATGTCATCGTATGCGGATACGGCCGTAACGGGAAACAGGCCTGCGAACAGCTCCGTTCAGGAAATGAACTATTCGTGGTCGTGGAATCGCGGAGCGAAGTCATTAACCACCTCCGTGACGACGGGAATATCCTTTTCCTGGAAGGCGATGCCACGAGCGACGAGGTACTGATCGACGCCGGGTTATCCAGGGCCAAGGCCCTCATCACTACGTTGCCCGAAGATGCCGAGAACGTATTTGTCGTATTAACCGCGCGCGAAAAAAATCCCGGGCTGAAAATCATCAGCCGCGCTTCCAACGACGGTTCCGAAACGAAACTAAAGCGTGCAGGCGCCGACAATGTCATCATGCCGGATAAAATCGGCGGCACCCACATGGCGGCGCTTGTCACCAAACCGGATGTGCTTGAACTGCTCGATCATATTACCGGCCGCATCAACATCAAACTGGAAGAAATTTCTTTTAACAACCTTCCTGAAAAATACCGCGACCAATCCATTCGTGACCTGGAAGTACGCAACCGGACCGGCGCGAACATCATCGGCATGAAAACTGCCGACGGCGAATTTATCATCAATCCTTCCCCGGACATGAAAATGATGCCCGATGCCAAACTTTTTGTCCTGGGAACCGCCGAACAGGTCATGCAATTCAAAGAATTCTTAACGAACTAACCTGTGAAGACAATCCTGGTAACCGGCAGCAATGGCCTGCTCGGACAAAAAATAATTTACGGACTGCTGGCACATGGCGGGTTGAATATTGTGGCAACGTCCCGCGGAGTGAACCGCATGCGGGTGAAGGAAGGGTATATATACGCAGATCTCGACATTACCGACTCCCGCCTGCTTGCCGAAACTTTTAAGAAGTACCACCCCGACGCCGTGATCAACTCTGCGGCCTTTACCAACGTCGATGCCTGCGAAAACCAACGTGAAGAATGCCGGAAGCTGAATGTCGATGCCGTTGCGGAACTGGTAAAATGCTGTGCGCAGTTTGGCAGCCACCTGGTCCATCTCTCTACCGATTTTGTATTTGACGGGTCCAAAGGACCCTACCGCGAAGACGACACCCCGAACCCGCAGAGTTATTACGCCCAAACCAAATACGAAGCCGAGAAAATCATCCAGGCTTCCACACTGGGATGGGCCATTCTCCGCACGATTATTATTTACGGTGTCGTGGACGACAACAGCCGCTCGAACGTGGTCTTATGGACGAAGCGTTCACTTGAAAACAAGCAGTCTATTCGCGCCATCAACGATCAGTACCGCGCACCCACCCTGGCCGAAGACCTGGCCTCCGCCTGCATCAATGCCGCTTTGAAAAAAGCACAGGGCGTGTTCCATGTATCGGGACGCGAACTGATGTGTATCCTCGATATCGTTTATCTCGTAGCCGATTATTTTCAACTTGACAAATCCTACATCCAGCCTGTGTCTTCGGCGGAGCTGAACCAGCCTGCCAAACGGCCTCCCGTCACAGGTTTTGTTATTGATAAAGCCGTGAAGGAACTGGACTTTGATCCGCATACGTTTCTTGAAGGATTGGCTGTTGTAAAAAAACAGCTGGAAGCTGTTCAAAAATAACGAAAGCCGGCCGCCCTGATTTGGCGGATACTGACTATCTTTCGATGGATTCCGGGAATCCGTTCATACCCGTGGAATCACTTTTTTCCTGTTTACCCGCAGGTTCTTCAGAGAAGAATGCTGTTTTGTTGTACTATTTTCATGAACAAAAGAAATTTTTCATCCGGTCGCTGGAAAGACTTATTTGTTTTTACCCGAAGAGAAAAAAACGGCATCCTCATCCTGTTTATCCTGCTGGCCGCCGAAGCATGCACACTCCTGCTGCTGCATTACCTGCCTGTTCCGAGGCGGGCTTTCGCCGGCAGGGCTGCATTCGAAAAAGAAGCCGACGCTTTTATGGCCGCTCTTGAAAAAGAAAAAATGGAGGCGAATCGGAAAGATGAGTCCTTCACACAGGCATCCCATGCACGCAATCCGGGTACGCTATTTCTTTTTGATCCCAATGAACTTACCGCTGAACAATGGAAAAAACTGGCTGTTTCAGACCGCCTGGCATCCACGCTTGAAAAGTATGTTTCAAAAGGCGGTCGTTTCCGGAAAAAAGAAGACCTGAAGAAAATTTACGGAATGACGATTCAAGAATATAAAAGACTGGCACCGTATGTTCACCTATCAAAGGAAGTCAAATCAGCGGCCAAGCAACGGCAACATGGAATCGCTGAGCCGTTCGATCAATTGCCTCTCACCGACGTAGGAATTGCCGATACCATTGAGCTCCTGCGGATTCACGGTATCGGAGTGGTTTTTGCCCGCCGTATACATAAATACCGGGAAAAACTAGGTGGTTTTTATTGCCTGGAACAACTTAAAGAAGTGTATGGCATGACCGATACGCTGTATGAAAAAATCCTTCCTCAAATCGCTCTAGGGGATACTGGAAATGTTCGACTGTTGGATCTCAATAACGCGGATTACGCTACGCTGAGGAATCATCCCTATGTTGGCCGCGACCTGGCTCGAATTATCGTGAATTACCGCCTGCAACACGGCGCTTTCCAAAACGGAACGGACGTGCGCAAAATCCCTTTGGTAAGTGACGAACTTTACCGTAAACTTGCGCCCTATTTCAAGCTGGAATGAGGTTGTTTTTTTAACCTCCTGTTTATCTCCCATGAATCTAAACGATAGAATTCATTCCGCAGTACGGGATGTGCCTGATTTTCCGAAAAAAGGAATCCTGTTCCGCGACATTACGCCTATTCTCGCCGACCCTGCACTTTGCCGCGACATCGTTGCGGAAATGAAAAAGCAGGTTGCCGGGATGAAGCTGGATGCTGTGGCCGGTGTGGAGAGCCGTGGATTCCTGTTCGGCATGATGCTGGCAGAACAACTTGAACTTCCTTTTATCCCGGTAAGAAAGCAAGGCAAGCTGCCATATAAAACGGTAGCCCATGAATATGCGCTCGAATACGGCTCAGCCGTGGTGGAGATGCATATCGATGCCGTGAATTCAGGTATGCGCGTACTGATCCATGACGACTTGCTTGCAACAGGCGGAACGGCCGCTGCCGCCGCCGAACTGGTCACAAAACAAGGCGGAGCGATCGGCGGATTTTCATTTATTATCGTCCTCGAATTCCTCGATGGACGGAAACGATTACAAACGTATTCACAAAATATTCAAACCTTAGTTAGCTATTCCTGAACCCATGGATTTTAAACCGACAGAAAACCAGGTATTCATTGCCGAAACCATTCGCAAATTCGGTGATCAGCATATACGTCCCCGGATGATGGAATGGGATGAAGAACAGATTTTTCCCGTCGACATGTTCCGCAAACTCGGAGAACTGGGCATGATGGGTGTGCTCATCCCGCAGGAATACGGCGGCGCCGGCCTGGGCTATTTTGAATATGTTACGGTGATCAGCGAGATTTCACGCATCTGCGGCTCCATCGGGCTTTCCGTTGCCGCGCATAATTCGTTGTGTTCAGGACATATCAACCAGTTCGGAAATCCGGAACAGAAAAAACGCTGGCTGCCTAAGCTGGCTACGGCAGAATGGATTGGTGCCTGGGGACTGACGGAGGCCAACACGGGTAGCGATGCCCTGCGCATGCAGTGCGTGGCAAAACAAGATGGCAACCACTGGGTGATCAACGGCGCGAAGAACTGGATCACCCATGGCAAAAGCGGGGACGTAGCCGTGTTGCTGGCGCGTACCGGAGAAGCCCTCGATTCACACGGCATCACAGCCTTCGTAGTGGAGCGCGGAACACCGGGATTCAAAGCAGGCAAGAAAGAAAACAAACTGGGCATGCGCGCTTCCGAGACCACAGAAATGATATTTGAAGACTGCAGGATTCCCGCGGAAAATATATTGGGCAACGTCGGCGATGGGTTTATCCAGGCCATGAAGGTCCTGGATGGCGGACGCATTTCCATCGCTTCCCTCGGACTGGGAATTGCCAAAGGTGCCTATGACGCTTCCCTGAAATATTCCAGGGAGCGCCAGCAATTCGGCAAACCCATTTCACAGTTCCAGGCTATTGCCTTCAAGCTGGCCGACATGGCGGCCAAAATTGAAGCCGCCGAACTCCTCATCCTCAAAGCCGCCGACCTGAAGGAACGCGGTGAAAAAGTTTCGAAGCACAGCGCTTTTGCAAAATACTATGCCAGTGAAATCGCCGTACAGGTTTCTACGGATGCCGTTCAGATTTTCGGAGGGTACGGCTATACCAAGGATTTTCCGGTAGAAAAATATTACCGCGACTCCAAACTTTGCACCATCGGCGAAGGAACCAGCGAGATCCAGAAGATGGTGATCGCCAGGGAGATTTTGAAGTAGTTCAAGAGTTCAAAAGTTCAAAAGTTCAAGAGTTCAAGAGTTCAGGAGTTCAAGTGTTTAGGAGTTCAGGAGTTCAGGAGTTCACTCCCGATAGCTATCGGGAACATGGTTCACAGTAGCTGCAAAGACAAAAGGCGGCCGATAGCCGGATCATTTCCGGTATTCATCCTTGCATAGAAGTTTTTTTATCCCTTCGGAGAGATTTTTTTATCACTTCGAAGAAGTATTTTATCCCTTCAAAGAAGGGACCTTCCCCTCTTGAGCGGGGGCAGGGGGCGTGTTTCCCGGCTTTTTTGTAGCTTTGAGAGAGCTATGCAATCCTCAACGATTCTTTTGCCGCAAAGCGATCTCCCGCTAGTCGTTGTGATTGGAGCGGGGTTTGGCGGCATCGAACTGGTGCGGTACCTGCCTTCCGACCGGTTCAGGGTCTTGCTCATTGACCGCAACAATTATCATACGTTCCAGCCGCTGCTTTACCAGGTCGCCATTGGCGGCCTGGAACCTGATTCTGTGGCCTACCCGGTGAGAAAAATATTCTCCGGGCGAAAAAACTTCTATTTCCGCCTCACGGAAGTGACGGGGATTGATTTAAAGACCAAACAGGTCAGCACCTCCATTGGAGTGACTGGTTACGATTACCTGGTCATAGCCACAGGAAGTAAGGCCAACTTTTTTGGCATGGACGATGTCAAAAACAATTCGATCAGCCTGAAATCAGTAACTGATGCTTTGGACCTCCGCAGCCTCGTCCTTCAAAACCTGGAAGCTGCCCTGCTCACAGACAACATACAGGATAGAGAAGCCTTGCTGACCATGGCCGTGGTCGGCGGAGGTCCTACGGGACTCGAGACGGCAGGAGCCCTGGCCGAACTTACAAAGCATGTTTTTTATAAAGACTACCCTGAACTGGATACCGGCAAAATGAAGGTCTGGCTGATTGAAGCAGGATCTGAATTGCTGGGCGCTATGTCCGCCCGTTCTCAAAAAGCCTCCGGGAAATTTATCCGCGATCTCGGTGTACACCTGCTTTTGAATGTCAGCGTCAAAAAATATGACGGGTATACGATTGTATTAAGTAATGGAGAAACGATAGACTGCCGCACCGTCATCTGGTCGGCCGGCGTTACAGGTAATATATTGCCTTCTTTTCCTCCTGAGCTGACCGAAAAAGGAAGAATTAAAACAGACGACTGCAACCGGGTGATCGGCGCTGAAAATTGTTTTGCCCTGGGCGATGTGGCCGGTTTAACCTCCGCAGGATTGCCGCGCGGATATCCGATGCTTGCACCTGTGGCCAAACAACAGGGAAAGCAGCTGGCAAAAAACCTGGTCGCCATTCAGGATGGGAAAGCGCCGGTGCCGTTTCACTACACCGACAAAGGAACCATGGCTACCATCGGCCGGGCGAAAGCCGTGCTCGACTTTAAAAAATTTCACCTCCACGGTTTCCTGGCCTGGACAGGCTGGCTCTTTATTCACCTGATGTACCTGGTGGGTTTTCGTAATAAGATTATTGTCCTCGTAAACTGGATGTGGAATTACATTCGATACGACAGCGCCATTCGCCTGATCATTCGGCCCTACAGGAAACCCCGGTAAATCCTGCTTCATTATTTTTTAATTTTTTACTTACTATCTTGTTAGTATATTTTTAGCGTCGGGGATATTTGATTCATCCATTCCATGCAAATCATCGGCTATGTATGCGCCCTTTTAGTAGGCATTTCCCTGGGTGCTTTGGGAATGGGCGGATCCATACTCACCTTGCCTATCATGGTTTATTTGTTCGGTGTAAGCCCGATGGATGCAACCGGCTACAGTCTTTTTGTCGTAGGCCTGACCAGTGCCGCCGGAGTGGCCAAATACATTGAAAAAAAACTGGTGGACCTGAAGACAGCAGTTGTTTTCGCCCTGCCTTCCGTCGCTGCCGTCTTCTTCACGCGGGCTTTCCTGGTCCATTCCATTCCCGATCCCATCTACAGCACGGCCACTTTCCATCTTTCCAGGGATTTATGCATCCTGCTTTTTTTTGCTTCCCTCATGATCGTCATTGCCTGGAACATGCTACGGGATAAATCCATGGAAGAACCCACGGAAAAGGGTTTTCATTGGTCGGGATATGCCTGGTTGGTTTTTCTCGGCCTGGTATCCGGACTGCTTACTGGCCTGGCCGGTGTCGGGGGCGGGTTTATCATCATACCCGCACTGGTGCTCCTGGCCCGTACGCCTATTAAAATGAGCGTGGGAACATCCCTTCTTATTATCTCCATCAATTCATTTATTGGTTTCCTGGGAGAAATGCTGGCCCGGGAATCAGCCGTTGACTACAAGTTCCTGTGCCTGTTCGCTCTCTTTTCCATTGCCGGGATCTTTATTGGTTTCCGTTGGGCTTCCCGTGTTGTTTCTTCCAGGCTTAAAAAACTATTTGGCTGGCTTGTCCTTGTCATCGGAGTATGTATCTTTATAAAAGAAATTTTTTTTACCGGCTTCCGCTGAGAACCTGACTACTGCAATTTCAACGAATGAAATCATCCACTTTCCACTCCGGTGTTCATTTTTTCGTTTTGATTTTTCTACTGGCTTGCAATGCCCCTCCAGGCGAAAAACAGGCCATGCCAATTGATTCGACAGCTGCGGACCCGAATAAAACCGCTTCCCTTTTTGCCGAAGATTGGTCAGCCCCCGATACGGCTTCCCTGGCAGCAACCGGCGATGGAGCGTTAATTTTATATGGCAGGGATCTTATTGCACGCACTGCTTATTACTTCGGACCCAAAGGAAAGCTCAGGTCAATTGCCAATGGCATGAATTGCCAGAACTGTCACCTGGATGCAGGAACCAGGCTCTATGCAAACAGCTTCAGCGCCGTGTTTTCCAACTACCCGAAATTCAGGGCGCGATCCGGTTCGCTGGAAGATTTGAATAAGCGAATAAATGATTGCATGGAACGAAGCATGAACGGCAAAAAGCTGGACAGCCTGAGCCGGGAGATGCTGGCCATGAAAGCCTACATCAATTGGGTGGGGAAAGACGTGAAAAAAGGAACGACACCGAAAGGAGCTTCTGTGGTGGACCTCCCCTTCCTCGACAGGCCTGCTGATATTGATAAAGGTAAAATCGCATTCCAGAAGAACTGCATTACGTGCCACGGCGAAGACGGACAAGGTAAACTGAACACCGACCAGGCTACGTACGAATACCCTCCGCTTTGGGGACCTCACAGCTACAATACGGCAGCCGGACTTTATCGCATTACACGGCTGGCAGGATTTATCAAGTCCAATATGCCGAATCTTAAAAGCAGTGTGGACAAACCTACGCTTACGGATGAAGAAGCCTGGGACATTGCCGCATTTATATGCAGCATGCCACGGCCGGAAAAGCAATTCGCCGAAGACTGGCCTGACATTTCCAAAAAGCCTATCGATCACCCCTTTGGTCCTTTTGCCGATCACTTTAGCGCTTATCAGCATAAGTACGGGCCTTTTAAGGAAATAGCCGCTGCAACTAAGAAAAAGTAAAATCAATTTAACATCGAAACGCATTCTATAGTACACAGATTCTTTAACCAATTAAATCCAATACAAAATGACAAATGAAACGTTAAACCAGCCTACACCAAGGAGAGGATTTCTCGGAATGATTGCCAGTGGCGCGGCCGCCATCGGACTTACTGCACTGGCTTCTCCCCTTCAATTAAATGCCCAACAAAAACCGGCCGCAAAGCCCGCGCCTGCTGCCATGAAAAGCGAAGCTGACCAATGGTTTGACCGGGTGAAAGGAAAGCATCGCGTGGTTTACGATGCCACCCGCACGCATGAGATCTTTCCATTCGTATGGCCCCTGGTATTTATTGTGACCAATGAAGCGACAGGCAGCCCTGCCTCCGATTGCGGCGTGGTCGTCATCTTACGCCATGAAGCAATAGCCTATGCATTCCAGGATGCCATGTGGCCTAAATATAATTTTGCGGAACTGTTGAAAGTCGGTGATATCGGCCCTGCGTTCCAGGCTGCAGATAAAGCCACGGCAACCAAAAACAGGAACCCGTTCCTGAATACAAAACCGGGCGACTTTAAGGTGCCCGGCTTCGGCGAAGTTCCAATCAGCATTCCCGAACTTCAGAAAATGGGCGTCATGTTCTGCGTATGCAATGCGGCCATGACCGTTTATTCCAATATCGCCGCCGGCAAAATGAGTATGAAAGCAGAGGATATTTACAATGAATGGAAAGCCAATCTTGTTCCCGGCGTGCAGGTGGTACCGTCAGGCGTATGGGCTGCAGGACGCGCCCAGGAACACAGATGCGCTTACATCTTTGCCGGTTGATTGATTAAATGAATGGGCGTTATGCCTGGAATTTTTTTATTTGAGTAACGCATAACGCTATTCAACTTCTTCCGGAGAATGGTTCATGAATTTTTAAACTCTAAATGTATACGGAACATGAAAAAGCAAATCCTTTTAGGTTTTATCCTCCTGCTGATAAGCAGCATGGCGCTGGCACAAAAAAAAGCGCCTTATAATGTCGTCTTCGATGTGACCACGAAAGACACCGTCGTTCACCAGATGGTAATGCGGTGGGTTAGAGAAATTGCCGTGGATCATCCCGAAGCCAATGTGGAAGTAGTCTTCTATGCCAAATCGCTGGACATGATTACGAAAGATAAATCCGTTGTCGCTTCGGATGTCGTCAAATACGCTACCATGAAAAATGTGAAATTCAGCGTATGCGAGGTGGCCATGAAAAATAACCAGGTTGAAAAAAGCCAGTTGCTGGATGGCGTGGGTACGGTTCCCGACGGTATCTATGAAATCGTCCAGAAACAGTCCGAGGGTTGGGGTTATATCAAGGCATCCAGGTAACAGAGTGGTATACGGCGCTTCATTTCATATGGATGGAGCCTGGTGCTTTTTTTGCACGGCAGGATTTCTTTCAAACAAAAAGCACGGCAATGCCGTGCTTTTTGTTTAAACAGAACTACCCGAATTAAAGGACCTCAAAATTCGCCATCATCCCCATATCTTCATGTTCCAGTTTATGGCAGTGCATCAGGTAAATGCCGCGATAGGCGTCAAACCTCACCAGTACACTCACCGTTTCCCCGTCTTCAAGTAATACGGTATCCTTCCAGCCTGCTTCCCAAGGGAAGAGCTGGCCTCTTCCACCCGTGCGAGACAAAACCTGGAAAGAAGCTCCATGAATATGCACAGGATGCGGACCGTTGCCGTTGGCGATGAAGACCCATTTTTCCGTTTGGCCGAGCGGAACGGTCCAGTCGATCCGGTTCATATCATACTCCTTCCCGTTGATCTTGCTCATCGCGTCGAAAGTAAAAGTGCGCGTGGTGACCGGTGCGCCCAGCGGTTGTATGGCAGATGTGGTGCTGAGTGAACCGCCATAGCTAACCTGGTTAGAACCGACCCGGAATTCAAGAAGGTCCCAGGAAGCGTTCAGGTCTTTCAGCATGATCCGTGTACCGCTGGCCATTGCGCGAAAGTCAATAAGCACATCAACACGTTCACCGTTTGACATCAGGAGGGTTGTTTGATTGGAAGAAGAGGGTAATAACCCGCCGTCGTTTCCGATGAGTATAAAGGGTACATTATTTGTCAGGCTAATGTTCATGACGCGTGAATTCGAACCGTTCAAAATACGGAAACGGTATACGGCCCGGTCCACATCCAGGTATGGATTGATCGTTCCGTTCACAAGCGGAATTTTTCCGAACATTCCCCCGGCAGAAGGCTGGTACTTGATGTTGCCTGACTTGTCAAGCGTGGCATCGCGCAGCACCAAAGGCACTTCATAACCACCACCGGGCAGATTCAGCGCATATTCCTCCGCATCCCTGACTACGAATCCACCGGCCAGCCCAAGGAAAACCTGCTTGCCTGTCAGCATTTCCGTATGCGGATGGTACCAATAAAGTCCGGCACGCTGGATAATCGGAAAATTATAGGAGTATGTGCCCCCCGGTGCTACCGCATCAGCCGGGTGACCATCGTTGTTGTGGCTCACCACGAGACCATGCCAATGTGTAATACAGGGTTCCGGCAAGTCGTTGCGGAACAAGACGGAAACATTCGTTCCTGCATCGGCAGTCAGGGTAGGACCCGGCAATGTGCCGTTGTATTCCCAGGAAGTTGTGACAGATCCGGAACCCAGGGTCGTTGTTCCGGGGGCGGCCGTGAGGGTGACGCCATTCGCCGCCAGGGCAGGAGGAATAAAAAGCGGGTTGCGTGCGGGTGCAGTTCGCAGGTTTTGATTCTGGGAATAAGAAGCTGAAGATTCATTCCATTCTTTTTCACAGGAAACCAACGTAAAAGTTGCCGCAACGAGAGCTAATCGGAGAAATTGTTGTGTTTTCATGGCTTTCATCATTTGAGGGTTACTTTAAAACTATTCCAATCCCATACAAAAAAACATGAGGAATGATAGCGTAAAGGATGAGCATTGTCAGTCGGCACCGACCAGTACTGACTGGCAGGTCTAAATTTACCGTTTTTTTAATGCTATTCCAAAAAAGCATATTATTTTGCGCTACCCCCCCCCATTTTTTCACCTGTTCATAAAAATAAATAAACATTTTTTTGGAAGACCCCCCTATTTTAAAGTATGTTTGCAAAAAAATTTTTAAAACCTATGAGCCATACCCGTTTCCGCGCCGTTGACACCACGTTATCACGCCAGCCGGTTAAAATCACTCCTCCTTCCCACAAAATTTCCGATTATTTCGGGACCAATGTGTTTAACAAGGACGCTATGATTAAATTTCTTCCCAAGGACGCTTATAAAGCGGTCATGGAAGCCATCGATCACGGCGTTCAGATTGAAAGAAAAATGGCCGACCAGGTAGCCCTGGGAATGAAAGAATGGGCATCCAGCAAGGGAGCGAGTCATTATACGCATTGGTTTCAGCCGCTTACAGGAACCACGGCAGAAAAACATGATTCTTTCTTTGAAGTCAATATGGATGGCAAAGCCATCGAGCACTTTGCAGGAAGCGCCCTGGCACAGCAGGAACCTGATGCTTCAAGTTTCCCCAGCGGCGGAATCCGCAATACCTTTGAAGCCAGGGGTTATACTGCCTGGGACCCCAGTTCGCCGGCTTTTATTATTGAAAGCGCCAATGGAAAAACCCTCTGTATTCCAACCATCTTTGTTTCCTATACAGGCGAAACCCTTGATTACAAAGCGCCGCTTCTGAAAGCGCTGCACGTGCTTGACAAAGCCGCTGTAGATGTTTGCCAGCTCTTCGATAAAAACGTCACCAAGGTTTTTGCTACGCTCGGAATTGAACAGGAGTATTTCCTGGTCGACTCGGCGCTGTTCAACGCGCGTCCTGACCTGGCCATCACAGGACGTACCTTATTCGGGCATGCCGCAGCCAAAGGACAACAACTGGAAGATCACTACTTCGGGTCCATTCCGGACCGGGCATATGCCTTTATGCATGACTTTGAAATTGAATCCTTTAAACTGGGCATTCCCTTAAAAACCCGTCATAATGAAGTAGCTCCCAGCCAGTTCGAATGTGCTCCCGTATTTGAGGAAATCAACCTGGCCGTTGATCACAACCAACTTCTGATGGACGTCATGGATAAAGTGGCGCGCAGGCATAACTTCAAAGTGCTGTTCCATGAAAAGCCCTATGCAGGTATTAACGGCAGCGGCAAACACAACAACTGGAGCATCGGTACGAATACGGGCAAGAATCTCCTTTCGCCCGGATCCACGCCGAAGAGCAACCTCATGTTCCTTACCTTTTTCATCAATACCATCAAGGCGGTTTATGAACATGCCGACTTGCTGAGAGCCAGCATTGCTTCAGCAGCCAATGATCACCGCCTCGGCGCCAATGAAGCGCCCCCGGCCATCATGTCCATCTTCCTGGGCGGTCAGCTTTCAGAGATGCTGGATGAAATAGAGAAAAAAGTAGGCGATAAGAAACTCAGCTCCGATGAGAAAACGGCGCTGAAACTGAACATCGGCAAAATCCCTGAGATCCTGCTGGATAACACGGATCGCAACCGTACTTCGCCCTTTGCCTTCACAGGAAATAAGTTTGAATTCCGTGCCGTAGGATCATCGGCCAACAGCTCCAATGCCATGCTGATCCTGAATACCATCGTGGCCGACCAGCTTACGAAATTTAAAGCCGAAGTGGATGCGCTGATGAATAAAAACGTGAAGAAAGACGAGGCCATCCTGAAGGTTCTGCGCGAATATATCGTGGATTCCAAGCACATCCGGTTCGAAGGCAACGGCTACAGCGACGAATGGGTGAAAGAAGCGAAACGCAGGGGCCTCGCTAACGTCAACACCACACCGATGGCACTGGACGCCTATGTCACCAAAAAAACGATGAAGTTGTTCGAAGATAACGGCATCTTCACCCACCGCGAAGTCGAAGCCCGCCATGAAATCATGCTGGAGACGTATGTGAAAAAAATCCAGATTGAAGCCCGCATGATGGGCGACCTGGCCATCAACCACATCGTTCCGGCCGCGCTGAAATACCAGACTGTGTTATCCAACAACGTGGAGTCACTCATGCAGATCAAACTCAGCAAGGAGCTTTACGAAACACAGGTTGAAATGATTAAAGAAATCTCCGAGCACATTACCGTGATCCGCACGCGTGTGAACGAGATGGTGGAGGCACGTAAAAAAGCCAATAAGATCGAAGACATACGCAAGAAAGCCATTGCTTACTGCGACAGCGTACGTTCGTATTTCGATGAAATCCGGTACCATGCCGACAAACTGGAGCTCCTCGTCGACGATGAGATCTGGCCCATGGTGAAGTACAGGGAACTGGTAGTTGTGCGATAATTACCGGTCCGCTTTCAGACCCTACGGTTTCTCCCGGGATGCTCTGCTACGGCAAGGCATCCCGGTTTTTTTTGCCTGGAAGCCACTTCAAAAACAGGGCTCAGGGCTTTTCCAGGAATTTGCTCAGGGCCATGCGCTTTTCGTTGCCTATGGGATGACGGGATGAGCAAGGTAAGCAACGTCGCATGGAGGCCAAGGACACAGAAAAAGCACGCGCAATATTCTTGAGATGGTATCTGGCGTCCAGCGTTTTGCAGCAGCCAAAGGATGCCATCAGAGTACCACGGAATCCCCAAAAATCACCCCATTAATTTCTTTGAATTAATCGAATTATTTTTCTTTCTTTGCCTGAAGAAGCTTGTTTTAACCCTTATCCAAATTACTTTATATGAAGTTCATACGAATCGTATTGTCTTGCCTTATTGTAACGGCTTTTAGTTTCGCCGCACAAGCCCAGAAAACAGCAAGCACTCCGGCTGATCAGGCATTTGAAAAAGGTGACTACTACGATGCCATCAATCTTTACAAAAAGGCATTTTCAAAAGAAAAAAGCAAGGCAAAAAAATCCGAAATCGTATTTAAAACAGCAGAATGCTACCGGAAGGTAAACGACTTCAAAAACCAGGAAATCTGGTATGAAAAAGCCATCAAAGCCGGCTATAAAGAACCGGAGGCTATCCTTTACCTGGCACAGGCCCTGAAATTTAACGGGAAATACGACGAAGCCATCGTCCAGTTCAATAATTATTCGAAAGAAGCGAAAGGCGATCCACGCGGTGAAGACGGTGTGAAAGCCAGTGAGGCTGCCCAGAAATGGAAAGACAAGCCTGCACGCTATACCGTGGAAAATGTATCGGCACTGAACAGCAAATATTCTGATTTCGGCGCCGCCTATGCCGACAAGACTTACCGTAAAATCGTTTTCACTTCGGCACGCCAGGAATCCACGGGCAAAGGCACGGATGGCGGTACCGGTGAAAAATACCAGGACATTTTCGAAGCTACCGTCGACAAAAAAAATAAATGGAGTGCTCCCAAAGTATTTACAGGCATCAACACCGAAGCAAACGACGGACAGGCATCCTTTGACCGTAAGGGAACGGACATGTATTTCACCCGTTGCGAAAATGATAAGGGAAAAGTAGGAGTTTGTGAAATCTACTTTACCCGAAAATTAGGCGAGGGCTGGGAAGTGCCTGCAGTCATCAACCTCACGGATTCCTTCACCGTGGGTCATCCCAGTTTATCAGCCGACGAACAAACGCTGTATTTTTCTTCCGATATGCCGGGTGGCCAGGGCGGAAAAGACATCTGGATGTCTGCCTATGACAAAAAGAATAAGTCCTGGGGAACACCCGTAAACCTGGGTCCGAAAATCAACTCTTCGGAAGATGAGATGTACCCCTTTATCACGGCAGACAATACGCTCTATTACGCCTCCAAAGGTTTTATGGGAATGGGTGGTCTCGACATCTACAAATCAAAAAAGAACGGCAGCACATGGGATGAGCCATTCAACATGAAGTACCCGATCAATTCCTCGGCTGATGATTTCGCCTTTATTGTTGATGAATCCACAAACGACAGGGGTTACCTCAGCTCGAACCGTGAAGGTGGAAAAGGCGGCGACGACATTTATTCCTGGATCCAGCCACCCCTCATTTTCACTGTTACCGGGGAAGTGTATGACGTAGATACCAAAGCTAAATTAAATGGCGCTACCGTAGAGATCTTCGGCAGCGACGGCTCATCCGTTCCTTTCAAAACAGAAGCCGATGGACGGTATAAATTCGACCTGAAGCCTGAAACAAGCTACAAGCTTTCCGCTTCCATGCCTGAATATCTTTCCATGAACCTGTCGCTGACGACACAGGGCATGGAGACCTCCAAAGATTTCATTGAGTACGACTTCCCGCTGAAGTCTATCAAGAAGCCTATCGAACTTCCGAACATCCTGTATGACCTGGGTAAATGGGACCTTCGTCCTGAATCGAAAGTAGCCCTGAACGGACTTATCGTCACCATGAACGACAACCCGAATATTGTGATTGAGCTGGGATCCCATACCGACTCCCGTCCGATTCCGATGACCAACGATACGCTCTCCCAGCGACGTGCCGAGTCCGTAGTAAAATACCTGATCGAAAACGGTATTGATGCCGAAAGACTGGTAGCTAAAGGATACGGTGAAAAAGAACCCAGAACGCTCGACAAAGACATGGGCTCTTTCAAATCCGGCGACCAGATGACGGATGCTTTCATCTCCAAGCTGAAAACGACAGCGCTGAAAGAGCAGGCCCACCAGCTGAACCGCCGCACAGAATTCCGCGTGCTTCGTAAAGATTATGTGAAATCGGATAAACCGGGCGAGTCCATGGCTCCGCAGGAAAATGAAAAAAGCACGGAAGGTGCCGTAGAAGAAAAGAAGGATGAGGATTCAGGATCAAAAGCCGGCTCCAAGGAAGACGATAAAAAAGCCGAAGCTGCCGCAGCAGCCGGTGCCGCAGCAGCCGCAGCCCCTGCCAAAGCCGCCGGCGAAATCTACGTCGCTGAAAAAGGAGATACCTACGGATCGGTTGCTAAAAAATACAACCTGACATTAAAAGACCTGAAGACCCTGAACGGCATCAAAGCGGAACAGATCCGTGAAGGCATGGAATTGAAGGTTCAAATGGACGGTGATTATTCCGAGTTTGATGCCAAATTCTATACGCTTGAAAAAGGCGACGACAGCTGGACGAAAGTGTCCAAAAAGGTCAGCATGAAATCTGCGGACCTGAAGAAACTGAATAAAGGAGTGGACGAAGATTCATTCAGACCCGGATTGAAGATACGGATAGCGAAGTAGCTTCCTCCATCCTACCGAAAGCGTTCCGTTCAGTCAACGGAACGCTTTTTATTTTAAATGAATACCCGGGCAACCCATGGATAATCTCAACTATCAAAAACGCGGGGTGAGCGCTTCGAAAGAAGATGTTCACCAGGCCATCCGCAACCTGGACAAGGGACTTTTCCCTTCTGCCTTTTGCAAAATCATCCCGGATTATTTTTCCGGCAGCAACGACCATTGCGTGGTGATGCATGCCGACGGCGCCGGAACCAAATCGTCGCTGGCCTATGCGTACTGGAAAGAGACCGGCGACCTGTCGGTCTGGAAAGGGATTGCCCAGGATGCCGTCGTCATGAATACGGATGATTTATTATGTGTAGGCGCCCTGGAAAATATCCTGCTGAGTTCCACGATCGGGAGAAATAAAAAACTCATTCCCGGTGAAGTCATTTCAGCCCTGATCAACGGCACGGAAGAAATACTTGAACAGTTCCGCTCCTTCGGTATCGGCATCCATCTTACGGGTGGCGAAACCGCCGATGTGGGCGATTTGGTCAGGACGCTCATCGTCGACTCCACGGTCGCCTGCCGGATGAAACGCAGCGACGTCATCGATACCAGCAAAATTAAAGCCGGCGACGTGATCGTCGGGCTGGCCTCCTACGGCCAGGCTACGTACGAAGACCGCTATAACGGCGGCATGGGAAGCAATGGCCTGACCAGCGCCCGGCATGACGTATTTCACTCTTCCGTCGCCGAAAAATATCCCGAAACTTTTGATCCTGCCATCGACCGCTCCCTGGTATATGCCGGAAGCAAGCGGCTGACGGATCCTGTGGAAGTTACGTTCAGGCATCCTTCTTCCGGTGCCACGGTCACGGAAAATATCGACGCGGGAAAACTGGTGCTTTCACCCACACGAACCTATGCGCCCGTCTTCAAAAAAATACTGGAAGTGCTGCGGCCCTCCATTCACGGCATCATACACTGCAGCGGCGGGGCGCAAACCAAGATCCTGCACTTTGTGAAGGACCTTCACGTGATCAAAGACAATATGTTCGACCCCCCGCCCCTGTTCCGCCTGATCCAAAAGGAAAGCGGTACAGGCTGGAAAGAAATGTATACCGTTTTCAACATGGGTCACCGGATGGAACTGTATGTCGATGAACACGATGCGGCCACGATTATCAACCTGGCTGCCTTGTTTAATATTGACGCGAAAATTATCGGACGGTGCGAAGCGGCCACAGGAAAAAAGTTAACCATCCAAAGTGAATTCGGAAATTACGAATACTAGAACCTATCTCAAAAATATGTGTTAGAGATTTTTCAAGCATTTTTCTGCCAGGCAAGGCGCTTTTCGCAGCCCATACCAGGCGGGTATGAGCAAGGAAAGCAACGAAGCATGGCGGACAAAGGCGCCGAAAAAGCGCAACAGATATTTTTGAGACAGGTTCTAAGCCTTTTTTCTCAGGTACAAATAATCCAGGTAATAAATCAGTTTAACCGAGAGGCTGTTGGTCTGCGGCCCGTTCATCGTGTTCTTGAAATCGCTGGCCAGGTTCTTCGTGATCAGGCTGCTGTTGGTTTCAATGGCATTCTTATAGACCACCGTCATGAAACTGCCCGGGGCAAACTGCCAGGAATAAACCAGGTCGATATTAAATACGTTGTAATTGAAGTTATAGGTATGCGGGTTTGAGTTGAAAAACTCCGGCACGTCCGTCACGTCGCCGTTTGCTTCCAGGTAAAGATAGTTCCGGTAATCTCCCGTAATCCAGTAATGACGCGCATTCAGTGTCAGTGACATGTCGTTTTTGAAAATGTATTTTCCCCTCAGAATATTTTCATACATGTGCAGGATGCGCAACCCGTAATACACGGTGTCCGGATAGCTGTACCAGTCCATGGCTCCGAAATTATAGGGATCGTAATTGAAATTGAAGATGTAGCTTAACGTGAATTTATCGTTAAAGCGGTAACGCAGGGCGAGATTCGTGTTGAATCCCTGTCCCACGAACTTATCGATGAAATTGCTGGTGTTGAACGTGAAATCCACGGCAAGCGCTTTGCGGTAATCCGAACTGACGCCGGCATACAGATAGTAAAACTTGATCGTTTTCGAATAGCGGCCCTCGACACGCGGTTCGAAGTATTCATAATTGATCGTAGGAGCGAGACCGCCGCCGCCATAGATGGAATGGTAGCTCAGGAAGGAGGCAAAGGCGTCGTAGTTAACCTGGAAGCCAATGCGTTCGCCCGTCGTATAGTTCGTGCGGTAATCCACCGTCACCACCTGGTTGGACTCCCGGAATACTTTGGCGGGCTTAAACTGGGAGTACTGAAAATACACCCTGTTATATACGTAATCGTTGGTTAAATAATAGCCGAGGTCGTTTTGCTGGTAGGATTTGTTCGCTGCAGCATGGCTGGCGCCAAATTGTATTTTCCCGCTGGTTTTCCTTCCGCCGATAAAATATTTATAACCGATAACGTCCTGGAACGTATGCGCGTCGGTTCCTGCGGTAAACACCTGGCTCAGGTTTGCGTTTCCGTCAAACGCCCAGGAATTCTGCGCATTGGAAAATGTAAAACCGGTGCCCGTTACGTTGGCATCATCCTGTTTTTTGTCTCGGATTACATTCGTATTGATAAAATAAATATTGGAATTATTCTTCAGTTGTTGATCGAGGACGACCACGTTGTAATTCGTCAGGGGATCGGTCAGGATTGAATATTCGGCTCCTTCCTTGCTTTTTATTTTCGCATAGGTATTATCTGTGATGGCATTGAAAAAGCCAATACCCAGGCCCCCGTCGGTGCGGCCGGAAATTTTTGTCGCATTCAGGAGCTTCACCTGCGACGGATTGTCAATGATGGTTTCGCCTTCCTTGATCAAATAGGGCACGTCGCTGAACAGGGCAGGGGTCTTTCCGATGCGCCGGGAATAGAACAAGCCATTCTTGGAAAACAGGTCCGTACCTTCTTTGAAAAAGGAGCGGTTTTCATCGTAGGTAACTTCCTGGTAGCTGAGATTTTTAATCTTGTTGTCGGACTGGACCTGGCCGAAGTCGGGAAGCAAGGTCATGTCCAGCGTAAAGCGGTCATCCAAGCCGTATTTTAAGTCGGCTCCGAAATTGTAGGACGTGGAATTGGAATAGGTGTAGGAAGTATCCGACATGTATTCGGGGGAACGTTCGATATAGAAGGCCGCGTACGGGGTAATGGAAAGGCGGATGGGAGTCTCCACATTTTCAATTCCTGTTAAAGTTCCCCAGAATATCAGCGGGTTGTTATTTCCTGCAGGCACCAGGGCCCACTGGTCGTATTCACGGTTACGTCGTTCGTAACGCACAAACTGCAGACCCCATTCCTGCACAGGCTTTTTCGGAAAACGGATGGCCGAATAGGGAATTTTAATTTCCACTGTCCACCCTTCGGAATCCAGCATGGCAGCGCTTTCCCAGACGGCATTAAAAGTAGGGTCAGAGATTTTTGAATCTCCCTGCACGCCGGCCGCGGAAACTTCAAACACATACCCGTCCTGCCGCAGGTTATAGGGATCGATGCCGATACGGAAATAATCGGTATTCAGGTTCTGGTCGTCGCGGTTCCCCAGCTCATGCAGGATGCTGTCGGGATTCGTATCAAACATCCGGGCATATACATACAAGGCATTGTTGTCATAGAGCAGCTTAATCTCGCTTTGCTGCGTTGCCGGCTTGCCTTCCAGCGGCAGGTTTTGAATAAAATTACCCGTGCTTTCAATGTTTTTCCAGCTTTCATCAGTCAGCAGGCCGTCTATTTTCGGAGCACGGGCCGTCCTTTGTATCAGATATACCCGCGACGTATCGCTTGCGAACAGGGAACCAAAAGGCAAAATAAAGAGAGCTAGCAGGAAACGATGCCTCATAAAAGCTTATTTGCGATAAAAGTAAATGCAGAATTCATTGCTACTATAACATTAACAGAGTTTAAGATTCACCAGGCAGGAACCCCGGGTTCTTATTATTTCGCTAAAAAACGACTGGTAAAGTCAAGCAACACTGCCTGTTTTCAGATATTCAAACTTTTGTTTATATTTGTTCCCGGATTTACGAAGATTAACAGATGGGGACGAATTAGTCCCCATTTTTAATAAATAGACCTCTTATCAGCCGTAACGCTGAAGAAAATGTATGGAGCCTGAAACTCTTCCGGTTCTGACAGCGCTAATGAATGTAAAAGAACAAATAGCTGAACTCGTCAGCGGAAAAATCAAGGGTACCGGGCATTTCCTGGTTGAAGTCAGGACCCTGCCCGGAAGGGTGGTTGTATTTATCGACCATGAAACGGCCGGACTGAAGCTGGAAGAGTGTATTGCCGTATCCCGGTTTCTCCAGGAGCAACCCGAATTGGGACCGCTGTTTGAGAAGAATGAACTGGAAGTTTCCTCCCCGGGCATGGATGAGCCGCTGAAAGTACTGCCGCAATACCTGAAAAGGGTAGGCAAACGGGTCAGTGTCATTACCTTTGACGGAAGGAAACGCGAAGGGATCCTGGTATCGGCTACGGCATCAGGGATGGAGTTGGAAGAATCAACGGAAAAAAAGTCTGGGGGAAAGAAAGAACTGGTGACTACCCTGCATCAAATTCCTTTTTCCGAAATCAAAGAAACCCGCTTGAATTATTCAATCGATAAACTATTAAAGTAAATCCAATTATTCAGATAACAACAATTATTCAGTACAATGGAACACACAGAATTAGTTGACGCGTTTGCCGAGTTCAAAGAACTTAAAAACATTGATCGTGCCAGCATGATGAGCATCCTGGAAGATGTTTTTAAAAACATGCTGCGGAAGAAGTATGGCACAGCCGATAACTTCGACATCGTAATCAACACCGACAAAGGAGACCTGGAAGCCTTCCGTAACCGCCTCATCGTGGAAGATGACCAGGTGGAAGATCCCACCACCCAGGTTGCCTATTCGGAAGCCATTAAGATCGAGCCGGATTTTGAAGTGGGTGAAGAAGTTTCGGAAACCGTGAAGTTTTCGGAGTTCGGACGTCGTGCTGTGCTATCCGCCCGCCAGAACCTGATGGCCCGTGTACAGGAACTTGAAAAGGAAGGCTTGTTCAAGAAATACAAAGACCGCGTGGGTGAAATCATCACCGGCGAGGTTTACCAGACGTGGAAGAAAGAAACCCTCATCCTGGACGACGACGGGAATGAGCTGATCCTTCCGAAGATGGAACAGATCCCATCCGACTTTTTCAAGAAGGGCGACGCCGTTCGCGCCGTGGTATTGCGCGTGGAGATGATTAACGGAAACCCGAAAATCATCCTGTCACGTACTTCACCCCTGTTCCTGGAGCGTCTCTTTGAACTGGAAGTTCCCGAAGTATTCGACGGACTTATTACCCTGAAGAAAATCGTACGGGAGCCCGGCGAGCGCGCCAAGGTAGCCGTCGAGAGTTACGACGACCGCATCGATCCCGTCGGAGCCTGTGTGGGTATGAAAGGAAGCCGCATTCATGGCATCGTGCGCGAACTTCGGAATGAAAATATCGACGTCATTAATTTTACGACCAACAACCCGCTCTTTATTACCCGTGCGCTGGCCCCGGCTAAAATCACGACCATCAAACTGGATGAAGAGAAAAAGCGGGCATCGGTGTTCCTGCGTCCCGACCAGGTGTCGCTGGCCATTGGTAAGGGCGGTCATAACATCAAGCTGGCCGGCAAACTAACCGGTTATGAAATTGATGTGTACCGTGATTCGGAAGATGAAGAAGAAGATGTGGATCTCGATGAATTTGCCGATGAAATTGATCCGTGGATCATCGATGAGTTGAAGTCCATCGGCTGCGACACGGCACGAAGCGTGCTGGATCTCAGTATTGAAGACCTCGTAAAACGTACCGACCTCGAAGAAGAGACGGTGAAAGAAGTGATGCGAATCCTCAAAGAAGAATTTGAATAAATAATATGCTCTTCATACCCCGTTAAATTAAATTGTTTTTTTTCGGGGCGTGAAAAGGAATAGCTTGCAGAGCCAAGGGAAAAATTCCCTGGCCTTACGGTTGAAAAATAAATATGGCAGAAACAGAAAAGAGCGTTCGTTTAAGCAAAGCGGTTAAAGAATTCAATCTGAGCACCGATCACATCATTGATTTCCTGGCAAAGAAGGGAATCAAGATTGAAAGCAACCCCAACACGAAGTTGCCGGGGGATGCCTACCTATTGCTCCAGAAGGAATTTCAATCGGATAAGATTGCCAAGGAGGAAGCCCAGCAGATCACCCAGGGAAAGCTGAAGAAGGAAGGTACGCTGGTACTGGATGCCGACGGCCGCGCCAAAACACCCCAGAAGAAGAAGGAAGAAGACGGCGATGAGATCCTGATAAAAAATGTAGTGACCGCCGAATTCAAGGGCGATGCGAAAGCGAAGCCTGCGAAAGAGGAGGCTCCCGCCAAAGAAAAAGATCTTCACAAGGTAGATGCCGGCCAGATGACAGGCCCGACGATCCTGGGTAAAGTGGATATCGACAGCCTTGATACCGGCAAGAAAACAGAGAAGAAGAAAAAGGCAACGGCCAAAACGGAAGAAGAAGTAAAAGCCGAACCGGAAGCGGCGAAGCCTGTTAAAAAAACCACCAAGGCAAAGAAAAAAGAAGAACCCGTAGCGGAAGCAGCCCCGGAAGCACCGGCGCCACCGGCACCTGCGGAAGAAACGCCTGCACCGGCACCGCCGCCTGCGCGTGCACCGGAGGAAAACCTGCTGCGGATGTCGGCAGCCAGGCTCACCGGGCCTACGGTGCTTGGTAAAATCGATTTACCGGAACCTCCGAAGAAAAAGCCTATTGCTTCCTCTTCAACCATTGAGGAAGACCGGAGAAAGAAGAAAAGAAAACGCACGGAGCGCAAAGGAGACGGCGCCGTACCGGCACCGCAGGATAAATTCCAGCGCGGACCCAAACCTTTCCAGAAGGGCGGACATACACGCCCGGCCCGTGCCGATAAAGTGGAACCTACGGAAAAGGAAATCCAGGACCAGATTAAACAAACCCTTGCCAGGCTCAGCGGTAGCGGAAAGTCGCGTGCTTCCAAGATGCGGAAGGCGAAGCGCGAGGAGCGCGCCGAAGAGCAGGCCATGGCCGCCGAAGAGGCCAGCAGCAAAAAAGCCATCAAGGTAACCGAGTTTGTGAGTGCCAATGAACTGGCGAAGCTCATGGATGTTTCGGTGACCGATATCATATCGACCTGCATGTCGCTGGGCATGTTTGTTTCCATCAACCAGCGCCTCGATGCCGAAACCCTGACGGTCGTTGCCGAAGAGTTTGGTTTTGAAGTGGAGTTCGTTTCCGCTGAAGTGCAGGAGACCATCCGCGCGGAGGAAGACCGCCCCGAAGACCTGGTAGCCCGCGCGCCCATTGTGACGGTGATGGGCCACGTCGATCACGGAAAGACTTCCCTCCTGGATTACATCCGCAAGGCGAATGTTATTGCAGGCGAAGCAGGCGGTATCACCCAGCATATCGGTGCGTACGAAGTGACCCTTGAAAACGGCAAGCACATTACCTTCCTGGATACGCCCGGTCACGAAGCCTTTACGGCTATGCGGGCACGCGGTGCCAAAGTCACCGACATGGCCATCATCGTGATTGCCGCAGACGACAGCGTGATGCCGCAGACGGTAGAAGCCATCAACCACGCCCAGGCTGCCGGCGTTCCCATCGTTTTTGCTTTTAACAAAATGGACAAGCCCGAAGCCAACGCCGACAAAATCCGCGAACAGCTTTCGGCGATGAATATACTCGTGGAAGAGTGGGGCGGCAAATACCAAAGCCAGGAAATCAGCGCCAAGAAAGGGCTGAATGTCGATGCCCTGCTTGAAAAAGTTCTGCTGGAAGCAGACCTGCTCGAGCTGAAAGCCAACCCGAATAAAAATGCTGTAGGCACCGTCATTGAATCATCACTGGATAAAGGCCGCGGTTATGTAACAACCATCCTGGTGCAAAGCGGAACCCTGAATGTGGGCGACGTGGTGCTGGCCGGTTGCCATTTCGGAAGGGTAAAGGCATTGTTTAACGAAAGAGGCCAGCGCATTGAAAGCGCAGGACCTTCGGCTCCGGCCTTGCTGCTCGGCATGCAGGGCGCGCCGCAAGCCGGCGATCTTTTCAATGTGATGAGCGACGAACGCGAAGCAAAGGAAATTGCTACAAAACGCCTGCAATTGCAGCGTGAGCAGGGCATCCGTACGCATAAACATATTACACTCGATGAAATCGGCCGAAGACTGGCCGTTGGAAACTTTAAAGAACTGAACGTCATTGTAAAAGGCGACGTGGACGGTTCTATCGAAGCCCTGGCCGACTCCTTGCTGAAACTGAGCAACCAGGAAATCCAGATCAACGTCATTCACAAATCCGTGGGCCAGATCACGGAATCCGATGTGTTGCTGGCTTCGGCATCCAATGCCATCATCATCGGCTTCCAGGTACGCCCGTCAGTAAGCGCTCGTAAACTGGCTGAACAGGAAGAAATTGACATCCGTCTCTATTCCATCATCTACAATGCCATCAACGAATTGAAAGCGGCTATCGAAGGTATGCTGGCTCCCGAATTTGTAGAGAAGATTACCGGCAACATCGAAATTCGCGAGCTGTTCAAGATACCGAAAGTGGGTACTATTGCCGGTTGCATGGTTACCGACGGCAAAGTGGCGCGCAATACGAAGATTCGCATCATTCGCGACGGAATCGTTGTGTATTCCGGCGAGCTTTCTTCGCTAAGGAGATTTAAAGACGATGTGAAGGAAGTAGTTGCAGGATATGAATGCGGCTTGAGCATTGCCAATTTCAATGATCTGCAAATTGGAGATATCATCGAAGGGTATGAGCAGGTTGCCGTAAAGCGTACGCTTGCTTAAGTTCCCTTGTACTATTTTATACAGGCCTGCGACACGCAGGCCTTTTTTTTTGGAATAAAATAAGGAGTAAAGGTCTCTTTTTGAAAGAATGCAGGACCGGCAGCTCCCAAAATGGGCTAAAAATGAAAATAAGGGGCTATCTGAGCTGTTTGCACGGATCATATAAATTTTTCAGGCAACAAATTTTTCATTTTCATTTTGTTTATATATCTTTGTCTAAAGTTAGACAAAATGAATTCCTTCACAATTTCACAACTGCAGCGGTTTTCAGGCATTTCTATGCACAGCATCCGGGCATGGGAAAAGAGATACGATGCATTAAAACCTGACCGAAGTGAAGGCAACACGCGTTATTATGACGGGAACCAGCTAAGGCGCTTGCTGAATATTGCCAGCCTGATGAATTCCGGAATTAAAATATCTGAGTTATGCGTATTGCCTGACTCCAGGCTGTTTGAGTTGATGAACCGGAAGCTGGATGAGGCAACAAGTCAAACCCGGGATGAATTATTTATTTCTCAAATCGTGTCTTCGGCTTTAAGTTTCGATGAATCGCTTTTTGACAAAGTCTTTTCCAGGGCTATCCAGATTTATCAGCTGGAAGGCACGTATGTAAACGTCATTTACCCGGCGTTGCAGCGGCTGGGCTTGCTGTGGTCTGCCGACCGGATTGCCCCGGCGCAGGAGCATTTTATCAGTAACCTGATCCGGCAAAAGTTGAATTCCTCCATTGACATGCTTCCGCTGAATTACCAGTCAAAAACCCACTGGTTGTTGTTCCTGCCCGAAAACGAATTTCATGAAAGCGGGCTGCTTATGTCATACTACCTGTTGCGGAATGCCGGCCATCGCTGCACCTACCTGGGAAACAATGTTCCTTTTGATTCATTGAAAAATGCGGTTCATCAGTTAAACCCTACCTGCCTGTTGTTCTTTTTAGTTTCAAAGGACGATGAAGTACATGACAAAGAGGTAGTCGGTTTAATGGATAAAACATTCAGGCATCAAAAAATTTTTGTTGCTGCCGACGGGATGCGTTTGAAAAACATCCATGAAAACAGGGTTACCCCGTTGGCATCGGTGAGTGATTTGAAGACGGCCATTAAATTAATGTCTAAATAGTATAGCGTAAAACCAGATAGGGAATGTCCACCGTTGCAATTATCGGTTCCGGTTTTTCAGGCTTAAGCGCTGCCTGTTACCTGGCGGCAGCCGGGCATAAAGTACATGTGTTTGAAAAGAACCTGACAGCGGGAGGGAGGGCCAGGCAGCTTAAAACCGAACAAGGGTTTGTGTTTGATATGGGCCCTAGCTGGTATTGGATGCCCGACGTGTATGAGCGGTTCTTCGGTGATTTTAACCACAAAGTATCCGATTTCTACCGGTTGGAATTGCTGCAGCCTGCCTTTGACATCGTGTTTGGAGAAAATCAAATTGAAAGCATCCCCCGGGACTTTGAAGAACTCTGCAAGTGGTTTGAAAAAATTGAACCGGGCAGTGCAGCGCAGCTTCTGCGTTTTATGAAGGAGGCAGAATACAAATACAAAACAGGAATTGAAGACCTGGTTTACAAACCCGGCTTATCCGTCAGGGAATTTATGGACAGAAAGGTGATGCTGGGCCTGTTCCGCATGCAGGTATTTTCTTCGTTCAGCAAGCACATTCGTACCTATTTTAAAAATGAAAAATTGCTGGCGTTAATGGAGTTTCCTGTTTTGTTTTTAGGAGCCATGCCCGAAGAAACACCGGCTCTTTATAGCCTGATGAACTATGCCGGCTTAAAGCTGGGAACGTGGTATCCGCAAGGCGGATTTGGAAAAGTGGTGGATGCGTTTGTACAGTTGGCCAAATCACTGGGAGTAAAATTTTATTTCAATGCCGCGGTTGAAAAAATCAATACCGGGAACAACCAGGTGGTTTCTGTTTCCGTAAATGGTAGACGATTTGGCTGTGACGGTGTGGTTGCAGCGGCGGATTATCACCATGTAGACACCCATTTACTGCATCCTGGCGAAGGGAATTACCCGGAGAAATATTGGAACAAAAGGACGCTGGCCCCTTCCTGTTTGGTGTTTTTTCTCGGGCTGGATATGAAAGTAAGGTTAAACCATCACACCTTGTTTTTTGATGAGCGCCTGGAACAGCATGCCAAAGAAATTTATCAAACGCCACGGCATCCGTCGAAACCGCTGTTCTACCTGTGCTGTCCTTCCAAAACGGACCGCACGGTGGCACCGGCGGGGTGTGAAAATGTTTTTCTCCTGATGCCGATGGCGCCGGGATTGCCTGACACGGAGGAAATGCGTGAAAAGTATTTGGGTATGATGCTGGGCAGAATAGAAAAATATTTTGGCGAACAATTTAAGGATCATATCATCTACAAAAAGAGCTATTGCATCAGCGATTACATCGCGGATTACAATTCCTACAAGGGCAATGCCTACGGTTTGGCGAATACGCTGATGCAAACCGCTGTCATGAAGCCGAAAATCAAAAATAAAAAATTAAGCAACCTGGTATATGCAGGACAGCTCACCGTTCCCGGGCCCGGCGTTCCCCCTGCCATTATCTCCGGAAAGATCGCCGCCACCCTGCTGCATAAAGAATTAAAGAGAAAATTAAATGAAGCAACTATTTGATGAACTCTGTGTGGAATGCAGCCGCATCACCACCCAGAAATACAGCACCAGTTTTTCGCTGGGCATTTTATTTCTCAATAAAAAAATGCGGTCGCCGGTTTACGCCATTTACGGCTTCGTGCGGCTGGCAGATGAAATTGTGGACAGCTTCCATGGCTACAACAAAGCAAGCTTACTACAGGAATTTAAAAAGCACACATTTGAAGCCATTGAGAATAAAATTTCATTGCACCCGATGCTGAACGCCTTTCAAAAAGTAGTTCATCAATATGCCATTCCGACAGACCTGATTGAGTATTTCTTATACAGCATGGAAATGGATTTGGAAAAGAAGGAATACGACGACGCAGCCTACAAGCATTATATTTTCGGTTCCGCAGAGGCTGTCGGGCTTATGTGTCTTTGTGTATTTACCGAAGGAAATAAAAAAAAGTACGAAGAACTGAAGCCTTTCGCCATGAAGCTGGGTGCGGCATTCCAAAAGGTGAACTTTCTACGGGATGTAAAGGCCGACAGCCTGGAATTGGGAAGAACCTATTTTCCGGGGGTGGATCTGAACGCATTTTCAGTTGCTGAGAAAGCTAAAATAGAACAGGATATCGAATCCGATTTTAAGGAAGCGTTGTACGGCATTTTGAAACTGCATTCCAGTTCAAGAAGAGGGGTTTTCCTGGCTTATTATTATTACCGGATGCTTTTCAATAAGATAAAGCAGTTGCCGCCCCATAGAATTCTGACGGAACGTATTCGTATTCCGAACTACGAGAAGTATTTTTTACTATTCAAATCCAATTTTAAGCTGCAACAGCATTTGTTCTGACATGAAAACACTGATAGTCTTGTTACTCCTGGCATATTCGCCCAAAGTATTCAATCCGTCAGCATTCAGGCAGTTATTTGCCGAAGCGGCAACAGAGGAAGGGAAGGCCGAAATGCTGATGAGAGAATCGAAAAAACACATGCCGGAAAACTACGTTGCAACCGGGTATTACGGCGCCGCCAAAATGCTGATAGCCAAATATTATTTTAACCCGTACAGTAAATTAAAGACATTTTCGGAGGGTAAAGAAACCCTGGAAGCCGTCCTTTGCACCCATCCGGGGGATGTGGAGTTAAGGTACCTGCGCCTGACGATTCAATCGAACACGCCGGCCTTTCTCGGGTACAAAAGTGAAATGAAAGCAGACAGAGAATTTCTTGCTGACAGCCTGGCGGGATTAAAGGATGAAGAGCTCAAAACAATCATTGTAAATTACCTGGAAAACCATGTACAATAAAAGTGAAGAAGAATTCCTGATCCTGGTAGACGAGAGCGATACGCCCTGGGGTAAGCTTGAAAAGCAGCTGGTGCATAATTTGGGGACGTTGCATCGCGCATTTTCGGTATTTATTTTCAATTCGAAAGGTGAAATGCTATTGCAGCAAAGAGCGAAAGACAAATATCATTCCGGTGGGCTTTGGACCAATGCCTGCTGCAGCCACCCGGGGTATGGAGAGGAAGTGAGGGATGCCGTGCAAAGGAGGTTGTTGGAAGAAATGGGGTTGAACTGTGATACGCACTTTTCGTTTAAGTTTCGGTACAAAACACGCTTCGAAAACGGGATGATTGAAAATGAATTGGACCATGTGTACCTTGGCACCAGCGATGAGGTGCCGACGCCTGCAGTTGGCGAAGTACATGCCTGGAGATATATTACAAAGGAGCAATTGAGAAATGAGGTGGCGGAAAATCCGGATCTGTTTACGGTCTGGTTTAAGCTTATCTTTGAAAAGGTGATTTTGCATGCCGATGCATTGGCAGCAGAAAAAAATAATTACCAACCATGAATGTTCTACTAGTTTTACTTGGATTCCTTTCCATGGAATGCGTAGCATGGTTCACGCACAAATACATCATGCATGGGTTGCTTTGGGTGCTTCACAAGGACCATCATAAAAAGGAAAGCGCAGGTTTTTTTGAACATAATGATTTCTTCTTTTTGATATTTGCCTTGCCCGGAATTGCCGGGTTGTTTGCAGGCATGCGGATGGATTACAATTTTTATTTCTGGATCGGATTGGGGATTACGCTGTATGGTTTTGCTTATTTTTTTGTGCACGACATATTTATACATCAGCGATTCAGGATTTTCCGCAATACCGACAACGTTTATTTCAAGGCCATTCGCCGGGCCCATAAAACACATCACAAGCATGTGGGAAAGGAGGAAGGCGAATGTTTCGGAATGTTATGGGTTCCGTTTAAGTTTTTCAAAAAAACAAATTCGCTTTTAGATCAATGAAGGCAACTTATTTGCTGGTGGATTTATTTACCATCCTTGTTCCGTTTGCCTTCTCGTTTCATCCCAAAATAAAATTCCATAAAGTTTTTATTCCCTTTGCCAAAGCGAACCTCCTGGCGGCTGTTTTATTTTTAACCTGGGACGCCTTCTTTACTTATAAAGGAGTCTGGAGCTTTAATGAACAATACATTTCAGGAATACACTTAATGAACCTTCCTGTTGAAGAAGTATTGTTCTTTGTTTGTATTCCGTTTGCCTGCGTGTTTACATTTCATTGTTCCTATCTCCTTTTCAATGTAAACGGGAAGGGAAAGGGGTTTAGTATTAGTATAGACCTGTTTATACTCCTGCTTTTTATAACAGGAATCATTTTTCTCCAAAAGGCATATACGGCAGCTACTTTCATCAGCACCTCCATTTTGCTGTTTGTACTCAAGCACTATTTTAAGGTGAATTGGCTGGGGCAGTTTTTCGCCGTCTATCCTTTCCTGCTGATCCCGTTTTTTATTGTGAACGGCATACTAACGGGAACAGGACCGGACCAGCCCGTCGTACTTTATAATGATGCGGAAAACCTGAATATCCGGTTGGCAACGATTCCCCTGGAAGATGTTTTTTATGGGATGGAACTGCTGTTGCTGAATATTTTTTTGTTTCAAAAATTTAAAACAGAAGGCTGACTAGCTTCGCCGTACAGTTATAGACCCGCGCGACCAACAAAAAGGAATAGCGTGAAGCCCTTGTTAGTGGCAGGCGCTATCACCCCAGCTAAGAATCGCTTAAGTATCTGCTTTTATAGCATTAATAATAAATTTTGCGATATTTCGAAAAAACATTTTGTCTACTTGATTTTTGTCGATCACGTTTTCTTCAAGTGTAGCCCAATTAAATTTTGATGCACCGTCTTCTGGATCGTTTTGATAAATAATATAATTCTCAAAGGATAAGAAATAAGGGGGAAGTGAACGAGCGTGAATTTCGTATAAAATTTTAGGCAATTGACTTTCAAAGCCAGGATCTGTTTTGAAATTTTCAATAATATCTTTTGCAATTATTCTATAGAATGTTTTGTCGACTTCGCTATTGTCATTGGATTTCTCATCAAGGTCTTGATATTTTAAAGCATTGGCCCCGTCGTAAAAAGGAGTCAATTGATAATTGTGAATGTCAAATAGGTATTTTGATAGTAATTCTGTCTTGTCCATTATTAGTTGTCTAATGTATATCTATAGCGCTTGCCACTAACGTTCCGGGGCTTTACGCTGTTTCTTTTTGTTGGATTTATAGCAGGCAAGTTAATTAAAAAAAATGGCAACCAAATCAAACAGCCCCGATAGCTATCGGGGCTTCACGCTATTCCTCGGTTGCCATTTTTTTAGCGGTCGGCAACTGAATTACTTTCGGACACTTCACGCAACCAGGCAGGCCAACAAAAAGGAATAGCGTGAAGCCCTTGTTATCGGCAGTTTTATTTAGGAATTTTTATATGAGGGGTTTTTCAAAATTTCGTTTTTAGTCTCTTGCTTCAATATTAATATATCTCTATTATCTACATCATATTTTTTAAAAACAAGTATTAAAGCATCAAAGAAGTTATCAATATATTTTTCTAAAGGATTTTCTGAATTAGTAATTTCATCATATGGAAGCCAAAGACCATAATCTATCATTTTTTGTCTCTTTCTAATTTCCGGCCCTCTTACATCTAAAGTTTTCGTTTTAGAGTCAGTTGCAATAATTAAATTCAAAAACCATCCTTCGTTTTCTTGACTTAATTTATATTTACTAAATATTTCACTTATAATTATTTCTCTAATATAATTATCCACTTTATGTGAAAAGTTAAAGGAATAACCGGCTTCATTATACCATGCTCCAACAAGTAATATCATTATAGATAAAATATAGGTTAGTCTTCAAGTCTAAATGGCATCCATTTGTCATTTATTGTTTCTCTTTCTGCTCCGATTCCAGTAGGCATTTCAAATAAGTCATTTATTGTTTGGTCTAATTCTGTTACTTCCTTAAGTGAAATTATTTTAGCATTTTGTTCAGAGTGGTTTTCCTGACCACATAGAAATTGCCAGTCACCTTCGTTGTCATGAGAGGCATATAAAATAGGTTTTTTGTCTATAACTACATGGTTACATGTAAAACATAAAGTGTTCTCTGGGTCACTAAATTTGTATTCTGCCTTTTCTGTTTTCTTGAAAATGTTGAACATGTTTAATATTGTTTATTGCTATTTTTATCGTCCTATAATTGCCGATAACGTTCCGGGGCTTTACGCTGTTTCTTATTGTTGGATTGACAGCAGGCAAGTTAATTAAAAAAACCGCAACCAATCAAACAGACTTTTCACGCTATTCCTCGGTTGCGGTTTTTTTAGCTTCCGGGAACTGAATTACTTACGATCACTTCGCGCCATCAGAGAGGCCAACAAAAAGGAATAGCGTGAAGCCCATGTTATGCGCAGTCACAGCCGATCCCCGAATTGTGACTTTGTTGGCAATAATCCTTTCGTAACTATAGGCATTTTTATTATTCCAATGGCTAATATAATTATTCCTAAAAAAACCATAAACCAAAATGCAATGCCAAAGTTCACTGCATCAATCAAATCTCGATATGATTTGGAAAATACAACAGTAATTAGCCAGATCACATTTGAAAAGACATGTAACAATATAGAATATGCAATATTCCTGGTTCTGTAATAAACCAAAGCGCTGATGACTCCAAAAATAAATGTCGGTAGAATATTGCGAGGGCTCCCCAAATGAATCAAGGCAAATAATGTACTCGAAGTAAATAGAGCAATCATGAAACTGGTTCTCTTTAACAACCCTCCAAAAATATATCTGCGAAAAAATATTTCTTCCAAAACTGGCAGCATTATTATTACACTGAAGTAAAAATATAGTTTTGTGAAGTAAAACTGATAGCCTGTAGAAGAGTCAATTTGAAATTTCGTCCCCAAATAAATATTGCTTATTTCTTTCCAATGAAAAAATGGCAAATCAATCAAACGCACACCAAGAGCAAGAAATGGTATTAGGATAAGAATCTTATAAATTTCGACATAAGAAACCCGCTCAAATAAAGCGTCTTTACCGTTATGTCGGAGGTATGCAAAACATAATAGATAAGTTAGTAAGTAGGGAAGTACATTGGATAGTCCAACGATATGAGGGTATACTGCCAAGTTACTGCTGACGCTAAACACCATTAAATAATCTAGTGAATTAGCAACAATAATTAGCAACAATGTAATGATTATGCTTTTTAAAATGCTCATATGATAATTGTCACTCGCTACTTGTCTTCCAAAGTCTTCTTGCTTTCAAGATTATCTAAATCAGGCGTGGACAAAATTCTTCCAAAAAACAAATCTAGACCATGTTTCCTTCGTACGTATTCTGCTAATAGAATGCCGATAACAAGGCCAATAATTCCAATAGCGAGTGAATAAGGGAAATTGCTTTCCGATTCATAAAATAACCAAATAGAAACAAGCCCTAGAATTATTGTTGGTACAAAAAAAAGCCAAAGCCAATAAATCGCATTAACCAAAAATATAAAAAGATTCATTTGTTATTGATTGCGCACAACGCTCCGTGGCTTTACGCTGCCTGCCTGCCGATGCGCGGGCCGGTGTAACGGCAGGCAGGTTTCTTTTTGTTGGAATCGGAGTGGGGAAGTTAATTAAAAAAAATGGCAATCAAATAAAACAGACCCTTCACGCTATTCCTCCCTGCCCGCCGTATTTCTAACAGTCATTCAACAAATGATTTCCCGGTAGGCGGGGGTTGCCATTTATTTAGCTTCCGGGAACTGAATTGCTTACGGTCACTGGATTTATCCAGGCACCCAACAAAAAGGAATAGCGTGAAGCCCCTGTTAACAGCAGGCTTATCTTTTGGCATTTTTCTGCCTACGTTTTATCCAATTGGAGATATTAAGTATTAGAACAGCGGGTAAGTAAAAGAAGGCTCCAATTACAAGATAGTATATTCCTGAATCCATCCATAAGTCAGTAAAGGAATTTGATTGGTTTGTTGAATATGACTTGTCAATTAAGGGCATTGTAACGGCAAAGACGAGGCCGATTAAAACTTGAACAATGAGCGCCAAATTAATTGTCATTACAATCTTAGGAAAGTTAATTTCTTTAAATGTTTTTTCCTTGATAGCAATTCGCGCCAATGGAATTGCAAATAGCAAAAAAGTTAGAATCGCTGCCATATGTATTTCTTCAAATAAATATTGTTAAGCTTGCTGTTAACGTTTTTCGGGTTGCCGAAGGCGGGGTTTTGGAACGACCTACTGTCGGCTAACACAAATGTATAAAAAGAGCGATATACTTTCGGTTACCCCGTCAACCCCCGCTTTTGGCAAGCCGATGTTAGCAGTAGCTTTTCTTTCTGTCATTGTCATAATAAGTCCGTGTCTGTGTATATAAACCAATTGTCGCCTTGACCCCAAATATCTCTGTGATAACCATCGGAATAATGATAATTTTTTTCTGTGTTTTTGTCACAAGGAGCATAAACAAGTTGAACAACTCTTAATGTTCTAATATTCCAGTCATCAACTACATTTAAAGTAATCCAATAATTTTTGTCACAATTGGCGTTAGGATTATTTGTTAATTCGATACTTCCAATACCAAGGTCTGTAAGAGTTTTCTTTGTCTTCTCATTTAAGCTGTCGACTTGTATAATTAGGTCCTTTCGTCTGTCCCAATTTTTCACAGTTGTCTTTTCGATGTCAACAATTACATTATTTAATGCTGCCCTATTAAGTTCAAAATGCTCTATATTTTCGATAAATAAATTTTCAAAATTCGGATTGCAACTTGTCAGTACGCATACTGTCAAGATTGTTAATATTATCTGTTTGAGTGTTGTCATAAAGTTACTGCTAACGTTCGGGGCTTTGCGCTGTTCATTTTTGCCGGCCTTGATCACAGGGACCTTTCCGTAAAAAATGTGCAATCAAATATAACCGATTTTTCCAACCTTAATTTGGAATGCGCATTTTTTACACTTCCGGGCAGAATATTACTTACGGGCTCTCTAAGGCTGCGGTGACCCCGGCAAGAATGAATGCGCGAAGCCTTTTGTTATTTGCCTGTTGTGGCCCACCGCGGTACGAACTGGTTATTTGAGTAGCCCGCAAAACAAACACCTGAATTTAGCTCGAGTATCTCCTGAGTCTGGCTCGCGAATAATTTGATGCAACGGTTTTGCGGGCAACACTTTTAAAAACCCAACACTAAGAACCGCGGTGAACGGTACGCCTGGCTAGCGTAAAGCAATCTATAAAACAGAGTAGGAGAGAGTGAGAAGCAGAAGCCGGCCGCAATAGCAAATAACATTCGGGGCTTTACGACGTTTCTTTTTGTTGGGTTTGACAGCAGGCAAGTTAATTAAAAAAATGGCAACCAAATCAAACAGACCCTTCACGCTATTCCTCGGTTGCCATTTTTTTTAGCGGCGGGCAACTGAATTACTTACGGACACTTCACGCAACCAGGCAGGCCAACAAAAAGGAATAGCGTGAAGCCCTTGTTATCAGAATACCAATCTTTTCACACTATAAATTAATCCACATTTCTAAAACACAATTCTCGAATGGGTTATTATTCTCTTGTAAATAAATTATCTGGCCCATCAACATAACTGCCATTAAACATAACTTGATTTCCGCATAATAATATTCTTCCACCCAAATAGTCACTAGGGTTACTCATTTCGAGGTATAATTCAATACTGGTGGCATTTCTTATACTCCAACTTCCTTGTGTAATAATTACCGAATTTTCAAATACTTTAAAAGTCCCTGTTGAAAATGTTACTTTAACATCTTTATTTGCAATAATAGTTCCTCCAATTTCATCATAATGGTATGTCCAGATCCATGTACCAATAAGCTCGTTTGTAAGTTTGGCAGAATCCAAATTCTGACGGGCATTGCATTCCCAAAGCTCTTTTAAATTATTTGTCTTATCATATTCGCAAGATTGTGTCATGAATATTGCTAATAGGGCTAAAATATTTATTAAATATGTTTTCATGATGAATCTACTTGCTGAGTACTCACGTATTAATATTTTCTGAAGACAATACTAATTGGTTTCTGATAACGTTCCGGGGCTTTACGCTGTTTCTTTTTGTTGGATTGACAGCAGGCAAGTTAATTAAAAAAAATGGCAACCAAATCAAACAGCCCCGATAGCTATCGGGGCTTCACGCTATTCCTAGGTTGCGGTTTTTTTGGCTTCCGGCAACTGAATTACTTACGGACACATCGCGTCACAAGCGAGGCCAACAAAAAGGAATAGCGTGAAGCCCATGTTAACGGCAGTTCATACCATCATCCCAGGTCCGATCTAAATTCAACTATTTTCGACTTGAGCTTTTCCATATTATCCAGAAACCTTGATCTTTTAACTCCGTTGCCAGAAAAATAGTCTCCTATAATTCTATTTACATATATAGTACCGTCGGTTTCCCAATAGGTTTCAGTTGTTTTCATCAATATATTTCCTTTAGAATCTATTGAGCCAATATACTTTTGAGGAACTTTGCTTCCAAAAAACCTCCAACCCTTTTTGGTTATTATTAAATCTGTTTCGCCAAAATAATTTACTAGACCTTCATAGCCTAAAGGATAGAAACCTTTTTGAAAATTAAATATTGCTAGATCTGTTTTTGTGGTTTGAGCATAGAAAAAGCCGTTATCATGGACTGATCCGTTGAGTTTTGTGGCATGGGATTTAAAAAGGCCCCAATCTTCCTTTGTTACGACAAATTCAATATGATCATTAACTAAAAGGTCGAAATTTTCTTGAGCGAGTGAATTATATAATTGATCTTGTGCCTCTAGATAATTCATTACGGCGGTTTCTTGATTATAATTGCATACCCGTAATTGATTTCTTAGTTTTTCAATCACTTGTTTGCCATTATTGCTTTCAATAGATGCACGCAATTTAATAACGTCTTCTTCATTTCTTTTTAACGTGTCTAGAGATATCATTATGAATTGCCGTTAACGTTCCGGGGGTTTGCGCTGTTTGCTTTTGTTGGATTGACTGCAGGAAAGTTAATTAAAAAAATGGCAATCAAATCAAACAGACTCTTCACCTTTTTCCTCGATTGCCATTTTTTTAGCTTCCTGTACACTTCATTACTTACGGGAACTGCCCGCCCCCCGCGCGCCCAACAAAAGCAAATGGCGCCAACCCCATGTTATGCGTTCGTGCAAACTACACATGAAACTACTTGAACAATATCCCATTCCAGTCAATCAATATTTGCATGAAATATTAATTTAGTTCGATTTATTAACTAATATTTTTTCTGTTACCGTATTTCCTCCAGATGTTATATTAATAAAATAAATACCTGACTTAACATTCTTTAAAATAATTCTTTGTAAACTGCTCCATTGCGGCAAATCTTGCTTATAAACCAATTCGCCAAGGATATTACAGATTTTCAATTCCCCATCTTTATTTTTCACTAATCCATAGGTTATAGAAAATTGACCGTTACTGGGATTGGGAGATATTTGCAATTGAATATCATGTGAAATCATTTCACCTACTGAAGTAAGAGAATCACAGACACTCCCTGTAACTGGACCTAAAGAATAGTTGGTTGCGTTCGGCATTTCCTTAGAATTAAAAACCGGCAATTGTAGGGCGCCCTGAACTACATTACAAGCTATGCCTTGTGAATCAGGATTGGTAATTACATGGAGATATGTTGCGCTGGTCCAATTTGTGACGTATGTTTTACCGTCCGGACCTAATAGCTGATGATAAAATTTGTAAGAAGCATTTACGGCTGTGTCCCATGTCGCGACAACAAATCTCGAATTATTGATATTTCCTATAGACCAGGTATCATATTGATAAATATCTTTATTCGTATTTACATATAACCATCTGCCACTTGGCGAAAAACTACATCCAATAGCAACTAAATTAGTGTCAGGTATTTCTATTTCTCGAGCATTACTCAAAAAGCCATTGCATCTGTCAAAATCAAATAAGTCAACAACGGTTTGCATTGAATCCAAATTTTCAGTTAATACCATAATAAACTTATCGCCTTGTTGGCTAAAGCAAGATTGCATAATATGTCCCTCATATAAATGAGGCCTGCCAATGTGTTGTGAAAAAGGTCCAATTATTGCGTCTGGCGTAACAAGCAGTGTATAATACAAATCATCGTCATAATGATGCTTGATAATCCACCAATCCCTTCCATTAGCATGCTTTACTCCAGTAATTCTACCAGAAACCAAAGTGTCATTAATTGCTATCAAATTTTTATATCCTGCGACAATTCCTCCAAGTCCATTGTCTAGACTCATATCAATAAGGCTGTAACCAAGATTTATCGGAGAGCCTGTAGTTACAGAATCTAAAAGCACAAATTCGGCAGATTCATAAAATAAATAATATTGCCCATAATGCCCAGGTCTAGGAATAATAAAAGCACCCTGTGGTATCCCCATTCCATATGGTTCATAGTAAGTTGTAGCCCATCCTGGATTAATGCCACTTGTATTCATTAATGAATCATGATTCCTATTATAAACCACATGACCATTGGTATAAAACAATAGTTGTCCACTTGTATCACAAATACTTGCATTGGTTAAAAATAATCCCATATCGGTATTGACAGAATCTACCGAAGCCAAACCAGAATTAAAATCAATGAATGAACAAGTTGTAGGATAATTATTTGAGATTATCCATTGATTATTTTCCTTCTGAGCAAATGAGGAATAAAAAAGGCACGCAAAGAATAAAGCTAATATGCTATACTTATTGTTAAAAAATGAAAAGCAAATTTTGATTGGTTTTATTAACATTTTTATACTTGCTCCATTTCGGAAACTTGAGACTAGCAGGGTTTTAATATGCATGACGCATAACGTTCCACGGGTTTGCGCTGTTTGCTTTTGTTGGTTTGAGAGCAGGAAAGTTATTTAAAAAAATGGCAATCAAATCAAACAGACTTTTCACCTTAGTCCTCGATTGCCATTTTTTTAGCTTTCGGGAACTTCATTACTTACGAAAACTCTCTTTAACCAGAGACCCCAACAAAAGCAAATGGCGCCAACCCGATGTTATCGGATGTGCCAACGCAAATAGAAATTGGATCATTTTAGTAATGCTCGATGATTATTTTTCTACAATAACCCCTTTCTCCATCATATAATTTTACAAAATAAATTCCTGGTGAAATATTTTCAGTATTTATTGTAGCTAACAGATGGCCATTATCAATCGTTCTTTCATTTTTTGACAGGATTATTTGCCCAAGCATGTCTATTATTTTTATTTCTACATTTATGTCATGGGAATAATTGGTAGTTATAGTAATACCTTGATTAGCAGGATTGGGAAAGATAAGAAGTTCCGATGTTTGACTTTCCAGATCAATTTCAGATAGATTTAGTTGATAACAACTATTTGTATCCGTTATTGAAACAGTGGTTGCAACTGGATTGAAAGCATTAAGAAAGTGACCGCTTCCTAAGGTTCCATAGGTATTCGTTGTAACTGTTGAATTAATTGGAACAACAGCCAATGTTGAATCATAACAACCAGTTTCTCCATTACTATCAGTTTTAAAGAACCCAATGCCTCTGCCAGTTGAGGAAATAGCTTCCCCAATAATCACGTATCCTAAATCTGAGGTTTGAATTGCACTACTGGGAAAAGTATATGTGTTTAACTGATAATTTATTGCCCATTCAATGTATCCCAAACTGTCCGTTTTAATTAAACCGGTTCTACAGTACTGACAGGGATACTCTGGTTCCCATGTTAAGATAAAACCGCTATCAGCCGTAATTCTAATATCAAAAAACTCTCCTACTATAGCAGGGCGGGTAGTTTGAGTATAAATTTTACACCATATAGGATTTCCGCTACTATCCGTTTTCAGTAAATAGGGCCAAAATCCACTAGTGTCTGCATTCCAAACACCTACAATTGCAAATCCGTTATCGGGGCATCTTCTAACTCCCCATTGTGTGAGATCATGACCGTTGAGTAAACTATATGTTTTATTCCATACTAGGTTGCCACTATTATCGAATTCTGCCAGCGTTGTTCCAGATGAATCCTTTCCCATAACAACAAAGTTGCCATTAGAGCAAGTCTCAATTCCGGTTGCCACGTCGAAGCCTCCGGTACTTATGGATCTTGACCATAATGTATTTCCGGATGTATCTGTTTTAATAAAATAAATATCCCCTGAGTCAATTGCGCCGCCGATTAAATAATTGCCATCAGATAGAACTTTAACACACCATCCTGCATTTGAATTATTAAGACCCTGACCATAACAATTACTCCAAATAATATTGCCTAAGCTATCGACTTTCATCATTAATATTCGACGAGAAGTGGCATTACTTGCAGTACCAGAAATTATATAATCATTATTAGGTGTTAATTCAAAATTCGAAAATGAAATATGATTAAATAATTGCTCAGAATAATATTTTGCCCAAAGAATATTTCCAATGCTATCTGCTTTTACAAGACACCCCTTGTTGATGGAAACGCCAGAGTAGGCATTTGCTAAAATTAAAAATGTCCCATCCTGTTCTTGAATTACTTTACTGCCATTCATTCCATACCCTGATATTGTATATATTTTTTCAAAGGAGACTTGTGCAAAACAAGCTCTGCTGCAAACAATAAATAAAATAAATAGGATTTTATTCATCGCTTCCTTAAATATTTTTCCATCTATCTTTTTCGTTAACAATAATACTACTGATTATTCTAGGTTAGGGCATATCCGATAACGTTTCGGGGCTTTACGCTGTTTCTTTTTGTTGGATTGACAGCAGGCAAGTTAATTAAAAAAAATGGCAACCAAATCAAACAGACCCTTCACGCTATTCCTCGGTTGCCATTTTTTTTAGCGGTCGGCAACTGAATTACTTACGGACACTTCACGCCACCAGTGAGGCCAACAGAAAGGAATAGCGTGAAGCCCTTGTTATGCGCCGTTAACCCGGATGCCGTTTCTAAGGTTAGATGATGATTACTTCTCAACAAGGAATTCTTTAGAAAAGCTAAATTTGTTTATACTATCATTGCGGTTTTTTAGATCAATGCTAAACGAGAAATTGTATTTTCCGTTTGATTTTGGAGTAAAGCAGAAGCTACGATTTCCATGGTCGTTTTTTATAATTGGAATACTAGTTGGAATTCCATTAATGTTTGCTGATGTTATTGAAGCCTTGATCAATACCTTATATATTCCGGCAATATAAAGTTTGACGCAATACTCCTTATCTAAAATGGGATCGCCCGCTTCAAAAAATGGATGTTGATCAGTATAATTTAGGTTTCCATATTCATCATAA
>Ga0315912_10000589_pt1 | contig 61398 bp, 68 predicted proteins | sample VfabasoilMG_FD_204469 | JGI IMG/M metagenome (GOLD analysis project Ga0315912, IMG submission 204469) | Garden soil microbial communities collected in Santa Monica, California, United States - V. faba soil | ecosystem: Environmental > Terrestrial > Soil > Garden | place: USA: California...
CATCAGTGCCTACCACCGCGGCATGATGGGTGGCAGCACGCCGAACATCGACCGGCTTGCGCGCGAAGGCGCGCTGTTCACGGATTACTACGGACAGCAATCCTGCACCGCGGGGCGCGCGGCGTTCATCACAGGGCAGACGCCGTTCCGCACCGGCTTACTCAAAGTCGGCCTGCCCGCAGCCAAGCAGGGCTTGCAGGATTCCGATCCGACGATAGCGGAATTTCTCCAGCCACTGGGCTACGCGACGGCGCAGATTGGCAAGAACCACCTGGGGGACCGCAACGAATACCTGCCCACGGTTCACGGGTTCGACGAGTTCCACGGCATCCTCTACCACCTCAATGCGCTGGAAGAGCCCTACGACCCGCAGTATCCGAAGAGTAAGGAATTCCTGGCAAGGTTCGGTCCACGCAACATCATCCACAGCGTTGCGACTGAGGTAGACGATCCGGCCGAGGATCCACGCTGGGGCCGCGTCGGCAAGCAGAAGATCACGGATGCCGGCCCCTTGCCGCCGCATCCGGGCATGGATCCGGCCGCCAAGGTGAGCATGGAGGACATCGACGCGGACCTGGTAAAGCGCTCGTGCGACTTCATCGACCGGTCGGTGAAGGCGGGCAAGCCGTTCTTCCTCTGGCACAACTCCACGCGCTGCCATTCTTTTACACACCTTTCCAAAGAGTGGGATGGCAAGACCGGTTTCGGACTGTTTGCCGATGCGATGGCCGAACTGGACTGGGTCGTGGGCGAGTTGCTGGCCAAGTTGGACAAATTAGGCATCGCCGACAACACCATCGTGATGTTTACCAGCGACAACGGCGCGGAGATCTTCAGTTGGCCCGATGGCGGCAACCATCCGTTCCGCGGGGAGAAGGGCACGGTCTATGAAGGCGGATTTCGCGTACCCATGTTGGTCCGGTGGCCGGGTGTCATCAAGCCGGACAGCATCATCAACCAGGTGATGTCGGCCGAGGACTGGATGCCGACCCTGGTCGCGGCCGCCGGCGGCCCTCCCGATCTGAAGGAGAAGCTGCTCACCGGCTACAAGGCTGGCGAAAAGACCTTCAGGAACCATCTCGACGGCTATAACTTCATGCCGTTCTTCGAAGGCAAGGTTGCCGAAAGTCCGCGGCACGAATTCTTCTATTTCAGCGACAACGCCGACCTCATGGCCGTGCGTTACAACGAGTGGAAGATCACCTTCAAGACCATTGCTGGCAATCTGTTCAGTGGCAAAGAGGATTCGACCAACGTACCCATCGTGACCAACCTGCGCGTGGACCCGTGGGAGCGGTATCAGACCGAGTCGACGTCCTACGGCGAATGGTGGGGCAAGAAACTGTGGGTCATGATGCCGGCAACGATGATCATGGGAAAGTTCCTCGCAACCTTCAAGGACTACCCACCCAGCCAGGTCTCTGGCTCACTGAGCGTGGAGAAGGCATTACAGGCATTGCAGGAGGGCGGCAGGAAGAACTGAAAAGCCCGAATTGGGTGGCGACCCGCATTTGCTGTTTAGGAGAACGACGATGTGGAGATCGACGTCAGTCAACCTTTGCAGCGCTCACAATCTCCTGTTTCCTTGTTGATGGATCGATGCCGTCCGCCAGAAGGCGTCTGGCTTCCAGGTGACGGGCTCTTGCCTTCTGAAGCGATACATCCGGAAACACGCCATAGGCCAGAGTTCTGGCCCTCCCGGCGAATCGATAGTTGTAGCGCCAATATCGTCCGCCGCTGGGAACTACCAGCTGGTACAAGCCGCGACCGTCGAACATCTTTCTGGCATAGCGCCTTGGCTTGCTTTGGAGATTGCCCGCTTCACTCTGCGGGTGGGGTGCACGACGAAATGTGAGTTCTGGTGCAGGAAGGGTTGAGCGGGTGTCGGGTGCGCATGTCGGCCGACTATCGTCTTCTGCCGGATACAGGGCGAAATTCCACAGTTTCTTAAGAGAAGGCTGCCCGAGACGTCGGTCGGGTAGGAGGAATTGCCCCTTGCGGATACGATGCGCCAACTCGATTCCGGCGAGTGTGATCTTGGCCGTTTTGAAAGTCTTCAATGCCAGCATCGACGCACAACGACGTTTGATAGCCCGATGGTCCTGTTCGATCACGTTATTGAGGTATCGATTGCTGCGGACGCGGACGGATTGCCACCTGCTGTCTTCGCGTCTCAGCAGGCGAAGTGCCAAGTGCGTTGCCGTATGTCCGTCCACGTTGATCTTGCTGGGCCAGCCTGTCTCGACCCTGTTCACGGCGGCCCGAAAAAATGCCTGCGCCGCCTCCCTGCCACGACTGGCACAGAGCAGTGAATTCACCGATCTTCCATGCTTGTCTACCGCCCTATATAGGTAGCAATTGCCGCCACGTACTTGTACGGAAGTCTCGTCCATACGCCACGAGGGATTCACCTGGCGGGCATGTCGCGCCCAGCGCCTTTCGTATTCCGGAACGTAGCGCAAGACCCAGCGCATGATGGTGGTATGGGATACGACCACGCCTTGTTCGGCCATCATGGCGACCAGGTCGCGGTAGCTGAGACGGTACGTGATGTACCACCGGACACACTGTTCGATGGTTTCTGCCGGGAATTGCCGGCGGCGATAGATGGGATCCCGGAGCAAACGTCGAGTCATGAGCGCCCTCCGTCCAAGCGGCGGGTCCATGGTAAAGCCCTAGATGCACCAGAACCCGTTTGTACCCACTTCGGGGAGGGCAGTTTCGGACGCTCGGGCTTCGAGCGTCTGGGAGTTGCCGAGTGTGGTTGTCCGGGCAATTTGGCGGCTGATAGTTGTGTTGCACTTCCTGTCCAGCCGGTAACTGTGCAAGAGTACGTGACAGCACGCTGTACCTTTCGCTGAGTCGTGACACGAGACTGTGGAGGGATCCATGCAATCGACCAGCCGAAGCGCCTTGCTCCTATGTGCGCTGGGCGCAACCCCCGTCTCAGTGGCTCACCATAGCTACGCCATGTTCGACGAGAGCGGCACACGCACGGTGAGCGGTACGGTCGCCAAGCTGGAATGGAAGAATCCACATGTGTTCATTTGGGTGTATGTGCCCAGCCAGGCAACACCCGGCAAGTACGACCTGTGGGCATTCGAAAATGGCTCGCCGTCGGTTCTCACCCGCCACGGCTGGAGCAAGGAAGTGCTGAAGGCCGGCGAGAAGATCACCATGGAGTACTGGCCGTTGCGCAGCGGCAGCATCGGCGGACATTGTGAGAAGGCAATGCGGTCCGATGGACAGGTCCTGCAGTGCCCCAGCGACCTGGGGCGCAGGTAAGCCCATGAAAGCCACTCATCACCTGCTTGCCATGACGCTGCTGACCATTGTGGGCATGCCGTCGGCAATGGCGGCCGAGCCTGGCATGACCTACGCATCGCTGCAGGATCTGCCTGATTTTGCCGGTTCGTGGACGCCGCTGACGCCACCGTTCGTACTGGCGGCGGTCAGCACTCGGCCGACAGCGCCGCCGCCCAGCACTCCCGCGGGATTGGCCGACGTGACCTGCACTGGGCCCAGTACGTTACGACCGGAAGCCATCACCAGCTGCAGGTCCTTCATCACCGCAGCGCGGGCAGCTCGTCCCGGCGACCGGGACTACTGCGCCCGCCGAACGTTCACTGGACAACCGTCTCGCGGCGCCGGTGGCAGCATCGAGGTGCTGCTCACGCCTGGACAGGTCACCCTCTCGGTCGAATCCGGGTTGACGCGACGCATCTACCTGCGCGACAGGCCGCCGCCCGGAGCACTTGATGAATCCTTCAGTGGTACTTCCATCGGCCGCTGGGATGGCAAGACGCTGGTGGTGGAAACCTCCGGACTTGACCCCAAGGCCATGTTCTTGCCTGGTACCGGTATCGGCAGCCAAGCCAGTGTGCGCGAGCGGATCACGCTGAAGGATGCCGACACGCTGGAGATCGAATCCACGCTGACCGCCCCAGCCATTCTCACTGCGCCGCTTGTGTCGCGGCAGGATTACCGCCGCGCTCGCGATCGCATCTTCACGCCGTTCGACACCTGCGTACAAGGTGACCGCTCTTTCGACCAGAAGAGCGGTCGGGACCAGTTCGACGCCACGCCGCCAGCGGACCTGCCACCGCCGCCGGGCAATTAGTCGCGGGAGCCTGTGTCGGACGACCATCGAAGAACATGGGCCGTGACGTCAGTCATAAGGAATCAGAGACTTACAGTGAAAGCCAGGGAGTTATGCGACAGGTTTGTCCGGATTTGAAAGTATTGCGACAAACATAATTACTAGTTAGACGGCATTACGTTGTGTATGAAACCTCCCTCTCACATCCATAACATCCCGCAATGGGAAGAGCACTGCCGAATGATCCGTGCCAGGGCGTTGGATCTCATCGAGGGGCGCGTTGCAGTGATCGAAGCGGCACGGGCGATCTCCAAGCTCGCCTTCTGGGCGGGCCTTCGGGACGACACCGATCTAAATGCGTTTGTAGCCATCGACACCGAAACAGACACACTGCCACTCGGAGATGTCAGATTGAATTGGGCCGAGCACGCGTTAGCGCTGCAGGACGTTGAAATAGCGAAGGCTGAGAACTTGTACAGAGCACTAGCGTTGGCAACAGCCCGCAGTCTGGTCGAGCGCTTCGCGTGGACGTTGGATGCAAGAAACGCTAGGAGGAAAGCCGGCCATGCCGTCTAACAAATCGTTGCAGGGGTCCGTGATCCATAAAGTTCTCGGCCGCGGGCGATCGAGCCTGGTGCTCACTCAAGTCCAGCGCGCCCGCGTGCTGAACCGCTGCCGTGCGGCCCCTGAACTCAACCGTTAGCCGACCGACTCAACAACCGCGCATGACCTCACTACACCTTCTCGTCATGACAATCTCATTGATGGTGCCGGTGTGCGCAGCACACGGCGGTGCACCCAGTGATGAGGCGGAAGAACTTGAACAAGTTCACGTCTATGGATCCAAAGAGGAGATATGGCAGCTGCGCCAGGCCATCATTGAAGCCGAGAATCGCTTCTTTGAAAGGTACAACGACCTCAACACTAACGATGACTTTGACGTGAAATGTCGAGTGGAGGCACGCACAGGTACCAGGCTGCCTACACGCACTTGCAGACCTCTGTACCAAGAGGATGCGGTACAGGAAGGTGCCAAGCAGGCGGTCGAGTTGCGCCAGCGTTTTCAGTCGTTTGGTGGAGAGGCGCAACTAGGAGCAACATCCCCACCAGTACCTGCCGGTATCAAGATCATGGCCAGACGACCTGAGTTCGAACGCAATATGCGTAATGTGGTCCGGAAGCATCCAGAGCTGACAGCGCTGCTCCAGGAACGTGCCGCGGCGGCTACCGCACTCGAGGCGGCGACACGTCGAGACCGCCCAAAACAAGATCCCTAAGATCATTGAGAATGTAGTCGTGGCGAGGTCCGTCCTAAACCTCCTGTGCTTTCGGTCGGCTAACACGTCGCTGGAGCGCAGCGGTCACCATAAAGTGCGCACCTCGTGGCCGTGTGCAGCGCTCAGCTAGGGCGTTAGACGGCAGAGACACGCCCGTGTTGACTCATCAAAGATTGAAAACTTGCAATGCGGAGCGCGAGAAGGAGTACCTCTTGAAGGATGATCCAGCTGCGGTTGCTCGCTCAAGCTATGACGCGTATGTGCGGAAAGACCGCACCGCCATCGAAGCGCTGATCGCAAGCGACTTTCACTTCACAAGTCCCCTGGACAATCGCCTCGACCGTGATGCCTACTTTCAGCGATGTTGGCCTAATAGCCAGCGCATCGTGGCCTTCGAATTTATTCACCTCGTCGTCCATGGGGACTGCGTGTTCGTGACCTACGAGGGCACGAACATTGATGGCGGCCGCTTCCGTAACACCGAGATCCTGAAGGTTCGAGCGCAACAGATCACGGATGCCGAGGTCTACTTCGGCTGGTCTATTCCGCACAAGGCACAGCTCGGGGGGTTTGTAGACAAATGACGTGGTCGTTCAAGAAGGTCCCCAACTGCCGCCTAACAAATCCTTGCAGCGGTCCGTGAACCGCAGAGTGCTCGGCGGCGGGCGACCGAGCCCAATGCTGGCCCGAATCCTAGAAGATCAACGTCTGGGTAGGGCGGAGCGGCTCTTCGAACCACAGATCGAACAGCAGGGCACCTTTGAGGACGAACTGGTACCTGTGGGGCGAGATGCTGAGTCGGTAGAGTAGCCAGGGCGGGCGGGAGCCCGCCGGCGCCGAACTCAGGCCGTGACGCGAAACTATTGCACCCCATGACCATCTCCCTCCTTCAAGTCCATGGCTCTTGCCACTGCGGAGCAATTTCGTACGAAGCTGTCGTAGATACGCAGCGAGTGACGATCTGTCATTGCACAGACTGTCAGGAACTCACCGGCAGTGCATACCGGGTATCTGTTCCCGCCATCGCGGAGACCTTCCGCCTGATCCGCGGCAAACCGACGGTGTACTTCAAGGTCGGAGCCAGCGGCAATCGGAGGGCGCAGGCGTTCTGCCCGACTTGCGGCTCTTCGATGTATACGCACGCTGATGAGGCGGCGCCGAGGACGTATGGCCTGCGTGTTGGCTGCATTCGCGAGCGGAAACTCCTCGTCCCTGACAAGCGTATTTGGTGCAGCTCCCTACTGGAGTGGTCGGTGGACCTGCGTGGAGTCCCTACGAAAGAACATGAATGACTCCCGGCGTTCCAATGCTCGGACCGTCCTACGAGAGTGCTCGATATTTCCGGGTGAGGCTCAATGCAACCTACGCAAACCGGCATGACGCGGAGCATGGCCGCGCCATGCCGGTTCTGTGTCACGCCCCTATCTCAATGCGCCGCGGCATTGCCCTGGTCTGTTTCGGAATGGTGATCGTAAGGACCCCATTTTTGCCGGCCGCATTGACCTTCTCGCTGTCGACGGTGTCCGGCAACAGGAAGCGGCGATAGAACCGACCGTGGCTGCGTTCGATCTTTTGATACTCGGGGGTCATTCCATTACTGGAATGCGCTGCCTCCTCCCTGTCTCCGCAGATGGTCAGTACACCTCTCTCAAGGGTCAGTTCCACCTTGTTCGGGTCGAGACCGGGCAGGTCGACATAAATCACAAAGCGATTCGCAAACTCGTATATATCGACGGGCGGCACCCAGCCCGCCATGGCTGACGTGCTGTCGCCTTCCCGGGTATCGCCGTAGAGGCGTCTGAGTTCTTCCTGCAGTTGCGGGACTAAGTTCCATGGATTTTGTCTGACCATGCCATTCATGGCGAGCCTCCGTGTGTTGAGTTCCATACGGACAATGGAAACGCCAAAGCCGTTGAGACGCACACTAGGGACGTCACAGGTGGTTTCAAGAGTTCGGACAAGAAAACATCGATTGTTGCCGAGGCAATCAGGATGCAACTTCGGGGCGGGCACCTGGAATTGTTCCTCCACTCACCACGACTTCGGGTCGTATTTCTTCTTGCCGTTTTCAGCGGTACGCACTCAACGGGCGCGTCGCGGTGACGGCACTGCGAGAACCTTCCTACCTGCACATGCGAATGGCAGAGTGAAGGCCGCGCAACGCCCTTACCTAAACTCCGCGTCGGACTAGTTGTTCTTACCAACGAGGAGAGGCACATGGGACAGCAGGATCGAGGCAAGGAAGGTCAGAGCTCTGGCGGACATGGGGATCAGAACCAGAAGGGCCAGAAGGGACAGGATCAGCAGAGCCAGGGCGGATCCCGCCAGGGAAGTCGGCAGGGTTCGCCGGCTGAAGGAAGAGAAGGGCGCGGCCGCAACCAGAATGCGTCGCAGCAGGGCGGTCAGGACGACGACGACATCGATGAGGGCTCTCGTCCAGTCCCGTCGCGCGAATCTGAGGGCGATTCGAAGCGCACCAATCGGTAGTTGATCCAAAACCCGGCCGGGCTGAAGCGGTCGGGTTTTTTGGGCTCCCTTCCCACATCGCTTAATGACCTCAGCGCCACTAGAGCCGTTAGACCGCACGAAATCTTGCCGGGAGCCGGAATGTAGGGTCCTTCCTACCCTCTGGACCGGCAGTACGCGATGGAACAGCGGTAGCACTCAGCGGATGCTCCTGCTCCACATCAACCCGTCCCAATCTTTCGGAGTACATCCATGGCTAAAGCGAAAACTCGTTCTTCAGCTCGTTCCAAGCGGGCCGCTCGTACTGTGCCGAAAGACGCCATTGCGCTGCTCAAGGCCGACCATCGTCAGGTGGAGGAATGGTTCGAGCAGTTCGAGACGAGCCGCTCCGACGACAAGAAGGCCGATCTGGCGCGGCGCATCTGTGCAGCCCTGCGCGTCCACACGACTATCGAGGAAGAGATCTTCTACCCGGCGTTTCTGGAGGCCGTGGGGGACAAGGATATTCACCATGAAGCCGAAGTGGAGCACGCGGGGGCGAAGAGTCTGATCGCCCAGATCGAGAAGAGCGGTCCGCAGGACGACTACTTTGATGCCAAGGTCAAGGTGCTCTCCGAGATGATCAAGCACCATGTGAAGGAAGAGGAACAAAAGGAAGGAATGTTCGCTGAGGCAAGGGCCTCCGACATGGATCTGGACTTCCTCGGTGAACAGATGCGCGCACGAAAGGTTGAGCTTGAGCAGTCGCCACACAAGGCTGATTGAGCGGCATGTATCTGGTGCAGATTCTTCTGCCGCTGAAGGATAACGACGGAAAGGCGATCGCGGCAGCAAAGTTCAGGCAGCTGGCGACCGAGCTGGCAGCGAAATTCGGGGGACTTACCGCCTATACCCATGCTCCGGCAGAGGGACTGTGGAAAAAGCAGCGGGGCGCGCGGCCTGAACGCGACCAGATCGTGGTCTACGAAGTAATGAGCCAGACGCTGCAGCGAAAATGGTGGGCCCGAAAGCGCTCGCAGCTGCAGAAGGCCTTCCGTCAGCAGGAAATCCTCATCCGGGGGCACCGTGTCACGGCGCTCTGAAGCGCGGGCCGTAGTGAGTACGCTTACTCGTCCGTCCGGCCTGGCGCCGGATCGTTCGAAGACCGCAATGCTGATTGTGGATCTGATCTCGGACTTCCGGTTCCCAGACGCGCCGGCGGTGTACAAGGCGGCGCTGCCGGTCGCACGACGCATTGCGCGTCTTAAGGAGCGAGCCAAAGCCGCCGGCATTCCCGTGATTTACGTCAATGACAACTACGGACGTTGGCGTTCGGACTTGCGTCATATCGTGCAGCACTGCTCGAAGGCCACCCCCGCGGGAGCGAAGATGCAGGCCATTCTGGGGCCGGCGGATGACGACTACGGCATCCTCAAGCCAAAGCACTCCGGATTCTATGCCACCGCTCTGGACACGCTGCTGCAGTACATGGGTGCAGAGAAGCTCATCATCACCGGGGCCTCCGGCAACCAGTGTGTGCTGTTCACGGCCAACGATGCGTACGTCAGGGATTACAAGCTGTCTATTCCGCGGGACTGCATAGCATCGCCGACGAGTGAGGCGACGCGCTTTTCCCTGCGCTACTTCACCACGGTGCTGGGTGCGGATGTGCGTCCGTCTACACGGATCCGACTTCGCCGGCGCTGAGGTGAATCTGATCGAGCTCTACAGCAGGCAAGTGGCCCGCAGGTGACGGACATGTAGGGCAATGCCGACCGGGACTGGCGTGCCCTTGCCGTCGCGTCTCGTTGTCCCATTGTCTACCGTTCTCCCACCTCAAAAGAGTAGGAGTACCGTCATGCAAGGCTCGTCTCGCCCACTGGCTGTGGTGACCGGCGCTTCCAGCGGCATCGGACTGGAACTGGCACGGGAATGCGCGCGCGACGGTTTCGACCTGGTCCTGGCGGCGGATCGGCCGCTCGATAACATTGCCTCGGAGCTGAGCCGCAACGGCGCGAACGTGGAAGTGGTGCAAGGCGACCTGTCCCGGATCGAGGGCGTTAACCGGCTTTACGCAAGGCTGGATGGGCGTCCCGTTGCCGCGTTGCTCGCGAACGCCGGCCACGGACTTGGAAAAGGCTTTCTTGATCAGGACTTCGAGGACGTCCTGCACGTCATCAACACGAACATCACTGGGACGGTCTATCTGATTCATCGTGTAGCGCGCGACATGCGCGAACACGGCGGGGGGCGGATCCTGATTACCGGCTCCATCGCAGGGTTCATGCCGGGTACCTACCAGGCCGTCTATAACGGCACCAAGGCATTTATCGACTCCTTCTCCTGGGCACTGCGGAACGAACTCAAGGAGACCGGAGTCACCGTCACCTGTCTGATGCCGGGGGTGACCGACACCAACTTCTTCATGCGCGCGGACCTGATGGACACAAAGGTTGGGACCTCCGAATCAAAGATGGACCCCGCCGAGGTGGCCCGCATTGGCTACAAGGCGATGATTTCGGGGGAAGGAGATGTCGTGGCAGGCTGGAAGAACAAACTGCAGGTGGCCATGGCTAATGTCACTCCTGCAGCAGTGCTGGCCGAGCAACACCGAAAGATGGCAGAGCCGGGCTCTGCCGAGGCGAAATCATGAAGGCCCTCAACTACCATGGAGCCCAAGATGTGCGGGTGGAGGACGTCCCGGATCCCTCCCTGCTAGCGGACGATGACATCATCCTGCGGGTGACCGCCACCGCCATCTGCGGCTCTGACCTGCACATCTATCGGGGCAAGATTCCCGACGTCAAGACTGGGGATATCCTCGGCCACGAGTTCATGGGCGTGGTGGAGGAATGTGGCCGCGCGGTGACAAAGGTCCGTCCGGGTGACCGGGTCATCATTCCCTTCGTGATTGCCTGTGGTGAGTGCCATTTCTGTTCCCGGGACCTGTTTGCCGCCTGCGAGACCACCAATGTGCAGACCGGCGTGCTGGAGGGGCGCGGCGCACTGCTGAACAAGAAGCAGCTTCGATCTGGCGCCGCACTGTTTGGCTATTCACATCTGTATGGCGGCATTGCCGGAGGGCAGGCGGAATTCGTGCGGGTGCCGAAGGCCAATGTCGGTCCGTTTGTCATTCCGGAGGGTCTCTCCGACGAGCAGGTGCTGTTCCTGACCGACATCTTGCCTACCGGTTACCAGGCCGCAGTGAATGCGAAGATCGGCAAGGGCAGCTCGGTGGCCGTATTCGGGGCCGGTCCGGTCGGGTTGATGTCCCTGGCCTCGGCGCGCCTGCTGGGCGCTGAGACCCTCTTCATCGTCGACCATCACCTCTACCGCCTGGAGTACGCCGCAAAGACTTATGGGGCAACCCCCATCAACTTTGATGAGGTGGATGCCGCGGAGGCCATCATCGAACAGACCGGGTTTCGGGGCGTGGATGCCGTCATAGATGCCGTAGGTTTCGAGGCCAAGGGCAGTACCACGGAATCCATACTCGCCAAACTGAAGATCGAAGGCAGCAGTGGTAAGGCCCTGCGCCAGTGCATCGCTGCCGTGCGCCGGGGAGGGGTGGTCAGCGTCCCGGGTGTATATGCCGGCCCGATCCACGGGTTCCTGTTTGGCGATGCCTTCGAGAAGGGGATTTCCTTCGCCATGGGACAGACCCACGTGCACAGGTTCCTGCCTGAATTGCTGGAGCACATCCAGACAGGCCGTCTGAAGCCGGACATCATCATTACTCATCGCCTGCCGTTGGCAGAGGCGGCTGACGGCTATGCGATCTTCAACAAGAAGCAGGAAGGCTGCCGCAAGGTCATCCTGCGCCCGTGATGGAGTCGGAGTATCTGGACCTGATTCAATGGCCAGCCATGGGTATCACCGTGCTGGCGGTCTGGTTCGTGGCGTCGAGCCCGCGCGGGAGGCGCGAGGAGGGTTTCTGGCTTTTTCTCTCCAGCAACACTTTATGGGCGATCTGGGGCCTGCATGAGCGGGCCTACGCCCTTGTGGCCATGCAATTCTGCCTGGCCTTCATGAACCTCCGAGGCCGGCAGAAAAATGCCCAGCCAGACTAGCGCGGTCGACGTCGACGGCACTGCAAGAAGAGTCAAGTAGGGTCCTACTTCTCGCCTGCATCTAGTTCCGAAGAACCCGTTTGCGTCTCCTGCGCGGGTTGGGTCTGTTGACGGCTGCTAGCGCTCTTTGGTCGGCCCGGCGTGTCCTGCTTGAGGCTGGCCCCGTCTCCGGCGAGCCCACTTCCTGCGGTAGGTCGGCGGCGATCGCCTGCTCGAGGGTGACGTCCTGTCGGCTGTGGCGGCTTCATGATGGGCCCTCTGTGTTGGAGAGAGCGCACGATATCGTGTGAACACTGGCACGCGTGTCAGTGCCTGCGCGGTAGTACGCGTAGGAAGAAGAGGTGATGCATGCAGCGGCTCGGCGTGCGCCCTTGCGACCAAAAACCAGCTTTTGCGTTGCGGCCCTCTAGAGAGTAGGGCGCATCTTACGGTTGAATATCACCCCGCCGCGTGGAGTTCGCATCTCGACACGCAGATGCTTATGCGCAGTCGCACGCGGAGGTGATGGTGATGGGCAAAATCTGGCGAAACAATGGATTGTCGATAACCCTCGTCGTGCTGTTCCTGGCGTTCCTCGCCGGGCAGATCTTTACGGGTTTGCTGGAATGCAACGACGAGAGGCGACAGCATGGCGAGGAGTTGATTACGCTGGCTCCGTACTTGATGAGCGGCCAATTCTGGGAGGTGACGGCAGAAAACTGGGAGAGCGAATTCCTGCAGATGGCGGCGTACGTCTTGCTGACTGTTTCGCTTTTTCAGCGCGGCTCTTCGGAATCGAAGGATCCCGACAAGTCCGAAGCTGTGGATCGGGATCCTCGCAGGTCCTTGCGAAAGCACGATGTGCCCGGACCCGTGCGGCGCGGCGGCTGGAGACTGAAACTGTATGAAAACTCGCTGTCTCTGGCGTTTGCGGCGCTATTTCTGGCCAGCATGGCTGCCCATGCGCTGGGAGGGGCTGTGGCCTATAGCGAAGACCAGCTTGCTCATGGGGGCATGTCTGTGACGCCGCTGCAGTACCTGGGTACCTCACGATTCTGGTTCGAATCGTTCCAGAACTGGCAGAGTGAATTCCTGGCGCTGCTGGGGATGGTTGTGCTCAGCATATACCTGCGTCAACGGGGATCTCCGGAGTCCAAACCGGTCGATGCGGCACACAGCGAGACCGGCAGCGGGTAGTGGTCGAATTCGCTTAGTTCTTGAACGCGAGCTTCTTCATGGTAGCTTTCAGAGACTTGGCGTCCTTGGAATAATTCGCCCACGGCTTGTTGCCTTCGGCCAGCCGTTGGCCGGCGTTAAGCACCGTCCACTGCGCCCCAGTTTCAATGCGGGGAAGTTCGGACCAGGAAATGGGCACGGAGATACCCAACCCCGGTCGCGCACGCGCGGACCAGGCACTGACCGTGGTAGCGCCAAACCCATTGCGTAGATAGTCGATGAAGACCTTTCCGACCCGGTTCCTGGGGCCGCTTTTAGCGACAAAGAGTTGGGGCAGAGTACTTGCCATATGGACGACGATGGCCTGCGAGAAGCTTTTTACCTGGTCCCAGTCGAATTCTGGCTTGATCGGCGTGACGACATGCAGGCCTTTCCCGCCGCTGGTTTTCAGGTAGGCCGGTAGCTGGAGTTCACGCAATAGGGTCTGCATCAACTCAGCACCCTTCTGAACGGCGCTCCAGGGCGCCCCCTCGCCGGGATCGAGGTCAAAGATCATGCGGTCGGGCTTCTGGAAGTTGGACTTTACGGCGTTCCAGCTGTGGAACTCGATCACGTTCATCTGGGCGGCAGAGAGCAGTCCGAAGGGCGAAACGATCTCAAGGTAGGGCGGATGGTCGGGGTCGAGTTTGCGATCGAGCGCTTCAACGCCTTCCATCTTGTAGCTCTCGGCATGCTTCTGGAAAAACATGGGTTTACCCAAGCCTTGGGGTGCCTTGACCAGCGAGACGGGCCTTCCCTTGAGATGCTCCAGCATCAGATCGCCAACCAGTGCGTAGTAACGGATCAGCTCGATCTTGGTGACGCCGGAGGCGGAATCCACTACGCGCTCGGGATGGGAGACCCGAAGGGAGGTGGGCAGGGGCGTCTGGGGCTCTTCGGCATCCGGTCCCAACGGCGCCACGGGATCCTCACGCACGATGGCCTTGGCCGGTTTATCGGTGCGCAGCGCATGGAATACCGGATGGCGCAGGTGGCCCCCGGCGGTCCATTCGGAAAAAGTGACCTCGGCGACCAGCTTGGGCTTCACCCAATGGACGGACGATTCGGGAATTCTGGATTTGAAGGGACTCTTTGGGGTGGCAAGCCGTTTGAGCCTGGAGCTCACCTGGCTCAGCGCGCTGTCATTGAAGCCACTGCCCACCTTGCCTGCATAGAGGAGCTTGCCTTGGGCATCGTGGACGCCCAGCAGCAGCGAACCCAGTCCCGAACGGCTTCCTTTTGGATCGGTCCAGCCGCCGACCACGAACTCCTGACGCTGGGCGCACTTGAGTTTGATCCAGTCGGGGCTGCGCCGGGAGCTGTAATGGCTGTCACGGCGCTTGCCGATGATTCCCTCCAGGCCCAGCTTGCACGCCGAAGAGACCAGTTCAGTGGGCGGCGCATCGAACGCCTCGCTGAAGCGGATCGGCGCCTTTGCGTTCCGGAGCACGGAGCGCAGCAGTTCTCGCCGCCGCTCCAGCGGCACCGCCGTCAGGTCATATCCGTCGTAATAGGGCAGGTCGAACAGAAAGTAGACGATATCGGCCGTCTGGGCCGAATCGAATGCATTCTGCAGCTCCTGGAAACCCGACGTGCCGCGCTCATTGAGCATCACGATCTCGCCGTCCAGCCAGCCTGACTTCAGTTGCATCGACTGCAAGGCTTTGGCCAGATGAGGAAGCTTCTCCGTCCAGTCGTGACCATTGCGTGTGATCAGCCGCACGCGTGTGCCGTGGATGTTGGCAAGAATCCGGTAGCCGTCGAACTTGACCTCGAAGATCCAGCTGCCCGGATCGGAGGGTGGCCGGTCTGCCAGCGTAGCGAGCACTGGCTTCAGGGTGGAGGGCGCAGCCTTCCGTGTGGCGTCCTCGGGCATCGGCGAGGGGGTAGGGCTGCCGCTCGCAGCGACTGGTTTGTCTGTCCTTGTCTTGCTGGCTTTGGCCCTGGAGGACGCCTTGCGCTTTGCTGAGGACTGACTTTTCTTCACGGCGCCTGTCTCCTTTAATTCAATCCAGACAGGAGCGTGGTCGCTGGCGTGCGGCTCGCCGCGTACCCATCTATCCACATCGGCGCCGACCAGCCGCTTCTGCAGCTCCCTGCTCAGCAGCAGATGATCGATGCGAAGCCCTGCGTTGCGCTGCCAGTGGTTTCGAAAATAGTCCCAGAAGGTGTAGATCGCCTCCTCAGGGTGCAGCGCACGCAGCGCATCCAGCCATCCTTGCTTCAGGAGCCGCGCATAGGCTGCGCGGACTTCCGGCTGGAGCAAGGCATCCTTTTTCCACGACTTCGGGTTGTAGATGTCGAAGTCCGTCGGGACGACATTGAAATCACCGGCCAGCACGACCGGCCCACCGCTGTTCCAGAGTTTCCTGGCGTGACGGATCAGCCTCTCGAACCATCTGAGCTTGTATTCATACTTTGGTCCGGGCTGCGGATTACCGTTTGGAAGGTACAGGCAGGCAACGAGAATGCCGTTCACTTCGGCTTCGATGTAGCGGCTGTGATCGTCAGAGGGATCCCCGGGAAGACCGCGGCGTACTTCCTTCGGTGCTGCACCCCTGGTCAGTATGGCGACCCCGTTCCAGGAACTCTGGCCGTGCCAGATCGCGCCATATCCTGCCTTTTCCAGCGCACCGGCCGGAAAGCGGTTGTTGTCCCCCTTGAGTTCCTGAAGGCAGGCCACGTCCGGAGACTCCCGCGCCAGCCATGTCAGCAGCTGTGGAAGGCGAGTGCTGATTCCGTTTACGTTGTAGGTGGCGATTTTCACACGCGACTCTTTGACTTCTCGTTACCCATACAGGGATAGCCGAGTCTGTCGAGCGTGCCAAACTGTCGAAAGCCATTTGGAAGATGTCATCGACAGGAAGGTTGCCGGTCCCACACGAAAATGCGGAGTAGAGCGGGCCGTGACATGAAGTCGGGGCTATCCTACTGTCGGGCACGAGAACGGATGACTGCAAAGGTCCGTAGTCGGTGCCAACGTGCGCGCTACGAGGAATTTTGGAGAGTCACGTGGCAAAAGCAAAGACCAAGGCGAAAGCGAAGTCGGGGTCGAAGGCGAAGGCGAAGGCAAAGCGGAAGTCCACGCCGAGACGAGCCGCAGCCAAGCGCGAATTGATCGCTCCGAGGGGTGATAAACGATTCATCCGCCGAGGCAGCAAGGGACGGATTGCGGAAACGGACGATGTATCCCGTTCTCTCGCCGCAGATCGGCGCCGGACATCTAAGACGAAAGCGAAGCGGGGTCAAGGCGATCGCGGCGACGAGTGAACCGCTCGGCCGGACCCAGTGGCTAGCGTCCCACCAGATCTGCAACGATCAGGAGAAGCTCGCCCACATCGAAAGGTTTTGCCAGATGTGCCTGATAGCCCGCCACCAGCGCCCGCTTTCTGTCCTCTGCTCGTGCAAACGCAGTCAGGGCCAAGGCCGGGATACGTGCTCCCGGAAGCTCCTCTGCACGTAGTGACCGGATGAACTGGTAGCCATCCATGTCGGGCATCCCGACATCGCTGATCATCACCGTGGGTCTCGTCTGCTTCAACGCCACCAAGGCATCCCGCGCCGCCCCGAAACTCGCCACCTTCGCCCCCTGTTGTTCCAGTACGGTTCTCAACAGTTCACGCCCATCGGCTTCATCATCGACGATGAAGGCGTATACGCCCTCCAGCCGCGGAAGCGTATCGGGCTCTGCGCCGCGACCCTCCGCAGTCGGGTGAAGGCGAGGGCCGTGGGTGTCATGCAGCTGGATGATCGATACGGGCAGATGCACGGAGAACGTGGCGCCTTTGCCTTCGCCCAGGCTGGCGACGCGAATCGTGCCGCCGTGCAATTCCACGATCTGCTTGCAGATGGCTAGACCCAGCCCCAGACCACCGTGAGACCGCGTCGTCGAGCTGTCCATCTGTGAAAAGCGCTCGAAGACATGGGGCAGAAAGCCGGTGGGGATGCCGATACCGGTGTCGCTCACGCTAAGCTCGATATGCGAATTCACGCGTTGCAGCAGGACATGAACTTGTCCGCCTTTGGGGGTGAACTTGATGGCGTTAGTCAGGAGATTCCAGACCACCTGCTGCAGTCGGCTGGCATCGGCGCTGACGACGTCCTGGGCGGCACCCAGGATGGTTGTCAGGCGGATGCCCTTGACCTGAGCCGACGGCATAGCCGAATCCACGGCGGCTTCCACGACGCTTGTCATGGCAACCTGCTGCAGATCCAGCCTGAGCTTGCCGGTCATGATGCGACTCAGATCCAGCAGGTCGTCGATGAGCTTTACCTGCGCCCGAGCGTTGCGGTCTATGACTTCCAGTGGGCGTATCAGCTCTTCGGAATGCTTCACCCCTTCGTTTCGGAGCAGGATTTGCGTCCAGCCCACGATGGCACTCAGTGGAGTACGCAGTTCGTGCGACAGAGTAGCGAGAAACTCGTCCTTGATCCGGGTCGCGCGCTGCGCTGCCATGCGCGCGCTTCGCTCGGCATCGAGCAACTCAGTACGCTGCTCATCTGCCTGTTCCAGTGCCTCCACACGCCGTTTCTCCGTCAGATCGCGTGTGAGTTTGGCGAAGCCCAGAAGTTTGCCGGTCTTGTCCCGCAGGGCGGTGATGGTGACATTGGCCCAGAACCTAGTGCCGTCCTGGCGTAGACGCCAGCCGGTATCGACGAAGCTGCCTTTTTCGGTGGCCACCTGCAGTTCGTGCTCGGGCCAGCCGCTCTCCCGCACTTCCGGCGGATAAAACACGGAGAAGTGCTGTCCGACGATCTCGCTTGCCTTGTAGCCCTTGATCCTCTGGGCGCCCAGGTTCCACGTGGCAATCCTGCCGTTGGCATCGAGCATGAAGATCGCGTACTCGGCAACGCCCTCCACCAGGAGGCGGAAGTGTTCTTCACTTTGCCTTAACTCCTCTTCCTGGGCGCGCCGTTGCGTCAGGTCACGCGTGACCTTGGTAAAACCGAGCAAATGTCCATTGCGATCCCGGATGGCCGTGATGACGACGCTTGCCCAGAACTGCGAACCACCTTGCCGGACGCGCCAGCCTTCATCCTCGAAGACGCCGTTGGACGTGGCAACCTTAAGTTCGTGCTCCGGCAGGCCGCGGTCCAGCGCCTCCGCGGGGTAGAACCGGGAGAAGTGCTGACCGATGATCTCTGCCGCCTTATATCCCTTGAAGCGCTCCGCGCCCGCGTTCCAGGTCAGGACGTGGCCGGTAGGATCCAGCATGAAGATCGCATAGTCTCGAACACCCTCGACGAGGAGCCTGAAACGCTCTTCGCTCTGTCGTAGTTGCTCAATGTCGGGTGTGCTGCTGTCGGCCATGGGCTGTCTACCCTACCATTGCGCTGAAATCCTGCCAGCCGGGTTTCTGCGCAGGCTTTTTCCTACCTGCGTCTGACGCGTTGTATGCAATGTTGATGAAGAGGCCTACTCGTCGAGGTCCGTAGCAGCGTGAAAGTCAGGCTCGTCCGGCTCCGCCTCATCGCCGAGCGTCCAGCACTCCTGCCAGTGCCGTCCCATCAGGCGACTGAGTGTCTTGCGGATGCCTTCGTCGCTGCCATAGCGTCCGAGGTCTTCGTCCATCAGGTCTGGGTCGTAAGGTACTTTGGACAGTGGATCCAGTTGGTCGATGTAGTGCGCTGCCCAAGAGAGGAAGTCGATGGGATGGTCGTCACGCATCACCTCGATCTGTTGGTTGGTTACGCTTCTCTTGAGGGCTCGCAAGTAGGATCGGAGGAATCGCGCGCGCAACCATGCGCCGGCCTGGGCCTCCAGCTCGTGAATGAGTTTGGCGTTGGCTGAACGTCGCTCAGACTGCCGCCGCAGAAGATCTTCCTTACGCCTGCTTTCAATTTCGGCCAGGCGTCGCGCTTCGCGTTGCGCCTTGATACCGAGAGCCTCCGCCAGAAATGCGAGGAGAATGGTGTTGATCTGGTCTTCAAGGGGGCATTTCTTGGAGTCCTTCCACGTCTGGAAGGCGCGGTTTGAGTACAAGAGGTGAAGTCGAAGCTCTCCGGTCGGAATGAAATCCCAGCGCGGCGGGTGAAGGTACAGGCCACGCCGCTGGCGTTCCTTTTCCTCGTTTGTAAGAACGTGATCGATCTTGCGGCGACGCTCGTCGATGCGGAATGCCAGTGGCTCCCCCTGCACGAGCAGACATCCATAGACCGGGGTGTCTGTTGGAGGGGCGTAGGGGTTGCGGTAGGGCCTTTCGGATGCGTCAGGTTCTGGCGGAGCCTGGAATGCCCAGCTCACCATGTTCGCCCGGAGCAGGATCTGGTCCGCCAGCCGTAAGGCGCGGTCAACGACGAGATCCGAGGTTTCTATGCGCAGGACCGGTCCGGTCTTCTCGCCCCGGGTCCAGGTGATTTCCCGTCGCCACGGCCGTTTGAGAACCGCGGCTGTTCGTTTGGCTGCCGCAGTTATGGGGCGGTGGTCCGGACTCATTACCGGTTGCAGGACGACAATGCGTTCTCGCAGCGCGATCTCCTCGGCTGATCCTGGTGGTCTGTGTTCCGTGCTGTCGGTGGGCTCCGTTGGAGCATGGAAGGTGAGGGCAGAAGCGTGTCCCTCTTTCTGCTTCAAGGCAGGCCGCCGAGGCGATTGCCCGGCGGCGACTCGTGCCCAGTACCCGCGCCCTGGAATGGGTATTGCGAGCTTTCGATATCGCTTCGCCAGCGCGACATCCGAGAGGCCAAAGTCCCTGGCCAGCTCTACGAGGGGTTTGGACCAGGCCAGTTCGTACAGGTCCTGACGGGTCAGAGTGAGGAGGTCTTGCGTCGGGGGCACGGCTGGGCTCCGTTGGTAGCTGGTGGATAAAAAAAGGACCAACAGAATATAACTGGTGCTATTATTATCCATATGAACCAGAGCCGGGACATCGAAAAGGCGCTTGAGACCTTCCGCCAGAATGGAGGGGTCCTGCGCACCGGGGCGGCGCTCAGCCAGGGGGTGCATCCCGAGGCGCTGTACCGGCTCATCGGGGAGGGGCGACTGGTGCGCCTGGCTCGGGGTCTGTACCGGCTGTCTTCTGCCGAGGAATCCAGCAATCCGGATCTCAGCGTGGTGGCCGTCAAGGCACCGGACGCCGTCGTCTGCCTCATTTCGGCACTGGCGTACCACGGTCTGACCAGCCAGATTCCGCGGGTGGTACATCTGGCTGTTCCGCGCGGAAAATACGCTGGCCTGAGGCTGCGGTCGCCTCCGGTCAAGGTCTACCGTTTCGATCCCGTGACCTTTGAGGAGGGAATCGACGTGCATCGCATCGATGGCGTGGATCTGCGCGTCTATGGCGTGGCGCGCACCCTGGTCGACTGCTTCAAGTACCGGAACAAGATCGGTCTGGATGTTGCGATGGAGGCGCTTCGCTTCGCCCGGGAGCGCAAGCGAACCAGCAACCGGGACATCCTGCAATTCGCGCGGCTGCTGCGGCAGGAGCGCGTAATGGCTCCGTATCTTGAGGCCGTGACATGAGCGCCTCCAATGGTGCGATCGCTTCGACCCTGGATCGCCTGAGAAACGTTGCTGACGCCGCAGGTCTGAGTTTCAACGACGTTCTGCAGAGCTATGTCATTGAGCGCTTCCTGGCTCGCATTGCGAGGCAACCTGACGCGGAGACTGTGTTGCTCAAAGGTGCCCTGATGCTCAGGGTGTGGGGCGTGCCGCGTGCCCGGCCCACCATGGATATCGATCTGCTGCGCAGAGGAGCCGCCGACCGCGACAGCCTGATCGAGTTCGTTGCGCGCTGCGCGGCTGTACCCGATGCAGGGGATATCGTCGAGTTTGACGCGGGGAGCATTGTCGCGGAGCCGATTACCGAGGATGCAGCGTATGTCGGTACGCGAATACGGATGACTGCCTTCATGGGCAGGGTCAGGCTGACGGTGCAGATCGATTTCGGGGTGGGCGATACGGTGTTCCCCGGTCCGGTGCGAATCGACTTTCCGGTGCTGCTGGGGGGCGAGCCGCTGCGGCTCAATGCCTATCCCGTCGAGGCATCGATCGCGGAGAAGTTCCATACGATGGTGGTGCGGGATCTGCGCAACAGCCGGATGAAGGACTTCTACGACATCTGGATCCTGTCGAAGAACCGCTCGTTCACAAAAGAGACACTACTCGGAGCAATCATATCGACGTTTCAACGGCGGGGAACGCTGCTGCCCAAAGACGTACCCCCGGGGCTGACAGAGGCCTTCTATGCCGATCCGGCCCATGTGCAGCAGTGGCGGGCATTTGCCAATCGAATCGGTGCGACTGAGCTGCGTGACGCATTGCCGGAGGTAACGCGAGGCGTGGCGGGTTTTCTGATGCCTGTTGTTCTCGCGGCAGAGGAAGGGTCTGCAGCAGTCTCGTGGCCAACTGGGGGTCCCTGGACCCGGGAGTAGCTATGCCAGAAAAGGGCGGAAAGAGGGGAGAGAAAGATCTGCCGGAGAGTAAGTGGATCTACCGCTACTGGGTGGAGATCCGCGACCTGCGTGATGGGTCCAGGCGCGAACTCCCGCTTAGCGGCATGACGAGAATCCATCTATGCGGCAAGAAGAATAGTCCGCCAAGGCCCAATGAGGAGTTTCTCGAGTTGAAGGATGGTTCCACGGTCATTGAGGGAAAGGACCTCGATGACATCGCGGCCCAGCTACGCCAGAAGTACCCGGACGAGACGCACGAGCGCTTCCTGCGCGAAGAACGGGACTGCGAAGCAGAAAGACGCAAGGCGGCTGCCATGAAGGACCTCATCAAGCTTCTGGCGCAGGCGGCGGTGGATACCTGGGAGCGTGAGCAGGCAAGGAAGTGATTCTCATTCCCATGACGTTAGCGGTAGCGCCCTCGGAGATTTCTGACCTCGCTTACACTCGAGCGTCACTGGGAGTGTTCTCAATGAACGGATGGGTCGACGGGATTACCAAGCGTTGGCTTGATGTTGATGGCAGAGAAGGCGCGCTCACTGAATCTCTGCCTGGCCAGATGGCCTGCCCGGAATGCAGGGCAATAGGGCGAGATGAAGTTCTGTTTGCAGTTCCTACGGAAAGCGCCTGGCGCTGTGCGCAGCATCACCAGTTTGAAGCTGCCCTGATCCCGGGTCAGCCAGTCTCCACCGAAAGCGATGACTATTAGGAGCCATATCCCTCAGGATCACAGACCCAGGTCCCAACGGCCGCGGCCGACCACCCGCAGGCGCGACCCCCACTAGGTGCACAGGCGGCGGAAATCGGTTCGCGGCGATCCGCCGATAGATCGTCGGCCGGCTCAGTCCGGTGATGAGCAGGACATCCCGAATCCGGTAGTAGGCTGGCGTTGGAAATTCGCCTGAGCTGCGACCGATGTTCTCGATGGACGGCGCATTCATGACCGGGTAAACGATCATTTCAAGCATTGGGTTCTTGCATGGAATATCACTGGTACCACCGCTCCGATTCGGCGTCCATTGCGCGTTCGGGTTAGGCGGCTGTAGTCCCCACGCAAACCAACCGCGACTCCGAATGTAAACTCAAGGAAGATCCGGATCATGCGTACACTTAGCTACTGCCGCTCGTGGGTAGCATTTGCAATTGCCGCTACCCTTTGTTTGGCTTGCTCCCAGCGTGCACCAAGCGATCAAAGGGCTGCACCGGAAGAGTTGCTGCGAGGGTCTGTCGAATTCGAGGTGGACGGCGTTCGGTATCGTGTTCCAGAAAACGTAATCACGAGTCATGGGCAAGTCGATCCGTCGGGCTATTCATTCAACTTTGTGATGTCTGTTCCAGATCTAAAGCCATTGGTGGATAAGACGACGTTCACTGCCGTACGGGGAACAGTCGAAATACGCGCAGGAATCGATATTGCCGATCCAGACAGCGTACTAACTGCTTATCTCGAGTCTCATGGCAAAGTAAAAAGCGAATTCGTGGAATTGCCAGGGGACATTAAAGGTTATCTGGTGGACCAACACACCTTTGAAGAGATGTATTTGTTCGAAAGACCGGACCACTCCAAGCTCGTGTGGAGATGCAATCCGCCTATGGGAACGTCTCGGCGGTTCTGTTCGGTTGTTTCTAGCTGGGGAGGGCGATATCGTGCCGCATATTACATTCCCTGGGACTTCAGGCTTAATGTCCCAAGCGTTGATGCACGTCTTTCAAACATTGTGATGTCTGAATGGGCAGTGCCCAAATAGCTGTGTGTGTGGCACTTCGGATGTGCTGCTCACGTTAGTGTAAAAATGCCAAGATCTCTGCCGTGAGAACGCGGCAGGCAAGCTGAGGCTGCCCAAAAATATGGGTCTAACTAGCGTTGAAGGACAATTCAACAGTCATGGAGGGAAAGGACCTCGATAACATCGCGGCCCAGCTACGCCAGAAGTACCCCGACGAGACCCACGAGCGCTTCCTGCGCAAGGTACGCGACTACGAAGCAGAACGGCGCAAGGCGGCTGCCATGAATGACCTCATCGAGCTTCTGGCGCAGGCCACTGTAGATACCTGGATGCGAGAACAAGCAGGGAAGTGACTCCTGGCGTTGCTAGGAGCCATATCCCTCCGGATCGCAGACCCAGGTCTGAACTGCAGCAGCGGACCAACCGCAGGCGCGTCCTCCCAGGTGCACAGGCGGCGGAAATCGGTTCGCGGCTATGCGGCGGTAGATCGTCGGGCGACTCAGCCCGGTGATGCGCAGCACGTCCCGAATCCGGTAGTAGGCAGGCATTGGAAAGTCCCTTGGGCTGCGACCCATGTTCTCGATGGACCGCGTCGTCATGACCGGCTATCCGTGTGGCCGCGCCGGCGAATGGAGCAGGGTTGTGTTTGACGGGCGTGTGCGGCTGGAGGACCAATCGGAGCCCTGGATTTGGTTTGCGAGGCACGGCGTTTGGCAGAGCCCCCGCAGACCTGCCGCGCCGCGCCCGCACAGGTGTCGGGCTCAATGCTGAGGTCCCGAGCCATCCACGCCAGCACTTCGGCGCGGCACCAACCCAGCGCGCGACCCTGGAAGCGGGTCTTCTTTGGAAACCTTCCGATCAATGCCAAGGCCGCAAGGATCCAAGGGCTGCGCCTTGTAAGGCGGGTGACGTCGTGGGTCGTGAGGAGTTGCTGGTATGAGGGTAACTTCTCATTGGCCCACTTGGAGAGAGAAACCTGGCCCTTGGCGTTGCCGGCGGGCACCGCAACACTGGTGGATAGGTCGTTGCTCATGGTTTGTACAGCTCATGTGTGGTTCCGGTCGTCTGGAGACGAGTTGTCACTTGAGTTGGAGAGTCTCACGGGTTGGCAAAGGCTTCACCTTGGGAATCGCGGTGAAAATGCCATTTACCCGGCGGTGAAATAGCTTTCATGATGCGAGGGGCATGCATTGAATATCGAGTGGCTGAGGCATTGTCTCGCCGCAGCCACCCGGGGGAGAGAGACATGACGAACTTTGGAATTGGCTACAACCGGCAGGGTTCCGTGGCCGTGCTTCTGCGGAATGCCGGAAGGGTGGCCGCTGCTGCGCTTTGCCTGCCAGTGTTTGTGCTTCTAAGGACATGCGAACCGGTGGTGCGGATCGGAATGAAGACGCTGGCAACCCTGGGGGTTCTCACGTCACTCGTACTGGCGCTGTCCGGCGCCGCTCCGCGCCTTCCACTGATGGGCGCGCTGGCATTCTTTGTGGGGTGCGGGTTCGTGCCTTGGCTATTCCGGAGTGCTATGCGGCTGATCGAGCCATAACTGCCAGCGACAGAAGCGTCTCCAGTCCGTTCAGCTATTCACGCAATCCGGTCTGCAGACGGCTCGCTGGGCTGCCAGACGGTCAATGAGAATCGCAGCGCCGCATCGCTGGCACAGTCCGAGCTGGAGGACCGATCCCTCCGCCAGGCCGCGCGCCAGCAGCACCAGTTGCTCGAACTCGATGTGCGCCTCGGGAAAGCAGGTGTGAAGTGCTTCGTACACGGAGCACACCAGCTCTCCGGCTTCGAGGGAAATGGGTCGTCCAAGCGAGCCTGTCCCGTGTTTGGGCAGCACGCCCAGTAATTGGCAGAACAGGGCGGCAGTCGTGGCCATCTGGTGGCACCGCGCGTTGCGGAAGAACTCATGAATGGACGTGGGTGAAGGGCCTCGTCGGCGATCTTGCGAGGGGACTCCCCAGCGCCGCCTCAGGGTTTCCAACCGGTCACGCGATATCCCGGTGAACTGCCAGATGGTCTGCGTGCGCGCCCGGTGCGAGACCATGCGTTTGGCCAGCAATCGGCGGCGCAGGTCGCGCTCATCAGGATCATCTGTATTGTCCACGCTCCTTGAGTCCCGTTCTGCTTTTCGGCCATGCCTTGTCAGTGCACAAGGTAAGTCTCTGGTATGGCAGTTCTCGGCCGCCAGGGAATTTGTGGCGCAATCGATCAGTTAATCCGGTGTGAGCGGATTCGTCCTCTACGCACACTTGTCGTGGAGGGAAATATGTATGAGTGTCACGCCACATCGCCCGGATCGTCCCTGCAACGCGCTGCCAGCTCAGCGCTGGCGACAGGTGCGCGCATTGAAGGACGTCGTGGCGCTGAATGAGCATCTGCTTGAAGTGCTCGGCGTTGTGGCAGCACTTCGATCGCCCACCTTGCCGCGCATCATTACCGAGCACGCCGAACTCTGGGCCTCCTTGGACCCCGCATCCCGTCACAGAGCGGCACAGCTGCCAATCCTATTGCTGGATCTGCACTTCCAGGATGTCGAGTGGTGGAAATCGGCTGCGCATGCGACAGGAGGTCTGGTTGCGGAGGAGCGCGTGCTTGGGTGTGACACACGGTGCTGGCAGCCGGAGCTCATCCGTCAGACCCTGATGATCGCCTGGCCGGCGGTCCGTGAGGATCGCCTTGCGGCAGGACTTCTCTTTGGCATGTCTGAGGCTGTTGCCCACGTAGTGTCCGCGCTCACGCCGCAGCAACTGGATCACATCAGCCTGTACCACAGCCAGGAGTTGCGCCTGCGCTGGATGCACTCGAGCCAGTTCTGGCGCCGTCTGCTGCGCTCTGCCAAGACGAACGATATGGATGCATTGGCACGTACGCATCTGTTCGGGTTGCAGCTGCTCGGCGGAGAAGTGCTTCGCGGAGGCAACCCGGTCAGACATGTTGTAAGCGTGGTGCGCTGGCCTGAATCAGATCAGGGCTCATCAGCGCTCATGAATTGTCATGCGGTATCACCCGCATCTTCCGCGATACCGGGATGTTCGACGCAAAGTCCACATGCTCCTATAGCCACAGCCGTTGGCAGCAAGAGGAATCGATCGTGACGCGAACACAAATCAGAGGAACGTTCCGCGCGACCTTTGCGCTGACACTGGCGGCACTTCTGCTGCTGAGCCCGGAGTTCGCGATGGCACAGGCCTCGCCCTTCCTGACCGGCGCCAATTCCCTGCAGGCAAATATCCTCGCCTGGGCCACACCTATCGCGGTGATCCTGGTGATGGTGCTGGGGTTCATGGCAATGACCAACCGGATCTCCTGGGGCTGGCCCATCGGGGCGGTGATAGGGATCGCCATCATCTTTGGCGCCCCGCAGATCGTGACCTGGATCCGCGGCATGTTTGCGGTGTAGTGCGGTGAGCGAACGCAATACCGGCATGACCTGCGACCCGCTGTTTGTGGCGGTGACACGGCCGCCCATGCGCTGGGGCGTCACGTTCTCGGCACTGCTGGTCAATCTGGTGTTCACGATGGAGGTATTCCTTCTGACGAAGAACCTCCTGACGTTGCTTCTTGCCGTACCCATCCATGGCGTGTGCGCTCTGCTGTGTCTGAGGGATGCGCGCTTCTTTGACCTCCTGTTCCTGTGGGGACGAACACGTCTCTCCGCCTACAGCCGCAACTTCAGAGTCTGGAAGGCCAGCAGCTACTCGGCGCTCCTGGTGGATCCCCCGAAGGTCAGTGGCTTCCGCCGGCACGCGGAGCCGGTATTGACCGCGCACGGGACGCGTCGGATGGCTGGAGGCACGCCATGAAATACGGCTCCGCCTTGACCCGAGAGGCGATGGTCGCCCAGCACATCCCCTACGCGGCACATGTGGCACCGAATGTGGTGCGCACCCTGACAGGGGACTACGTGCAGTGCTTCCGGTTGGCCGGGGCCAGCTTCGAATGTGCGGATGACGAGACGCTGAACAACTGGCATGAGCGGCTCAACGTGGCTTGGCGCAATCTGGCGGCTCCCAACGTGGCGCTTTGGTCGCATGTCATCCGGCGTCGCGAGTCGGTCAGCGACGCTGTAGAGCAGGGGACCGGTTTCGCCGATCAGCTCGCAGCGAAGTACCAGCGACGACTCTCCGGCGAAACGCTCATGGTCAATGAGATTGGTCTGTCGCTGGTCTACCGCCCGATCACGGGCGCTGCTACGGGAATGGCGGCAAAACTGCTCTCTCGGCGTCGGGCCGACCCGGAGTCGGGGGATCTGGTCGACGCGCTGGATATCTGCGACAAGCTTGGCCAGGCACTGCGTGCCTCATTGGCACGGTATGAACCGGAGGCGCTGGGCGTCTACACACGGTCTGACAGGGCGTATTCCCGGCTGCTGGAGTTCCTCGGCGTACTGGTGAACGGGGAGTGGCAGGCGGTGCCATTGCCACGGGCGCCCCTCAATGAAGTGCTGGCGACGACCCGACTGATCTTCGGATCTGAGGTGATTGAGTACCGGCTGCCCACCCGGACTCGTCTGGGTGCCATGCTGGGGATTAAGGAGTATTCCAGCCCGAGTTCTGTCGGCATGCTCAACGCGCTGTTGTCTGCGCCGTTCGCCTTCGTACTCACCCAGTCATTCGCCTTTCTCAGCAAGGCCACCGGGCAGGGCCTGCTCCAGCGCCAGCGCGCGCGGATGGCCAATGCTGGGGATTTCGCGGTCTCGCAGTCCGAAGAGCTGGTGGACGCGCTCGATGCGCTGACCAGCAACGAGTTCGTGATGGGCGATCACCATCTGACGCTGCAGGTGCTGTCGGATCCCACTGGAACGCGGGCAGGCGATGCCGATGCGCAGCGGTTGATGAGCCTGAATGATGCCGTGGCACAGGCGCGCGCGCTGCTCGCGGATACCGGGATGACCGTCGCGCGGGAGGATCTGGCGCTGGAGGCGGCGTTCTGGGCGCAGCTGCCCGGCAACTTTGCCCTGCGTCCGCGCAAGGCGCCGATCACATCGCGCAATTTCTCGGCGCTGGCGCCATTCCACAACCATCCCACCGGGCGGGCCTCGGGTAACCACTGGGGGGATGCGCTGTCGCTGCTAATCACCAGTGCCCGCTCGCCGTACTACTTCTCCCTGCATGCCAGTGACCCGAGGGATCCGGACGGCGGCAGCCGCAAGGACACCGGGCACACCTTTATCTGTGGGCCGACCGGATCGGGCAAGACGGTGTTCATCGGCTTTCTGGTGGCCGTGCTGGCGCGGCGAGGGGTGACCCAAGTGCTCTTCGACAAGGATCGCGGCCTGGAGATCCTGGTGCGTGCACTGGGTGGGGAGTACCTGCCCATCCGCAACGGCGAGCCAACGGGCTTCAATCCGCTACAGCTTCCCGAGACGTCGGCAAACCTGGAGTTCCTCAAGTCGTGGCTGCGCTCCCTGGCGCGGGGAGCGTTGCCGCTCACCACGCGGGAGGAGAACGATCTGGATCATGCGCTGCGGGGCACGCTGGCGCTGGAGTGCGGCGCTCGCAGACTGTCGAGGCTGATCGAGTTCACGGACTCCACCCGATCAGACGGTCTTCATGCCCGGCTGGCGCGCTGGTGCGAGAGCGCCGGTGGTGACTACGCCTGGGCCTTCGACAACCCACAGGATGCGCTGCATGGGCGGCTGGCGGGTCAGTCCGTCATCGGGTTCGATGTCACGGTGTTTCTGGACAATGAAGTCGTGCGGCCGCCTATCACGATGTATCTCTTCCATTGCGTGCGGCAGCTGCTGGATGGTCGGCGGTTCGTGTGCTGGGGCGATGAGTTCTCGCGACTGCTGGCCGATAGCGCATTCGAGCAGTTCGCCAAGGATGGTCTGAAGGTCTGGCGCAAGCTGAACGGCGTGTTCTGCGCGGCAACGCAAAGCCCCAGCGACGCGCTGTCCAGCCCCATCAGCCGCACCATCATCGAACAGACGGCGACCAAGGTGTTCTTCCCGAACCCGGACGCCAATGCCAGGGACTACATCGAAGGATTCGGCCTGACCGAGCGTGAATACGCGCTGATCAAGGAGCAGCTGGAGCCCGGGTCACGCAGGTTCCTGATCAAGCAGGGTCATGACAGCGTGGTGTGCGAACTGGATCTGAAGGGGTTCGATGCCGAGCTCGCCGTGATCTCCGGGCGCACCAGTGCTGTGGAGGCACTGCACCGAATCATGGCCGAGGTCGGCACGGATCCGGCGCAGTGGCTGGCGGCATTCCAAGCGAACTCTCTAGTCAAGACAACCTGAAGCAAGGAGGTTCCAATGTTGAAAAATACCTGTCTATGGAGTGGTGTGGTGGCCGGCCTGTTGTCGCTCGGCCTGACGCCGACGGTTCACGCCATGGCCGTGGTGGATGTGCGCGCAATCGCGCAGCTGAAGCAGCAGCTCTCGACCATGTCGAAGCAACTCTCCACTGCGCGCGATCAGCTCAACCAGGCCCAGCAGACCTACCAGTCCCTGAACGGCGGGCGGGGCATGGATCAGCTGCTGGGTGGGACGGAGCGCAACTACCTGCCCACCAACTGGGCAGAACTCGAGGCCGCGGTAAGGCAGGGGATGGGCAGCTATCAGGTGCTGGCCGGAGAAGTACGGGCGGCGCTCGCCGGCAATGCCGTACTGACCGGGCCGCAGCTGGCGGCGCTGTCGCCGGTTCAGCGCGAGCAGCTCGATGCCTCGCGCCGCTCTGCGGCCATGCTGCAGGTGACGGCGCGTCAGGCGCTCAGCACCACGAGCAACCGGTTCCCGGCTATCCAGCAGCTGATCGACGCCATTCCGCGCGCGCAGGATCCCAAGGCCATCCTGGACCTGCAGGCGCGCATCTCGGCCGAGCAGGCCATGCTCGCCAACGAGCAGACCAAGCTGCAGGTGCTGTACCAGGTCGCGCAGGCCGAAGAGCTGGCACGCGCACAACGTTCACGGGAGCAGGCCATTGCGGACATCGGTTCGCTGCGCAACCTGCCGGCTATGGGGTTGTGATCATGAGCATTCGGCCCGGCGCACAGGTTCGACGGATACATCTGGGGATCGTTGTCACATCCTGCACCGTCGTGGCCTGTGCGCCGGCGCCGGATCAGGCGCGACATGATGTTGCGTACTACCGGCAGCACACAGATGAAAGGGAACGCCAGCTCCTGCTGTGCGCGAATGATCCCGGCTCCCTCGGCGCCCATCCTGACTGCGTCAACGCCCGCGAGGCGGCACGGGTGGAGGGCGTTGGATCCCTCCGGAACCTCCCGCCCATGGGCCTTCCGACCACCCCTCAGGAACCAAAGAAGTAGCCGCCATGGGGTTCTTCGCCGAGTTCAACGCCTGGCTGAATACCATCCTGCTCACCTACATCGCTGACAACACGGCGCGCGTGGCCGGAGTGCTGCAGCCCGCCGTGGTGACCATGGCGGTGCTCTATGTGATGGTCTGGGGCTACCTGCAGCTGATGGGCGGGATCGAGGAGCCGCTGGTCACCGGCGTGAAGCGCATCCTGACGCTGGCCCTGATCCTGGGCTCAGCGTTGCAGCTGTGGCTGTACAACTCGGTCATCGTGGATACGTTCTTTGCGGCTCCCGGGCAGCTGGCTGCCGGAGTGGTCGGGGCGCCGGACTCGGTGGGGGTGGTGGACCGGATCATCCTTGCGGGGGACGACGCCGGCTCGCTGCTGCTGCAGAAGGGCGGCATCCTGGATGGCAACTTCTCCTATTACATCGCGGGCTTTGCGGTGTACCTGATCGTCGGGCTCACGGCGATCTACACCATCTTCCTGCTGACGCTGTCCCGCATCGCGCTGTCCGTCCTGCTGGTGCTGGGACCGCTGTTCATCGCCCTGCTGTTCTTCGAGACCACGAAGCGGTTCTTCGAGTCCTGGATCGCCCAGATGGCGAATTACGCCTTCATCACCGTTCTGACCGTTCTCGTGGCGACGCTGATGCTGACGCTGGTGTCGACGGCGGCCCAGCAGGCCGTCAGTGCCGGGGGCGGCATCACCATTGCCCATGCCGTGCGGGTGTGCATGGCGGCTGGGCTGACCTTCCTGGTCATGCGCCAGGTGATGCCCATGTCCGCTGGGCTCGCCAGTGGCCTGGCCTTAAGCACATTCGGAGCGGTGAGTGCGGCACTGGCCTGGGGGATGGGTAGTGCGATGCGCGGCTCGCGGCAGTTCTCGCGGGGTGCGCTGCTTGATCGGGCCTCGCTCCCGACCGACACGCTGGCACGAAGATCGGGATATCAACTCAGGCGCGGAATCCTCTCTGGTGCGGGACGCATTTCTTCGGGCTGGCGGGAAAACACCATTCGTTCGGGGAGCCTATGAACACGGAAAAGGGCTGGGTGGTCGTAATACTGGGACTGGCGTTGCTGACCGGCTGCGCCAGCGACCCGCGGCAGGTGAACTGCGATCGACATCTGGAGCCGATCAACCTCCCTGCACCCAAGACCCCTCAGTCGGCGGCAGTCGGAGGTTCAGGGTCCTCATCGCCAGGGCAGGCGGCGCCATGACGCAGGATGCAGCACTGACTGCCTACCTGACCGAGGCCGCATCGTGGGATGCCGACCGCGCGGCACAGATCAGGCGCAGCCGTCGGTCGGCCTGGTGGGTGGCGGGGGCAGGATGGAGCTGTGCTGTGGCCAGCGCCCTCGCGCTGATGGCACTGATGCCGCTCAAGCGCGTGGAGCCGTTCGTCATCCGGGTGGACAACACCACGGGACTGGTCGACGTGGTGCCGGTCTATGCCGGCAGCGCGGATATGCCCGAGACGGTGGCGCGGTACTTCCTGGATCACTACGTCACGGTGTGCGAACGGTTCAACTTCGCCACGGCCGAGAGCGACTACGAAGAGTGCGGGGCATTCCATACACCGCAGCGCAATCAGGCCTGGTACGCGGTGTGGAACAAGAACAATCCCCTGTCGCCGCTGAACGTCTACAGGGACGGCACCAGCGTTCGGGTACAGGTCACCTCGGTGAGCTTCTTCAAGCGCGGCAACGGGGTCACGGATCTGGCGCAGGTGCGCTACGTGAAGGCCAAGCGCTCCGGCGGTGGTACCGAGGAGCAGAAGAGTCACTGGATCGCCACCGTGCAGTACGCCTTTGCCGAAGCGGCCAAGGATCCGAAGCCACGCCGCTGGAACCCGCTGGGGTTCAAGGTCATCGATTTTCGTCCTGAGCCTGAGACCACGGAGTCTGTCGACATGCCGACCGGAGGTGAGCCATGAAGTCACCGGCAGGCAAATCCGCGGCAGCGATTCTGTTGCTGTTCGCGGGCTCCCTCGTTGCAGAAACTGTACCCACCCGCGGTAGCGTCGATTCGCGGATACGGAGCGCTGCTTACAACGCCGAAGAGATCTACCGACTGGTCGGGTTCGTCGGGTATCACCTGGACCTGGAGTTCGAGCCGGGGGAATCCTTCACCGGCATCAGTGCAGGCGACCCGGAGGCTCTGACCTACAGCGCGCATGAGAATGTGCTGACGCTGCGTCCCCGGGCTGAACTGGTGCAGATGAACCTGACGGTGTCGACGACGAAGCGACGCTACTACTTCGAGTACTCGGCCACGGCCCGGCGTCCCAGTCGCACGCTGGATGATGTCATGTATGCCGTGCGGTTCACCTATCCGGCGCCGCAGGCTGGTGCGCTGAGCCCGGAGGAGCGGATCGCGCTGGAGCTCGCCAAGGCCGCGCAGAGCCGTCCTCGCAATGTCGACTACTGGTTCTGCGGCGCTCACTCCCTGAAACCCGTCGCCGCCTCGGATGACGGTGTGCATACGCGACTGACATTCGCGGCGAACAGCGAACTGCCGGCGGTCTTCGTGCGCAATGACGATGGCACGGAGTCTCTGCTCAACTTCAATGTCGATGCCGGGGATGTAGTGATCCACCGCGTGGCGGAGCGGTTCATCCTCAGGCGGGGCAAGCTCACCGCCTGCGTGGTGAACAAGGGGTTCTCGGGCAGTGGCGTGCGATTGGAGTCCGGAACCGTGACGCCGGAGGTACTTCGCGACCGCAAGGGAGCGACGCCATGAGCGCGGCGGGCTCAGAGGAGGCGAGTGTTGAGCCGGCAGGCGGGTCTGCCGTGCCGGAGGCTGAAGACCGCGTAGTCGGCGAACGGCGGATTGGTTCCATCAATCGCGTCCGTTCGCTGCAGTCGCGGGTCAGCAATGTACTGGCTGTGGGTCTGCTCTCCGTACTGGCAGTGGGGTTCCTCGGCTGGTACTACGTTCATACCTTCGCGTCGAAGTCTGAGGCCCGGCGCTCCGCACAGACCGAATCGCGCGGCAAGGCGCAGGGCGATATGCCATTGCCGCCTCTGGGCCCAATCGAAACGCCCAGAGGAACTACTGACTCCTCTCTACTGGGGCAGGCCCTAGGACCTGCGCCCGATGAACCGCCGCCGGAGGACATTCCGGAAGCCTGGCTGCGGCCCGCCACGGATGCGCCACCTGCGGCCTACGGTCCTCCGTCCCCCCCGATCAAGTCTCCCGAGGAACTTGCCCTGGAACGAAAGCTCTCGGGTGGCGCGTTCTCGAGGATGGCAGAGAGCGGGTCGATACCGGCCGCCGCCGCGCTGATACAACGTGCGGAAGCCGCGGAGTCCGACGGAAGCGCTGAGTCTTCGGGTGAGGCGGGAGGCTCTGAGCTGTCCGCACTGCTGAAGCCCGCCATCACGACAGCGGTTCGCGCCCGGGTGCTGCCGACCCAGAGGCTGCTGCTGCCCAAGGGAGCGTTCATCGACTGCACGCTGGAAACCGCCATCGACTCGACGCTGCCGGGCATGACCACCTGTGTGACGGCCACGGATACGTTCGGTGCCGACGGGTCGACCGTGCTGCTGGAACGGGGCACCAAACTGGTGGGGGAAACCCGCGGCCAGGTGGCGCAGGGCGCGGCACGGGTGTTCGTGCTTTGGAACGAGGCGCGCACGCCGACTGGTGTGGTGATTCCACTGGCGTCGCCGGGTACTGATGAGCTCGGCCGCTCCGGGATGTCCGGCCACGTGAACCGGCACTTCTTCGAACGCTTCGGGGCGGCGATCCTGATTTCGATGATCGATGGGGTGGTGCAGGGGATGGTTCAGTCCTCAGGCACCGGGACCGTCATCTACAACCCGTCTTCCTCAGCAGACATCATGACCGAGGTGCTGAAGAGCACGGCGGACATCCCGCCCACGGTGACCAAGGCCAACGGGGATCGCATCCAGGTGCTCGTTGCTCGGGATCTCGACTTCCGTACCGTCTACGAGCTTCGGGCAGTGAATCATGCCCGATAGCGGGGTATCGAATCGTCCGCCATCACGTGCAGCACAGGTGCTCCATGCGGTGAATGCGGCGGCGGAGAGCTCGGCACTGGAGCTGACCCTGCGGGCGCTGCGCCCGCTGCTGAACAATCCGGAGATCACCGAGCTGTGCATCAACCGGCCCGGAGAGGCGTTCGTCGAGACCCGCTCCGGCTGGCGGCGGGAGTCGCTGCCGTTTGCGGACTTCGACTGGTGTCGCCGACTGGCAAAGCTGGTGGCCAACTCCACGCGTCAGCGCATCGAGGAAGAATCCCCGCTGCTGTCCGCTTCGCTGCCCAGCGGAGAGCGCATCCAGATTGTGCTGCCGCCCGCGACCACGGCGGGGTGCGTGGCCATCACCATCCGCCGGCCATCGGATCAGGTGTGGAGCGTCGAGGAACTGAACCAGAGCGGCATCTTCCGGCGCACACGCCGGGCGACGGAGGCGCTGGATGACACCGAGAGCGAGCTGCTGCGGCTGTTGGCCGCCGAGGACTACCCGACGTTCATGAGCCTTGCGGTGAGGAGTCGCAAGAACATCCTGGTGTCGGGACCGACGGGCTCCGGCAAGACCACCTACACCAAGGCGCTGATCCGGGAGATCCCATCAGAAGAGCGTCTGATCACCATCGAGGATGCCAAGGAGCTGATGCTGGACCGTCATCCCAATCATGTGCGGCTGTTCTACAGCAAGGACGACCAGGGGCTGGCGCGAGTCACGCCCAAGCAGCTGCTCGAATCCTGTCTGCGCATGAAGCCGGACCGCATCCTGCTGGCGGAGCTGCGGGCAGAGGAGGCGTTCGACTACCTGCGCAATGTGAACAGCGGTCATCCCGGATCCATTACCAGCGTGCACGCGGCGAGTGCCGAGCTGGCGTTCGAGCAGATGGTGCTGCTGGTGAAGCAGAGTCGCGGCGGGCAGGAACTCGCGCGGTCGGACATCAAGAACCTGCTGTACCTGCTGGTGGATGTGGTGATCCAGTTCGGCGTGGAGCAGCACGAGCGGTTCGTGAAGGAAATCTGGTATGACCCCGAACGCAAGCGCCGGAGTCTGGCGGCCACCCGCTAGCCGGTCTCGAGGCTGGCGGCTGGCGGGGCAGTGGATGCTGGCCGGACTGGTGACGCTCGCGGTCTCGCAGTATCTGGCGGGCTGCGTGCTGCTGTGGTCGCTGCATCAAAGTCCACGCAGCGCCACGCCGCTGACGGTGGCGCGCTATGCCTACTACTACGGTGAGCGGGCGGACATGCGCCGTGGCGCGGCGATGAGCTCCGCGTTGGGGCTTGGGGCAGCCCTGGCGGGTGCCGTGGCGTTCCTGCTGCCACGCCGGCGGGCGCTGCATGGTGATGCGCGCTTTGCCGGGCGTGGTGAGATCCGCCGCGCGGGCCTGCTGGGAGATCACGGCATCATCCTGGGGCGGATCGGTGGGCGCTGCCTGATGCTGCCGGGTCAGCAGGGCGTGGCGCTGGCTGCGCCGCCTCGCGCCGGCAAGGGTACCGGCGTCGTGGTGCCGAACCTTCTGAACTGGCCGGACTCGGTCATCTGCATCGACATCAAGCGCGAGAACTGGACGCTGACGGCGGGGTTCCGCAAGGAGTCAGGACAGGCCTGCTACCTGTTTGATCCGTTCGCCGAGGACGGCGCCACCGCCCGCTGGAATCCCTTCTTCTACGTCTCCGCCGATCCGCTGCGCCGCGTGAACGACCTGCAGCGCATCGCCGAGATGCTCTATCCGGATCCGCCCAATGTGGATCCGTTCTGGACGGCCAGTGCCCGCTCGCTGTTTCTGGGGATTGCCCTGTACCTGTTCGAAACCCCGTCCATGGTGAAGACCATCGGCGAGGTGCTGCGCCAGGGGATGGCTTCGGATGATGAGGGGTTTGGCGCGCACTGGAAACGCGTGGTGGAGGGGCGCAACAGCGGGCGCTATCCGCTCTCGCCGCAATGCGTGCGGGCGCTGTATGACGTCATCGACCTGGCACCTGTGACGGCGAGTTCCATCCGCAAGACGTTCACCAGCCGACTGGATCTGTGGCTGAACCCGATCCTGGATGCGGCCACGGCGGACAACGACTTTGACCTGCGGGAGCTGCGTCGCCAGCCCATGTCCATCTACGTGGGCGTCAATCCGGATGACCTGCATCGGTTGCGACCCGTGCTGAGCCTGTTCTTCCAGCAGGCCATCGGGCTGCAGACGCGCGCGCTGCCTGAGCATGACCCCTCGCTACGGCTGCAGGTGCTGATGATGCTGGATGAGTTCACGGCATTGGGGCGAATACCAATCATTGCCGAGGCCGTGAGCTATCTGCCGGGCTACAACGTGCGGGTGGTGCTGGTGATCCAGACACCGGCGCAGCTGCGGGAGGTGTACGGGCCCAATGGCGCCGAGACCATGTTGAAGACGCTGGCGGCACGCATCGTGTTCGCGCCCAAGGACTATGCCGATGCGCGGGAGATCTCTGACGAGCTCGGGTTCACCACGGTCAAGGTGAGCTCGATGTCCAAACCAGTCTTCGACTTCTCGGATGCCAAGGGGCGGCGGCAACGGAGTGTCAGCGTGTCCGAGCAGCGGCGGGCGCTGCTGCTGCCGCAGGAGGTCAAGGAGCTGGGATCGGAGGAGGCGCTGATCTTCTATGAGGGGCTGCGGCCGATCCGTTGCCGCAAGGTGCGCTACTTCGAGGATGCCCGGTTCAGGGCGCGGCTGCTGCCGCCGCCCCGCGTGGCGGGAATTGCGCCAATTGAGCGGGAAACTCCACGTGCCGATCTTGCGGGTGAGGGCGTAAAGAAGAACGTGGGTGCAGGAATCGATTCGGGTCCCGCCACCCGCGCGGTGACCGCGGAGGATCTGGATGGGATCGAAACCCTGACGCTGGAGGACATTGCGGTGGACTTCTCCAGGGTGGAGATCCCGGCGACGGCGCCTGGAGAGCGGTTGAGTGAGCAGCAGCTGGATGGGGCAGTGGAGAGTTTTCTGGCCAGTCTGAAAGGTGAGGGCAGGACGCGATGAGCGAAGCGGTCAACAGCGTATCGCCGGGCCGGACACGAGCCGGCTCTCCGGACGACCAGGAGAACTCCCTGCGCCCGGCGCGAAGGAAGGGGAAGCTGGCAGCAGCAGCAGCTACGCCGGCTCCGCCCCCAAAGAAAGAGCGCGCTCCGAAGCGCTCTGAGCCCGCCCCGGTGCCAGATGAGGTGCGCAAGCGATTCGTGCAGATCAAGAACGCGTACTTCTTTGCCGATGGCGCCAAGGCCTTTACCGATAAAGGCGACCGACTGACGACCCCCAGTGAGAACACCGAGGTCGTCCGCAGTCTGGTGGCTATAGCCGAGGCGCGGGGGTGGAGCGAGGTCGTGGTCCGTGGAAGTGAGCGATTCCGGCGGGAGGCCTGGGCGGCTGCGCGCACGGCAGGCCTGGAGGTGCGCGGCTACAAGCCCACCGAGTTCGAGCAGAGCCGGCTGGTGCGTTCGGTGGCGGGCCGCTCGGCCAAGGCACCGGAACAGGCCAGGTCGGAGCGAGGGGAGAAGCAGGAGCAGGATGATTCTGGCCGGTCCGGACCTGCGCGCCGAGATCGATCCGAGGCACTGCTGACGGGCAGGCTCGTGGACCACGGCCGCGCGCCCTATCGGCATAACATGAAGGAGCCCATGTCCTACTACGTGAAGATCGAGACGCTGAAAGGCGATCGGACGATCTGGGGCGTGGATCTGGAACGGGCGATGAAGGAATCCCTGAGCCAGCCGGTGGCAGGCGATGCCGTGGGACTTCGCGCCATCCGTCAGGAGCCGGTGAAGGTCAAGGCGGCGCAGCGGGACGGAGACGGGAAGGAGATCGGCCAGACAGAGCTGGAGACCCATCGCAATCGCTGGATTGTGGAGAAGCAGGGGTTCTTCGAGGAGCGCGCCAAGGCCGCGCGAACGCTGCGGGACGCATCGATCGACCCGAAGCAAGGTGGACACCAGCATCCGGAACTGGCGGGAAGCTACGTCCAGGTTCGTGCGGCGGAGCTCGCCTCGAAGCAGATACGCGATCCGCAGGATCAGAAACGGTTCGTTGAAAAGGTTCGTGAGGCGCTGGCGGCCTCCGTGGCGCGCGGTGAGCCCTTGCCGCCGGTACGACTGCGCGAAGAGCGCGCGGCTGAGCCGCGGGCACGGCCGGCTCGAACGCCCGAGCCGGCGCACGCACGCGGCTGAGATTGCGCGGGATGGCCGAGCAATCCGGCAGGCGGCGGCTGGGGGAGCTGGTGATCGGCAGGCTGGCCGCTCATGGGGTAGCCAACTACCAGTTCCGGACGGAGGAGGATTCGTCCTATTACCTGAAGCTCCTAACCAGCCAGGGCGAGAAGGTCATCTGGGGTAAAGATCTGGGCCGTGCCCTGCGCGAGGGCGAGACGAATCCCAAGACCGGGGATCTGATCGGTGCACGCCGCGTGGCGAGGGAGGCGGTCACGCTGGTATCCAGGCAGCGGGACGGTGAGGGACGCGTGGTACGCCAGGAAGAGCAGCAGGCGCACAGGACCCGCTGGGTGGTGGAGAAGGTGAAGTTCTTCGCCGAGCGCTCGCGTCTCGCGCGCCACGTCCGTGAGGATCATGTGGATGTGCGGGAAACCGTCCGCGCACACCCGGAACTGAAGTCCACGTTCCTGAGTGTCCGGGCCGCTGAGGAGTTCGCGAGCCGGAGCATCGCCAATCCGCAGGATCGGGCACGGTTCCTCGAGCTCGTGAAAGGCGCACTGGCCGGATCGATCCAGAAGGGCGAGCCCCTGCCGCAGGTGAATCTGCGCAAGTCGAAGGAAGGGCCCGAGCGGAGCGCGTCCCGGCGGGACGAGCCCACGAGATGAGCAGGGCACCGCAGCTGGCAGTGTCTGTGCCGGAAGTAACCGAGGTCTTGTCTGACCATGCCGCCTCGGACTGGTTGAAGGATTCGCTGGAACGGGCGCTGCTGCGCGACCCGGTGGATGCGCTCAATGACGCGCTGCTGCTGGCATCCGTTCTGGAGACGCAACTGCGCGCAGTGTTCGGCCTGGCCGATGAGTGAAACCCAAAGCGACGGGTTTCGGGCCTACTGATAGGCAGGCAACTCTTCGGCTACTCGGCGGTACTGCATAGGTTCAGCCGACAGTCGGCAGGAAACCGCATCTTCCGCGCAGTGCGGGCAGACACTGCTGTACAGGGCGAGCGGATCCACGACCAGCAGCGCCTTGCACTTCCTGCAATGCGTGATCGCCAGTTCCTCGCCCTTTGAAGCCTCAGACAGAAGCAGCAGCATGTGCTCAAAGCTGATGGCGGCTTCCGGCACCATGTAACGGAACGTCCAGAAGGCATCGCACAGACGCTCCGCGCGTGCGACACGGTTCCACCGGTGGACCGCGGCGCTTGCCTCCATGCTGATGCCCATCAGCTGACACAGGCCGAGCAGCGCTGCCGCCTCGTTCTTCAGGCGGGCTTTGCCGAGAAGCACAGTGACACTGCGAGGAGATGCGCCACGGTGGCGAAGTCTCGTGCCATTCCGCCCGTTGACGCCGCAGGCCTTGCTGAGGCTACGGATCCGTCCATCCGCGAGACCAGTGAGCCTGCGGATCGTGTTGGTTCTTGCCTCGAAGTCGATCAGCCGGGACGCGACATCCAGTGCACGGCGATCCTTGGCATAGCGTTGGTCTGAGATCCGCATGTGTCCTTCCTGTTTGTCAGCAGAACGGTAGTGCAGAAATGTCATAAATCGAGAAAAGTGAAAATGGGATAATCTTCCCAAATTCATATATTTTGAAAATACAACCGGGAAGGCATCGTGTCACCCTGTTTTGACCATGGAGGGCTGGTCATGGTTACTGGAACGCTGCGGGAAGCCGAAGAAAGGGGGATCCGGACAGGGGAGGAAGCCCTGCTTTCCTCCTCGCTGGAGTCCCTGCAGCAGCTGAACGAACGCACCCTGAGTGTCCTACAGCGCGTCGCTCTGGCGCCGGGCGCGGATGGATCCCAGTTCCTGGCCAGCCTGGCACCGTACTTCCGGGAGCTGGATGCCCGGGCGTTGGCCAACATCGCGCGCCAGCCGTTCCTGCTGGTGGACTTCGCGTTCGGAAAGCCAAAGGTGCTGGGTGACCTGATGGCCCGGGACCTGCCGGCGCTGCGCTTCCCCAGGCCGCGCGGCAGTCTGCCGAGTGCGGATGCCGGGGCCTTGGCTCGCGGAGCATTGTTGCTTGCGCAGACGGTGTGTCGTCACCATCCGGCTCACGCCGGACTTCTCCTGGGACTTGATCCGTCGCTGCATGAACCGATCGCCCGGCTGCGCCTTCCAGACCTGGAGCGCATCGCAGAGGAAAACGCACATCTCCTGCGGCCTCGTTGGGAAAACCGGTTGGACGTCTGGCGCAAGCTCTTGTCTGTCGAGACCGCGGCTGATCCGGATGCGAGGTATCAGTTTCGGGTGTACGGCATCCAGCTCATGGCGGGAGACTTGAATGCCGGTGCCCGGGACCGTCGATAGGGGCAGAGGCTGGCCTGGAGCATTTGGGTTCGCGACAGCGCAGCGCGTATTCACCCAGATGGCGAATCCGGCGGAGTAGGCAGGAACTTTACGCGTTGCTACGCTTGGTCCATGTGCTATTCGGCCATGATCAAAGAAGACTGGCGGGCGTACCAGCGCCTTACCGGGGCAGAGATCGACCTGGCTCAGTTCGCGGAGCTCGTCGGCATGACGCTGGAAGATCCTTCGATCCGCATTGCGCGGTTCGTGGAGCGCTGGTTCGACAATCCTTCAACGACCGAGCAAAGCCGGATACGGGATCTGTTCGCGCAGCGGCGCGCACTGGAGATCACCAAGCTGGAGATGGAACTCTTTGCCCTGCGCAAGCGACTGGCCGATGCCGAGCGCAAGCTGGCTGTGAAGGTGACCAAGGCGGCGACCGAGAGCCAGCGCATCGCGACGGATAAGGCCGTCAAGGCCCTGAAGAAGCTGGATCGGCTGAAGGACACCAAGGCACACGCCTCGGATGGGCGGATCTTTCCGATGAACTACGCGCCCATCATCGTGCAGGAAGGCGATCGACGCCTTGTGCGCCTGGCGCGCTACCACTGTCGGCCGGCCGGGAAGCCCGCATCGGTCGACCGTCAGTTCCCGGGTCTCTATAACGCCCGCCGGGACAATCTGGAGAAGTACTGGCGGGGTCAGTTCGCCTCCACCCACGCCCTGATGCTGGTGGATTCGTTCTACGAGAACGTCGACCGCGGCGGCAAGAATGCCGTGCTGCATTTCGTGCCACGGCCGATGGACACCATGCTGATCGCCTGTCTCTATTCCAAGTGGACAGATCCCAAGGATGGCCAGGAGTTGCTGTCCTTTGCTGCCATCACCGACGAGCCACCCGCTGAGGTTGCGGCTGCAGGCCATGACCGCATGATCGTGAACCTGAAGCCTGAGAGCGTCGATGCTTGGTTGTCGCCAGCAGGTCGCCCTACGGCTGACTTGCAGGCGCTATTGGAGGATCGGCAGAAGCCCTACTACGAGAGCGAAGTGCTGGCAGCTTAGGAATGAACCGCTGGGGTCTCCACGAGTTTGTCCAGACCTACATTGCTCGTGCGTATTTGGACTTCAAGCGACGCAAACCAGATGCGGACGAGATCTACTGGATACGAAGCGCAGAAGCCGACACCGCCCTAATCGTGTACTTCGGCCCGTTGACGGGTTGGTATATGCCAGCAATCTTCGGGGGCGTGTTCCGCGGAAGCACTGCCTTAGCGTTGTTGTGGCCCTTTGGATTGCTGAGTGCCGTGGCGTATCTATTGGCACGACGAACGGCCGCAAAGATGCGCTGGAAGGAAATAGCAGGGGTTGAGTCTGCCACGCAGGACTGGAGAGGTCGCCTATCGCTTATGCGAGCGGGATCTTGGCTCTTGTGGAGTCTCGTGAATCCGCTGTTCTGGTACTTAGTCTTGCCGAAATTAGAGCCTTACGTGCTACCTCTGTCGTAGCGCGTGAGGTTCATACAGTCCGGCGACCTCTTGATAACTGTATGCGGTCGGGTTGTAGGCTCCGGCGCCATGCCTCGCCGCCGCTTCCACTACGACTGCCTCGCCACCACCAGTGAACCGCGCTGGCTGAAGGTCTTCGACCGAGAGTCAAACATGCTGTCCTCACGCCGCTTGGAGCCCTACACGGATCTCCGCGCAGCGCTTCGAGTGACTGCAGAGCAGTTCAAGTCCGAAGGGTGGACCATCGAGGGGGACGGTCCGCAGAGCTGGACGGGGCACTACTTCATGAATCGCAACGATGATCGTTGGTTTGTTGCGATCATGCCTTCGGCTGAGCCGCTCAAGGCGCACTAAGCGCGAGAGTGCGGGCGAGCGTGGGCGTTAAGGTTCCTCACGCGCTGGTCGCCTGTGGCGTCCCAAGCACGCGCATCTGTTTGTCAATGCAGCGAGTGTGGACTGTGGAAGTGCAATCGTTGAAAATGCGAATGTATTGCTGATTCTTGCGAGGACGCGCACTCTGTCGGCGCCGAATAGCTAGGCAAAGTGTACCAACGGACTTGTACATGGGTGACCTCCAAGTGAATCAAACGATCGGATCTATGTCGCGCGTCAGCACAGCAGCGCTCGCAGCATGCGGTCTACTGGTTGCTGTCGCGTGTCATGCCGGCGACGCGGAGGACGCGCAGCCGGAGCAGGGCATGGCATCGCTGACCAATGTCGACGATGCGAGCGGTCCAGAAGGCGAGGCGCCCCGCCGTCGACTTGTGAGCTGGAACGAGTATGAAGGTCCGTTCATGACTCTGCGCCTCGGCGCAGGTTTCCTGTATGACTACAGCGCCTTCGAACAGGACGCGGACAGCAAAGAGCAGATGTCACTGCAGGACAAAGCCGCGGTACGCGACTCACGGCTTTTGTTCAGTGGCCGTTTCCCGAAGATTCCCGGGCTGACCTACACATTCGGGTACATGTACGACGGAGCCGCCGATACTTGGCTGGTCCGGCAGACCGGCCTGCAGTATGAAATTCCAAGCCTGCATGGACGTATTTTCGTCGGACGAACCAAGGAAGGCATTTCAACCAGCAGGATCATGAACGGGTACGCGGGCTGGACGATGGAGCGCGCAGCGATAAACGACGCCCTTTTCCCGATCCTGGCAGACGGCATCAAGTGGATGGGCAATTCCGCGGATGGACGGATTGCTTACAACGTGGGTTGGTTCGGTGACCATTTTTCCGAAAAGGAATCCTTCAATCGCAGTGACAACCAGATCGTGGGGCGTATTGTCTGGTTGCCGTTCCTGCTTTCGAATCCGGAGCGACTGCTGCATCTGGCCATCTCGTACAGGCACGGCACTGCCGACGATGGCTTCTTACAGATGCGGGCAAAGCCGGAGTCCTCCCAGGCACAGAGCTATGCCATCGACACTGGGAAGTTCGCGGCACAGTCTTCCGACATTGTGGGGTTGGAGGCCTACTACCGGCCTGGGTCCTGGACGTTCGGAACGGAATACCACTTCGATCAGGTGTCGTCCCGCGAGGCCGGCGACCCCTTCTTTCATGGTGGCGAGGCCTTTATCTCTTACATGTTTACCGGGGACAAGAAGCCCTACAACACGAAGAGTGCAGCATTCGGGCAGGTGTCGCCGAACAGCAGCGTGTTCGAGGGTGGCCGTGGAGCTTGGGAAGCGGTTCTGCGGTTCTCTTACGCGGACATGGATTCCAGGACAATCAGCGGCGGCAAGTTTTGGCGCATCTCGCCCGTGGTGAACTGGTACATGTCCGACAACGTGCGACTGATATTCTCGTACGGCTACGGCATCCTGGATCGCTTCGATACCAAGGGCGCGACTCAGTTCTTCCAGGGTCGGGTGCTGTTGCAGCTCTAAAGTCCGCATGGGAACAACGCTGGCTAGGTGAGGGCCGCCCCTCGCGAGGCGGCCCATTCCGTGGACGCGCCTCAGTTGAAGCCGCCTCGCGATAACTTAAAGCACAAGCTTTCGTTCCCAAGGGTTCTCCAGGTGGCTGCTATGGGCCACACTGGTTGCCTCAGACAAAATTCGCGGTGGTGTCGATATGGAAGCGCCAGATGCAATCCACTTAATCGAGCGGCTGCGGGAACTTGCAGGCAAGGGGCCCGGTGAAAGCCCAGCGGCGCTAAAGGAATTGACGACCATCCTTCATCGCATGGGGAGCGGCACCAGTGGCTACATGTCCGAGAAGGTAGCCGCGACTAAGGAAGGCTTCGAGGCGTGGTTCAGTGCTCGCAAGTGGGAGAAGTACGGTAGCGACCCGATAGCCGTCCGTACGATCCTGATGCACGACATAGAGAAGCTACGGAAGGCGCTAGCCCGCGGAACCGCTGGGCAAGACTAATTCGGTGGTAGATCCAGTCGTCGCACCCCGCCATTTTAGTCGCCTCGTTGCGTCACATATGTGAGGCGGTACGCGAGGTCCATACAGTCTAGGTCCCTGTTGAAAGCTGTATGAGGTCGAGCTGTACGCTCCGGCGCCATGCCCATCCTCGGTCATCACGTCCGCACTACTGGACGTCGCGGGTTTGTTGGAAAACTGCGATTACAGTCCAAGCGAACACGTATGACCTAGCCGCATGTCTCGCACAGCAATGGGCCGAACAGTGCCGAGTGTGCCTTGTGCCACTGCGCTGGCGTGGGCTTGGTGGCCCCAAACATCATGAAGGCCTTGGCGCGTAGTTCCGCGAGGCACAGTTCATCCACGATCGGTTCCCATAGCCCGCCGCCCGGGTTGTCCTGGCACTGTTCCGTGTAGCGCTGCATGACCTGGAACGCGGCGGCGAACTCTGCCTCGGTCGGGTCGCCGAGCAAGCCGCGATGCTCTAGGACGGTCCGGATGAAGGCGTGCTCGCTGGGGGAGAGGGTGTCTTGGGTGTCATCGGCTGGGGCTAGGACTGCGGACATGGCTGCTTCCTTAATTGCAGTGGACGGAGGGGGAGGGTTTGCGTACTGTATATCCATACAGGACCGAGTCAACCGTCTTTTCCTCGCGTTCGCGCAGAAATGCGTGAGGCGTTGTCGTGGCCAGCCGATGCGCATTCGTTTCAAGAGTCATGATCTATCCGAATTGGCGCAGCTCTATCGAGTTGCCGCTGCGGCGGAACGGCGGAGGGCCGAAGGAATGCAGACGAGCAGCCAGGCGCCGTTCTTCATCAAGCAGGCGATCCGCCTGGCAGAACGAGCCGACAAACTCGAAAGTCTGTCGCGCGTGGCAGAGGAGTTCATCTTGCAGCCGGCCACGCCGTTCAACGGCGGACCGCCATCACTGCTCGTGGTGGGTGGGTCCGACTCAAAAGACGGCTCAGCATTTGTCGGAAAGCGGGCGAAGAGCAAACGCGCATAGGACGCATCACTCCGGCCGTCCGGGCGACGGGGAGTGACTATTGCCCATTGCCTTCTTACGGTCCCGCGGCATCGTAGTCACCTGGCCCTCCCGTGGGCCGAATGCCCACGTCCTCAAACTGCAGGTAGTCCAGTTCCTACTGTTCAAGCGCAGCGCCCATCATTGTCAGATAGCTGTCTGGGGTCGACTATGAGACTCGAGGAGACACCCATGGATGACAGCGACCTTCGACACACGCAGACGACCTTGGCCAGTGTTCATGACGCGCTGCGCGATGTCTTAAAGAACCTCGAAGCAATCGCCGAGGAAGTATCGGGCCAGCCAGTGGCAAACAAGGTTTCGCAGGCGGTGGATGCCATCAACGTTATCTGCGCCGGGCTACGCGTGGCCGGTCCCGAACTTTCAACGTCACTCGACAAGTCTATCGAGCAGGAACGTGTCGAGAGGGCCCTCTCAGAAGTGAAGTCCGGCGAATATGACGTCCAGGGTTGAGAGCGCCGCGGGGCAGCCCGGCCGTTTGACTTCGCCGCGAAGCTGCTTGCAACGGCGTGTATACGATCGCCATAAAAGCAGTTGACCGTGACGCTTTACCGTCGTCCGCAGTGGCGAGATTCAGATGTGTCGGCCCCATGTCACCTTGCACACGACCGCCGGTATGCCGGCGGACGAGAAAAATGTCATCCACCGGCGTTGGTTGTCTTGCAACCTGTCGCCCGGGGCCTTGATTTCAACAAGACGGTAGCGGCGCTCTGCAGGCCAGAATTGGATGATATCCGGCAAGCCGGTGCAGTTGTTGTCCAGCTCCCGGAGCATTCGTTCGAATACGAGCTTCAGATGATTGGGTGGAATGCACGTGAGGGCGAGGGAAAGGAGCTGTGGGTTCAGTTTGCGCCAATGGACAAACGGCGAGCTTATGCCCGCCTTCGCGCGATAGTGCCGCCAGATGACAGCATCGTGCTCACCGGAATCGAGCAGGTTCATGAAGCGTTCGAACATGTCCACGCGGCGTGATCGGAATTCCGCGGCATACAGGTCAGAAGGTCCGCTCTGGAATGGGTGAAAAAATGCGCCAGGCACGGGAACGAATATCGCTTCCCAGAACAGCAACCCGAAAAGCGATGTGAACAGGCTATTCTCTACATAGAACGCTTCACAAACGCTGCTGGACAGGTGGCTGCATAGGCGACGCTCGACTTGCTCGTTGAGCGCCAATGGCGGAATCGATAACTCCACGGTGTCTACTTTCTGGCGCGTGGTGTCTCTAATGGCCACGTCACCCGGCCGACGCTGCAGTCTGCGCAGGACCCGGTCGATGGCTTCACGATGGCCTTCACTATGCGTGGCATGCCTTGCGGACTCTGCCTCGTCCCGGGCGTTGGCAGTCAGCCCCATCCGTTCCTGCAGTCGAACGATCCTGATTCGGCCTTCATCGGTTTCAGACTCGCGATATGCCTGCAATGCGAGATCGTAATCGCCCTGCTTTTCCAGAATCTGGCCCAGACGATGTTTCAGTTGCCCGAATCGCCCCCGAATCCAGCTCACTGTTGTCTGGGGGTCGCCTGCTTCGGTCAGAATGGCAAACGCCGGCTCGCCAGCCCCCAAACGCGCGCAACAATCATTGAGCCGATAAAAGTGCTCGATATCCTCCCGATTCGCGAATGCACATGATGCGGGGTCAAAGGGCACTGCCTCGAATCGTTGCACCCCGAGGTCGGCCAGGACGAATTCTGCCCAGGTCTGGTGGTCATTCCCGAAGTAGAGTTGCCGCAGGCGTGTGGCGACGGGTCTTATGACGACGTGAACCCAAGCCTGTGATAGGTGCGTGTTCCACTGAGACAAGCGTCTCGGGACGTCAGCTTCAGTGTGAAGCGACAACGCCAGCTGGATGTCGTCCTGGTCGGTGCCGCGCCGCTTCGCAGAACTTCCAAAGGTGCGGCGCCACTCCTCGCGGCTGAGGACCTGAAACAGCTGCGGAGCGGTCACGACGGGGTCTGCCTCGATCCACCCAAGTGTGCCGAGACCGTGCAGCGCAGCGTCCAGGTCGGGGAGTTCCGGATACGCCAAGGTCTTGCGACGGAAAAATGCACCCTGGCGCATGAGCAATCGAATCAGCAAGCATTGGCTGCCTTGGGAAAGCTCCGCAAATTTCTGGATAAAGCCGCTTTCTTCGTCGCTCAGTAACCCCGCATAGCGAGCCTTGAGACTGGAAATTGCAGAGCAGAAATGGCGAAGGTAGTAGAGATCAGGAAGTTTGGGTGACGCGGTGCGTGGCGGAATAGAGGAACGCACCGCTCGCTGAGGCTGCATGGGTTGAGAACCCCCCGGATCGGAATCGATCGAGAAATGCAGCTGCAAACGGGAACACCTAGCAAGACGCCATCCATTGTCCGATAAGCCTCCTGGAAGGGGCATCGGTGACGGTAGACGTCAGCAGATGGCCCGGACGCAGGAGCTGTGATTATATACAGTAACCGCTAAAATACAAATTGAGCTAGCGGAGAGTTGAGATGCAAGCGGAAATCCTCAGAAGCATCCGCAAACGCTGTGACGCGTACATCGTAGATGCCACAGGTCGAGAGCCAGGTGAAGCGGCGATCTACGCATTGGCAGACCCTCGAGACGTGGAACTGGTGCGATACATCGGACAGACGCGCTCGCCGCGCTCGCGTTACCTGCAGCACATGAATGCTGCACGGCTGTGGCTGCCGAATGAAATGCCTTGGTGGGTGAAGGTGCCAGACCAGAGGCCGCTCTATCACTGGATCAGGGCGCTGTACGCCGATGAGACTCGCATGCCCTTGATGATGATTGTTGCGTGGACAGAAGCCATTTCTGCTCGAGACGAAGAGGGAAGGCATATCCGGGAATACCTGCGTCATCAAAAGCCGCTGCTGAACAGGGAAACTGAGATCTTCCACAGGAAGTCCAGATATCCGCTGCGAAAGACTGTGGATGTTTCAACCCAGGTGCTTGCCTAGATCTCTCGTTGTCGGTCCAGCTCGTGCCTCGTCGGTCTGATGCTGTGCGCATTCTCAAGATGCGTGTTCGCCCCAATATCGATATCGGTGGTGCTGCGCGCTCCCGACATAGTTTGTAAAGCCGGCAGAAATGAGAGGGCGGGATTTCTTTTCTTTTCAGCCTATCACGCCGTGCTCGCCGTCAAGGACGAGCGCGAGTACGCGCTCGCCGCCTGCGGCGGTCTGGCGATCCTTGACGGCTCCGCGCGCCGTGATCCCGAGATCCTGGGCAATCCCGCCCAAGACATCTCGAGGATCCGATCATGAATGCAGTTTCCACATCACTGTCGTTTTCGTCTCATGCCAATGCGTTCAGCCAGGCGCTGTCGATGGAATCTTTACGCGAGCAGGTACCGGCGGTGTTCGCGCCGGCGGCTCACGAGAGCCTGAGCCCGAAGTACACGTTCATTCCGACCGAGCGGGTGCTCTCTGGTTTGATGAATGTAGGGTTCGTTCCGGTGGATGGTCGACAGGCGCTGTCGCGCAAGGGCAGCCCGGTACATGCTCGTCACATTCTTCGACTGCGGCGCAGGTTCGAGACGGTGCAGCTCAAGGACTCGATTCCGGAGATCGTGTTCCTGAACAGCCATGACGGCACCAGCGCCTACCAGCTCAGGGTGGGTATCTACCGCGTTGTCTGCACCAATGGATTGATCGTCTCGCAGGGCGCGTTCCCGATGGTGCGTGTCAACCATCGCGGCGACGTCGTGGATGCGGTCATCACCGGCGCACTTGAGATGGCGGAGCGTTTCGAGTCTCTGGCCGGTCAGGTCGAGCATATGGAGAAACGGTCAATGTTCAAGGACGAACAGATCGCCTTCGCAGCCCGCGCGCTTGAGATCCGGTTCGCGGATATCTCGGGGGCAGGCATGGCGCCTTCGGCCTTGCTGGCCTCTCGTCGGGTGGAAGACGTGGGCGATGACCTGTGGCGGGTGATGAACCGTGTACAGGAGAACCTGCTGCGCGGTGGTTTGAGCCGCCGGTCGGCCAGTGGCCGCCTGACTCGGACGCGGGGCATCCGCTCGATCCGGGAGGATGTGCGGATCAACAGCCGGCTGTGGGACCTGGCAGCCGACGTGCTCGCTGCCTGAGATGACATTCGGGAGAGGGCGCCGCTTCGGTGCTCTCTCCCCTTTTTTTGTCCCGCTTCAGAGGAAGAGGAAGAAGGCGGGATTGCCTTTAGAGATTTCAGCGTAACACGCCGTTCTCGCCGTCAAGGCCTGCGCGCGGGCCTGCGGCCCGTGCTCGCGAGCGCGCTACGCGCGGCCCTGACGGCTGCGCTGCGGCGTGTGGAGAGGACTCGGCAGGCAATCCCGCCTGCAGAGTTGGAGAATCCTCATGACCACACGTCAGCGCATTGCTCGCGTTCTCAATGTACGACCGATCTCCGGAGCCATTCAGGTTGCGGAGCCCAAGTTCAGCACCGGCTGGGTCTCGGCGACCGGTTCCCCTATCAGTGACGAAGTACTCGTAGACGCCGCACTAAAGATCCTAGCGGAGCAGCTGGTCCGGGGAGACCTGCTCGAGAGTCCGGCCGCGACCCGCAAATACCTGGCGTTGCGTTTCTCAAGCCTTGAGCACGAGGTGTTCTGTTGCCTGTTCCTGGACAACCGGCACCGGCTGATAGCCTGTGACGAGCTGTTCCGGGGAACCATCGACGGGGCGAGCGTCCACCCACGGGAGGTGGTCAAGCGGGCACTGGCCCACAACGCAGCTGCGGTGATCCTGGCACACAACCACCCGTCCGGGGTGGCCGAGCCGAGCCAGGCGGACGAGCTGATCACGCTCCGTCTGAAGGACGCGCTTGCTGTCGTGGACATCCGGGTACTGGATCACCTGATCGTGGCTGGGGCGAAGGTGGTGTCTCTGGCCGAACGCGGCCTGCTGTGACCTGCATGGGGAGGGGCGTCAGTTCGGCGCTCCTCCCCCAATTTGGTGTTGGCAGATGCGGATCGACCTGCGGGTTTGGCGCTGTCGCAGGGCTTCGTTCAGCGGTGGCGTTCCCAAAATCCGCGCCAGCGCGCCGGGCCGCGCTGCTTCGCCGGCGAGGACGCCGGGCACGGATTTTTCTGGCTGTACGGGCAGTGGGTCCGGTGAGGTCGCCGAAGAGGTTTTCCGGGGTGGTGAGCGGGCATGAGGTTCGCTCGCAAACTGAAGGAGAGCCCTCAATGAAACGTCGAGCACGCGTTCCTAGACTCCCGACCCGGACTACCCGGCCAACGAGTGCCGCCGGCCGATCCAACCCTACGGCTGATCCTGTCGCGGATTCAGGGGGGCACCCACAGCGACGGTCTGTGTTTGGTCGTCCGCGGCTGCTGTCCCAAGCACAGGTCGACTCCATCCTAGCCTGGCACGATTCACGGGTGACCTTGAAGCAGCTTGCGGCGAGTCTAGGTGTGTCCACTAGCACCGTGGTCCACGTCATTACGACCCGTGGCAGCCACTACAAGCAGGCCCCACCTGAGCAGCGGGCAGCGGCTATGGATGCCCACCGTGCCCACTTACAGGCTCTGGAAGAGGCCCATCTACTGTAATGCGGCCTTGACCCGGTGCGGTGAAGGCCGCATCGGGTTTAGAGGGCCGGGATCGGGTGAGAGTCGCGACTCGGAGTCCGCTGAGTGGCGATCGGGAAGCGGAGGCAGCAGGGTGGTTTAGGCGCTATTTGGCGTGAAATGCAGGATAGCCTCGCGGCTGCTGTTGTTAAACACTTGGCACCCATGGCTGCCACGCAACTCATCGCTGCTCGCGTTACTTCAGATACCAAAGCGCTCTTTCGTACGCTCGCGGATCGGCAGCAACTGACCGAATCCGCGCTGCTGAAACGGCTCATTACCTTGACGATTCAGAGTGTCAGCGCTGCCGGTGGCGAAGTCCTCAAGCCCAATCGGCGCGTTGCAATGGGCGGTCGGATGTCCATTCGGCTTAGAGCCGAGGATCATCTCCTGCTCCAGGAGCGGGCGGCCGCACGGCAGATGGCGGCTGCCACGTATGCGGGTGTCCTGGTCCGAGCACATCTCAGGTCACTACCGCCACTGCCGAAACATGAGCTCCTGGACCTGAAGCGCTCGGTCGCGGAGCTCGGAGCGATAGGCCGGAACATCAATCAGATTGCGCGGGCAGCCAATCATGGCGGTCGAGTAGCTGCGCCGGGCCGTGACGATCTTCGATCCATCATTAAGGTCTGTGAGGGGCTCCGCGATCACGTGAAGGCCCTGATCAAGGCGAACACCCGGAGCTGGGAGAGCGGCCATGCCGACGCGAATGACTGACGCGTATCGGCCCCTATTCGACATCTCCAGCTACGCCCGGCGTGGTCCCGGGTGGCGTGACCGACTGTCGCCTGCGGAGGTACAGCAAATCGCCCGAACGGTTGGCCGTGCACCAGAGGTGATGGTGAAAGTACTGAGTGGAGGAGGGCAAGATCTTGGTGCGGTACGACGCCATCTGGACTACCTGGGCCGGGCCGGAGACCTTGAGCTGGAAACCGATGATGGGGAGCGGCTGCAAGGCAAGGGAACAGAGAAGGCGCTGCTGGAGGATTGGGATCTGGACCTGGATAGCGACCGACCTCACGCGGACCTCCAGGCGGCACATGGCAGGCAGCCGCCGAAGCTGGTTCACAAGCTGATGTTCTCGATGCCGCCGGGCACGCCCCCGGCCAAGCTTCAAGCTTCGGTTCGCAATCTTGCGCGTGAACAATTTGGACTTATGCACCGGTACGTGATGGTGCTGCATACCGATGAGCCGCATCCGCATGTTCACATGGTTGTGAAAGCAGTCAGTGAGCAGGGTGTGCGACTGAACATTCGGAAGGCGACGTTGCGTGAGTGGCGAAGGCAATTCGCTCGCCATCTGAGGGAGCAAGGCGTGGCAGCCAATGCCACGGAGCGTGCGGTTCGTGGCGAAACCAGGACGCCAAAGAAAGATGGGATCTACCGGGCCATGGGTCGCGGTGATTCCAGCCACATGCGCGAGCGTGTCCGCGCTGTTGCAGCAGAGGAGGGGATTGGGAGAGACCACGCTGAGGCTGACAAGTCCAAGTTGATCGCTACTCGGCTAGAGATTGTGAAGGGCTGGCGAGCAGTGGAACTCCTTTTGCTACGGGAGGGGCATGCTGACCTTGCTAGGCACGTAAATCGGTTTTCCTCAAAAATGCCACCGCCACTGACTGAGAAGGAGCAACTGACGCAGCGGGTGTCGGAGCACTCTCGGATTCAGCGGTTCAAGGAGAATACTATTGCGCGATGACGAGCATGGTGGCACTACGAGGGGGCGTGCGTGCCTCCGAGCCGGGATTTCGCTCAAATAGCTGGGTGATGTGCGTACGCCCTGCATACGCATTTTGGAAACGGTCTGAACCTGTTTCACCGTTGTTCTCTCGGGTAGCTCGAACTGAGAACAACGCCGTTACAGATCGAACAGCATGCATCGCTCTATTGTGGAGTTGTCGCGGGGCATTCGGCCCCATGTCAATAGCAATCCATAAGGAGAGCGAGCCATGTCGCACGATCAACCGGTTCACCACCACCCGATCCACATCTTCATCAATAAGCGTCAATACCAGCTCGAGAACGCAGTCCAGTCGGGCGCCGACCTCAAGAAACTGGCTGGTATCACGCTGCAAGACGTGCTTTTCCGCCAGGTCCCCGGCGAGGACGAGGTCATCGGCAACGACACCAGCGTCACAATCAAGAACGGCGACCATTTCCATAGCCAGCCGCCAGCCGACTACGGTCTGACCCAAGCCGACTTGGGTGAGGCCGGCATTGAAGCGGCCCGGGCCACGATCCACCAGCAGCCTGGCGGCTGGTCGTTCCTCGTCATCTCCGGTTACAAGCTCCCCGGTGACTTCCGGCCGGGGGCTGTCGAACTGCTCGTCAAGCTGCCACCAGCGTTTCCCGATGCCGCCCCCGATATGTTTTGGATCTATCCGGCGGTCAAGACGGCCGCCGGGACTCTGCCCCGCGCGACCGGCATCGAGAGCGTGCTCGGTAAGGAGTGGCAGCGTTTCTCGTGGCACCTGGCAGGCGGCGCCTGGCAGCCGGGCACGAGCACGCTACGCGACTTCATGCGCTGTATCGCAGCGCGCTTCGCGCGACAGGACTGACGGTGTGCCCATGAAGCTGAAAATTCTAGCCAGCGATTGGCACCCGTTCATCGATACCCTTTGCTCCCGCACCGACGTCGAGTCGGCGGGGGTTATTCTTGCCGAGCGGCTTGACGACAGGGTACTGCTGGCCCGGCAGCTCACTCCGCTTGCTGACGCCGCCTACGCGATCAGGCAGCGAGACAGAATCCAGATCGACCCGGTCGCGCTCAACCGGTTGGTGAAGCCGGCGCGGGAACGCGGCCTTTCCGTCCTGACCGTCCATACGCACCCGGGAGCCAACGAGGCGTGGTTCTCCTCCGCTGACGACGCCGGCGATTCCGTTCTGATGCCTTCGCTCTTCACACAAACGGACGGCCCCCACGGGTCGCTCGTCATCGCCACCAATTCGCGCGCAGTAGCCGCCCGCGCGTGGAAAAGTCCGGAAGAGCCAGGTCCTGTAGTGCTTCAAATCGTGGGTAAGACCCTGCGGATTCTCGCATCGGACGAAGAACAGCTGGAAAAGGGATGGTTCGACCGCCAGCGCCTCGCACTCGGCGAAGCTGGGCAGCGCGTGTTGCGGCAGCTTCACGTAGTCATCGTGGGGCTTGGAGGTACCGGTTCCGTCACATTTGCGCAACTCGTTCATCTCGGTATTGGTCACATTACAGTGATCGACGGCGATCGTGTCGAGACCACCAACATCAGCCGGATCTTTGGGGCTCGAGCGGCCGACGCCGGAGTGACTTGGAAAGTGGATGTCGCTGCGCGCTATGCCGCAAACGTGGGAATGGGTACCGCCGTGACCGTCCTCCGCGGGAATTTGGGTGCCGACATCTCCCCAAACGTCTTGGGCGGATGTGACGCTGCCTTTTCGTGCGTAGACAAACACCTGCCACGGGCACTGCTCAATAGGCTGGCTTATGAGAAGGCAGTTCTGCTCTTCGACATGGGCAGTGCATTTCGCGTTGCCGTTGGTACCCCCATGGAGGGAGCCGGACGTGTAGTGGTCACGGGGCCCGGCCGCCCGTGCCTCGCGTGCTGGGGTCACATCGACCCCAACCGCATTCGCATCGAGTCGTTGCCGCCGGACGAACGACTGCGCCAGCAGGCCGAAGGCTATGTCGCTGGGGCCGACGTGCACCAGCCCAGCGTTGTAGCATTCAATACGCAGGTTGCCGGGGCGGCAGTCATTGAGTTCCTCCGTTGCGTGACGGAATTCGCCGGGGCCGACGATCCACCCGGCCGTCTCTCATTCGATTTTGGCACTGGCAGCGTGCATCGCAATCGTCTCGCCGGCGAGGTCGCCTGCGGAATTTGCCGATCCCATGTTGCTGCGCAGCAGCATAAAGGTTAGTTTCAGGAGGATCCATGCAGCCCTCTTTCGCGTTCATAAACTCCGTTGCCATCGAGGAAGTATCCCTTCCTCTGTGGCGAGAGCTATTTGACGCGATAGGTTGGCCGCCCTCCATCTTGGGAGCAGGCGAATCACTGACGCACGGAAACATTTTGGATGCTCTTCACCGCGATCCGCCGTCCGACGAATTGCTGCTCGCGCTCGAAGCCCTCGATGACCTCGGCACGCCGGCGGGGAGAGAGACGATCAACGCGCAGCTCACTGACCGCCAGATACCGATAGGGATGCTGCCGTCAGATCTAGGTGAACGCGAGCTCGCATTGCGTCTCTTCATGGCGCAGCGAAGCAATGGAGCCCTTGCGGAAGTGCTTTCTCGGGCGCAAATCCAGATTCAGGAAGGCACCTACCGGCGCTTCAATGATTTCAGCGGTAAGCAGCCCGGCGCGTTACGTAATCTGCGGGACAAGCAGCGGGAGCTCGAGCAGGCAATCCTCGATCATTGCCGCTCGCAGGATCTTGGTGAGCACGTTCATGTCAGGTTGATAGATGACGAGGATGGCACTTGCAGATTTCAGATCATGCGGAGCCACCACACATGCACGCCACTAGCGCTCGTGCAGGGCACGACAGCACGCGCAAAGATCCAGTATCGTCCCATCCACGCAGACCTTGTGCGCTACGAGCCCGACCTTGGTCGCCTGCGCATCACTGCGCGCGCGGCGTCAATCGTTGAGTGCTACCGCAAGGTTTTCGGTCGCATATTCTTCGACGATGAAGAGTTTTTCGGTGGTCGTGTTTGCAGCCTTGCCATCCTCCAGGAGCGAGGTCGCGAGGCCCTCACCAGTCACGGAGTCTACGGCGTGGGGCGTGTCTGGATGACCGAGTGCATCTGGGAACGCGGTGACCGTGAGCGATTGCACATCCATGCCGCCGACTGCTTTGAAACGATCGCCGCGCTTGGTCTGCCGCTCAATGAAGGTGAGATCATCCAGGCGAAGATCAAGATGGAGGTCGTGGGTAAGAGCGCACGACCGCTTACCGTCATCGTTCGCGCGCCCAGTAGAATCGAGGTGACTCAGGTCCGCCACGAGTTCTTGGCGAATGAAGTCTTGACCGCAATTGGCATTCGCGATGCGCAGATCGCTTCACCTGAGTCCAACCTCTGGGCGCTTTATCCTTGGCGGCAGCCTGTTGACGCGTGGCGCGCATGTTTTGGTCGGCACATCGACAAACTGGCAAACAGGGCGATTCTCAAGAAAACATTGCTGCAGTCCATAGGGGCGCCGGGCCCTGGAGGCGGCGGTCGCGTACTGCAAGTCGTACCCATTTCGAGCACTGAGTACCTCGGCGTCAGTCGCACGGAAGAACTTGCGTCGCGCTCGTTGAGCGCAACAGACCTCGACGGTCTTGAGCTCGACGTGCCTCGCTTTCAGGCTTATCTACGCGAATGCTTGGCAATGACGGGCAACGCCATGCCTTGGTCAGGCGCTTGGTTCATGGACCTTGGCGTCCTCGATCTACATGGTCAGGAGTTCCGGCTCGTCTATGCCCTCCGGCGCCCGCCGGACGGGGCTGCGGCGGACATCAGGGGAATCACACAAAGCATCACGCCTGTTCTCGTGCTGCCCACCGCCTCGGACAGCTCGACTGGACTGGCGGAAGTTTTACTCGAAGGGCCATTGCCCGATCTGCCTCGTCTTGGCAGAGACGTCATCACGGTGACCGGTCGTTCGGATCAGGTTCCTGCCTTGGTGCTTGCGCCTCCGAACGCGCGCCTTGTCGTCGACTCGCGCCAGGGCCGGATCTGGTTCGACCGCGTCGAAGTAACAGGCCTGAAAGCGGGGACACACCCGTTCCGCTTCGTTGAAATTCTTGCACAGATCTCGCCCGGGACTATCGACAAACACGACCTTTCCAACCGCCTCTCGCACGGACGTACCGACGGCGACCAGGGTGCCCGTTCAGCGAAGGCGATGGCGAACAAGAGTATCCGTGCAGCAGTGGAGGGGCAGGGTAGGTGCTTCGAGGATCCTTTCAAGTCTGAGGCTGGTTCCTTCCGTCTGACTGTGCCTGCCTTTATTCGCTGACGTAAAGCTGAAGAGCAGGGAGGAGGCTACTGACGTCGCACGCTAGTCTAGCCATCCAAGTCCAGCATGGGTCAGGGCCGTCAAGAGGGCGCTGCGCTATAGTTTGGCGCGGGACTTTTGCGGGACCTAGCTCCACTGAGTCAAGCTCAGTGCGAAAAGTAGTGATGGAGGGCCGCGATCTCTAGATCGACGCCAGGTACTTTCGTACGTCGATGGCCGGGACTGTTCCGATCGACTGTAGATCTGCAACCAGAGTCAGCACGAATTTGACCAGACTGAGAGAGGTCTTCTCAGACTTCACGTCAAATGGCGGCTTGTTCTTCTTCCATAACTGGAAGCCATTCACTCGAGCGTAGGTTCCAGAAAGGCTACAAATCGCATTTAAGCACTCTGCTGCTCCAAGATTCTCCAAGTACGAAGCGCTAGTCTCGCTGAGGGTTCCCCCGACACTGACAAGACAACAAGGAATATTATGCGGAGCTTTCGGCGGGAAGGTGCCCCCGGCATGGGTGATCTCCAGGCTGGTGCGTTTCAGGCGACGAACCGACCGAGCCTTTGACGCCGAATAGGCAATACTCTTCTTGCTGATATCCTGCTTGCATTCTATGGCAGCATAGATCGCCTCTGCGGGAATGTACTTGACGCCGTTGATGTGAAAGACGAAAGGTGTGTATTGCCTAGGCTTGGTCATGGGACACCTGATGGGGAGGGGCCCATAATCCTAGCGTGTGCCCGCCGATGCACCAGATCCGTCCCTGACTATTTACTACAACACACCCGCAATTACGGGATGATAGGCAGCTATCGAAAGGTTTATCGCGAGTACGCATCTCCTGAAGATCTGCTGCGCATCTTCAACGCGAATCTCTAGTGCAATTCTCTTTGCAATTTGATTGTCGATAGATGCGTCACACATTCTTACGACTTTCTTCATGACGGTCCAACGGTTATGACTCTCACCCAACACCGCTCCGGCCAATACGACCTCTGCTTTCTGGGTGATGTCACCTAATTCGAAGATGCGCTGCAGTCGACCGATCACGACGTCGCAGTAACCGAAGTCGAAGTGGGGCGTTCGCGCCCACTTACAATAGGCAGCTGCGACTTCGATCCACAGTTGCTCGTCAAGCGCTTTCAACGCCTCCAGAACCTCTTCGGTCATTGCCGCATTGACGGTCCACACATCCGACGACGACTGCACCGATCGGAGGAATGCTTTCAATGCGTCGAGCTGGTCTTTCGACATAGTCGCTGGATTCGCCAGTGATGCGACTATCTCAGCGACTATCGGGCTTACTGCGGCATTCGGTTTGGCGAGCACTCCCAAGAGCGCCCCTCGGAGCCCCGCGATGGACTTGAAGCGGTGGCTAGGGTCAGTACGCGTACAGACCTCGACCACGCCGCCGATGTCGCCTGCGCAGGTTTGTACGTGATAAGGAATTCGCGCTGCACCGTCGTAGATGTCGTGGAGGATGCAGCCGAACGCGAATTGATCTGCGGCAGACGTAACAGACTTGAAGGTTGTGCATTGCTCTGGCGCACAGTAGGCCATAGTGCCCCACGCCGAAAGTGACGAGGTGAGGCCGGCTTCGGATGGGGCCATTACGAGCCCGAGATCTGAGAGCTTCCAACGGCCATCGTGGAACAGCACATTTGACGGTTTCAGGTCTCGGTGGACGACGCCAATGCTCTCAAGGTACTCGAGTGATTCGAGTATGTTTTCAAGCGCACCTGTTGGGACGCTCCCGACCTTTCTGTGATCCACGATTTCTTCAGCCAACGTGCGTCCGCAGAGAGGCATAACGAACCACGCCGGATCAACTGCCAAATCGTGCGTGAGAATGGGAACGAATAGATGATTTGGAAGACTCTGCTGGACTCGGACTTCTCTCTCGAATCGTTTCTGCAGCTTGTCCAAGCCCGCCTGCGCAATAACGTCAGGAGAAGGGGCAAAGACTTTTCGAGCGAATTGCTGGCCGGTTGCGTCTTCCACCAGCTCAACACGCCCGAAAGCCCCCGAAGCGATTGTTTTAACTATATTCATGCTCTATCCATGTGCGGGTTGAATCCCTGAAGTCTACCTTTCGTCGACTTTCAAGGACTGGAATCCCGAAGTCCACGTGACGCCTCCGAGCACGTTCCGTGCGGCTCCGTGATTGTTCGGCGTCACCTGAGGGATTCTTTGTATGTCCACCTTGCTTTAGGCGATCCATTCGTGGGGTTTATCGGGGCATTCCACACGGGATGCCTTGTGCGACCCCGGAAGTCGGATCGACCTCGGGAGGCGGCGGGAGGGAAATTGTGAAGGCGCGCGGCCGAAGTGCGAGGCCAACGCTGTCGGGGCCAGGACTCCATTCGAATCCCTCAATCTCCGATATGAAGCTAAGCTGCCTTGCGCTGTTCAGTAATGCGTAGGCGGTCCAGAAAATCGGCCCATTTCTGCATCACGCGGCGCCGCTGCTCGTTAAATTCTGTCCGATCGTAGGCCTGCTGAACTTCGCCCCTTTTGGCGTGCGCAAGCTGTGCTTCGAGCACATCCGGATCAGTTCGCAGACGCTCACGTGCGATGGTACGAAGTGAGGTTCGAAAGCCGTGAGTCGCGTGCCTGCCCTGGAAACCCATATCGCGCAGAGCGTTGCTCAGAGCGTCCCGATGAAGATGTTCCGTCTTTTGGCGGGCAAGGGCCGGAAAGACGTAGCGCTGGCCGGCCGTCCAGGCGAGCATTTGACGAAGCAATGTAGTGGCCTGTCGCGGCAGGGGCACTATATGGGGCCGCCTCATTTTCATCTTGTTGCCGGGAATCGACCATTCGGCGGCGTCTAGGTCGAACTCTGACCACTCCGCCGAAGCAATCAGCCCAGGTCGCTGTGCGGTAAGCATCGTCAGAATGAGCGCGTTGCGAGTAACAGGTATCGGCCATTTGTCGATGGCTTTGACTACTGTCTGCAGCGTGCGCGGATCAGTCGCGGCAGGAACATGACCCGTCTGATGCCGCGCCAATGCGCCACGGAGCGACAACAGTCTCCCGTCGTCACGCAGTTCATGTCGGATGGCGTGGTCGACGATGCCGCCGAGGTACTGCCGCGCTTTTCTCGCGAGGGACGGCGGGATGGCCTGCAGGGCTTCGGCTGCGTCCTTGGTTTTTAGCGTAGTGATCGACTGCCCGCGCAGTGCGGGGATGAGGTATGCGTCGAGGACGTATTTGGCCTTGCCGTAAGTCGACTCGGCCCAGCTCTTTTGTTTGAACGCCAACCATGCCGCGGCAACCTTCGGAAAGGCCGCATCCGCAATGCGGCGATCGGTAACCCTCCGGTCGTCCCTGGCGGCCAATGGATCGGTTCCATTGCGAAGTAGGGTACGGGCCTCCTCTCGGCGCCGACGTGCCTCGGCCAAGCTGACTTCCGGATATACCCCCAGCGCCAAGAGCTTCTCGCGACCTGCAAAGCGGTAGGCCAGCCGCCAGTAACGGGATCCGTTTGATCTGACGTCAAGATACAGGCCGCCGCCGTCGAAATGTTTCTTGGCTGACGCGCCTTCAGCGGCCAGTGATTTGATCGCGAGCGCCGTCAGTTTGTCGGTCTCGTTCGCCATGGTCCTCAAGGTAGTGGACGCAGGTCGTTCGCGAATGGTGAGTTTCTGGTGCAAAACAGTCGATACCCACAAAAAGGGGACTGACTTTTGCGACCGTCCAGATACCCACAAATGTACCCACGTGACGTCTGAGCTTGGATGGTACGAGGTGAGACGACCAGATACAAAAAAGCCCTGCTTTTGCAGGGCTCTAGCGTCGCTTTCGGATTTATTGAGACGTTCTAAGACGTCCTGAAACTCTGTCTTGGTGCCCAGGAGAGGACTCGAACCTCCACGGTGTTACCCGCTAGTACCTGAAACTAGTGCGTCTACCAATTCCGCCACCTGGGCACGGTGGGCCGCGAAATGTACGCAACCGGCCTTGCAAAAGTCAATGCGCAGGCAGGTTTCCGTGACAAAACCGTAGGTCAACCCCTACCACCAGCATGGGCATCGAGGAGCTGCCCGCCGGACCCCGCAAGG
>Ga0315912_10000590_pt1 | contig 61341 bp, 56 predicted proteins | sample VfabasoilMG_FD_204469 | JGI IMG/M metagenome (GOLD analysis project Ga0315912, IMG submission 204469) | Garden soil microbial communities collected in Santa Monica, California, United States - V. faba soil | ecosystem: Environmental > Terrestrial > Soil > Garden | place: USA: California...
TCGAAGATGAGCTCAAACCATACCCTATCCGTCGACACACGCTAGGGGGCCGTCGAAATCCGCATAGAAAGACCACCTAGCGGCCGTTTATCGAGGACTCGAGCCGGGTGAGCCTAGGATGTTTCGAAGGGCCGGCTACAAGTTTGGCCCATCTTGGGGTTGGTTTTCGGGTTAGGCTCCGCGGCTACGACGGAGCCCATGGGGCTCCGTTACGATCGCCCCCACCCTCGTCGAGAACCAGCCCGAGTTCGACGAGACGTTCCATACGTCGAAGGATATCGTCCCGCGATTGACTACAAATCGCCAGTGCTTCCCCGAGATCGCTCAGTGAAATCGCCTTTCGGCGAACCTCCGACAGGTACATTGCGTGATCCGTGTCGAGGGCGTGACGATCGGCCCACTCCCGTCGAGCTGTTTCGAAGGCCTGTTGCCCGCCGATACTCCGCGCGGCGACGACAGCGCGAATGAAGTCCGCTTCGACCACGCGCCCCCGACGGGACAAAACGAACTTTCGGCTGCGCGCCCAGGTGCGAAAAGATTGCGAGTTCTCTGACATGGACCTTTTACTGCGCGCAAATACGAAAGTGTGTCCGGCGCACCTTCATGGGAGAGTCGCTCCTGGTCCCGGCCGGTTTGTCCGAGCGTAGCACCTTTTCGTGGATCGACGCCGGAGATCTTCGAATCCTCCTCGTGTCTGGATTCATCCATTCGAGTTCGTTCGAGCCCGAGTTCTATTTCTCGTATTGGGCTCGCCAGACGATGCGATAGGGGAAACATCGCTGGGTCACGGATCCGCTATCGATGGCACGCCCTCGATGTGAACCGATTGAACGAACTCCGTGATTCGTATGACCACCGACGCGGTCGATACAATCGTCGGCTGACGGCACCCCGTCCATGTCGACGTTCGGCGAGGCCATCCGTCGCTCCTCCACGTCGTCATGCGAGTTCCGATCGGCGCCTGCTCGGCGAAAGCTGCAACGCCAGGCTCGATGGAGGCAGTGTTCCAGTGGCTCGAAACTTCCGCCGAGCAGGTGGGAACCGGCCTCGTCCACCGCGAGGGGCGTCTGGAGCGATCGGGCTATACGCTCTCCCGATTGGACGCAGGTCGACGAGGGCTGAAGGACTCGCGCAATGGCGAGACGTCAGGGAGCGCGAACACGTACTGCAAAATTTGGAACGATCGACGGGTTCCTGGTCCAGCAACTGCAAAATATGAAACGTCGTAACGTCTCGGGTTTTAACTCGATGCCTGTCGACCCGCGCGATGCACTCTCCTTCTGGTAGGCTCATCGACCGAGTGTCGACCGTCGCGTGGACTGCAACGAGGCATCGGCGTCGACTATGAACGAGGAAATCGATGAGCAACGTTCTCCTCCCGCCCCGGGTTCGAGGCTGAACACGGCAGCGCCGAGTCTCGTCGTGGGCATCGGTGCTTCTGCAGGCGGCATCGAAGCGTTGCGCGAGTTTTTTGCGGCACTGGACGAGCACGCGGATATGGCGTGCATCGTCATCGAGCATTTGGACCCGCTCAGCAAGAATCTGCTGCCAGCAGTGCTCGAGCAATTCACGAACTTTCCGGTCGAGGAGATCGCGGATGGTGCCGCGATCTCGCGCAACCGGGTCTTCGTCGCACCACCTGGACGAGCGGTCGAACTTCGTGGTCATAGCTTTGCGCTTCATCCCCTCTCCGATCCGAACGAAAGGCGGACACCGATCGACATCTTCTTTCGGTCGATCGCCGAGGAAGTGCGCTCGCGCGCGGTAGGCATCATCCTTTCGGGTTCAGGCAGTGACGGAACCTTCGGCGCCCAAGCGATCGCCAACGCGGGTGGGATGACGATGGCTCAAGCACCCGCTTCGGCGAAGTTCGACAGCATGCCGCAAAGCGCGATCGCGACGGGCGTGGTCGACCACGTCTTGGCGCCACGCCAAATGGCCGAAGAGTTGTTGGCGTACGTCGGCCACGTGGCCCATTTCGGCGATGAGGATGCCGGCCCTCCGGAGTCCGGGCTTATTCAGGAAGCACTCGTCGAGATCTGCGACCTGCTGCAGCGGGCCACCAACCATAACTTCAAGCACTACAAGACCACCAGCCTCGTTCGTCGGATCTCGCGACGGATGCAGGTACTCCGGCTGGCGAGCGTGGAAACTTACGTCGATCGCCTGCGCAGCGATCAAGACGAAGTCGCGCAGCTCTTCCGTGAACTCCTCATTGGAGTCACCTCGTTTTTCCGCGACCCCGACGCGTTCGAAGCGCTCCGACACGAGGTGATCCAGCCACTCCTCGAAAAGCGCAAGGGTGAAGCCCTCCGATTCTGGGTGCCCGGCTGCGCGACCGGCCAGGAACCGTATTCGCTCGCAATGATCGTTCGCGAAGCCCTCGAAGGCGTCACCGATCCACCGGAGATTCAGATCTTCGCGACCGACATCGATGAACGCGCGCTCTCCGTAGCTCGTCAAGGTCTGTATCCTGCAGGAATTGCCGAAAACGTATCGCGCGAGCGGCTCGAGCGGTTCTTCGTGAAGAAGGGCAAACGCTATCAAGTGACGAAGGGGATCCGCGAGATGTGCCTCTTCTCGCCGCACAACCTCATCAACGACCCACCGTTCTCGCGACTCGACCTCATCTCCTGCCGCAATCTCTTGATCTATTTCGGGTCGCATCTGCAGGTGAAGCTCATTCCGCTCTTTCACTATGCGCTTCGCCACAATGGGTATTTGTTCCTCGGCCCCTCGGAAAACATCAGTTCCCACAAAGAGCTCTTCGTACCGGTCAACACGAAGCACCGGATCTCCCAACGCAAGACCACGGCACTCCGCTCCTCCGCCCTCATCGGAAGCGAGCGCATGGGCTATCGCGGTGCCGGATTCAAACCCATCGAGACCGTGCCCGGCAGCGACGCCGACCTGCACCAAGTCATGCAGCGAATCCTGCTCGACGAGTTCGCACCCAAGTGCGTCATCGTGACCGAGGAAGGGCAAATTCTTTCGGCCTCGGGGGACATGCAGCGCTACCTCACGGTGAGCGAGGGCACCTTCCAGAACAACGTCATTCGCCTGGCTCGATCCGGGCTTCGCGTGGGGTTGCGCTCGGCGCTCAGCGAGGCCACCAAGATTCGACGCAAAGTCGTTCACGATCGCGTCTCCGTCGAGACGGACGCAGGGGTGCAACGCATTCGCGTGACCGTTCAGCCGATGCCGCGCCTCGGCGAAGAAGCCGAACTGTTCATGGTGGTGTTCCAGGACATCGGCTCGCTCATGCCGCGCGACGAAGTGCGTAGCGAAACCGTGTCGCACGAAACCGACTCGCTCATCGAACAACTCGAACGCGAGCTCTCGACCACACGTGACGACCTCGAGAAGACCATTCAAGATCTCGAGGCGGCGAACGAGGAGCTGAAAAGTTCGAATGAAGAACTCCTCTCGATGAACGAGGAGCTGCAGTCGGCCAACGAGGAGCTCGAAACCTCAAAAGAGGAAATTCAACAGACCAACGAGGCGCTGGCCCGTGCTCACGCGAATCTATCGAACCTGCTGACCAGTACGGCCATCGCGACGATCTTTCTCGGCAACGATCTGCGGATTCAAAGTTTCACGCCGGCGGTTTCCGCAATCTACAACGTTCTATCCACCGACGTGGGTCGTCCATTGTCCGACATCACGCATCGCGCGGTCTCGATGCCGGAGTTCCCGACCCTGGCCGAGCTCGTCACGCGCAAAGACGTGACTGAGGATCAGGTCGTGACGACGGACGATCGCCATTACCTCCGCCGAACGTTGCCCTACCGGACCCACGAGGGCAAAGCCGAAGGCATCGTCGTCACCTTCATCGAGGTGACCGACTTGAAGCAAGCCGAGGAAGCGGCAACCCGTCACCGACAACAGCTGCAGCTCATTACCGACGCGATGCCGGTGAAGATCTCGTATGTCGATCGCGAGCATCGGTTTCGCTTCAACAATCTGACCTACGAACGATGGTTCCACATCCCCCGCGAGTTGCTGGCCGGTCAACACGTTCGCAGCATCCTGGGTGAGGCGGCCTATGGGAAGGTCTTGCCGCACGTCATGAAGGCGCTTGCGGGTGAGACCACCGTATTCGATGCGGAGATGCCGTATCTCCACGGCGGGACGAGATTCGTGCACACCGTGTACGTTCCCGATCGTGCATCCGATGGATACGTCCGTGGCTACTTCGCGCTCAGCTATGACATCAGCGACGAACGTCGCGCGAGTGCGGCGTTGGAACAAGCGAAGCGAGCAGCCGAGGAGGCGAGCCGGGTCAAGAGTGAGTTCCTCGCGAACATGAGCCACGAGATCCGGACGCCGATGACCGCAATCATGGGCTATTCGGACCTGCTGCAAGCACACATCAACGATCCGGACAACCTTGCGTGCGTCGAAGCTATCCGGCGCAACGGATTCCATCTCATCGAGATCATCAACGATATTCTCGATCTCTCGAAGATCGAAGCGGGAATGCTCCAGACCCAGAGCCTGCAGGTTTCGCCTCATGCGTTGTTGCGCGAAACCACCGACAGCCTTCGGATTCGTGCGGAGGAACGAGGCCTCACGCTCGAGCTTGCCTTCGAGGGTTCGCTCCCCGAGACGATCCTCACGGACCCGACGAGGCTGCGCCAGATTCTGCTCAACCTCATCGGCAACGCCATCAAGTTCACCCACCATGGTGGCGTGACGGTCGTTGCGGCGCTCAACATCCGAGCGTCACTGCTCGAGGTCCGGGTCATCGATACGGGCATCGGGATCCCTCGCGATCAGCAAGCAGCCTTGTTCGAGCCGTTCACCCAAGTCGACAGCTCGGGAACACGACGTTACGGTGGAACCGGACTGGGGCTCGCGATCAGCAAGCGCCTGGTGGAGCTCCTCGGGGGGACGATCGTGGTCGACAGCGTCCCCGACCAGGGCAGCACGTTCGTCTTCACGATCGAGACGGGATCTTTGGCTGGCGTTCCGCTCGTGACGATGAACGTCCCCCCCCCGGCGCCTCAAGTCCCCCGACTTCGTCGGATCCAAGGTCGACGCGTCCTCGTCGTCGATGATCGCCGCGACATGCGATACCTCGTTCAAAGCTACCTCGAGGAGGCCGGAGCCGAGGTTCGCACCGCCGCCAATGGCCTCGCCGCCGTTGCCGAGGTGGAACGGGCCTTGGCCCGCGCGGAGCCTTTCGACAGCGTCGTTCTCGACATGCAGATGCCCGTCATGGATGGATACGAAGCCGCGACACGCCTTCGTGAGACCGGTCACCACGGACTCGTCGTCGCGTTGACGGCGAGTGCCATGCGTGGCGACCGCGAACGATGCCTCAATGCAGGCTGTGACGAGTATCTGCCCAAACCCGTCGACCGGCTCAAGCTGCTCGAGATCTTGTCCAGACCGACCGCCTCCGCGAGCGCGTCCCCCGAAAGTTCCCCAATCATCGAGGATCAAGCTCCCGCAGTTGGGCAATCGGAGTCATCCGGCCGTCGCCGAGTCCTCATCGTCGAAGACAATGAAGATGCGGCCGAATCACTCGCCACGTTACTCGATGCCTCCGGCTTTCTCGTCGAAACCGCCGGAACGGGCCAAGGTGGCCTCGAGCGCGCGGCCGTCCAGCTCCCTGACGTCGTGCTCCTCGACCTGGGGCTTCCGGACATCGATGGATATGAGACGGTCAAACGAATGCGGCAACTCGATGGACTGAGCGGGACTATGTTCATCGCTCTCTCCGGTCGTGGTGAACCCGAAGACCTCGCCAAAAGCCGCGACGCGGGTTTCCAACACCACGTCGTCAAGCCACCGCGATTCGACAAACTGCTCGCGCTGCTACGATCCTGAGCACCCGTCTGGAGGAAGGGCACAGCCAACGCCGGACACGATGCCGAACGGAGTGGCCGCTTTGGGGCGTGAGGCAACTCAGCCCCTTTGGGGCGTGAGGCAAACTCAGCCCCTTTGGGGCGTGAGACAAACTCGGAACCTCAGGACGACGACGTCGCCTCGGTCGTCAGGCGTTTGCCTTCCCAAGCCGGCCCGGCAGTCTTCTTCGCCGCCACTTCTTGCTTCGCCCGCTCCCGAAGTTGTTCTTGAACCTCGAGGAACTCGATGAGGTGCGCCCTCAAGTTGTAGTACTCGGAGTGTTCGAGGACCTCGCCGCGGACGCGCGGCCGTTCGAAGGGCACACTCAAAACGTCACCCACACGGGCATTGGGCCCGTTCGTCATCATCACGACACGGTCCGAAAGGTAAAGAGCCTCGTCGACGTCGTGAGTGACCATCATGGCGGTCTTCGCATCGGTCTGGAGCAACTCGATCAAGATGTCTTGAAGCTCCATGCGGGTCAGTGAATCGAGCATACCGAAGGGCTCGTCGAGGAGCAGCATCTTCGGGGACACCGCAAACGCGCGGGCGATACCGACACGTTGCTGCATCCCGCTCGAGAGCTCCTTCGGCCGCTTGTTCATGGAGTCTTTGAGACCAACGAGCGTGAGGTAGTACTCGGCCAGGTCGAGTTGCTCCTTGTGAGACGCGTCGGGGTAGACCTGGTTGATCCCGAGCAAAACGTTCTCGGCCGCGGTCATCCAAGGCAGCAACGAGGGCGCTTGGAAGACGACCCCCCGATCGGGGCCAGGACCGCGGATCTCTCGGTCCGCGATCATGATGCTTCCGCGGCTGACGTCGTTGAGGCCTGCCACCATGGTCAGTACGGTGGACTTGCCACAACCGGAATGGCCGATGAGAGAGACGAACTCGCCTTCCCGCATCTTGAGGTCGAAGTCTTTGACGACGCAGATCGGCCCCGAGGGACTTGCGTAGATCTTGCTCAGTTGATGCAGCTCGACGTAACTCGTCATGAGGGCCTCTCCGATGGTCTACCCAATGGTACAGGTCTACAGATCATTGCCCTGCAGTTACGCTGAACGACGATGCGCTTCGCGCTGCGTGAGCTTGGGTGGCTTGAGCTCGATTGCAGCCTGTCGACGTTCGCCTTGGAGCGCCAGCAAGTAGTTCACGATGTCATTTCGCAACGATTTGAAACGCGGATCGCGGTTGAGCGACGTCTTTTCCCGCGGCCGCTCGAGGTCGATGGCGAACGACTTACCCAAGGTTGCACCCGGACCCGGGGTCAATGGGACCACTCGATCGGCGAGCAGGATGCTTTCATCGACGTCGTTCGTGATGAGCACGACGGTTTTGCGCTCTTGCTCCCAAATACGCTCGAACTCCTTTTGGAGAGTTCCACGGGTTAGGGCATCGAGCGCACTGAGCGGCTCATCCATCAGCAACATGCGAGGGTTCATCGATAAAGCCCGAGCGACCGAGACGCGCTGTCGCATCCCTCCGGAAAGCTCCTTGGGCTTCTTCCACGCTGCCGGCGTGAGATTCACCATCTCCACGAAACGCTCGATGTGAGCGTTTCGTTTGTCCTTCGGCCAAGATGGGAACACCGCGTCGACCGCGAGGCCCACGTTTTCGAAGACCGTGAGCCAGGGCAGAAGGGAGTAGTTTTGAAAGACGATCCCTCGGTCTGGACCCGCCCCCCGAATCGGCTGACCGTCCAAGGTCATCGTGCCTTCGTCGGGAGGGATGAGTCCCGCGATCAGGTTCATGAGAGTGCTTTTGCCGCTCCCCGAAAACCCGACGATCGCGATGAACTCTCCCTCCTCGACCGACAAGTTGACATCACGCAGCACCGTGGTGCGGTGAGGACCTTTGCCGAACGACTTTGATACGCCTTGGAGTTCTAGGAATGCCATAGACGTCAACCCACGAGATCATGCCGAGACAGTCGATTCATAGGAAACCGACCGCTGGAAAATGATCATCACCCGATCGAGCATGAAGCCAATGAACCCGATCGTGAATACCGCGACCATGATCTGGGCCAACGTTTGGCTGCTCCCGTTTTGGAACATATCCCAGACGAACTTTCCAAGTCCAGGGTTTTGGGCAAGCATTTCCGCCGCAATGAGCACCATCCAGCCCACGCCCAACGAAATGCGCAATCCTGCGAAAATGAAGGGTAGAGCGGAGGGGAGGACGATCTTTCGGATCCGCGTGGACCAGCTCAGGTTCAACACACGAGCGACATTCAGGTGGTCTTTCTCGATCGAAGCCACGCCTAGGGCGGTATTCACGAGAGTTGGCCACAACGAACAAAGCGCGACGGTGATGGCTGAGCTAATAAACGACTTTTCGAACCACGCATCCGCCGGGGCTGTCGTATAGACCGCACCGACGACGATCATGACGATGGGGAGCCATGCCAAAGGAGAGACGGGCTTGAAGATCTGAATGAGCGGGTTCATGGCAGTCAGGAAGTTCTTGCTCATGCCGCATAAGACACCGATCGGTATGGCCACCATCGAGGCAATGACGAACCCCGCGAACACGGTGTACAGACTCGTGACGATCTGATCGAGATATGTTGGGCTTGCCGAATACTTTTTCGTCAGCGCACTTTCGGCTTTCTCGTCCAGCTTATCCGCGGCCTCCAGCGCCTTGACCTTCTTCGCTTCGGGCATCTCGGCCGCCAAGGACCGCAGTTGAGTCGCGTTTGCGGTGAATTCCGCCGCTTTCGTTTCTTGCTCGCGATAGTAGGCAGCTTCCTGTTCGCGGGACTCGTAGTGAGACGCGAGCAGGTTCCGTCCTTCCTTCCACACCTGAGCTGGCGCGGGCAAGGTGCCGTACTTCGTCACAATGTTTTGGGCCGCGACGTGCCAAAACGCGAGAAACACGGCGAAGGCACACACCGGTAAGAGAATGTATAGCGCGAGCTTTTGCAGCTGCTCACGCGGGTTCTCCCCCGTGATGAGCCGAATGATCGGCTCGAAGATTTGCATTCCCGTGAGGTCGAGGAGGCGGATAATTCGCTCTTTGAACATGGCGGTTAGTCCTGGTTCCCGATCTTGTGCGCCTTGAGATACTCGAGCGGCTTGGTTCCGTCATACACGATACCGTCGATGAAATCCGTGGTTGCCGGTTTGTAACCGTTCGAATCCCACGGAACCTCCGCTTCTTCGATCTTTCCTTCCTTGAGGAGGGCTTTGGCAGCCTCGAGATAGACATCCGGTCGGTAGACTTGCTTGGCCGTCTCGGCGTACCACTCGGCAGGTTTGGCCTCCGTAATCTGCCCCCAACGGCGCATTTGCGTCAGGTACCACACGGCGTCGCTATAGAAAGGATAGGTCGCGAAGTAGCGATAGAAGACGTTGAAGTCCGGCATCTCGCGCTTGTCGCTCTTCTGGAAGTAGAAGTATCCGGTCATGCTGTTTCGGATGACTTCCTCGTCGGCGCCGACGTATTCCTTGCGCGACAGGATGCGGGCTGCCTCTTCGCGATTCTCCGGGGTCGCGTCCAGCCAGCGACCCGCCTGGATGAGCGCCTTGACGAGTGCCACGTGGGTCTTGGGGTTCTTTTCGGCCCAATCTTGGGTGACGCCGAAGACCTTCTCGGGATTGTTTTTCCAGATGTCGTAATCGGTGGTGACGGGAACGCCAATGCCGCGATGCACGGCTTGTTGGTTCCAGGGTTCACCCACGCAATAGCCGTGGATCGTGCCCGCCTCCAGCGTGGCTGGCATCTGAGGTGGCGGCGTCACCGAGAGCAGCACCTGCGCGTCCTTGGTACCGGTCGTGTCTTCAGCCGTGTACATGCCAGGATGGATCCCCGCGGCGGCCAACCAGTAGCGAAGCTCGTAGTTGTGCGTGGAGACCGGGAACACCATGGCCATCTTGAGCGGATCGCCCTTTTCGGCCTGCTCCTTCACGATCGGAAGGAGTGCTGCGGCAGAGATGGGGTGCTTGGGCTGCGGAAGCTTGAGGTTTTCGTCGTGCTCCTGCATGCGGTGCCAGATCGCGTTCGATACAGTGATTCCATTCCCGTTCAGGTCCATGCTGAACGCCGTAACCACGTTCGCCTTGGTCCCAAATCCGATCGTCGCGGCGATCGGTTGACCCGCGAGCATGTGAGCACCATCGAGTTCTCCGCCGATCACACGATCCAGCAAGACCTTCCAGTTCGCTTGGGCTTCGATCTGCACATTGAGCCCTTCGGCCTCGAAGAACCCCTTCTCTTTGGCGATGACGATCGGTGCGCAGTCCGTCAGCTTGATGAAGCCGAGCTTGAGGTCCTCCTTTTCGAGGTCGAGACCTTTCATCAGCTCTTCTGCCGTGGCTTTGGCGGGCACCTCGGTCGGAGTGGTCGGAGCCGCGCCCGGAGGGGTTTGAGCGGCCTTGACCTCGTTTTTTTTCGAACTCGAGTCACCACAACCCGCCGCGGCGACGGTCGTGGCGGCCACGAGCAAGCTCATGGAGAAGGATCGACGAAGGAATGGTTGTCTTGCTGAGGACGGCATGAAGCAGTTCTTGGGAGGCACGCGAGGCGCCTCGGATTGGCAATCGATGACGGGCACACCCACCGGATTCGTTCCCACACACAGCAAACGCCGTGCCACGGGAAGCAAGCCCATCCAAACGAGGACTTGATAACCCAGTCGCAGTATCGACAAACCCCCTTCGTACGAAAGTGCGTCGTCAGGTACGAAACCGTACGGATAGCTGCGGCCCATCGCTGGACGTACGACGGAACGTCGTTCCGATACCGAAAGGGAACCTTCCGCGTGAAGCCGACCGTTCTCCGCGAGTCACCGATCCTCGTCAGAACACCGTTCAGAACCGATACGTACCTTTTTCTCTACGGATTTGTAGAATCGGCCGACGACGTTTCGACGCCGAAACCCGAGCCACTACGCCGGGCATGCGCCAGCGACACCGTTCGACAACTACGATGAGTCTGTCTCCATCGCGAGCCAGTCCCCAGAAGCAATCGGTCGGTGTCCCGCGGTCGAACCGATGAAAACGTAGACCCAAGCTCTCACCGGGTTCGACACGTCACGCGCGAAAACCTCGATTTCGTCACGACGATAGATTTGCGGCTCTGGCTCATCTGGATCGATGCCCTCGTAGCGATCGAGCGGCGCCCAGATCTCTTCACCCTGAAGCTCCCAGAGCTCGCCCGCCACCCAGCCTAGAGCCCGCTCATCTGGGACGAGGCCCGGGTAGCCACCGAGATCCCAAAGCGATCCTCGAACCCTCGCCGGCCCTAGCTCTCGGCCCCCACCTGCCATGACCCTATGCATGGGATGGCCTGAGCCTCGGCGCAGTGACCCATACACGAACAGGATGGGTTTGCGGCTCACAACCGTTTCGACGCGATGCCGACCTTGGCGATGCCGGCTTCGCGCGCGGCATTCATCACGCGAACGATCGCGCCGTATTTCGTCTTCTCGTCGCCTGCAATCGCGATCTTACTGTCGGCCTGCGCCTTCTCGTTCTTGCGCAGTTGCTCGACGAGCTGCGGATAATCCGTGGCAAGCGGTTTGTCGCCGATGCGAGCGTTACCGTCCTTGTCGATGCTCACCAGCAACGTCGAGTTGGGGTCGCCCACGCGTTGAACGATCGCCTCTTGCGGAATCGTGAGCGGGATCTTTTCGTTGGATGCGGCCGGCTCCGAAACCATGAAAATGATGAGCAGGCAGAGCAGCACGTCGACCATGGGGGTGACGTTGATCTCGCTCACGATGCCGTCGTCGTCCTGCCCTACGCTGACTGCCATGGCGTCATCGTTCTACACCGACGCGCTGGATTCAACGACATTTCGCCGGCCGTCAGCCAATCGCGCCATCGGGTCCGGGTTCCGGCCGCACGGCATCCCCCCAAGCGGGGCGTCGACGTGCCCGGGGCTCGCTTTGGACCGGTCACCGCCGATGCGCCGTCTGCTATGAAGAGCCAGCAATATGGACAGGCGACAGCAAGCCATCGCTGCGGGCGGGACCGCGGCGGCGCTCGGAGCCGGAGCCGGAGCACTTCAACTGGCCGACGATGTTCTTCGCGCGGGTGCAAGAACCAGCCTGCGGTTGTCCGACGAGGTCGTCGTGATGTCGACTCCCCACCTTGGGGAAACGGTGCTGCGCGAGATCCCCGAAGCGTTCCTCGACGATGCGGTCGTCGCCGGCCGAGGCATCACCGTGGGACCCTCGACTGGGCTCGACCGTGGGGTCCGCAGTGCCGGACACGGGGTGGCTCCTCGCGGGATCGCGTGGGGTCCACCCGCCAAAAGCGGTTTGACGCCGCAAGGGCACAAAGCCCTCGCCCTGGAACCGCACGCGGCCGGCGATTGGGCGCAGGAGTTCGCTCAGCAAGGGCTCGAGGTCAGCATCGAGTACGCCACCCTCGACATCTCGGACGCGGATGACGGAGATCCTGAATCGATCACCGTGAGTCCACGGGTCATGACGCCCAAGTTCGTCGCCCTCGACGACTCCGGAGGTCCATCGTTCGACGCCGTACTCACACGGCTCGGCACCGCATCCAAACCGATCGGCATCGCGGTGAGGGTCGATGATCACGATGGCGTCGCGGTCGGATGGCAGCATTCACGGATCCCGCTGACGGAGCTTCGCGAGCAATGCGAGCGAACCCGCAGCCATTGCGTATTTCTCCTTTGCGGGCCTGCCGATGCGTCGACTTGCGAATCCGTGGTCGAGGGCATCTGGACCGAGACCATCCGATCGGTCGTGCACGGTCAGCTCGAGGGCGACCTCCCCACCGCCGTCCAAGCGCTCTACCTTCGCCTCGGTCGTGCGAGCGACGGACCCGGTCGTGCGTTGCACCTCGAACACTCGGTGATCGGTACGCGGGTCGCGGAATTGCATTTCCGATCGGGCACAGACCAACCACCGAGCGCCGCTCGATCCAAGTGATCGAGGATCGTCGCGGGATACGGATGGGGCCTGGGGCGAAGCACGACGCAGCGCGTCGATGACGACCGGCATCGGTGCCAGCCGTCGAATGTCTTCCGCGTCGGAGCAGGTCAGAGCGATCATGGCGACGGGTCGTAGTTGAGGTTGGAGGCGAGCCAGCGTTCGACTTCCGCGAGGCTCATTCCCTTGCGCTCTCGATAGTCGAGAACCTGATCTCGCTCGATCTTACCGAGCCCGAAGTATTGAGCTTCGGGGTGAGCGAGATAGAGCCCGCTGACGCTCGAGCCCGGCCACATCGCGAACGATTCCGTGAGCATCATGCCCGTGTTGTTCTCCACGTCGAGCAGGCGCCATAGCGTGCCCTTCTCGGTGTGGTCGGGGCACGCGGGATATCCAGCGGCGGGCCGAATGCCCCGGTACTTTTCCTGGATGAGATCCAAGTGCGTCGAGTCTTCGGTGCTGCCGTACCCCCACTCCACCCGCACTCGTTGGTGCAGCCACTCGGCCAAGGCCTCGACGAGGCGGTCGGCAATGGCTTCAGCCATCAGGGCATTGTAGTCGTCGTGCTTGGCCTTGAAGGCGAGGACGATATCCTTCAGACCGATGCCGGTCGTTACGGCGAAAGCGCCAATATAATCGGGGAGACCCGTAGTCTTCGGAGCGATGAAGTCTCCCAGGCAGCGGTTCGGTGAGCCGCTGGATTTGGCTGCCTGCTGGCGCAGAAAGAGGAAGCGTTCGAGCAGGGTGCTCCGGGACTCGTCTTGGTAGAGCTCGACGTCGTCACCCACGGCATTCGCGGGAAAGAAACCGTACACGCCTCGCGCGGTGAGTGAACGGTCGTGGATGAAGGTATCGAGCAGCGCGTTGGCTTCGGCAAAGACCTGACGAGCCTGCTCTCCCATCGTCTCGTGCTCGAAGATCTTGGGGTAAGTGCCCTTGAGCTCCCAGGTGCTGAAGAACGGTGTCCAGTCGATGTACTCGCGCAATGTCGCGAGCGGCACGTCGTGGAGAACTCGGACGCCCGTGAAGCTGGGCGCGGCGATGTCCTCGCGGCGCCAGACGATGGGCGTGCGGTTCGCTCGTGCCTTGTCGAGCGGCAGTAACTTGCTGCGCGTCCCCCCATGCGCGATCCGGATCTTCTCGTATTCCGCGCGGTGCTGCGCCACAAAGGCCGCCTTGCCGTCCTCACTCAAGAGGCTCGTGGTCACGGGCACCGCACGGCTCGCATCGAGCACGTGCACGACCGGCTGGCTGTAGTGCGGGGCCAGCTTCACGGCGGTGTGCGCTTTGCTGGTCGTGGCACCGCCGATGAGCAGGGGCAAGTCGAAATGCTGCCGTTCCATCTCGCGGGCCACGTGCGCCATCTCTTCGAGCGACGGGGTAATGAGTCCGCTCAAACCGATCAGGTCGGCGTTTTCGCGTCGGGCACATTCGAGGATCTTTTCACAAGGCACCATGACCCCGAGGTCGATGACCTCGTAGTTGTTGCAGGCCAATACGACGCCCACGATATTCTTGCCGATGTCGTGCACGTCCCCTTTGACCGTCGCGAGTACGATTTTGCCTTGCGTCCGCACGACCTGCCCCGCAGCGGCGAGCTCCGCTTTCTCCTGCTCCATGAACGGCGTGAGGTAGGCGACCGCCTTCTTCATGACGCGCGCGCTTTTGACGACCTGCGGGAGGAACATCTTCCCCTCGCCAAACAAGTCTCCGACGACGCTCATGCCATCCATGAGTGGACCCTCGATCACCGCCAGCGGCCGGCCGAGTTGCTGGCGAGCTTCTTCGGTGTCCGTATCGATGTAGGTATCGATGCCTTTGACGAGCGAATGGGACAGTCGCTCTCGCACACTACCTTTGCGCCACTCTTCTTCCGCCTTCTTGCTGGCTCCCACGTCGCCGGAGCTTTCGGCCTTGAGCTTTTCGCCGAATTCTACCAGGCGCTCCGTTGCGTCGGGTCGACGGTTGAGCAGCACGTCCTCCACGAGGACCTTCAAAGTGGGCTCGATCTCCTCGTACACCTCCAGCATGCCGGCGTTCACGATCCCCATGTCCATGCCAGCTGCGATGGCGTGATAGAGAAACGCGGAATGCATCGCCTCGCGGACCCGGTTGTTGCCGCGAAAGCTGAACGAGATGTTCGACACACCACCACTCACCTTGGCGTGGGGCAGGTTCGCCTTGATCCAGCGCGTGGCCTCGATGAAGTCCACCGCGTAGTTGTTGTGCTCCTCCATGCCCGTGGCGACGGTGAGGATGTTCGGATCGAAGATGATGTCTTCGGGGGAAAACCCGAGCTCGTCCACCAAGATGCGGTAGGCGCGGGTGCAGATCCGGATCTTGTCCTCGTAAGTTGCCGCCTGGCCCTGTTCGTCAAACGCCATGACCACGACGGCTGCACCGTAACGGAGCACCGTCCTCGCGTTTTGCCGGAACTTGTCCTCGCCTTCCTTGAGCGAGATCGAGTTGACGATCCCTTTGCCTTGCAAGCATTTGAGGCCCGCCTCGATCACGGCCCAGTTCGAGGAATCCACCACGAATGGAACCTTCGCCACCTCGGGCTCGCTGGCCAGCAACGATAGGAACCGGGTCATCGCCTGGACGCCATCGATCATCCCCTCGTCCATGCAGATGTCGATCACGTTGGCGCCGTTCTCCACCTGCTGGCGAGCGATCGCGACCGCCTCCTCGTACTTGCCTTCCTTGACGAGCTTGGCGAACCTGGGTGAGCCAGCCACGTTCGTGCGCTCACCGATCATCATGTAGACGCCCTGTTGTTGCGTGAACGGCTGTGAACCCGAGAGGCGGATCGGTTTGAAGTCCACGAGTTCCGCGGACGCCATGGGTCTCATGCTGCGCGGACGCGCGCTCGGAGTCGCGTGTGCGCGCCCGGGACGGTTTTCGAGCGCACCCGCAATGGCGGCGATGTGCTCGGGCGTGTTACCGCAGCAGCCCCCCGCAATGTTGAGTAACCCTGATGCTGCGAACTCGCCGAGGTAGCGAGCCATATCCGCGGGCTCCAAATCAAAGCCTGTTGCGGAGAGGGGATTCGGCAAGCCCGCGTTCGGATAACAAGAGATGGCGGTGTTCGAGACCTGCGCGAGCTCCGATAAAAATGGATACATCAGGTCCGGGCCGAGCGAGCAGTTCAGACCGATCGAAATCGGGTGGATGTGCTTCATGGCGGTCCAGAAGGCAGCCACCGTCTGGGCGGAAATCATCGTCTCTCCGCCACGGCCCACTGCGGCCGAGACCATCACGGGAAGTTCCTTGCCATCCTCGTCGAACACTTCGCGCAAAGCCACGAGCGCGGCCTTGGCGTTGAGCGAGTCGAAAATCGTCTCGACGAGCAAGATATCGCTGCCTCCGGCGATCAGCGCCCGGACCTGCTCGGCATAGGCATGCTTCACCTGATCGAATGTGGCCACCCGAAACCCGGGATCGTCCGCATCGGGGGAGTTGGAGAGTGAGACCGTGAGCGGGCCAATGGCACCCGCGACGAAACGCTGCTTACCGTCTCGGTTCGCTACGCGATCGGCCCACTCCCTGCACTGGCGGGCAGACTCCACATTGATCTCCCAGACGAGCTGCCGGAGGTAGGGGTCCTCGACGACCTTCTGGTAGAACTCGGGGTCTTTGCGCCCGCCGTGCTCACGCGGGTCATCGACGAAGAACTCGCTTTGCGTGATCGTGGTGGCACCGAAGGTATTGGTTTCGATGATGTCCGCCCCAGCCTCGAGAAAGCGCCGGTGGATATCGCAGATGACCTTCGGTTGCGTCAGCGAAAAAAGATCGCCGTTGTTGAGCAGATCTTTCTTCGAATGGGCAAACCGGGTGCCGCGAATGTCTGATTCGGTGACCCCGTAGGTGCGTAAGGTGGTACCGACGGCGCCATCGATGATGACGATACGGCGTTGAAGAAGCTCGACCAGCGGATGAAAGTCGCTCATGGAACGGTTCGAGCCGGAACTTCGGCAGGGCTTGTTGGTTTGTGGGCGATGGCGAGCATGACTTGAAGGCGTGGCTTACGAGATTCGCGGCAGGCTGCCTCCGCAGACCTGATGTCGAGACCCGAGCGCTCGAGCAGATCCACGAGGGCCGCTTTGGAGAAACCCTGGTGGCGCTCGCCAAACGGCGCGGTCACTTCGGGTTGATGGTGCTCGTCGAGACACAAGAGCACGAGCTTTCCTCGCGGGCGAAGCACCCGCGCGCATTCCTCGAGCGCACGCAATGGCCGCTCGGTATAGGTCAGCGTGTGAAAGAGCAAGACACTGTCGAAGGACGCCGTCGGGAACGGCAGATCGTGCGCGTCGCCGGTTTCGACCTTCACGTGTGGGTATTTCGCGAGCCGATCCTTGGCGGCCTCGAGCATTCGCGCGTTCACGTCGACACAGTAGAGTGATCGGCAGTAGGGCGCGAGCATGGCCGCGGCAGCACCATCGCCCGATCCGACGTCGAGCACGTCTCCGAGGTCGAGCAATCCCGACAGGCCTGCCGCAAGTGAACGCCACGTGCGACCCGGCGAATAGTCTCGTTCGAGATCATCTCCGAGCCCAGTGCCGCGACGCTCCGCTTCCAACTCCGCCAGTCGCTGGCGATCCCCCTCGAGCGTGGGATCGGCCGAGTGCGTGGCATCGTCCAAGACGGCCTGCAACGTGTTGGGAAGGGCGGCAAGTGCCAGTGTGTAGAACGACTGGGTACCCTGCCGCCGATCCCTCACGACCCCGGCTTCCCGCAGCCGACCGAGGTGGGTCGAGACCCGGGACTGAGAGATTCCGGTCACGTGCACCAAGTCCCCGACACAGAGCTCACGCTCTCGGAGCAGGGCGCAGAGCCGCAATCGACTCTCGTCCCCCAGCAAATTCAGTGTTTCGACGCAGCGGCCGAGATTCATCCGTATATGCAGATACATGGATTTGTTGAATTTGTCGAGGGTCCTGCGTCAGCTCGGCACGTCCTCTTGCACCCGGCCGTTCATCCTGGCGGATTGGCAGGGTCGCCCGGGCGTGACTTCCGCTTGCGAGACTCAGACTATTGCCGTCACGATGCCCCGAGTCATGGATCACGCTTCGCGTTCTCGTCGTGCCCTACGCTTCGCCGTGGGCAGCATGTTGCTCGGTGGGTCGATGGTTGCCGAAGGCTGCAACAGTGGCCCGCCACCCCACGTCAATCCCGGACCAACCAACCAGCCCGAGCCCGTGCACGTCAACGAGGGCCCCAAACCGGAGTCCGATTCGCCGCCCCCCGATGGGCACCCGCCCGATCACGTCAACCCCGGACCGGAACCTGAGCCCGAGGCGGGGCCCGATCCGGTCGACGTGAACCCCGGTCCACAGGAAGAGGCCGCACCGGAGACCTCCAAGGTCAACCCCGGTCCACACGGCGAGACCGCGCCCGACGGTAAACCGACGGCCAAGCACGTCAATCCCGGCCCCCAGGACGATCCGGCCAAGCGCAAGTGAGCGCCTCGAGCCTCTCGGGATCGCAGCGCATGCTCGGTCGGGCGACCGAGCGATTGCACCGGATGCACCGCTCGCAGGTCCACCGCGATCCGTGGCCCGCGTTCGCGAACTTCGACGTCGATCCGTATCCCGAGTCGTTGCGACGAACCGCGGCCGTGCAGTGGGCCGGTCGTGCGCGGGCCGAGTACGGATCCGTCCATCAGTTCTCCGGCCTGACCCATGCGCTGTGCGAGGCCTGCATCGAGCTGCCGGTCCTCGGGGCGCTCGCGCGGCTGCAAACCGACGAGGTGAGGCACGCCGAGCTGTGTGCCGAGATGGCGCTCGCCTGCTGGCCCGAGGGCCCCGCGCGCGAACCTGACGTCTTTCGATTCCCGCCACCGCGAGCCCCGTGGTCGTCGGCACCGAAGGCCGGCGACGACCCCCGGCCCGGACTCGCGTGGGCGGCCGAAGCCGTGCTCGTGGCGTGCTGCATCGGCGAGACGCTATCGCGACCCATGCTCGAAGCCATCGCGGTGGTCACCACAGATACGGTCGCCGAGACGGTCGCCCGGCAGATTCTGCGGGACGAACATCTGCACGCGACGTTCGGTTGGGAGACGTTGTCGCTCCTGCTGCCGCGGTTGGATCCGACCCAGCACGCTCACCTGTGCGAGCGCATGCGCGTGTCGTTCGGATCCGTGGAATCGACCACGGCCTGCGGCATTGCCATCGAGGACGTCGCCCATCGCGAGATCGAGATCGGTCGCGGCGATGCACCCAATCTCGGCACGCTCACCGACGAGCAATACGCGATGATCTTCTTCGCCACGATGGAAGCCGAAGTGGTGCCGGGCTTCGAGGCGCTGGGTCTACCCGCACTGCGTGCGTGGCATGAACGGACGCGTACGAAACCCTCGGCATAGCCGACGAGGATGGGTCCAAACGAGCCCGGCGACGAGCGAACCTTGATCGCACCGGGTATGGACGCAACCACGTCGCCCTCGTCATCGGGGGACCAACGGTTGGAGCTGGGTGGCATCGCCACCGGGTTGCAGCAGATTGGCGACGAGCGCGGTCCAGCCGGTCTGATGCGGCGCTCCGAGCCCGCGGCCGGTGTCGCCATGGAAATATTCGTGGAAGAGGATGTGGTCGCGGAAATGTGGGTCGGTTTGCATCTTGCCGCACCCGTCGTAGATCGGTCGGCGCCCGTGCTCGTCGGCGAGGAACAGCCGGCAGAGCCGCTCGGATAGGAACCGGGCGACCTCTTCGAGCGTCAGATACTGCCCCGAGCCGGTCGGGCATTCGACCTTGAAGTCATCACCGTAGTACGTGTCGAACTTGTGCAGTGATTCGATGATGAGATAGTTGATCGGCATCCAGATCGGCCCGCGCCAGTTGGAGTTGCCGCCAAAGAGATGAGTCGTCGATTCGCCCGGTGAATAGCGAACCTCGTAACGCTGGCCCTCCCATTCGAGCACGTAGGGTTCGCGTCCGTGGACCTTCGAAATCCCGCGGATGCCGTAATCCGACAGAAACTCCTCGGGATCGAGCATGCGATTGAGCAAGCGCTTCATCCGGCGCCCGCGCAAGACCGAGAGCAGCCGCCGCTCACCCCGGCCGGGCTCTTGCCAACGCGAGACCAGGGCGGCGAGCTTGGGCCGGTTTGTGAGCACCCATTCGAGCCGCCGCGTGAACCCGGGCAGGGCTGCCGTGCAATCGGGCTCGAGCGTCTCGACCGCGAACAGCGGGATGAGACCGACGAGCGATCGCAAGCGCATGAACACCCGCTGCGGCCCATGGTGATCATGGATGTTGAGGACGTCGTAGTAGAACTCGTCCTGCTGATCCCACAGGCCGATACCGCCGATGTTGGTCATCGCTTCGGCGATGAACAAAAAATGTTCGAAGAACTTGGTCGCGATGTTTTCGTAGACGAGGTCGGCGTTGGCGAGTTCGATGGCGATCCGCAGGAGATTGAGGGCATACATCGCCATCCAGCTGGTGCCGTCGGACTGGCTGATGTAGCCGCCCGTCGGGAGCGGTTTGCTGCGATCGAAGACTCCGATGTTGTCGAGCCCGAGGAAACCGCCCTGGAACACGTTGTGGCCTTCCGTGTCCTTGCGGTTGACCCACCAGGTGAAGTTGATCATGAGCTTGTGGAAGACCTCTTCGAGGAAAGCCAGGTCACCCTTGCCGGTCCGCTGCTTTTCGAGCGCGTAGACCCGCCAACACGCCCAGGCGTGGACCGGCGGATTGACATCGCCGAAGGCCCATTCGTAGGCCGGGATCTGCCCATTCGGATGCATGTACCACTCGCGCAAGAGCAGGGTGAGCTGCTGCTTGGCGAAGTGGGGATCGATGAGTGCGAAAGCCACGCAGTGAAACGCGAGATCCCAGGCCGCGTACCACGGGTATTCCCACTTGTCGGGCATCGAGATGATCTCGGAATTGTTGAGATGCCGCCAATCGGCATTGCGCCCGCGGTGACGTTGGGATGGGGGCGACGGCGGTTTGGGATCGCCGTCGAGCCAGATCGCAACATCGTAATAGTAGAACTGCTTGGTCCACACGAGTCCGGCAAGCGCCTGGCGATGGACCCGACGGCGATCGGGGTCGGCGATCCCGTGCTGGAGCTCCGCGAAGTAGGCATCGGCCTCGGCCACCCGCGCACCGACGATCGCGTCGAAGTCGGCGAACGCAGGGCTCGACGAGCGCGGGCGCAGCCGCAGCCGCATGATTGCGGTCCCGCGCACCGGCACATCGAAGATGCGATGGATGCCGGCCTTGGTCCCGTCGGGGAACACGCTCACCGCGGTTCGGCGGCCCTCGACGATGGATTCGTGGAAGGCGTCCTTGAAGTGGCCCTCGGCCCCGGCTGCACCCCATACCCGACGCGGGTTGGTGTCGTTTTCGGTGAACAAAAGCTCGGCCCCGGGCTCGACATCGAGCTGAAACGCGGGAAGGGATGGATGGTGGAGATCGATCCGGTGGGGCTGCGGCGCATTCATTCGAGGCTTGGTCGCGCCGTGTTGCCATGACCAGGTGTTCCGAAACCAAAGCTGGGGATCACATGCAGGCGCGCGGCTTCGGGCCCGCGATTGACGACGGTGATCTGCATGCAGGTATCGTCGACGTCCGCCCGCGCATATTCGACGAACACATCGAAATAGCGATCGTCGTCGAAAACGCCGGTATCGACGAGGTCGTATTCGGGTTCGTCACGGCTGCGCCGGGCATTCTCAGCGACCAGCTCGGCGTACGGATACGCCCGCTGGGGATACTTGTAGAGCATCTTCAGATACGAATGCGAAGGCGTAGCATCGAGATAGTAGAAGATCTCCTTTACGTCTTCGCCGTGATTGCCCTCGGCGTTGGTCAGCCCGAACATGCGCTCCTTCAAGATCGGATCGCGGCCGTTCCACAGGGCGAGGGCGAGGCAGATCCGCGATTCGTCGTCGGAGTAGCCGGCGATCCCGTCCTCGCCCCAGCGATAGGCGCGGCTGCGCGCCATGTCGTGCGGAAAGGCTTCCCATGCGGCACCCGACCGCGAATAGTCTTCGCGGACCGTGCCCCACTGACGCTCGCTCAGATACGGCCCCCAGCGGGACCAGACGCGACCTCCTCCGGTGTTTTCAAGAATGCGAACAGCTTCGACGCCCTCTGGGGCAGGCGGGCAAGGAACGGCGGAGTCGATCATCAGTCAGGCGGGGCGGTGGACGGTGTCACGGATCGCGACGCTCGTAACTCATGGAGTACCGAAGCGTCTTGGGCAGCAGGTCGGCATCGATCTCCGTGCGAACCTCGACCTCGGAGCCACCGTCTCGGACGGCGTAGATATTGACGGAGTGATTTCCGTCACCGTAGAATTCTTGCATCAACCGGTCACTGTCGAGGAGTCGGTGGCGAACGCGGAACCGATCGCCGTCTTGACCTTTCCAAGCGATGAGCGACCCATCGGCCGGCGCTGACACGATGGCTTGTCCGGGGCGAACGACATGGATCGACCCGTCGCTGACGGAGATCTGGAGTTCATTCGAAGGAATGTTCGCCTTTCGCAGGCGGTTACGAGCGATCGGCCGAATGATGAAGTTCATGTCCTTGACCACGTCCTCGATCGCTGCATAGAGAGCGTCGACCTCCGCGGTGCCGCCGGTGAATCGATAGTGCCCGACGACACGCGACGGCTCGGGCTCGGTGGTCGTCGCCTGCCAAGCGACCGTCGCCCATGCGGGCGTCGTCGGGCTCCCCTCTGCGATCCCGCTCCACCAGATTCCTCCGATCACGGCCCCGAGCAGCACGTAGTGCCAGGACTTCGTCGGTACTGCGGCGTTCCCTTGCTGCCGAGCCATCGATGCGTAACCATACTTGGAATCATCGCCCCGTGCCCAGGACGACGTTGACGGCGCGCCAGCACGGCGGCGACGGACGGCCCGCCCAACCGCGGCGCGAGGCCGAAGCCATATCGCGCACCGACCGAGGATCGGACACGTACGAAGCCTCCTTCGCGACGACGGACGGCGTTCGAATCATGGGACGCTGCGAGTTTTTTCGGTCGTGAGGTCCATTCAGCATAACTTCGAGCCGTGCGACCCATTCGAAGTCGACTGGTCTGGGGGACCGAACACTACGATTGGGTGGTCGAACGCGTTCGCAACGCGCGCGCCAGCGTCTGGATCGCCACCGCGAATCTCAAGGATGTCCACGTCCGAACGGCTCGAGGCCGCAAGCGAAGCTATCACTCGGTGCTCGCGGATTTCGCCCAGTTGTCAGCCCTGGGAGTCGATCTCCGAATCCTCCACTCAACGTTGCCATCGAAGCCTTTCCGCGACGCGTTCGACGGGTTCCCAGGCCTCGTGGCCGGAGGTCTGCAGCTCCGCCAATGCCCTCGCGTGCACATGAAACTCGTGGTCGTCGACGGGACCTGGGCGTATCTCGGCAGCGCGAACTGGACCGGTGCCGGGTTGGGGGTCAAAAGCGACACCCGCCGGAACTTCGAGCTCGGGTGGTGGACGGCCGACGAACTCGTCCTCGACGAAGTCCAAATGCACTTCGACCGCATCTGGTCGGGAGCGTCGTGCAAAGGCTGTCAGCGAAGGAACGTCTGCGAAGACCCCATCGACGTGATCGTGAAACCTCGGCGTGTCGTCCGTCGGTAGATCGACCTCTACGTCAGATGCCCAGCTTCACGTGGTTGTCCTTGCACAGATCGCGGATCGTCTTTCGCTCAGGGTCGGCGACCTTGAACTCCTTCATCGCGTCCTTGGCCAGCTCCTTGTTGTGCATACCGCACGCTGCTTGGCCGCGGACGAGAGATGCTGCGCGGGTGGGCTGCTTTCGGGCGCTGGCGGTCGCCAAACGATAGGCCTCGCGGTAGTCGCGAGCGTCGAGTTCGAGGTTGGCTGCTGCCAACAACTCCTCCGCGGTCATCTTGAGCTCGGCGGATCGATCGGGACTGGCTTGGGGCGCGGACGGTTGTAAGGGATCCGCCTCCGACTCGACGTCGATGGACGGATCGGCGTCGCCAACATCGACCTTCAGGCCATCGCCGTGCACGGCCTCCGTCGCTGCCTCGTCCACGTTCTCGCTCGGCACGGCCTCGGGCTCGTCCGGCCCGCCCGCGTTCTCACTCGGCGCTGCGCTGGGCTCGGACGCTTGCGCATTCTCGTTCAGTACTGCGCCGGGCTCGTCCGGCGCTCCTGCGTGCGCCCTGTGCGATCCGTCATCGCGGCCTTCCTCAGCTAGGGGGCCACCACGTGGCTCACCTTCGATCTCACCCGTGCGATCGAGGGCATCCCCTTGGCCAGGCGAAACGGTGGTGTCGAGTCGGCGAGGTTGCGAGCGAACGACCCACACCACGAGGGCGATCACGACGAGTCCCGCGACGCTGAGCCCGATCACGATCCCGATGCGATGGGTTCCCCTCATTCGCTGCAGGTTCACACGCTCGATACCAAAGGTCGAACCCGACCGGGCGTCCCCCGCGGGGGCACATCACCGGCACGGATCCGCCGGTGGCCCGATCCGGCGCGTCATACAGGTCCGTTCACGCGGCCACGTGCTTGGGGAGGCTCGCCGCTCGTAAGCGCGCGTTCGCTTCAAGGGTCGGAGGCGATGGGCTCGAAGCGAACGGGAGAGGCTCCGCGGAAGTAGCGTGCAAGATGCACCTCGAATCGGAGGATCCGACCCGTGGTGTCGGGCCCGGCCGAGGGGTGGGATCCCATTCCCACCTCGGTCGTCGCTTCGAGCTCGAGCAGATCGCCATTCGCAGGGTCCACGAACAACAACCCCGCGACCGCATGGAGGTGGAGATTCCCGAGGGTGTTGAAGAAGTTGTTACCGCGAAAGTCGGGAACGATGAAGGTTCCCTCATCGACGAAATGGATAAATCCCTTCGGACCACCCCGGTGCGAGACATCGACCCCCTGCGATCGGGTTCCTGGCTGCAGGGCCTGCGGATGCGCGCTTGCAAGATAGAATGTGTCGGCCGAAGCCACGAGGGTTCGCATGCGTTCATCCAAGGCCCGAACGATGCAGGTTTCCGAGGTGGATGGTGGACCGACGTACACCGCCCTCCGTGGATGGATGTATTTGGGACAGTTGCCGAAGCTTTGTTGGACCGTCACGGAAAACCCGCGTTCGGATCGATCGGACACCCAGCCATTGAGGCGATTGCGTCGTCGCATGTGCGGCTGAATGCCGAGCAACCCGAGCGGTGCGCCGATCCGGAGGTTTCGATCGAGGGCGCTCCCGAGCATGGGCAAGGCCTCGATCTGCAACCTTTCCGGATGCGGCGACGACAAGAATCCGGGTGGGGCCCCCAGCAGCGAGGCCGATGGTTGCCCACGTTCGTCGACCGAGCCCACCACGATGAACGGAAGCAACGCAACGAACTCCCGATGCTGCTCCGGCATGGAACTGCGGATGACTTGCGACCCGACCCGTGCCAAGCGTTCGGCCACGCCGACCTCACACTGGAGCGCCACCTCTCCTTCATGAAAGCTGGGCTCATTCGACGCTGCGGCTCGGTCCATGGGCTACACCGTTGCCGTCGAATAGGTTGGCATGGCGACGAAATGTGGGGTCACCTCGATCCGTGCGATCCATGTGCGAACGTGCGGATACTCGTCGAGGGCGACCCCACCTTCGGGTGCACGTGCGACGTATGCATAGTTTGCGACGTCCGCCAACGTGATCTCGGAGCCTAACAAGAAGGCTCGCGTGGCGAGGTGATCGTTCATCCATTGCAGCAAGGCATGGGACCGGGCCTGCGCCACCGGCAAATCGAGTGGGCTGCCGAATAGGCAATGAGCCCGTGCCGCGGCAGGCCCGAAGGCGAGCGGTCCGGCGGCGACCGAAAACCAACGCTGTAGCTCGGCCGCGACGAGCGGGGTCACCCGAGTCCAATGCTCCTCACCGTATTGCGCGGCCAGGTAGACGAGGATTGCATTCGAATCGGCCAGGGTGAGGACGCCGTCCTCGATCACGGGGACTTGCCCAGCTGGATTCAATGCCAAAAACGCTGGAGTCTTCTGTGCTTTGGCGGCGAGATTCACGTCGACCCGCACGAACGGCAGTTCGAGCAACGACAGCAGCCATTCCACCCGATGACAATGACCGGACCATGCGAAACGATGCAACCGAATCGGCTGAGCTGGGGATCTTCGAGCCATGAGGTCCTCCCGTGTTGGACGAGAGCAGCATGACCGAGACGCGAGGTCGAACAAATAGACTGAAACGGATTTCACTACTCCGAGAATCGGATTAATCTCGCGACACCGTGGACAAGCTCAAAGCGATGCAAACGTTCGTAGCGATCGCCGACGCAGGCAGTCTCACTGCGGCGGCCCGGATCCGGGGCAATTCGCTCCCGGCCGTGGTCCGGTCGCTCGCCGCACTCGAGGCCGAGCTCGGGGTTCGCTTGTTCAACCGTACCACGCGACGCGTCACGTTGACGGAAACGGGGCGCCGCTATCTCGAACGTTGCCGCGAGGCCCAAGCGATCGTGGACGAAGCCGAGGCCGAACTACGCGACGAGCAAACGGAGCCTCGTGGACGGTTGCGCATCACAGCCCCGGTCCTCTTCGGGCAACGCCACCTGGTCGACGGCATCGTCGCGTACGTCCAACGCTTTCCCAAAGTGAACGTCGAAGTTCAGTTGCTCGATCGTGTGGTCAATCTCGTGGATGAAGGGATCGATATCGGGATCCGGATCGGCACGCTCGACAACTCATCGTTGATCGCACAACCGGTCAGCACGATGCGTCGTCTCACCGTCGCAGCGCCGAGTTATCTGGCGCGACGGGGCGCCCCGCAACACCCCAAAGAGCTGATCGAACACGACTGCGTGTGCTTTTGGCGCACAGGCCCTCGAGCCTGGACCTTCCATTCGAATGGCAAACCAATCTCGGTTCCGGTGAAGGGCAACTTCACCATCAATCAATCCGCAGCGGCGGCCGGTGCTTGTGTGGCCGGCCTCGGAATCGGCAACTTCTTTGCGTATCAGGTGGCGCCCCACGTCGAAAGTGGCGCGCTTTCGGTCGTTCTCGCAGCTTTCGAAACCCCACCGCAGCCCATCCACATCGTCTATCCGCAAGTGCGACTCGTCCCCGCGCGAACCCGGATGTTCATCGAGTTCATCAAGGATCACATCATCACGGAACAACGCCACTGGCAGCCGACCGATCCACGCCCCCCTCGCTCACCCAAGGCGGGCCGTAAGCGCTAAAGCACCAATTTGGGTCGGGTCGGGTCGGGTCGGGTCGGCTCGGCTCGGCTCGGCTCGGCTCGGCTCGGCCCACTCTATTCGCATCGTGGTGGCTTTGACCCCAGTGCATTGGAGTGATACGGAATCGCAGTGAACGGTTCCAATGACCTCCCCACCCTGGTGGATTGGCTCCGCATGCGAGCGGCGGAATCACCCGAACAGACCTCACACATCTTTTTGCACCGCGGTGAAGCCGAAAAGGGACGGCTTTCGTATCATCAACTCGACGTTTGGGCCCGTCGGATCGCCGTAGCACTCGGGGAACGCGGCAAGGTCACGGATCGCGCCGTCTTGATGCTGGATCCGAGCCTCGACTACGTAGCTGCATTCATGGGTTGTCAATATGCGGGATGGCTCCCCGTCCCTGCGTTTCCTCCGGAACCCTCACGAGCGGCGCGCATGCTCCTTCGCCTCGGTCGCATCATCGACGATGCTCGCCCACGGGTGCTGCTCACGACGACCGAAGCTCGAGATCGCGCGGGCGCGTCGTTCCAATTCGACGGAAGGTCGATGGAGTGCGTCGAGATCGATGCGTTGGCGCCCCGTGAAGATGAATGGCGACGACCGGAGATTCACGCCGAAACGATCGGTCTCATTCAGTACACCTCTGGGTCGGTGGGGCAACCGAATGGAACGCTCGTCACCCATGCGAACCTTCTCAGCAACCTGCAGATGTTTCTCGAACACGAAGGCGGCCCGCCCCACGCGTCGGGTGTTTCTTGGGCTCCGCCCCATCACGATATGGGGCTCATCGGCGGTCTGCTACGTCCGATTCATGGTGGGTTTCCGATGACCCTCATGGCGCCCATCGACTTTCTCCGGCGACCGATCCGGTGGCCCTTGGCGATGTCGAAGTACAAGGCGACGGTTTCGGTCGGCCCCAACTTCGCATACTCCCTATGCTGCCGTTCGTTCGAACCCTCGATGAGCGATCTCATCGACCTCGGCGCCCTCGAAGTCCTCTACAACGGGGCCGAGCCCGTGCGAGCCGATGTCCTCGATCGGTTTTGCGAAATGTATGCACCGTTCGGATTCCGACGCAAAGCGTTTGCCACCGGCTATGGTCTCGCCGAACATACGCTCATCGTCTCCGCGGTCGCACGGGACCAAGAGCCGGTCGTCCGAACCGTATCCCGCCATGCGTTGACCCTCGGCCAAGTGCTGGATCCCCGCAACGCCGACGATGCGCAGCGGATCGTGAGTCTCGGAGGCGAGAAGATGCGAGGCGGGATCCGGATTGTGGACCCTGACACACAACGAATCCTCGGCGAAGGGCGCGTAGGGGAGGTGTGGCTGCGATCCACGAGCGTTGCGGCTGGATATTGGCAGCGCCCCAAAGAAACGAATCAGACCTTTCATGGACAGATCGAAGGTGAGCCGCAGGCCGGTGGCCACCTTCGTACCGGCGACCTCGGTTTCATGCTCGAGGATCAATTGTACATCGTGGATCGCATGAAAGACCTGATCATCGTTCATGGTCAAAATCACTATCCGTCCGATATCGAAGCCACGGTCGAAACCGTTCATCCGTCCGTGCGTGCGGGGGGTGTGGCCGCATTCTCCGTCGAACGCAATGGAGCCGAAGCTGTCGTCGTCGTGGCTGAATTCGAGCGTCATCGCCTGAAACCGGCCACGCGAACCTCACCCGAACCTGTCGACTCCCCCGCCGAGGACCCGAGCGCACCCGGGCTCGAGCCGGAGGACGTTGCCCAGCTCATTCGCGAAGCGGTCGTACGGATGCACGAAGTGCCCCTCGCTGCAGTGATGCTCGTCAAAACGGGGCAGACGCACAAAACGACGAGCGGAAAAATTCAACGTCGTGCTTGTCGAGCCGCGTATTTATCGAATGGTGGTTTCCATGAGATCTGCCACGTCGTGTTCTCGCGAGACTCTCCAAACGGTATGGTCGGTTCAGGCACTCCGTGAATGGCTCGTCGAACGACTGGCCACATCGCTGAACCTGCCGGTGTCCCAAGTGGACCCGGATGTCCCGTTTCCATCCCTTGGTGCCGACTCGCTCACCATCATCACGCTGGGCGGAGAGCTCGAGCGTTTACTGGGTCGTGAAGTTCAGGCCTCGGTCATGTGGGACTTCAACACGGTCAACCGGCTCGCGACGCATCTCGCCCAAACCGCGCCCTGAAACCGAACGCTTGAGCGGCTTGCCGTCCCATCGCTAGACCCAGGTGGTTCAGCTGCCCGACGCCACGACCGTTTCGACGTGACCGATCTGGCGCGTATCGTAAGGTCCGAGCGTCGAGAGTTCGCGCCCGAGGATGCGGCTGTCGAGGGCCTCGAGCGTGCGTTCGACGGCGGGGTCCCGGGTCAGGTCCACGGGTAGGACGAGGTCGAACGCTTCCTCGGCAAGCGGAAGGAACTGCAGATCGGCTTCCATGGCGGCAGACTCCACCGTCATTCCGACGTCCAATGCCCCGAACGCAACGGCCTGCGCGACGCTACGGTGGTCACGAAGCGTCCTCGTATGGACCATTTGATCGCGGCGTAACCCAGCATGTTCGAGCGCACGATCGAGAGTTTGCTGCACACCCGATCCCTCCTCGCGGAGCGCGACGCGAAGATCGGGCCGCGCGAGGTCTTGAACGCCAGCGATCGACTTCGGGTTGCCCTTCGCGATCGCGAGCCCCAGACGCCAACGCACGAGATGAACGAGATGGAAGGCCCGCCGCGGAAGCAGCCGCGCGACCAGATCGGCGTGCGTGGTCCCGTTGGCGGCGTCGGCGAGATGAATACCCGCAATGTGCACGAAACCGTCGCGGAGCCAATGCAGCGACTCCGTACTATTGGTCGGCAGCCAATGCGCGCGACCGTGTTCGCGGACCTCCTCGAGCCGATCGAGCACGACACCGAGAAGTGGGGCACACCCCGCGACGAGCATGTTCGCCGACAGAGCGACGAGCGGCCTCGATGGGGTCACGTACGCCGTGCCCTCGGCCATCGCGTCCCCCTTGGGCGAGAAGGCGTCCGCGGCATGAGCATGATCCGTGCGCATCGCATGTCCGATCCAACGGTCACCGATCCGTGCCACGAGCCAACGCTCGGCGGGCTGAGCCCGTCCCGCGATCTGGACCTCGATCACACCTTCCCCGGCCGTATTCGGGCGTCGGCGTGCCTCGAACCAGGCGATCACTTCTTGGCGACGAAACCTCCAGTTGCCTTGTCCGACACGGAGCCCCGGCAGGCCCTTGCGAATGAGGCGATACAGGTGTTTCGGATGGATCCGTAAAAGACGCGCCACCTCGACCGAGGTCAGGAGATCGTCGTCCTCCATTCGGGACGATGGTAACAAATCGGAATATCGAGGTACATTCCGCCCCATGCAAGCCGGGCCGATTTCATCGAGCCATGTCGATCGTCGGCTGGGTGCCGTATTGTCTTTCCGCCAACATCGTCATGTCTTTGCAGTGTTGAGCGGGAGCGCGCTCGCATTGCTCGTGGGTGCCACCCTGACCGCGAGCTGCACGGCGGGGCGCGCCGTGGCGTTGGTTGCCTTCGGTCTCCTCGCCTGGACCCTGCTCGAGTACATCTCGCATCGAGCCTTGTTTCACTTGCCCCGTGAGCACGTCTTGGCGCGCTTCGGGGCTCGGATGCACCTCGACCACCACGATGATCCTCATCGCACGCCCATCACGAAACCCCTCGGCTTGACCGCACCAATGATCGCGATGGCAACTTCGGCAGCGGCTGTGCTCGCAAACTGGTCGCTCTACATCGTGGCAGGCACGGTGTTGGGCTACCTCGTCTACGAACTTCTCCATGTTGCCGCGCACGTGCTCGGCGACGACGTCCATCCGTGGCCACGACTACGTCGTTGGCACCTCGGTCACCACGCCGAGCCCACCGCGCAGTTCGGTATCACCACGCGTATTTGGGATGAGCTACTCGGAACTTCGCGAGGTCGTTCGATCCGAGATTAGACCCTCGGGAGAGGCATGTTCCATGGCGCGCGAGAACTGGTTCGTCGCCTTTCCCATCCGGTCCGACGTCGTGGGGCCGCTACCCGCTGCACCCCCTGGACTGCGGCGCTACCACGTGGACGACTTGCACCTGACCCTCGCGTTTTTGGGGGCGTGCGGAGAGCCAGCGGCTCTCCAGTCCCTCGGGGTGTTGGACGAGCTCCTGCAACGAGACCGTCCAACCCCATGGGATGTCACGCTTGGTCAAGTGGTCCCGATGGGGTCTCGTCGTGCCTACTCTGCCCTATCCGCCCTGCTCGAACACGGGCGCGAAGCGACCGAAGCTCGCATCCTCGCCTGGCGTGACGCATTGACCGAGACCGCGGTGGGTCGTCGGGAGAAACGCCCGCCCAAGGCTCACATCACGTTGGCTCGGCCACGGTATCGCGCCACTGAGAGTCAACGCGCCGCGGGATTGGCCTGGGCCGAACAACTCGACCTTCGCGATGTGAAGGCGACGCTCGACAGCATTGCGCTCTATCGTTGGGATCCGCTCCGCCGCGAACGTTTGTTCCGGATCGTCGCCGAGCGTCGCTTGCGATCGGACGAATCCGTTCACAGCTGTTCGTAGGCATAGCCGAGCGCGAGAACCTTACCGTCTTGCCATGGACCGGCAAACCACGACAGGCCCACCGGCAATCCATCGATCTGCCCCATCGGCACCGTGAGATGGGGATAGCCGGCCACCGCCGCGGGGGCGCTCGCAGACGCAACCGATGGATCGCCGCCATCGTAGTCGGTGATCCAAGCAGGCCCTGTCGTCGGAGCGACCAGAGCATCGAGCTGCTGAGCTGCGAGCACTGCGGCGATGCCATCCAAACCGATCGTTCGACGAGCGCGCTCGAGCGCCACGACATAGTCCGGATCGTCGAGGCCCTCGGTCCGATCTGCCGCTTCGAACAATTCCTGACCAAAGTACGGCATGACCACATCGGCATTTGCCTCATTGAACGCGATGAGCTGGGCGAGGGTCGTGGGTTGATCGGCACGTGCATGGCCGACGAGATAGGCTTCGAGATCGACCTTGAATTCGTACAGCAGCACCGTGAACTCGTCTTGCTCGTAAAGCGCAGACGAAGGCAGATCCACTTCGATGAGCGTGGCACCGGCGTCCGCGATGCGAGCAAGCTCGAGCTCGAACAAAGCGTCGACGTCGGGATCGGGACTCCTGAGGTTCGACACCACCCCGAGCCGCGCGCCGGCCAAGCTCGCTCGATCCAACCCGACCTCGAAGTCGAATTCGAGATCCAACGGAATTGCCGCCGTCGCCGTGTCGAGGGGGTCGGGACCTGCGAGGGCGGTCAGCATGCGCGCCGCATCGCCGACGGTCTTCGTGATCGGTCCGGCCGTGTCCTGCGAGTGGGAAATCGGCACGATGCCCGTGCGGCTGACGAGGCCCACCGTCGGTTTGAACCCCACGACGCCGTTGACCGACGCAGGACAGGTGATCGATCCGTCGGTCTCGGTTCCGATCGCCGCGGAAGCGAGACCCGCCGCAACCGCAGCCGCTGAACCGGAGCTCGACCCACACGGGTTGTAGTTCGGATCCACGCCATTGCGGGTCTGGCCACCGACGCTGCTCCATCCGCTCGTCGATTCGTTGCCGCGGAAGTTCGCCCATTCGCTCAGATTGGTCTTGCCGAGCAACAGCGCACCCGCAGCCCGTAGCCTCGCCACAGCGGGGGCATCTTGCGCGGGGAGGTTATTGGCGAGCGCCAGCGATCCCGCAGTCGTCGGCAAATCGATCATGTCGAGGTTGTCTTTCACGAGCACGATGGCGCCCTGCAGCGATCGGCCCAAGCCACGGTCCGGATCGAGCGCACGTGCGGCCGCGAGCGGATTGGGAACCGTCGCGAGGATCGCTCCAATGCCATCGGCCCCGCGATCGCGATCGTCGATGCGGCCAAGATACCCCTGCACGAGGTCTTCGCTCGAGAGCCGGCCCGCCTCCATCGCAGCGACCTGATCGCGAAGCGAACGATCGAGGTATTCGTCGGCATCGACCGGGAGCACACCGTTTTCGTCGCTCGACGCGAGGCCCCGCGATCCCCCTTCGGATTCCTCGGTGGTTGCGGTCCCGCTCGTGGTTGCCGCGGTCGCGTCCGAGGTTGCGCTCGAGCTCGAGCTCGAGCTCGTCACGTCTTCGGACGTCGTCGAATTCCCGACCTCTTGAGACGCCTCATGGCACGAACAAAGGATCGTCAGGGTCCATGACGCACGACGCCGTCGTCGACTCGAAAGGAATGCACTCATGTTTTTCCCCGATGTCACCCAACATCCAGCATACACCGATTGCGAGCGATCCCATGCGCACGCGCAGGTATGAACCGGGGCTGTGCTCGCGACTCATGGGCGGGGTGGCGTCGCCGACACAGCGGGATTCGGAACCAAGCCACGGCGAAGGATCGAACGCGCGCGATGGACCAGTTCGACCGATGCGTCGATCTCCGATTTTCGGAGCGACACGCTCTCGACGTTGCATCCGAGTGGGATGGACTTGCGGGCCGCGAAGTCGACGAGATCTTCGAGGATCTGGGTGGAGAGCTCGATCGACGTCTCGAGGATATCGTGCGCGTGGGAGAGCTCGTTCGCGAGCCAACGCGGTACCGAAATGCCGAGCCAGCGCATGAAGTCGAGGGTCTTTTGCGAACCGCAGGGACTGAGCGTGACGAGGATCGGCGGCATCGCACATTCCTGCTCGAGGCAGCGATAGTAGAGATCACTCAACACATTCTTGCTCGGGGCAACCGCATAGACGGCTTGGGTAACGAAAAAGGAACAACCCGCGCCCATCTTCTGCAGCGCCCGGAGGTCTTCACCTTGCCGGCTTTCGTGGCGTTCCGCGATCAGCACCCCCCCGAGTGGCACCGCGGCGACTCGGCGTTTTCGTACAGCATAGGCTTCGGAGAGGCGCAGATGCACGGTTTGTCGGCTCGACGCCGCGCCCACGAATACCGTGAGTCCGCCTTCCTGGTCGACGCGCGCGAGGCTGGTGACGAGCGAGGACTCCGACAGTGGTGATACACACCGATACACGATCTTGGGCGCCGCTACGGTTCGCAGATCGTCATATGCATATTCGACCGGATCGATCGACTGAAGAAACGGAAATGGCCGCTCCTCGGGCAATCGGTCGGATTCGTCCTGCAGGTCGTAGACCACCAAGCCATCGATCGGCAGCGAGCGAATCCGCTCCGCTTGTCGGTCCGCGATGTCTCGACGTTTATCCAACGTATAGGACCGCTTGGGTGGCGTGATCCCGTACGTCAGGATGCCCGGTTGACGGTCTTCGATGGCGAGGCGCATGTCGCTTGGAGCATCGCGAGAACGGCTGCCCATCGCAACCCGTGATTTTGCTCGAGGCGGGCAACCAACGTCGCGGCGACACACCATCTCGATTCCAGGCTAGAGTGGCGACCAAATCCACCGTGCCTTATCGCCGGAAGTTGGAGAACCAAATGCAATACCGTTGGAGCAGATGGGTGTTTGCCCTGTTCGCGTTGGCCCCACTCTCGACGTGCAACTCACACGCAGACGTGAAAGCGACGGTCCACGCGGAACCGGAACCCACGCCGGAACCGGCTCCGGTGTTCGACCGTGCGCCGATCGATCGCACCTTGCAAGCCTTCGTCGACCGCGGGCAGATCGCGGGCGCCTCGGCGCTCGTCTTCAAGGATGGGAAGGAGATCTATTTCGGAGCGTTTGGATTTGCCGATCGCGAAGCCGGTCGACCGATGACCCGCGACACGCTGGTGCAGATCTTTTCCATGACCAAGCCGATCACGGGCGTGGCCTTCATGCAACTCCACGAGCAGGGCAAGTTCGAGCTTGGCGACGATCTGGCCACCCATGCGGCCGAATTCGCCGACGTCAAAGTGTATGGGGGAGCGACCGAAACCGGCCAACCGATCCTCGAGACCCCTCATCGACCGATCAGCATCGCCGACATCACGCGACACACCGCCGGATTCGCCTCGAGCGGAGATAGTGGTCTCGGGTTGCTCGTTCGACAGGCCGACGCGACGGCCTGGACGAATACACTTTCGGACATGGCGCGGATCCTCGGCTCGACTCCGCTCGGCTATCATCCCGGCGAACAGTGGCTCTACAGTCCGGCTGTGGATGTGCAGGCTTTCCTCACCGAACGCCTGTCCGGTGTGGCGTTCGATGAATATGTACAGACCCATATCCTCGATCCGCTCGGGATGAAAGAGACGTCCTATTATGTCGCCCCGGAACGGCGAGGACGCCTCGCCGCGGAGTATCGCACCACCGACGACGGGAAACTCGAACGCGTTCCGGACGAAGAGGCCTATCGGTTCAATTCGCAACACTGGCCCATGAAGCCTGGCGGGTTCGGCTTGACCTCGACGATCGACGACTATGCAAAATTCGCTCGCATGTTGTTGAACGACGGCGAACTCGATGGAGTCCGCATTCTCGCCTCCGAAACCGTCCACCTGATGGCCACGAACCATCTCAGCGAGACGATCACCGAACGGTCCTGGCTGCCGAACAAAGGCCACGTAGGCTTCGGCATCGACTTCGCCGTGAGGCTCGGACCGCCGACCTCCGCCGACGAAAATCCCGGTGTCGTGGGCGAGTTCTTTTGGGATGGTGCCGCGAGTACCCTGTTCTGGGTCGATCCCCACACCGATATGGTCGCGGTGTTGTTCGTGCAGCTGTTCCCCTTCGATCGCATCGGGCTCCACCGCAGCTTCCGCGGCGCGGTGTATGAAGCGATCGGTGGGTTGAAGCAGCCGCAATAGGCGATCGACACGGAGCGTCGTCGAGGCCATCGCGGAGCGTGCGCGAGGCCTCGCGCGAACCTTTGTGCGAGGGCAGGGCGGGCAACGAGACTGACCCGTGGGTTCGCCCTTCGACCTGGTTCGAACCAGAGGTGGCGTTCTAGGATGCCCTCAAAAAGGATCAAAAGGTAACAATTAGTAACATCAATTTCCTTGACGGGGTTTCCGCAGTCGTCATAGCTATCTCTCCATGACCCGCTCGCAGGCTCGAGTGCTCGTCGGCCTCCTCTCCTCGTCGGTCGTGGTGCTGCCCGGCGTCGCACGAGCAGCTCCCTGCTCCGATCTCCCGAACCCCACGATCGGTCTCGGAGGCAGCGCGGCCAAGCCGTTGCTCGGGTTGTTCGCCACCGAGCTCGCCAAACAAGCCGAACCGGTGAGCCTCGTGTTCCAATCGACGACGTCGTGCTTTGGCATCACGGCGTACATCGACGACATGGCGATGACGGGTACGGCCAACTATTGGGATGCCGAAGGCACCGAGCAAACCTGTGACCTTCCACTCGAAGGCATCACGCCGGACTACGGACTCCTCAGCATCGAGCCCACCCTTTGCGAGGGGGTCACGAGCGTTCCCGACGGGCTGGGCGAGCGCATCGGCCCCATCACTCCGTGGAGCGTCATCGTTCCTGCCGGGTCGAGTCAGACCAGCATCAGCGCAGAGGCGCTCTACTTCATTTACGGTTTTGGGGCCTCGGAAGGCCGCGTGTCACCCTGGATCGTGGACGCCGAGTTGTACTCGCGCAATGCCACGGCATCCTCGCAAATCGCGCTCGCGTTGGCGACCAACATCCCACTCGGGAAGTTCAAAGGCAACGACACCACGACGGCCAACGGGATGGTGACCACGGTTGCTGCATCGCAGAACCCCGAAGCTGCGATCGGATTCGTCGGCACGGAAGTCGCCGACCTCAGTCGCGATCTGGTGCGCACGCTCGCCTTCCAAGCATATGGCCAGAGCTGTGGATATTGGCCGGATTCGACGTCGACCGCTTTCGACAAAAAAAACGTACGCGACGGTCACTACTATCTCTGGACGCCATACCGCTTTTACGCACCTGTGGACGCCGGAGGCGAGATCATTCACGACGCCACGCGAACGGCCGTCGGATACATCACGGGAAGCGAGCCCATTCCGCCCGAGTTCCCTGCCCTCGACCTCATCACCCGGAACGGCAGCATTCCAGTATGCGCCATGACGGTGTGGCGCGACTCCGACATCGGTCCGCTCTATAGCCTGGCGCCGGATGAACCATGCGGCTGCTACTACGAGTTCATCGCAACCGGTGAACCTACGTGCGAGGCATGCGAAACGGATACCGACTGCCCGGCCGAGGCTCCTGTCTGCCGGTACAACTATTGCGAGACGAGCTAAATCATGAATCGCAACCGGAAGATCTTACTGGGCGTCCTTCTTCCCTGCTTCGCGGCGTGCCCGGGGGAGGCGGAACAACCCCCCCAAGACGAGGCGGTCGCCTCCAACGACGATTCGTCCCCCGACGAAGGTGGCAGCGAAAGCGACGACGAGTGTGTCGGGCCCGACGGGTGCTGGGTCTGCGAGGCGGTGGAGGTCGAACAGGTGCTCAATCAGTGCACCGAAGCGACCTGCGAGCCGTTTGCCAACACGAGCGAACGGTTGCCTCTGATGCAGGCCGATGGTTCGCTGCCACTCATACCGTAACGCCAAAGCGCGTGACCGGTCCCACTCGCAGCGATCGAGGCGCGCCGCGTCGGGGGCAGCGACGATGGTCGTCGTGCTTATCGCGACGTCGATACCTGGACGAGTCTACGCCGCGCCCGTCCAGATCGAGATCGAGGACGACGAACTCGACGACCGCCAAAACCAACCGACTCCTGTCGAGATCGAGGATGTCGACGACCCGGGCACCTCGTCGGTGAAGATCGAAGTCGAGGATCTCCCTGATCCTGATAACGAACCCGGAGTGGTTGCCGATCCCGAACGCGACGCGAGCAAAGATGCAACTCCACAGATCGCGAGAGATGATCCTGATGGCGCACCGGATGACCCCGGCGAAGTCTCGTCCGCCGAGCTCGCCGAGCTCCGCCGTGAGCTGAGCGACCTCCGGGCTCGAGTGGAAGAACTCGAACACCCGAGCAAGCCCGCGAGCCCTACACGTCGAGACGTTCGTGAACTCGAGGTTCCACCCACACGGGTCGGCTTGGGTCGACCCGTCGACCTAACTGACTACGGGCTGCGCGTGTCTGGTTTCTTGCAGATCCAGTACGTCTGGAACCAGCTCTCCGAAGACCAACTGCAACAGGGTGGAGTCCCCCTCAACCGAGATCGCTTCATGGTGCGACGTGGTCGTGTGCGCGTGAGTGGCGACTGGCGCTACTTTGCATTCGACTTCGAGGTGGACGGCAGCACGACGCGCGGACCGTTCGTCGGAATCCGCCAGGCCAACGTGAGTGGGCTGCTGCGCCATCCCGATGCCACGCGACCGCCTTACATCATGGTCACGGCGGGGCTCACCGAAATGCCGTTCGGCTACGAAGTCCGTTTGGGTCAGCGTGAGATGACCTTCATGGAGCGTTCGCTCGGCTCGCTCGCGTTCTTCCCCGGCCCGATCGACGTCGGCCTGCGAGTGCGCGGGGGGGTCGGCCCGTTTCGTTACGACGTCGCGGTGATGAACGGAACTCCGCTCGATGACCGTGCTGGGGGTCCGGGAGGGATCGATCCGACCCGCAGGCCCGATGTCATGGGACGGCTCGGATTCGAGGCAGGTCCGAAACACGTCGCGATCTCGGGGGGCCTCTCCTTTCTCACGGGCACCGGCTTTCATGCTGGACAGGACGCCACGAAGAACGTCTTGCAGTGGAACGACCTCAACGAAAACGGATCCCTCGATACGGGTGAGATTCTCAGCGTGCCAGGAACGGCCACCCTTCCGTCAGAGAACTTTGGCCGCTGGGCGTTCAACGCAGATCTGCAAATCATGGTGCGCTCGAAACTCGGATGGTCGCGCGTGCTGGCCGAGGCCACCATGGCACAAGACCTCGATCGCGGGCTGTTCATCGCAGATCCGGTGGCCGCAGGCGCGAGTCTTCGCCACGTTCAAGTGTATGGCGCGTTCGTGCAGGATCTCACGCGTTGGGCCGTGATAGGTGCACGCTACGATCTCTACGATCCCAATGCCGATGCCCTCGACCCACAAAGGGGTCGCTACGTTCCGGCCGATCAGACGGTGCACACGATCTCGCCAATCGTCGGGGCCATTCTACCGGACCATGTCGCTCGGGGGTTCCGCGGCCGCATCGTCTTGCAATACGACGTCGTGCTCGATTCGCTCGGCCGTGACGACCGAGGCGTACCCGTGAACATCAAGAACGATCAGCTCACGATCCGCATCCAAGGAGAGTTCGGATGCTTCGTTCGATGAGCGTCGGCTTACTCGTGAGCACCGCGTGCACGGCTGCCGTCGATGGTTCGAGCGGCGTGAACGAGCCGATTCGGGTTCCCACTGGGGTCTTTCGTGAGGGGGACATCGTCTCCGCCGGCAACGGTCCGCGGGTGACCACGATCGAATCGATGAACGGCATCGTTCACCTCGGTCAGCGTGGCCGAAGCCTCGGCGGTCGCGTGGACGCCGATGCGTGGGCCATCGCCCTGCGCTTCGCGACGCTCGGTTCGGGGTGGTGGACTCACGAGATCGAGGACATCGATCCGCTCCACCCGGACGAACGCGGCTTTGCCCTCGACTACGACGTCGGAACCGGCATTCCTCCAGGCCGCCATACCGTGTCCGTCGCGGCGGTCGACGAGCGAGGTTCGCGAGGTCCGGTGTTCGACCTCGAACTCTGCGTCATCGACGAATCCGTCCCGGACGCCCTCAATGCGTGCGACCCCTCGCTACCCCCGCCCGCGATCGTGCTCGGCGTGATGTGGGATCGCGCGGTCGATCTCGATCTCATCGTCGAGACCCCCGATGGCAAGATCGTGAAGTGGAAGTCCCCTACGACCGCACCGACCGAGAACGGCATGGTGACCGACGACGCTCTCGAGGACCCTTCGGTCGGGCGTCTCCAACGTGACTCGAATGCCGGCTGTGTAGCCGACGGGCGGAACTCTGAAGCGGTCGTGTGGGAAGCTCCCCCTGCGAGCGGGCTCCACTCTGCCTACGTCGATCTGTTCGACGCCTGCGATGAACTCCAGGTGACGTTCACCGTTGCCGTCTATCGCAGGCAGGCGCTTGACGATGGAACCTGGCAGCTCGTCGAGTCCGAACATCGCACGGGGATGCTCGTACCCACGTACGACGTGAGCGGTGGGAAAACGCCACCGCTGTACGTGATGAGTACGGAGCTGCCGTGAAGGCCCGCGAGAGACCGTCCAGCAGAAGCGTATGGACGAGAATCTCGAGCGCGTGGGGGTTGAGTGCCGCCATTCACGGCGTGGTCTTGGTCGCCCTCGAGGGCGGAAACGGTGGACCTCCTCTCCCGCCACCGGTCGATGTCGTGCCAATCACCCTCATCGAATTTCCGAGCGTCCCCACGCTCGAGACTCCCGCCCCCCCCATCGAGGCATCCCCGCCGATGGCTCCCGTTCAACAACCTCCTGCCCCTCCCTCCCCTACGATGCAACCACCCTCTCGATCCGCTCGCAGTTCGCCGCGCCCGATCGCGAAGGACATCGCGAAGCCCCACTTCGGACTCAAAATGCAGGGAACCGTGTCCGCACCCGGGGGCACGATCCCGATCGGCGATCCGGGCCGTCGAACCACGGACCATGATGACCCACCCGTCGTGAAGTCGTCCGCTCGTGTGATCGGTGCCTCCGAACCTCCGGCCACCGACGACGGCTGCACGGAGAAACCGACCAAACCAAAAGCGCTCCATGTACCGGAACCCGGCTACAGCGAAAGCGCACGCTCGGCCGGGATCGCAGGCGTCGTCCGGGTCGAGGCCTCGATCGACCGTGAAGGCATTGTCTCGAACGTTCGCGTGCTTTCGTCTTTGCATCCTGATCTCGATACCGCAGCCCTTCGCGCGATCGAACAGGCCACCTTCGAACCCTCCCGCCATTGTGGCAAGCCCATCCCCGCGACCTTCAAGATCTCCATCACGTTCACGTTGTGAGTCGAGCGGCCATGGCATGGAACCTCATTCTCGCCATGCTCTTGACAGCGAGCGTGACCACGGCGAAAGCGGGCCCACCCACGCCGGATCTAGCCACGCCCGAGCTCACCCGCGCTCCCGTGCTGACACGGTTCGTTGCAGCCGAATACCCCGAGGTCGAACGCGCGGCCGGACATGGAGCGGCAGTCACATTGCGCCTTTCGATCACCGCTGAGGGCAGCGTCGTACGAGCCGAAGTCGTCGAATCGGCCGGCACCGCATTCGATGCCGCTGCACTCGCGGCAGCCCGTCAGTTCGTGTTCGAGCCAGCCGAAATCGACGGAGTCGCGTCCGCCATCGATCTTCTCTACGTGTACGAGTTCCTTCTGCGGGACGAGCCCCCCGTCGAGCCGGCTCCTGCAACCGCATTTTCCGGGATCGTGCGATGGCACGACAGCGACGAACCGATCGCGGGGGTTCGCCTCTCCCTCGAGATTCAAGGCGCTCCATCACGGGTCGCTACGACCGGTCGCGATGGTCGCTTCGCATTCTTCGATCTGCCGTCCGGCGTCGCCACACTGCGCATCGCGGGTGAGGGACTGACGGCGGTCGATACCAAGGAAGTGATCGAGCTCGGCCAACACCTCGAAGTCTCCTACGAAGTCGTGCGTGAGCCTGCGAATGCGATTCACGACTCGGCCGATGATTTAGAGATCGTCGTGGTCGCCCCGGCGTTCGCACGTGAGGCGGTCGGGACCCGTGTCGAAGCCGAGGAAGCGCGCACGTTGCCAGGCACTTTCGGCGACGTCGTTCGGATCATCGAGAATCTGCCTGGCGTCGCGCGCTCTACGATCGGTTCCGGCCAGCTCGTGGTCTGGGGCGCAGCACCGCAAGCCACTCGAATCTATGTCGATGGCGTGCCGATCCCTCGCCTCTATCACGAAGGTGGGCTGCGCTCCGTCATCCACCCTGCGTTGGTCGAAGCGATCGAGCTCACCCCTGGTGGTTATGGGGCTCCGTTCGGTCGCGGCCTCGGGGGCCTCGTGCGCATCACGACGCAGACACCCGAACGAATGCGGGTGAGCGGTCGTGTGGCGGCGGACATCCTCGACGCCTCGGCGATGGTGGCCGTACCGCTCGGCAAAAAGCAGAACGTCCACATCACTGTGGCCGCGCGCGCGAGCTATCTCGACCTTTGGGCGAGACGCGTCCTCGGTCCAGAGGTCGTCGACTTCGTGCCGATTCCCCGTTACGGCGACGGACAATTGCGAACCCTATGGAGGCCGTCGAGCCGAGACCGGATCGAGGTGGTAGGACTCGCAGCCTTCGATCGCCTCCAACGGGGCGTACCCAATCCCGACCCTGCGCTCGAAGTATTCGAGCAGCGTCGCCTCGATCTCCTGCGTCTGTATACGCACTGGACGCGAACGTTCGATCGCGGTGGTGAACTCGACCTCACGCCGTTCGTCGGTTACACGCAGACGTTCGACGAGAACCGGTTCGGGGCCACGGCGACTTCGATCGCAAACGGTTCTTGGCTCGCTGGACTTCGGGCGAGCCACGTCACGCGTCCGCGTCCATGGTTGCGGTTCGACATCGGCCTCGATGCGGAGGTCGTCGTGGGATCGCTCGAACGCATCGGCGCGCTGACTTTGCCGGCGCGCGAAGGAGATATTCGCGTGTTCGGGCAGCCTCCGCCCAAACAGATCGCCGAGGATCACTGGAAGGTGACGTTCGTCAGCGTTGCACCCTATGCCCAGGCCGAGCTCGCGCCGTGGAACGGTCGTCTGCGCGTGGTCCCTGGGCTACGGCTCGATCCCTACGCGCGCAGCATCAGCCGTCGCAATCCCGCCGACGCCAACGTACCGAGCGCAGGTCTGTTCGAGCACGACTTCGCGCTCGAGCCTCGTCTCGCGATCTTCGGCCGACCGACCGAGCGCTTGGAGTTGCGCACGGCGTTCGGTCTTTACCGTCAAATGCCGGCCGCCGAGGACCTCTCGGCCGCGTTCGGTACTCCCACCTTACCGGTCGCCAAAGCGCTCCATGCCGTGGTCGGTGGCCGCCTGAATGTCGTTCGCACTCTCGCGTTCGAGGCCACGTTGTTCTTCACGCGTTCGCGCGACCTTCCCGTTCGCAGCCCCGCCGAGTTTCCGCTCCGAGCTCGAGCGCTCGAAACCTCCGGACGAGGGCGCGCCTATGGCATGCAGCTGCTGCTCCGCCAGGAGCTCTGGCAGGGACTTTCGGGTTGGATCGCGTACACGCTCATGCGATCGGAGCGATTCGACCACGACGGAGCACCGGCCCGATTGTTCGACTTCGACCAGACCCACATTCTCACGGCCGTGCTCGGCTATTCACTGCGACACGGATTCGAACTCGGTGCACGACTGCGCTATACTACCGGATTTCCACGCACACCAGTGATCGGGGCATTCTTCGATTCAACCAACAACCTCGACCAACCGATCTTCGGCACGCAGAATTCGATTCGCATTCCGGACTGGGTGCAGTTCGACGTGCGGGTGGCCAAGGCGTTCGAGATTCGCCACACGATGCTTTCGCTGATCTTGGACGTGCTCAATGTTTGGAATCAGCCCAACGCCGAAGAGTTCGTCTACGCATCCGACTATAGCCGGCGTGCTACGATTCGCAGTTTCCCGGTCTTGCCGGTGTTGGGGCTTCAATGGGACTTTTGAAACGAACCGCCTTCGGTGGATGGATGCTCACGGCGTGTGTGCCGGACGTCGATATCGATCGAACCCGCGTCCAGGCTGCGCGTGTACTGGCATTGCGATCCGAACCTCCGGAAGCGAGACCCCGAGACACGGTTCAGCTGTCTGCCCTCGTCGGTGAAGCCACTGGAACGGTCGCGCAACCCATGCTCGACTGGGCGTTCTGCACGTCCCCACGACCGCTCGCGGAGCTCGGTCCAGTCAATCGTGCATGCCTCGAGTCGAGCGACGAATCGCTCGTCCCCATTGGGGACGGCCTCGAGCTGACGACGATGTTGCCCGACGATGGATGTCGTCTGTTTGGGCCCGAGCCACCCCCCGCTCAGCCCGGGGAGCCTCCTGGACGTCCCGTCGATCCGGACAACACCGGTGGTTATTATCAACCTTTGCGCGTCCTGGCTGCGACCGAGGATGTGTCGCTGCTCGGTGTTCGGCTCGTCTGCGGACTCGCCGGCGCGAGCCAGCAACAATCCGCCGAATTCCAACGCCGGTACCAACGCAATCTCTCCCCCACGATCGTTCGACTCGAACGGCGAAGTGAGCCTGCGATGGATCTCGGATTCCAGGTAGTCCATACGGTCACGCCGAGCGAGCGCCTTCGGCTCCGCACGCACTGGCAGGACTGCCCCGTAGACCCCATATGCGGCGACGAGGTCTGTACCCTCGATGAAGATAGCGAGGTTTGCCCAGAGGACTGCGGAGCCCTGGTCGGCTGCGGCGGAGCCGAGGCCTACCTACGCTTCGATCCTGGATCGTTGTCGATCATTCGACAGCGCGAAGCGATGAGCGTGAACTGGTACGCGAGCGATGGCACGTTCGGAGCCCCTCGAACGGGCCGAGGAGCGGACGAGTTCGAGGCTTGGAGCGACAACGAGTGGACGGCCCCCGACGAACCGAGCGTTGTCACCCTTTGGGTCGTCGTACGAGATGATCGCGGCGGGATCACTTGGGCAACGTTCGGCATTGCGGTCGTTGATTCATGACCAGATCGGCCAGGCCACAGCGACACGCGGCCGAGATGGCCGAGTCCCGCGTTGCGAAGCACGCCTGGCCGGTCTTCAATCCGTTGAGACGGCGCACCGGTCGCGCCATGACGACCTGGTTGTCGATTTGTCGTAGACCCGCGCTCACGGCTCGGGCCCTCTCGAGGTTTCTGCCGGCAGAACCACGACCGAGCGCCTCACCGAACGCCTGAGACCCATTCTCGGCCTCACCCAGAAGGGTGCCGGAATCGAACACGAAGGCTATGGTGGGTTGGACGTGAATGACTTATCGGCGATCCGAGCCGGACTGAGCAAGGACTTCCTCCTCTTCGTGCATGACGCCAATCCGGGCCTCGCGCAGCGCGTCACCGGGATGCTGTCGACGGAACTTTCCGTCTTGAGCCAGCACCCGCGTACCGGCTGGTTTCCGCTCTCCCACCATATGGCCATCAATCACGCGTTGGTGTCGGTCGCGGGCATGGAGGGCTATCGCCAAACCTGGCGGATTGCGATGCGTCGGATGTTTGGGCAACCGCTCTTGAAGGCGTTCGTCGATGGTGCGGTACGCGTATTCGGGGCGTCACCTGCCACCTTGGCTCGGGTGGCACCCACGGCCTTCCAGACACTCTTCAGGGCAGCCGGTCGGATCGAATGCACACTCGAACCTGGACGGAGTCTCAAACTCGAACTCATCGATTTTCCCGTCGAGCATTCGCAGAATGGAGTCTTCGCGGAAGGGATGGTCGGAGTCTTCGGTTCGTTCGTCGATCTCTGCAAGGCGAACGGTGAGGTCAAACTCGAGCATCACGATCCCTCGCTCGGCGCCGCGACGTATACGATGACGTGGGAACCCATGTCGCTCGCGTCAACACCGGCCGTGAACCGCCCCTCCTGATGCCATTGGCGTCACATGGAACGTTTCGGTGTTGATGGAACGGTCGGCTGATGCCCGAGCGAGCGACCGATCGCGGATTCGAGCGAAGCCGCACGAGCCGTTGACTCGTTTCGAACCAACCGAGCCGAGGCCGTGAGCGTCATGGGTGGAGATCGCGTCGTGGTTGCCCGGACGCAACGGAACGCACGCGACCCCGATGGGGCCGTTCCGTTGATGGGCGGACGCTACATTTTTCGTCCACGGCGTCGATGTAAGGCAGGCCGGGAAATGAATCCGTGATGAAGCATGTCCCCAAACGCCTGCTCGTCGAGATGACTGCCCGAAACGTTATCGACCTCGACAAACTCAATGAATCATGCGCGCATCCATTCGAGTTGGTGACCGAGTCGAATGTGTTTGCCGCGAGTCGATGGACAACCTCACCCGACGTTACGGCATTCATCGTCGATAGTTCAGTGGGTGAGGTAGCCGCCGTCGAGCTGTTCCGCCGGCTGCAACAAGACAGCAGCGGTGTACCTTTCGTTTACGTGTCCCACGAGTCAGCGGTTCTGAGCTGCTTCGGACCGCTCCTGCCGGATCTGATTCTCCGCTCCCCGATCAATTATGAGGTCCTCCTCGCGCGACTCGACGAGTTGCTCGGCTCCCCTGCGTTCAGCGAGATCATGATCGATGTCGCCACGAAGGGTATCGTCGCAACGATGGCGCGTGCGTTCATCCCGAATGCAGAGATCCACGCGCTGCGATTTCGCGCCTGCCAACATCCCGTCCACGAGATCAATGCAACCATCCCATTGTGTGGTGAGGCGATCTCTGGCCACGTGTCCGTCAGCGCCTCGCCGGACACTCTGAAGCGGCTCTACCACCGGATGGTCCCGCACCGGCCACCCCCGAGCGGTCGCATGCTCGAGGACCTCGTGGGTGAGATGTCGAACCAGCTGCTCGGAGGCCTCAAAGGCGTCCTGACGACCGGCGGCATCGACTTTGCCCTCGGTATTCCGATGATGTACACGGGCTCGAGTTGCCCGGTCCGCTATCGCTGCCGCAGTGGATCGATCTTACAGTACATTCGCGGGAGCGATCCTGCCGACGAGGTCGCTGTCGATCTCGCGCTCTATTCGGTCCGCAAAGGATACGAAGAGTCGGAAGCGACCGGAACACCCGAGACCGGTGAGCTCGCGTTTCTCTAGCGCAACGATCACGAACACACTTCGGGGGACGATCTGCATGTTAGCCAAAATCCTCGTCGTCGATGACTCGGCCACCATTCGTCACCAGCTTCGTGCCTGCCTCGAAAGCGGAGGGTACGACGTGATCGAAGCGGAAAACGGCGCGCTCGGTCTCGAACGGGCTACGAACGAAACCGTCGACCTCATCATCGTTGACATCAACATGCCGGTGATGAACGGCCTCGAGATGCTCGAGGCGCTGCGAGCCGTTCCTCGCAAGGCATCGATCCCCGCCTTCATTCTGAGCACGGAGTCCTCGAAGAGCATGGTGGAACGCGGCAAGAAGTGCGGTGCGACGGCTTGGATCGTCAAGCCATTCAAGCCGGAGATTTTGATCAAGGGAATCGCCCACGTGCTCGCGAAAGCACGCGGTGCTGCTTGAGCCATGGCTAGACCTCGTGATCTCCGCTGGGTCTCGTTGACCCCTCAAGCACCCATCCTGGCGGTCGCCCTCGTGGTGCTCGTCGTCGCTCCGGTTTTCCTCGTCTCACTCGAAGTCAAGGGGACGAAGCTCGTCGCGATGGCAACCCACGCGGAGCAAGCCGCGGCGATACGCAATGTCCTCCGATTGGCGGAAGGTGCCATGCTGTGCATTGCCGTGCTTGCGCTCGCCGTTGCACCGATCGCCGCAGTCCTGGCCATTCGTAGTCTTCGAACGATCGAACGCCGAATTCGCCACGTCAGCGACATCGCCAGGACCGTGCTCACCGGCGACATGCTGCTACTCGAGAACGACGACGAGGCGGTCGACGACTCGATCGCCAAGCTCGAGGCCGATCTTCGTTCAATCGCGGGTGCACTTGCCGAGCGCGACGCTGCACTACAGGAAGAGGCTTTTCGTCAGCGATTCGAAGGCACCATCCAACGGGCGATGACCATGGCCCAGTCCGAGGCAGAGGTCTGCGACGTAACCAGTCGCGCGATCGAAAAGGCCATCCCGCAGCGTTCGTCGGAGTTACTCATCGCGGACAGCAGCGACGCCAATCTCCGCGTTGCGACCGCTTCGCACGAGCGTCCATGCTGCCCCGTGACGAGTCCCGACGAATGCTTCGCGGTTCGCCGCGGCCAAGCTACCCGTTTCGGCGATGCCAACGCACTCGACGCGTGTCCCAAACTTCGAACACGCGATCGACCCGCCGAGGCCGCGCTTTGTATCCCGGTTCCGGTGATGGGCAAAACCGTCGGCGTGCTGCATGCGACCACCGCAGCGACCCGCCCGTTCGGCGACAACGATGTGATCGCACTCGAATCGCTCGTGCGACATCTCGGAGCGAGATTGGGGATGATACGAGCGCTCGAGACCTCGAAGCTCCAAGCCGAGACGGACGCCTTGACCGGACTCCTCAATCGTCGATCGCTGGCTGCCCGGTGCCGAGATCTGTTCGTCATGGGCACGCCTTGTTCGGTCGCGGTCTGCGACCTCGATCACTTCAAACGGCTCAATGACACTCACGGTCATGACGCAGGGGATCGGGCCTTGCGATTGTTCGCTCAGGTCCTGCGGCAGTGCGTCCGCCCGACCGACATGGTGGGAAGGTACGGTGGTGAAGAGTTCGTCATCGTGCTCCCGGGTGCCGGCGCCGAACAGGCAGTTCGCATCCTCGAACGTATCCGTGATGTATTGCGGCTCGCCGTGACACGCAGCTCGAGCGCGACGTTTACGAGTTCGTTCGGTATCGCCGTGTATTCGGAGGACGGCTCCACCTTGGACGATCTCGTCCAAGCCGCCGACCGAGCACTCTATCGAGCCAAGACCAACGGTCGCGATCGGATCGAGCTCGCGAGCCTCACGTCCGACACCGAAGCCGCCTGAACGCCTGACGTCGACCCAAGCTCAATCACGGACGGCTCGCTCCGCGTGCCGAGACCTGTTCGCGTCCCCACATCCCCACCGAGACCCTCTCCGTCGCCGGAGACCGTGGGCCACCCGCACGATCGTGCAGAAATGCCTCAATCTCTCGGGGACGCGACGTTCATTGATCCTATATGCACCACCGATCAGTGCCAATCGATGCGATCATACAATTGCAAGAGACGTTGCTCGCGGGTTGCGTTGGTCTCGCCGACCCATGCGATTCGCCCTCGCAAGTGTTGTTGGAAATCCGCGACGCCACTCTGATTCTGACTACGCGGACCGTATCGAATGCAGTTGAACAGAGTCGCCTTGAGTCGATCGAACGCGTCGCGTGGTGCGTTCAATCGCTCGTTGACCACGAGGCCGGTGACGCACTGCCGCACGCCCGCGCTTTGCCAGCGCGTCTTGCCGGCATTGACCATGAACCCTTCGGCGGCTGCGATCTCACAAATGATTCCGAAGAGCGAGGGCGCTCGGCGACGAAACACATGATCCCCGGAAAACGTCAGGTCATCGGCGTATCGGGTGTAGTGGGCTCCCACCGACTCCGCAAGTTTGGCCAAGCGTCGGTCGAGCATGCTCGCGACGAGGTTGGCCAAGGCCGGGGACGTGGGCGCCCCCGCGGGAAGATGCGGCGTGGCGTAGCGTCGTCGTCGTCGCCAGAACTCTTGGGCCGTCGTGGTAGACGTGGGGAGTGGATGCCTACGCCACGCCGAGGCTGGGGTCGCGTTCGTGCATAGGCCTGTCATCGACCGTGCCAGTTCGACCCCGTAGCCGATCCGACGAAACACGGCGTGGACCCGCGCGGCCGGGATCGAGGCGAAGAAATCCCGCAAGTCTAGCTTGACGACCATCGCCTGCCCCACGTGCACGGTCGCAGCCGTCTTGGTACTTCGGCCACGGACGAATCCATGACAAGCGGGATGCACGGGGACATGGTTCAAGATCTGCTCGAGCAGGCGGCGTTGCAGCGCTCGGAGTCGGGGTTTAGGGGCCTCGACCAGACGGGACGATCCATCGACTTTCGGGGTCAACGTATACCGATAGTTCTGCGCGCGTGAGCTACGACGACGTTCGATCGAGGCGACATCGCTCAGCCACCAAAGCTCTCCCTCCGCAAGATCGAGCCATCGGCAGAAGTCGCCGACTGCAGCGAAGAACGGCGGTGAGCCTGCCGCCGCCGAATCACCCATCCCGATCCTCCATGCGGCGTTCGTGGAGGAGTGCAGCATCGTCCGACGAAGGCCCTTGATGCAGGACGAGATGGCGCCGAATCGGCGCCCCATGGGGCGAAGCCCCAGCCGTCCTGCTCCGCGATGTCGAGGTTGTGATCGATCCCCGGGGTAACCCCGGAGTGGCGAAACTTCGCCGGCTCGGACGATGCCGCACACCATGATTGTCGACACGAGTTACGCACGCCGTCCAGCGCTTCGTGGAGAGGCGTTACCATCCCCGCCATGACGCGACGCACTCGACGGGCGGTTTCCGTTCTTGCCGTGCTCACCTTCCTCGCGATCGCCTACTACGTGTTGTTGGCGGATCCGGGTTCGCCCAACGATCGTTGGCCGCTCGACATCACCGAGGTGCGTCGCCTCGCCGACACGGTTCCGGGTACGAAGCCGACCGAGGTTCGCGTCGAGTCGGTGGTTCGCTTCGGCTTTCCCTCGCAATTCGTGCGGGCCGGTTCGGGCTGGGCCAAGCGACCGATGGCCGCGTTCGCGTATCAGCTGGTATTTGCCGATCGAACCATCGTCGTCGATTCGGTCATGGACGAAGCCACCGCAAGCCATTTGCCTACCCTCGAATCGTTCGACACCGAGGCGTTCATGCGCCTCCGCAACGCGCTCGATCACGCGGCCACGCTCGTCCTCACCCACGAGCATGTCGATCATATCGGGGGCCTGCTGACCCACCCCAACGCCGACGAGATCCTCTCGCGTGCGACGATCACCGCCGCGCAGCTCATCGATTCGGATGCGATGAGCCCACTCGAGTTTTCCGCGGCAGCGAAGGAGCGGCTAGCTCCGCTCCACTACGAAAAGATGCATGCCCTTGCGCCGGGGGTGGTCCTCGTTGCGGCCCCGGGCCATACTCCGGGCAGCCAATTCGTCTACGTCCAACTCGTGAATGGGACGGAACTGCTGTTCCTCGGCGACGTTGCATGGGTGGAACAAAACGTGACGGGAATGGAAGAGCGGGCTCGCCTTGCAACCCTGATCATCGGGGAGGATCGCGATCTCGTCCTTGGCCAGCTTCAGGCGCTCCACGATCTGCGGGAACGAGAACCCGATATCGCGCAGGTTCCGGGTCACGATCCGAATGTCGTTTCCGACCTCGTCGCTCGCGGCCTGCTCCACCCGCAGTTCGTTGGAGCCCGCAAAATCGCGCGCTGAACATCCGTGGCGAACGTACCTGGAGTGGCCGCAACGTTCCCACGGATTGGCCCTGACGTCGGCGTGCACGGTCGATGATGAAGTTCCAGCTCGGATTCGTCGGGCAGCACCGAGTTTCGCTGCGTTTCGAGCCGCCCGGGTCTTCGATCCTTCCGAGCCATTTTCGCCCATCTCGGCGGGTTTGGCTCGGCCTATCGAGCGCAACTCGAGAATATGACCGACCCGTGGTCGTACGGAATGCAGCTCCAACCAAAGGTAATGGCAGCGCCATCAACCAGATCCGAACCAACGAGATCGCCCTCCGCAGCCCCTGGGAGCTGCGCGAGTTCACGCTCGACGACCAGACCTTCGGTTGTGAAACGTTCACCGGCAGGCTTCGTTGCTCGGCGCTTGCCGTATGCCCGAAACAACTTCGGCCTGGCCCCTCGCCCAGCGCGGACGCTGACAGCGCTCCAGCCCGCGAGGAATCCGTCGCAGTAGTGCTAGGCACCCTATTGTTTAGTTACATTATAGAGTAACCGATTATAGGGTCACCGACCCGTGCTCTCGTTCATCGCGGTCTTCGATACGTCGACCGCGAGCCACCGCTTTCACCGCGTCGAACAAATAGCGTAGCCGATTCATGCCGGTCGAGTCCCAGTATTCGGCCTCATAGGCAACGAACCTGACCGCGACGATATCGTTCGAATCGATGCCCTGAGGAAACCACGGGCGCATTGCTTCGCTCCACAGCGTTCGCAACGTCTCCCGGTCCTCTGCGAGCGTCGCCATTCCACTGATGCTGACGAAACGTTGACCATTTTGCATCGTCACGGCGACCGATGCGTCGTCGGCAAGATCCGCCGCCCATCCGCTTTTCGACGAAATGAACCACATTCCTCCGTCGTCGTCGGTCTTGACGATCCTCATGGGCCGAGCGCGAATCAGTTCGTCGGCTCCGCTCATCACGAACATCGCAACATCGAATCCAGCGACCAGACTCTTGAACTTTTCCTTTGGATCGGACATTCGGTAACCTTCGCCAAAGTCTAAGAGGCGTGATTAGGCCGTCAATGCGTAGTCGGGTACCGATCGGCGCTGAACCGCCGCAATATCTTCAGTCCGCCAAGACCGCTTGGCGAAGCGCACAAAATGCGCGATGAACCGCGTCCGAGCTTGTCCTGCGCCGGCAGAATGGAACACCTTCGCGAACAGCGCGACGACAACGGAACACATCTTGCACCTGTTCTTCGCATGCCATCTGGACGGAATCCGCACCGGAGTGGAGTGAATCGTGGCGAGTGACTATCATGAACCATTCGAAGAACTCGACGAGCGCTGCCGCGATCTGCATCGGGCCCTGACGAGTTTGAAGGAAGAGATCGAGGCCGTGGACTGGTATCAGCAGCGCGTTGCGCTGTGCAGCGATCCTTCCCTTGCACATATCTTGGCGCACAACCGCGACGAAGAAATCGAACACGCCTGCATGACCCTCGGTTGGCTACGTCGCAACGTACCCGCCTGGGAAACCAGCCTGCAACGCTACGTATTCAACGATGCAGAGACGAACACACACATCGAATCGACGCTGCAGAAATCCGCGGAAACCCCCGCCCCCAAATCGCTGGGCATCGGCGGACTCAAAGGCGGTCCCTCATGAACTTTCTCAAACGTGAGCTTGCGCCCCTCACCGACGCGGCTTGGCGATACATCGAGGATGAAGCCGTACAGGCCTTGAGCGCGAATCTCTCCGATCGACGGGTCGTCGATGTCCACGAACCCAAAGGGTTCGATTTCTCGGCCGTGAACCTCGGCGAATTGGCGCCTGCCCATGAAGCCGACCCCGGAATCCAATACGGGGTCCGTCGCGTCCTCCCCCTCGTTGAACTTCGCGTTCCGATCGAACTCGACATCCGCTCACTCGACAACTTGGCCCGGGGTGCCAGGGATGTCGATACCGACGCCGTGACGCAGGCCGCCCTCCGCCTCTCGGCGTTCGAGGAACGCGCGGTCTACAAAGGGTTCGAGCCGGCTGGAATCGTGGGTCTCGAGAGCTCCAAACCGCCGGAGACCCTCGAGCTCGGAGAAAGCGTCGCCTCGTATTCCGATGCGGTTGCGCGGGCGGTGTTGCGACTTGCGGACCAGGGCGTCCAAGGCCCCTACGCCCTCGTTCTCGGGTCGACACCGTATCGGCTATTGTATTCGGACCAATCGACCGATCCACCGAGGCAACAGATCGCAAAAATCTTGCAAGGACCGATCTTCCACAGTGCCGTGTTGGACGGTGGATTCGTCCTGTCGTTGCGAGGCGGTGACTTCGAACTCACGCTCGGACAGGATGCGAGCCTGGGGTACGAATGGCACGACAAGTCCAAAGTTCGCTTGTACCTCACCGAAACGTTCACGTTTCGCCTGTTGGGTCCAGAGGCCGTCGTACCGCTTGCGCGTGGCGGGTTGATTTAAATCCTTAGGGGGCCTTTTGCAACAGCCTCTGGTTCGAACGTGTGCGACCGCCCATCACTGTCGAACGTTACGAGCACGCCGCAAAATATCCGCATGCAGGCGGTTGTCGGGCACCGTACGCTCGATCGATGGACGCTAGCGCAATCATGACCAAAGCCGTGGTCAGCGTCTCGCCTGAAGAGACCGTCCGGCGTGCAGGTGAGTTGCTCGACGACCTCGAGATCCGTCACCTTCCGGTTCTCGCCGGCCAACGCTTGGTGGGGATCATCAGTGACCGAGACCTTCGCGAGTTTCGCTCACCCCCTGAACTCGAGACCCCGGTGTCGACGATCATGACGACACCGGTGATTTCACTCGACATGGGCGAATCCGTGCAAACCGCCATCCGCCTCATCCTCAAATACAAGATTGGTGCATTGCCGGTCGTGGATCGGGAATCTGGCCGCTTGGAAGGGATTCTCAGCTACACCGACATCCTACGGAGCCTGCTACGCCCCGACGTCGACTGAACGCTTGGGAGCCGCGTCGAGCTCCTTTGGGGCATGCAGTGAGCGGCTGCCCCTGATGAGTGTGCGGATCCGCCGATCCGAGCGCCCCCGCTCGGTGCATGTCGGTCGATCCACCCGGGTCGAATGCCGTCTTTACCTGGCACCCAGCTTGCTCTTCTCTCGAGCTCCGTGGCTGTGCAACCCAGTAAACGACCAGCGCCAATGTTCGCGAGCGCGCGTCGGACGTGTGCCGCTCGAATCGGAGACCAGGTGCGCGAAACGGCGCAAACCTTTGGTTTCGAAGTGCTCGACATTTTCGCCGCCGCGTTTGCGTTGACCCGTGCGCGATGGACGGATGAAACAGACACGATCCGCTTCGACATCGGCAACCCACCCAGGTGGTCCCGTATCCAAGTCCAACTGGCCGACGATGCAACGGTGAGCGAGCTCCTCGAGGAGATCTCGGCATCTCAGACTCGAGCCATTCGGTCGACCGAATCCCCCCCCGAGGAAGGGTCGAATCGAAGCTGGACTCCGACTTCACTCGTAGTGTTCGATGGTTCTGCGAAAGGAACGAGGCGAATCGATCTCGATGGGCGCGATGGCATCACGATCCACCGCGTTGGCGATCGCTGGGAGCTCATCGCGGTTTCGACGCTCGCACCCGCGTTCTCCGTCCTCACGCATTGGCTGGCCTGCTTGGAAGAAGCGATTCTCCAGATCACTCGTGATCCCCTGGCATCGCTCCGGTCGATCGATATCATTCCCCCCGACGTTCGCCGTCGACTCATCGTCGAATGGAATGACACCGCAAGGCCAATTCCGAACGCCACGCTCTTGCACGACCTCTTCGATCGTCGTGCCGACGAATGCCCCGAACAGGTGGCGGTCGAAGGACCCGAGGGTCGACTCGAGTACGGCGAACTCCGACGGCGTGCCAACCGTTTGGCCCACCTCCTCCGCGCTCGAGGAGCCAAGGCCGGCACCTTCGTTGCGGTCTGCCTGCCACGAGGCTTCGACCTGATCACCACGTTGTTGGCCGTCTCGAAATCGGGTGCGGCTTACATTCCTATCGACTCGCACGAGCCTGACGACCGCGCTCATCTCGTGCTTCGATCGAGCCAGGCATCGATCGTCGTATGCACACGCGAACGGGCATCATTCGACCTCCCCATGCTCGTACTCGATGACGTGCTCGGTACGAAGCTCGAAGACTCCGAGGCGTTGGCAACGATCGACCCGCTGCCCTCGTCATCGACCACGGACCCTTGTTATGCGATCCACACCTCGGGTAGCACCGGCACACCCAAGGGGGTGGTCATGACTCACCGCGCGGTTGTGAATACCTTGGATTGGGTCTCACGAACGTTCGCGGTGGGTCGGTGCGATCGTGCGTTGTTCATCAATTCACCGAGCTTCGACCTTTCGGTGTACGACGTTTTCGGGGTCCTCGGTGCCGGCGCAACGATCGTGCTCGCCGACGCGGAGACGACTGCAGACCCCGAGCTTTTGGGAGCCTACCTGCTCGACCGCCGGATCACCCTGTGGAACTCCGCCCCTGCCGCGCTCGAACGGATCCTCCCGTCGATCGCCCCCCATCCGTCGGGCGATTTACGCCTCGTCCTCATCAGTGGTGATTGGGTGCGGCCGCACCTCGTCGAGCGTGTTCGTATGCGATTTCCCACTGCCCACTTCGTTGCACTCGGTGGTGCGACCGAAGCGGCCATCTGGTCGAATGCGTTCAGCGTGGACGCGATCGACCCCGCATGGACCAGTATTCCCTACGGAAGGCCGATTCAAAATGCTCGTTACTATATTCTCGACCATCGTCAATCGCTCGTCCCGATCGGAGCCCCTGGCGACCTCTATATCGGCGGAACCTGCTTGGCGGAGGGATATCTCCATCGACCTGACCTCACGGACGAGCGTTTCCTTCCTGACCCGTTCATCCCCGGCGAACGCGTCTACCGAACCGGCGATCGAGCGCGCTACTTTGCAGATGGAAATATCGAGTTCCTGGGTCGTCGAGATCACCAAGTGAAAATCCGAGGTTATCGGGTGGAACTCGGTGAGGTCGAGACCACACTCGTGAGCCACACGGCTGTGCGCGAAGCGGTTTGCATCACCGAGCTCGATCCGTCCGATCAGCAACGCCTGGTCGCTCACCTGGCCGTCGACCACCCCGCAGACTTCGATGAATCGAACCTGCGGGCCCACCTCAAGCGTTCGCTGCCGGCGTACATGATCCCGTCGCGATTCGTGGCGCACGACCGCCTTCCACTCACCCCGCAGGGCAAGATCGACCGCAGGCGACTGCCGGCATCCGCGAATCCGCCGTCGACGGTGTCCCGCGCCGCGACCCCGGTCTCGCGGTTGGAAGCCGAAGTTCAGTCCATTTGGGGCGACTTGCTCGGTATCGAGAATGTCGGTCTCGACGACGATTTTTTCGAGCTCGGCGGTCATTCACTGCTCGCCATCGTCATGGTGTCGCGTCTCAAATCTGAACTGGACCTCGACATTCCGGCGTCTCGGCTGTTGGAATGTCGGACGATCGCTTCGTTGTTGGCGGCCGACCTCCGAACCAACGTGATCCGTCATCTCCAAGTCGTCCACGCGGACGGCCATCGGCCGGCCCTCGTCATGGTTGCTGGAATCGGTGGATACGCACTGACGTACCGAGATTTCGCGGCATTACTCCCGACGGACCAACCGGTCTTCGCACTCCGCTCCCCTGGGGCTGAAATCGGCGAATCGCTCAACTACCACTCCGTCGAAGAGATCGCCGAAATCTACGAACGGGAGCTCGAGGCCGTTTGTCCGCGAGGGCCGGTGATCCTGAGCGGATTTAGTTTTGGCGCCCTACCAGCGTTCGAACTCGCGCGCCGTCTGGAACGTCGAGGTCGTCAAGTTCCGCTGCTGATTTCGTTCGACGGCTATGCCCCGAACTACCCAGCGACCGCTCCATGGCAACGCCGTTTCCAGCTTCATGCTTCGGCTCTCCTTCACGGCGCAACCGCCGAGCGTCGCGCCTATCTCCGCGAACGGGCGGCCAACGTCTACGGTCGGTGGGCCCGCCGAGTTCGACTCGCACGCGGAGCGCTGGAACATCGGCTCTCACCGATGGGTCCCGGTCGCATCGGGAGGCACCTCGAACGTTTGCGATTCCTTCGCCGGCAGGCCATCAGCGCGTACAAACCGACCTCCGGTGTACAAAGCAAGATGCTCCTCGTTCGCGTGGAACAGCCACTGGAGTGGCTCGGCGTGGAGCGAAACGACCCCTTGTATGGGTGGGAGGACTTCGTCGAGGACGTCGATCTCGTCACGGTTCCCTGTGGACACGCGGAGCTCTTCTGCACCATTGAACAACGAAGGATCGCAGAAGCCATTACGCATCGAATCGACGCCGTCATTCGCGACACCAGGATCGAGAACACGTAACGGTGATCGCGGACCGCCGATTCAGTGGCTCGGAGATCCCTCGAGCACGACCCTCAGTCCATGTGGCTCGTTTTGCGCAAACGACAGCTCCCAGCCATGGCGTTCCGCGATCTCCCGAGTGATCGCTAGCCCATGGCCGGTCCCGCCGGGATGCCGGCTGCGAGCTTCCTCGCTGCGAAAGCGACGCTCCCCCAACCGCGAGAGATCGGCCGGGCCGACGCCCAGACCATCGTCGAGAACCTCGAGATGAAAGCCGTTCGCCACCGGTTCGAGAACGATGGCGATGTGCCCCCCAGGCTGTCCGTATCGGACGGCATTGTGCACGATGTTCGAGAGTGCCCGCTCGACCAGCGTCATGTCAGCCTGGACGAGCAACCGCTCCGGGGCTGCGAAATCGAGCTCGATCTGCTTTTGCTGTGCGAGCGTCCGATGACGTTGGGCGACGCGAGCGACCAGATCCGCGAGATCGACCTCGACGCGTTCGATGGTGCGATCAACGGCGTCGAGCTTGGCGGCGGCACTCAGGTTCTGCAACAACGACCCCAAGTAGTGTGCCTCGGCCAACGCTTGAGCTGCGAGATCGGCCTCGTCTTCGGGCCGTCGAAGCGCGAGCAAATGATTCTGCAACACCGTCAACGGGATCATGACGTCGTGCGTCGTGTTCGTCACGAAGCGGGTCAGAGCTTCATCGCGACGGCGCAACGCCTCGACCTTCGCGGCGAGTTCGGTGCGATCGGTCGCGATGGCACGAGCGAGCTCGGTGAGCTCATCGCCGCCTTCGATGGGGATCGAAATCGATTCGCCCGCACGCGCCCGACGAACAGCGGTCGTCAAGCGTCGGACCCGTCGAACGAGCGGCCCGGCAGCGAAGACGGCGAGCAGAACCGCAAAACCTGAGACCGCCAACACTGGGACCAACGTGAACCACAAAGGTTGCGCATCCGTCGATTGCACCGTCGCGACGTAGGCACACGGACCGTCGTCGGCGATGTGGGCGACGACGAGCAGTGTCTCCCCCGGTTCGTCCGAGCGGAGATCGGACCACGCGATATCGTCACCGCGCGCCAGCGATCCGCGGACCCGCGGCGGCAATGCGGGAGCATCCCGGCGTGCGGGAAGGAAGGCTTCGTCGTACGCGAAGTAGCTGGCCGCGGAGCGCCGCTCGGCGAATCGACGACGATGTCTCCGCAGCTCGTTCGGTGGACGGTCGACGTGAGGCCATAGCGCTGGCTTGGCTTCGCATCGTGCATGTTGGGGCCCGTCGAACCGCGCGGCGATCGCTTCCCCCGTCGTGATCGCCACGTTGCGGCGAATGAGCAGCGTCTGCAGGATCGCCAGCAACACTGCGAACGGAATCACCGCGGCCAGCAGAACGGCAAGTCGGACACGCAACGACATCAAGGGCGCTCCGGATCGGCCACGAGTTTGTAGCCGATGCCCCAGACCGTTTGCAGCTGGCCTCCCGCTACACCGAGCTTCTTACGGACCCGCGAGATGTGAACATCCAACGTGCGTTCATTGCCGGTATTGTCTGGATCGAGGCAAGCCTCAACGAGGGCGCGCCGCGACAACGCCGACCCCGGACGCTTGGCCAGCACGCGAAGGAGGTCGAGCTCGACCTTGGTGAACTCGGGGGTGTTTTCGCCATCGACGCGAACGGAACGTCCGTCGACATCGAGTTCGATCTGCCCGATGCGGATCGAACCATCGTGACGTCGCAGCTCGGGACGTCGTAGCCGCGCGCGAACCCGAGCGAGCAACTCGTCGGGCCAGAACGGCTTCGTGACGTAGTCGTCCGCGCCGAGCTTGAGAGCACGAACCTTGTCGTTCGCATCGGGCCGAGCGCTCAACACGAGGACCGGAATTTCGATCCCCGCGGCGCGCCAGCGTTTGAGCAGATCGAGCCCATACGTGCCGGGTAACATAAGATCGAGCACGACGAGCGCGAACGCACTCACGTCCAATCTTCCCGCGTCGTCACCATCGCGCACCCATTCGACCTCCAAGTGATCGCCGCGAAGGATGTCGCGCACCTGTCGGCCGAGGGCATCGTCATCTTCGATGAGAAGAACGCGGGCGGTCATCGCCATGAGATCCTACGGGGTGGTGATACGGATGGCACTCTGACCGCCCATCGTGGTGCGGACTCGTCTCGGAGGGCTTGCCCACACACACTCGAGACGCTTTGCGCGTCGGCTCGAGCGGCTCCGCCCGGAATCGGACGGAGCCGCTTCGTTCACGCCACGAATTCGCACCCAGCCGCGATCGGACGGACTAGCGATGGTGCTTTTTACGTTTGCCGTGATGTTTGCCCTTGGCTTCACGGTCTTGTTCCGCTTTGGCACGTTGGTCGGCGTCGAGGATCACATCGACCTTCGCCTGCGCGCCTTCACGAACCGCGAGGTGGGCTTCCCGATGGTCCGGCCCACGTCCAAGCGCCTCGTGTTGCTGGCTTTCTTCCACGAGGATCTCGCGGATCTGCGGGACTTGTTCAGCGCGAAGCGAGAGCCTGTCCGTCATCGAAGCCACGCGTTGGTCGATCCATGCTTCGCGTCGCTCGATTCGCAGGGTCGCCGCTCGCTCCCGCTGTGCAGGGGTGAGCACCGCGTCGATCCGCGCGTGCTTGTGCGCATGCAGAATACTCAGCGCTTCCCCAATTTCAGTTGTCTTGTCGGACTCGCGCAACGCCTTGCGCTCTGCTTGGCTGTCCGCGAAAATCTGGCGGATCTGTTGCGCTTGCACGTCCGACAGACCGAGGTCTGCGGTCATACGCTCGATCTTTTGCTCGGGATTCCGGTGCCCTCGAGCACCGTGCGCCTTGCGACCGTCCCCCTTGTGGCGCTTCGCATCCGGGCCTCCCTTCTGAGTGGTTTCGGTTCCGCCATACGACGCTTCCCCACGGTTGGCGATGAGTGGCAAAACAATGGTCGCGACGGAAAGCGCGGTGCCGAGGATGAGGTTGTTCATCGTGATTCCCTTTCGAAGCTGCGAGCCTCGAGGATTCAAACGCTCCGGATCTGAAGCACTCCTGAAGCGGCCGATTTTTTTTGAGCCTCGACCGGCGCAATTCCCGATCCCCGTCACCCGGGGTATCGTGCGGCGATGACACGGAACGCGCTTGTTCGACTCGTGTGGATCGCGTCCGCACCCTTGCTGGCGTGCAACTCCATTGGCGGCGTCGTGGAGGAGCATCGCGCTGCCGCCGAGGCCAAACTGGCTTCACTGACGACCATCGCCAAAGATGCACGAGGGCGGCCACCGATCGACTCGCCGGCGACCACGGGCGCGGCTGTCGGGGTACTGAAGCTCGAGTCCACCGAGGCATTCGATACCGGCGTGGTCTTGCTCGATGTCCTCGAAGCCCCGTGCGAAGGTCAATACACCTGGTCGGAGGCTGGCTCGAGCGACACACCGAGCCGAGTGATTCACGACGGCTGGGTCGGCAGCCCGAGCGCTTGGTTGCTCGATCCAGCGTGCCAGATCCAGCACGGAAGGATGGCCTCCGGATCGTACAACCGTGACGATTCCAAGCAACTCGCGTCGCAGTTTCGCATGCTCGAACAACTCGAGCATGTTTTCGTCCTCCGCTATCACTACTACTCGCCGCCCGAGGTGATCGGCGACCCTAAGAATGGAGGAACGTTCGTCGGTGGCAACATGCGGGGTGATCTATTGCTGTACCGCGTCGCGGATGCCTCTCGTTTGGACGGCTTGGCTGTGCAGGCAAGCAGCTCCGACGAAACATCCACGAGTCCAGGTGGTGCGATCCACAGTTCGATCGACGCCGTGTTGAATGATTTTCGCCGCGCGGTCGAAGAATCGATCCGCCATGCGATCGACGAGCGATACCCCGACGCGAACTAGACCCCTGGAACCTTGATTTCGATCGTAAGAAACGTCGTCAGCGTCGCCCAGGGCAAGGCGCGAAACCGAAGGTGTATCGGGCCATACATCGAGGTTTCGCAACGCGGATAGGCGCGGGGCTGCGGCCCGAGGGCGAGGCGCGAGGCCGAAGCTGTATCGGGCCCCAACTACAGTGGGGGCGAGCGCCGAGTAACAACGCCATCGGGCT
>Ga0315912_10000591_pt1 | contig 61268 bp, 47 predicted proteins | sample VfabasoilMG_FD_204469 | JGI IMG/M metagenome (GOLD analysis project Ga0315912, IMG submission 204469) | Garden soil microbial communities collected in Santa Monica, California, United States - V. faba soil | ecosystem: Environmental > Terrestrial > Soil > Garden | place: USA: California...
TTCTATAAAACCAGCGTCCCCAACGGGATTCGAACCCGTGTTACAGCCTTGAAAGGGCCGTGTCCTGGGCCGGGCTAGACGATGGGGACTTGGGGCGCACCTATAGCCGGAAGCGCCCGGCTGGGCAATGCTTTGTCGGCCCCGTCGGACCGCCCTGGGGCCGGTCCGAGGCTGCGGCTGCGTCAGCCGATTTCGACCAGGACCGCGGTGATGTTGTCGCGTCCGCCGCGGCGATTGGCCAGTTTGATGAAGCGGTCCACGCTGGCCTGGCCGCCGCTGTTGGCGACGCTGGAGATCTCATCGGTGCGCAGGTAGCTGTACAGCCCGTCCGAGCAGAGCAGGAATTGATCGCCGGGGCTCACCGCCACGACGGCGGTGTCGACCTGAACGTATTCGCGGTTGCCCACCGCCCGCGTGATCACGTTGCGGTGCCGACTGAGACGAGCCTCTTCCTCGGTGATGAGGCCCTGTTTGATCTGCCAGTTGATCAGCGTGTGGTCTTCCGTGAGCTGCTCGGCGAGGGAGTTGCGCAGCCGATAGATGCGACTGTCGCCGACCTGCGCCGTGACCGCGTGGGAACCGAGCGCCATCATCGCGCTGATCGTGGTGCCCATGCCCGCCTTGTTGGAGTCGAGCTCGGCCATGCCGTAGACGAGGTAGGTGGCCGCCTGAACGGCGCCTTCCAACAGGCGTGCTCCGACACGCAGGGTCTCTTCGGCGTTGGGGTTCTGGAGGTCGAGCTTGAGCTTGTCTCGTTTGACCATGCCGTGGATCGTGTCCACCGCCTCGCGGCTCGCCACCTCGCCGGCGGCGTGCCCGCCCATGCCATCGGCGACTACCCACAAGCCGAGTTCGTCGTCACACAGGAAGGAGTCCTCGTTGATCTGCCGCTTCTGTCCGACGTCTGTGGCTCCGCACGAGTAGAATTCGAGCTCGCGTTCGGTCATGCGCTGTTACTTTGCCGACTTTCGTGGGTGTGGGTCCCACGAAACCAAGAAACCACAGCCACCTAGCAAAGTCATCCGGTAGCGGCCGCATTTGCCGGCCCCACTTCTGCCTACGTAGAGCTGCATCCCTGGAGCCACTACGCACATTTTAGCGTTTGCCCAGGGACCGGAGCCAGAATTCTCGCTCGAGGCGCTTGCAGCGGCCGCGCGTGCCAAATAGGTTCGGCCTCCATGTCGCGGCGCGCTCAGAGCTTCGAGGTGCGTTCGGGCAGCCCGGAGCGAGTCGTGGAGGGGTTTCTGGCGGCGCGCGACGAGGTGGCCGGGGCGGCCGCCGGCATGCTGTTCATCTCGGGGGCGCTGCTCGAGCGGCAGGAGGCGATCGCTCGACTCCTTGCGTCGAAGCAGCTCGGTTTCCCGCTGCTGGTCGTCGGGGGAAGCGGCGTGCTTAGTGAACGTGGGGAGCTCGAAGGGCTGTCCGCGGCGACAGGCATGGTCTGGGCGGGCGGCACGGCCGGGATTGGGGTCATCGATTCGAATCACGGCGACGACGGGCTCTCGGAGGGTCTGGAAGGATTCCTCGCGGACGAGGGCACTCGGGCCACTTGTGTGGTCTTTGTGCCGCCCGGTGGCTTCTCCCCGCGGGCGATCCAGCGCCTCTCGAACTGGTCCCTGGGCAACCAGGTCTTCGGCGGCGGGGCCGTGGGCGAACCGGGGGTCATCGCCGTGGGGGCCGAGGGGGAAGTGGTCACGGGGCGCGCCGTCGCCATGTCGTTTCGCGGCTTTGGTCAGGCGCGGGTGTGCACCACGCACTCCTGCCGCCTGCTCGGACCGCTGCGTCCCATCACCGAGGCGCGCGGCCCCCTGGTGCTGAAGCTCGGGGGCGAGCCGGCGCTCGACGTACTCACCCAATTTGGACAGAACCTGCAGGGTCAGCCGCTGGTTTTCACGGTGCTGGCGCGAGGTCCGCTACCCGCCGACGCGGCCGAGCGCCCCGAGCTCTTGGTCCGCGGCGTTCAAGGCATCGACCCTCACGCCCGCGGGCTCGTCGTGTCCGACGAGGTCCGAGAGGGCATGTTCATGACCTTCGGGGTCCGTGATGGTCAGGCAGCGCGCGACGACCTGGAACGGCTGACGCGGGAACTGCGCCGGGATATCGCGGGGGGCGCTCCCCTGTCCGCGCTCTACGTCAACTGCGGCGGGCGTGGGCGGAGCCTGTACGGCCGCGCGAACGTCGACACGCGCATCTTGCGGGAGCGTTTCGGCGAGATCCCCGTGGCGGGGATGCAGTCGTCCTTCGAGATCGCGCCGTGCGCGGGTGCACCCTCGTTCCAGCTCTATACCGGCGTGGTCGCGCTGTTCTCGGAGCTGAGCTGACGAGCTCAGGGGTGGAAATTGGCCTACGGTAGTCGCCTATTGCGCTTTCGTCGGGCGGGCGCGCGCACCGTCACGGCGGATGCCGGGCTCGCGGCGCTCGTCGTCGCGATGGTCGGGCTCATGGTGGTGCCCTTGCCCACCTGGCTGTTGGACCTGCTGCTGGCGACCAACCTCGCGATGTCGGTCGCGATCCTGCTGGTCACGATTTATGTGACCGGGGCGCTCGAGGTAGCAGCGTTCCCTACCCTGCTCCTGATCACGACGTTGGTCCGGCTGGCCCTCAACGTTTCCTCTACCCGCCTGATCCTGCTCCGGGGCGACGCCGGAGAGGTGATCCAAGCCTTCGGTGAGTTCGTCGTGAGCGGCAACTACGTCGTGGGCGGCGTGGTGTTCCTGATCCTGGCGCTGATCCAGTTCATCGTCGTGGCCAAGGGCAGCGAACGCGTCGCCGAGGTGGGCGCGCGCTTTGCGCTGGACGCCATGCCCGGCAAGCAGATGGCCATCGACGCGGAGCTGCGCGCGGGCAGCATCGATCACATGGAGGCGCAACAGCGGCGCCGTACGCTCAGCCGCGAGAGTCAGTTCTACGGCGCCATGGACGGCGCGATGAAGTTCGTGAAGGGCGATGTGATCGCGTCCTTCGTGATCGCGATCATCAACATCGGCGCCGGCCTCGCCATCGGCGTCGCCCAGCGCGGCATGCCGTTCGGCAAGGCGCTCGAGCGCTACGCGCTGCTCACCATCGGCGATGGTCTGGTTTCGCAGATCCCGTCGTTGATCCTGGCGACGTCCGCGGGCATCCTCGTCACGCGCGTCGCCAGCGAGGACGGCGGCAAGACGCTCGGGGAAGAGCTCTCCAGCCAGTTGCTCGGAGTGCCCAAGGCGCTGCGCGTGGCGGGCGTGTTCGTGCTCGGCTTGGCCCTCGTGCCGGGGCTGCCGACGCTGCCGTTTCTCTGCATTGGGGCACTCCTGGTGGTCGTGTCTTGGCCGGTGGCGGCGCCCCTGGACAGCGACGGAGTGCAGGTCTTGCCCGCCGGCTCCCCGCGGCCGTCTCGCCTGCCCGCGCCCTGGTCGCTCAGCTCGAGCTCAGCCCTCGAGGAGCGGCTGAGCGCCATTTCCGACCCCCACACCTCGCCCGCCGAGGTGGGCGTCGGCGTCGCGTGCGAAGGAGCGCGCGAACGGCTGTTCCAGGAGCTAGGAGTGATCGTCCCCAGCTGCCGCCTGGTGAGTCGCAGCAGTTTGCCACGCCATTCTGCCTTGCTCTCGATCCGTGAGGTGCCTGCCAAGACGCTGAGCGTGCCCGAAGACCTGGAGGGCGTGGCCGCCACTCAATTTCTGAGTGATGCGCTGGCGGATGTCTTGATCGCCCGTGCTCACGATTTCATGGGTCTGCAATCGGCGCAGCTCTTGCTCGACGAGCTCGCGCGCGTCGCGCCCGCCAGCGTGCAGCAGGTCGTGCCCAAGCTGGTTTCGCTGGCGACGCTCAGCGAGATCTTGAGGCGTCTGGTCGAAGAGGGCGTCAGCGTGCGGGATCTGGCCAGCATCGTGGAGGCGCTGGCGCAGCTGGCACACCTGGAGAAGGACCCACTCGTGCTCACGGAGCACGTGCGCTCGTGGCTCCGGCGCGCCATCACCTATGAGGTGACGCGCGGCTCGGGCTTGCTGGAGCCGCTGACGCTGGACGAGTCCATCGAAGAGGTGATCCGGGGAGCCATCTCCCAGACCGCTGCGGGGAGCTTCCTGACGCTGTCCCCCGCTGCCGGTCGGGATATCGTCTCCAGTCTGGAGAGAGCGCTCAGCAACTGCCCCGAGGAGCTGCGGCGTCGGCCCGTGATCTTGACCCAGCCCGACGTGCGGCGCTTTGTACGCAAGCTGATCGAATCCGACCTGCCCCGCGCTCGCGTCGTCACCTTCTCCGAGCTGCTTCCGGAGACCACCATTCGCGCCGCCGGAACGGCCACCCTGCGGCGGCCGCGCGAGGAATGACGTTCCCCCGAGCGGTGGCGGGGTCAGCGGGTTGCGCGTAGCGCGCGGCTCAAGGCCGGCGCTGGACTTGCATCTTGCGCGGCACGGCGCCCGATTGCTCGAGCAGCTTCTTGGCTTCCTGCTGCAGGAGCGGATGGGTCTTCCTGCCCAGGAACCCCGCCAACAAGCGCGCATCCTGAGCCGCGAGCTTGCGCAGCGCGCGCCGGGCGCCCTTCAGGTCGTTGGTGTGAGCGAATGCGTAGGCCTGCGCGCGGAATAGCTGCGGGCGCAGCTGCACCAGCTCGGCGTCTTCCGGATCGATCACACTCAACGTGTCGGCGGCGCGCTTGGCCTGCCCGCTGCGTGCCCACGCCTCCGCGATGACGGCCGCCAACATCGCGCGACTCTTCGCATCCTGGTGCCGCGCGAGCACGATGCCGTCGGCCAGGTCGCGCGCGGGCGAGACCTCGTCCAGCATCAGGTGAATCATGGCACGCTGGCCGCGAGCTTCGTCCGCGACGTTGGACATCGCCTTCGACAGGTTGATGGTCTCGAGCGCCTCCAGCGCCTTGCGCGGATCCTCCTGCAGCAAGAGTTGCGCGCGCGCGAAGATGGCGGTGGGGTCCGTGCCCTTGTACTTGCTCTCCAGCTCGGCGATCGCCGCCTGCCGGTCTTCCTTGGACTCCACCTTGGATAGAATCCCGGCCACTCCTTGCGCTTTGCGCGCCTGGCGCAGCGCCCAGAACACCAGCCCACCGGCGCCGAGCGTCAGCGCGGCAGGCAGACCCAGGGCGATCCATTGCACGAGGTCCGAGTGTGCGACCCCAGCGATCAGGCCTCCGAGCATCCAGGCCCCGAGCAGCGGTAGCCCGAGCCGGAGCCCCAGGCTCTTCATGCGGGCGGGGCTCAGCGGATCTAGATCGGCCGCCACGCTGGCCGCGCTGGGCCGCCCCGACGGTGTGCCGGAGCCCGACGGTGGGCCAAGGCTGGCAAGCCTGCTCTTTCGCGTTTCTTTGGCCACGGGAGGGCTTCATTCATAGCGCCCGGGACGGAGCGGGCGCAAGGCTGCCCGCCACGGTCAGCGCCGCTCGGTGTCCGGGAGCGCTCCGTTGTGGACGATCTGGGCCACCCTGGAGCAGCCGAGGACCCTCGCCGGCCTGCTCCGGAGCAGCTTGCGGGCAGAGCGCGCGCGTACGGCGCCGCTCGCGGGCGGGCTAGCCCTACCCTTGCGGGGCCGGGGGCGTCGTGAGCGCGACGCTGTCGGGCGGCACGTCGGGCATCGACTCCAGCCGGAAGTGGCTAAACAGGCTGTGCGTCAAGGACAAGGTCGGAACGGCCAAGAGCGCGCCCCACAAGCCAAAGAAGTGCTCGCCGACGATCAACACGAAGACCACGAGCACGGGGTGCAGGCGTGCGGCCACACCGATGATCTTCGGATTGAGTAGATTGGCTTCAATCTGGTGGATCATCAAAATCCAGACCAGGACCCAGAACGCGATCCAGAAGTCCTGCGTCAGGCCGATCAGCACGGCCGGGACCGTGCTCAGGATCGAGCCGAAGATGGGGATGATGCTCATCATGCCCGCGATCAGCGCCAGCACCGGCCAGTACTTGAGGCCGAAGATCACAAACCCGATCGCCGACAGCACGCCGTTCACGCAGCAGATCACCAGCTGTCCGCGCACGACGCCGGCGAGCCCGCGATCCATCCGGTACAGCAGGCGATCAAAGCTGCGCCGTGAGCGGGGTGGTACGAGCGAGCGAAAGAAGCCGAAGATCTGATCGCGCGTGAGCATCAGGTAGGCGGCCACCATCAGCGTCATGAAGGTGAGAAAGATGCCGCGACTGACGCTGCTGATGATGGTCTGACCGAGGCGGATCAGCTGCAGGCCATTGCCTCTCAGATAGTGAATGGTGTTCTCGACGCCGTCGCTCAACAGCTCCGTGACGCGGAACCCCGCAACGTCCGGTTCGTGCTCGCGAATGAGCCAGACGGTCGTGCTCTCTTGGACGATCTCGAGCCCCGAACCAATGTTGACGCCGATGCTGCCATCGGGGTTGGGCTTGATCTCGAGCGCCGATACCGGGCCCTCGGGCGTGGGCCGGGGCGTGCTCGGGCCCCCTGCGATGTCGATCAAGGATTCGATGCGAGCCTCGATCACCGGGCCCCATTGCTGGGCCAGGCGCCGAGCGATCTGCGGGCTCTCCCGCGTGAGCCCCAGCGTCTCCTTGTAGATGCGCGGGGCCATCAGGGCGACGGCCGTGGCGAGCCCTGCGATCGTGCCCATGTAGACGACGATGATCGCCACCGCGCGCCGCAGACCGCGCCGCTCGCACCACGCGACCAGCGGCGTCAGCACGTAGGCGATGATGACTGCCAGAATGAACGGCAGGACGACTTCGCGAGTCAGCCACGCCACGAGCAGCACGAACACCGCGCTGCAGATCAGGAAGATCACTCGCTGGCGACCCCAGATCTCTCCGATCTCGATCTCTGGCGGCTCGCCGTGGGATGTGCTGCCCGGCATGGGGATGATTCGTGGCGCATCGCGCGACTCGGCGCTGCGACCCTCGGCGCTCTCGCCCGGGTTGAACCCCGGGCGAGCATCAGGACGGCTACGGCCGTCCCGCGGAGGAGAGGTCATCCCTCGGTTTCGGCGTCAGAGCCGGCCGCACTGTCTTGCTGCGCCATGCTCGTCAACTTGTCGCCGAACTTCTGCTTGAGCAGGTCGCCCAGCGTTCCGCTCTGCCCCGACGTGGAGGACTCGCGGTTCGAGCTCTTGACTTGATCGCCGGACGCCGGCTCACCGAAGCCGCGCAGCGACATGGTGATGCGGCGGTCCATCGAGTCGATGTTGGAGATTTCGGCGCGAACCTTGTCCCCGCGATTCGGACGCTTGCCCTCGGGGATGTCCGAGTTGGAGATGTAGCCGTCCACGCCGGTCTGGACCGAGACGAAGATGCCGTGTTCGGAAACACTGGTGACCACGCAATCATCGAAGCTCTGGCCGGTCTTGAAGCTGTCCAGCAGCCCGCCCCAGGGATCGTCGTAGATCTGCTTGACGCCGAGGCTCACCTTCTTCTCGTCGTGGTTGATCGAGAGGATGATGGCTTCGACCTCGTCGCCCTTCTGGTACAGATCCGCGGGGTTGCCGATCTTGAGCGTCCAGGACAGGTCGGTCTTGTGGACCATGCCGTCCACGCCGTCCTCGATGCCGACGAACACGCCGTAGTCGGTCAGCGAGCGAACCTTGCCGCTGATGCGATCGCCCGGCTTGTACTTGTCGGTGAAGAGAGCCCAGGGATCCGGCTCGAGTTGCTTGAGACCAAGGCTGATGCGCTTGGCGCGGGAATCGACTTCCAGCACCTGGCACTCGACCTCGTTGCCGACCTCGAGCACCTTCGACGGGTGCTTGACCTTCTTGGTCCAGCTCATCTCCGAGACGTGGATCAGGCCTTCCACACCCGGCTCCAGCTCCACGAAGGCGCCGTAGTCGGTGATGCTCATGACCTTGCCGCTGACCTTCTTGCCCAGCGGGTAGGCCTCTTGCACGTGGTTCCACGGATCTTCCTGGGTCTGCTTCATGCCCAGGCTGACGCGCTCGGTCTCGGCGTTGTACTTCAGCACCTTGACCGTCACGCTGTCGCCCACCTTGAACACTTCGCTCGGGTGGTTGACGCGGCCCCAGGACATGTCCGTGATGTGGAGCAGGCCGTCGATGCCGCCGAGGTCCACGAAGGCGCCGTACTCCGTGAGGTTCTTGATCGTCCCCTCACAGACCATGCCCTCGTGCAACGTCTCGAGCGTCTTCTGCTTGAGAGTGTCGCGCTCCTTCTCGAGGAGCACACGCCGAGACAGCACGATGTTGCCGCGCTTCTTGTTGAACTTGATGACCTTGAACTCGTAGGTCTGACCGATCAACTTGTCGAGGTTGCGCACGGGGCGCAGATCCACCTGCGAGCCGGGCAAGAAGGCCTTCACGCCGCCGCGGATCGTGACGGAGAGACCGCCCTTCACGCGCTGGCTGATGGTGCCCTCGATGATCTCGTCGCGTTCGCACGCGCCGGAGATCTCATCCCACACCTTCATCTTGTCAGCCTTCTCCTTGGAGAGACTGATCAAGCCGTCGTCGTTCTCGCGGCTCTCGACGAACACGTCGACGATGTCACCGCGCTTCACACGCAACTCACCATGCGCGTCGAGGAACTGGCTCTTGGAGATGACGCCTTCGCTCTTGCCGCCGATGTCCACCACGACAGCGTCGTGTGTGAGCTGAACGACCAAGCCGGAGACGATCTGCCCTTCGCTGCCGTTCTCGGTGTTGCTCGGATCCGTGAGCGTCGCCTCGAAGAGGGAGGAGAAGTTATCCTCCGCGTTAGTCTGAGAAATCATGGCTTCAGGCATGGGTGAGGTGTTTAACTCCGACGATACAGGGTTGGGGTGGATGGGGCGACGCGAGGTCGACGGCGGGCTAAGCCCCCGAGCGGGTTTGACCCCCGGGTGGGGGCGCTCGCCGCGGGCGCCGACGTAACGTGCGGCACCGGCTGCGTCAAACCAGAAACGCCGCGCAAACCAGAAACTCTCCCCCCCGCGTCACGGGGAGTCTGGTCTCGCGGGGGGAGAAGTCTAGCCCGTCACGGGGCACCTCACCACCCGGGACGTCGCTCCGGGTAGGCTCGGGGCCCGTCCGCGCGGGGGGCGAGCCCAGCGCCGCGGCCCGGCTTCAGGGAGAGCCTGGGAGCGGGGACGAGAATTGACGTTCGAGCCAACTGGCCAGACCACGAGCGTTTCGATCGAGCTCTGATGTCCGCCAGGAAGCGGTGAACTTAATTACGTTTTCGGAGTCGTCGAGGGGTGAGGAGCGGGCGCTGGACAGCCACTCTGCGGCCCAGTCAGCCCGCGGGTCGAAGAAGGCGGGAGCCCCGGCGGCGGCCGCGCCGCGTTCGAGCCCCGCCAGGACGGCGCGAGGCTCGGCGGCGGGCCGAAGCTCGATGCGAGTAGCGAGCTCGAACTGTTGGGCGAGCTGGAGCGTCACGGAAATGCGCTCGATGGCGGCCTGCCAGGAGTCTTCGCTCCTTCCCCACGCGCTGCGAAACGCCTCGCCCGAAAGCAAGACGCTACCGGCTCCCTCGCTCGCGATGCCAAGCTCGTCCGAGCGAGCCGAGGGCGATAGCGCGCTCTCGAGCACCTCGCGATGACTGGCCAGGATCAGCGTGCCGTCCGTGGCTTGGCCCAGTGCCACGTCCCAGGGGGCGAACAGCAGGGCGTCACCGGCGCGGGTCAGCCCCGACACCCCGTCGGCCGCGAGCGCGCGCTCGATCGAGCTCACCAGACCCTGCCTGGGAAACAGGCCGCCCAGCACGAGCACCCAGCGCTGGCCCCCCTGTGCCGTCGCGACCAGAATCTCGCGCAGGTCGAACCCGAGGTTGAGGCCGGCGTGCTCCCGCAACAGGGCCAACCGGTCGCTCGCGATGGCGCCTGCGTGGTCCGGCGCGTGCGCGAGCGGCAAGCGATTGATCAGTGGCAACAGATGTCGGCGCACCGGCTCGAAGAGCGCGACTTGTTCCACCTCCAGGCGCGCGACGAAGTCCGGCTCCGGGGGCAGGTGCAGCGTGGCGCGGCGCTCGTAGTGGATGAGCTTGGCGTACGCGACCCACATGCCGGCAGCGATCAAGCATCCAAAAACCAGCGCGGCGAACGCGAGGCTCCGAAACGAGACCGCGCGCCGCTCCTCAGTTGGGGCCGTCACTGCTGGCAGCACAACACGCTCCCTCCAGAATGCAAGCCCCGAGCCCGCTCACCTGCTCCGCCTCGAGCCGTGCGTGGGCGCGCACGCTGCGCTCGAATACGCTGACCTGCGCCGAGCGGGCCAGCGTCCCCGCCAGGCAGCCGCGGCGCGCCAGCTGTGCGAGCAGCGTGGTCACCAACTCGGCGGCAAGGCTGGCCTGCTCGGGGCTGCCCAGAGTGAGCGTGACCTCCGCGCGCAGGCCGGAGTCGGCACGCTCGACAAAGCCCGACAACTGCTCCGCGCCGGCAAAGCGGCTGGTGAGCTCGGGAAAGCGCCGCGAAAAGCGCTCGCGCAGCCGCTCCGCGGAGGCCGCCAGCGAGACGACGCCACGTTCGGGGGGGCGCACACCCCCGCCGGTCGAGCCGGCAATGCGGCGCTCCAGGCCCGGGATTTCGCCGGCGGAGGCCCAGGCGAGCAGTCCCTCGCCGAGCGGATACATCCGCGTCAATGCCCCTGGGGTCGTCAGTTGGCGCTCGAAGTGCGGCTGCGCGCCCTGCTCCGAAGCCGACCACATGGCGTCGCCTGTCTGCGGGTCTGGCAGCACCGTCGCGAATTGACCGCGCGTCAGCAGCACCAGCTCGGGGACGCGCTCGAAGCCGCGCGAGCGCACGCCGAGCCACAAGCGATCCGAACGCGCGAGGGCTCGCTCCAGGAGGGAGCGACCGGGATCGGCGCCGTCGGGGCCGTCGATCGCCTCGAGCGCGAGACGCCGTCCGACGTCGGCGCCCAGTTGAGCCGCCAACTGATCGAGGTCTACGCGCAACGCGAGATCCAGATCGGCCGGCAAGAACGCACTCGGCGGGCGCGGCACCGAGGGGCGCGGCTGCGCCGGGGGAGGCGTCGCGCAGCTCATCCAGAAGAGCCAGGCGAACAGACCTAGAAGCGCGCAGCGCGCGGACCGAATCGGCTGCCAAGGCGGAGTGCGCAGCTCTGGCCCGCTCATGCTGACGGGACGGCACCGAGCGTCGCCTCGAGGCGCCGTACCTTCTGCACGATGCGCTCGACGACCTCTTCGATGCCGAGATCAGTGCTGTCCATGAGTTCCGCGTCGGCCGCTCGCGCCAACGGCGCCACGGCACGCTCGGAATCGCGGCGGTCGCGTTCTGCGACTTGGTCCTGCACCGAGGTCAGGCTCGGCGGGTCGCGGGTCGTGAGCTCCTTGAAGCGCCGCTCCGCGCGCCGTTCCAGGCTGGCAGTGAGGAAGAACTTGGCCTCCGCATCGGGAAACACCACCGTGCCGATGTCGCGCCCCTCCACGACCACGCCTCCGCCCTGCCCGATCGCGCGCTGCAGGCTCAAGAGCGCCGCGCGCACGGCGGGCAGTGCCGACACGATGCTGGCGCGCGAGCTCATCTCCGGAGTCCGGATCTCGCGCGACACGTCTTCTCCGTCGAGCAGCACGCGGCTCGATCCATCCTCCGCCGCCAACATCACGATGGCGCCCCGTGCCACCAGCTGGTCGCAGAACGCTCCGAGATCGTCCCTGCCCGGTTCGAGCTGAGCGCGGCCGCTGGCGAAGGCGAGCGTTCGATACAGCGCGCCGGTGTCGAGGACCACGTAGCCGAGCCGCTGGGCTACCAGGCGCGAGACCGTCGTCTTTCCCGACCCGGCGGGACCATCGATCGCGACGATGGGGCGTGTTCGGCTCATGGCGTGACCTGTGCCAGGGCGTGCGAGGCTCGGGAAGCGGCAGCCCAGCCCGGACCAGAGTGCTGCACGGAGGGGGGCGGAGCTGGCAAGAAGCGCCGCATCAAGAGTTTCACCGCAGCACCGTCCACCGCCAGCACGAGCTGCGTATCGGAGCCGACGGCCTGCGTTTCCAGCTTGCGCAGGGGCTGACCCAGGCCGAGCAACTGCGCATACACGTTCAGGCTTCCCCCGACCTCGAGCAACGCCGTGGCGCTGCGGCTCGCCGCGCTCGGGTCGGTATGGTGAACGGTACCGGCGAGGTTGACCCCGGGGGGCGTGAAGTTGCCCACGGCCTGCACCTGGGAGGCGCCATCCAGGAGCGCCAGCCGCCGCGGCAGCGCCGCCGTGACGGCGTTGGCGGACAGGTCCCCGCCGAGCGAGAAGGCGGCATTGGGGGTGGCCAGAAGCTCCTTGACCCAGACGGGGACGTCATCGGCGACGCGGGCCTCGGCGATGCGATCCAGGCAGCGGCGCATGCCGATCTCGTTGCCGAACAGCGCCGTGTGCGGCGTGAGGATCGAAAATCCGACATTCTGGGCGGTAAACAGCGTCCGCCCCGCGTACTCGGTCTTGACCAGAGGTGGTGCGAGCGAGCCCCCTTTGTATTCGAGCGCGGCCGCGCTGATCTTGCCGGGATCGAAACGCCCGAGCGCGACGCCTGCGAAGTCCACGCCCTGCATGGAATAGATGGCCACGTTCAGCTGAGAGACGTCCCGCCGCAGGGAGAAGCCGGCGCCCTCGGGCATCGGCATGCGGGCCTCCAGATCGGCCAGCACGTACTGACCCAGGTCGGACTGCGCCGCCGTAGCCACGTCGAGGTGGAACCAGGAGACGCTGCCCGGTGGCAGGAGCTGCAGCGGATCGCGGTCGATCTCCGGCGCGGTCACGTCGGCGCCGTCCGCGCTGCGCAGGATGACCTCCGGACCCGCACCACAGGCGAGCTGAAGCAGCGCGACCAGGCTGGCCAGAAGCGCGGCCGCTCGCCTCCCCCGCCCCGTCACCCGAGTACGATCTCCAGTGCGGACAGGCAGCGTTGGTTTTCACTGCGCGTCCCGAGGGTAATGCGCAGCATCGAGGGCAACGGCGGTAGCGCCCGCACGATCACGCCGTGCGTGAGCAGCGCCTCGTACACGGCAGCGGCTGGGCGCCCGAGATCGACCATGAAAAAATTGGCCTGACTGGGCACGACACGGAGCCCGAGCCGCTCCAGGCCGGCTCGCACGAACGCTTTCTCCGAGAGATTCAGGGCGCGCGTGCGCTCGACGTGCTCGCGATCGCGCAGCGCTGCGATCCCGGCGGCCTGTGCAACGCTGCTGACGTTGAAGGGCGCGCGGACTCTGTGCACGTAACCTGCGAGCTCGGCAGGCATCATCGCGTAGCCCAGCCGCAGCCCGGCGAGGCCATAGATCTTGGAAAATGTCCGCAGCACGATGGTGCGCGGATGCCGGCGCCTCAGCTCCAGGCCGTCGGGGTAGTCTTCTGCATCTGCGTATTCCGCGTAGGCCTCATCGAGCACGACGAGCACATCGGACGGAATGGCTTCGAGGAACGCCGACAGTTCGGAGCGGCTGACGTGTGTGCCCGTCGGGTTGTTGGGATTGGCGATGAAGACCAGGCGGGTGTGCGGACCCACCGCGCGCGCCATGGCGGGCAGATCGTGTCGATATCCCGCGTCGAGCGCGACCTCGCTGAACCCCACGCCCTGTGCCAGACAGGCCAGGCGATAGACGACGAAGGACGGCTCCGCGAACACCACGTGCTGATCCGCGGCGCAGAACGTCCGCACCAGGAGCTCCAGCAGCTCGTTCGAGCCGTTGCCGACGACGATCTCCTCCACCGGCGCGTCCAGCTGCCGAGCCAGCGCCTGGCGTAGCAGGGGCGCCTCGGACTCCGGATAGCGATGCACCCGCGCCAGCTCGTCTCGAGCTGCGGCGATCGCCAGCGGGCTCGGTCCGAGCGGGTTCTCGTTCGAGGCGAGCTTGATGATCTCGGGCGGCGCGGCAGCCCCCAGGCGGCGCGCGACCTCTTCGATCGGAGTGCCCGGTTGGTAGGGCCGGATCCGCTCGATGCTCGGCGTGACCCACGTCGTCATGACGCAACCGCGCGCAAGGGCGCCGGGGTCCGCCGGGTTGGGTCGGTCCTGTTCACTGGGCTGTTATCCTCTACCATCCCGGTACCGCAGCTGACCCATGCATCCCAGCTGGGACGCCGTTCAGCTGGCTTTCTTGCTCGGGGGCGGGGCAACCGGAGCGGCCTTGGCGGCCGGCTCACTGGAGCTGGCCTTCGTTTCCGTGCTGGCCGCGGGCTTCGACTCCGTGCTCGCCTTGCTCTCCCCGGCGCCGTCGGACTTGCTCGCCGGCTCCGCGCTGCCCTTGGCTGCCGTCCCTTCGCTCGAGCTGCTGGAGCTGGCGGCCTTGCTGCCGTAGCCGTCGGCGTACCAACCGCCGCCTTTGAGCAGGAACCCGGTCCCGCCAGACACCAGGCGCTTGGCCTTATTCTTTCCGCACGACGCACAGGTCTTCAGTGGCGCGTCCTTGATTGACTGTTCGGCCTCCCACTGGTGACCGCAGGCTTCACAGGCGTATTCGTAGGTCATTGCTCTGGTGCTCTCTGATGTATCGGGCGCCGGGAGATGTCAACGTTCCGCCAGCCCCGGCCCGAATCCCCTGGATCCTCCCCCCGGAGGGTCAACGCGCCACGATCCAGCCACAAGCTTTCTTTCCAGCACTTGAACGCTTGTATCCCCTGCTCGGCCGTGTATCATGGCGGTGTCACGTGGGGCACTGTATCGCCACATATGGCATTTCCGATCACTGGCTTCCGGCCAAGAGCGAAGTCATAAAGGCCTTCGGGACACCGACATGCATATAAAGAAGTTGGAGATATCCGGTTTCAAGTCCTTCGTAGACCGGACGACTATCCACTTCGATCATGACGTGATCGGTATCGTTGGGCCGAACGGCTGTGGCAAATCCAACATCGTAGACGCCCTGCGTTGGTGCATGGGCGAGCAAAGCGCCAAGCACCTGCGCGGCCGTTCGATGGATGACGTCATCTTCAGCGGCTCGGAATCTCGCCCGGCCCACGGCATGGCGGAGGTCATCCTCACCTTCGATAACGGTGACGCCTCCTACGCGGCCAGCCTGCCGGAGGCGTACCGTGACTATCCGGAGATCGCGGTGGCGCGCCGCCTGTATCGCGACGGCACCAGTGAATACCTGATCAACGGCACCCAGGTGCGCTTGCGGGACATCACCGAGCTCTTCCTCGGCACGGGCGTCGGCACCAAGGCGTATTCGATCGTCGAGCAGGGCCGCATCGGGCAGATCGTCAGCGCACGCCCGGAAGATCGGCGCATGTTCCTCGAGGAGGCGGCCGGCGTGACCAAGTACCGGCAGCGCCGCAAGCAGGCCGAGCGCAAGCTGGATCTCACCAAGCAGAATCTGCTGCGCATCACGGACATCGTCTCGGAGATCGATCGGAACCGCAATTCGCTCAAGCGCCAGGCGGCCAAGGCCGAGCGCTTCGTCCGCTATCGCGAGGAGGTGGAGGACCTGTCGCTCCACCAGGCGTCGCACCGCTGGCTCGAGCTGACCGTCGTGCGTGCGTGTGAATTCGAGCGGCGTACGACGCTGGCCGCCCGCTCGGAAGAACTGCGGCTGGAAGTCACCACGCGCGACACCGACATCGCTCAGGCCCGCTCCGAAGCGGCGACGGTGGAGGCGCGCGCAGAGGCCGCGTCCCGGCGCGCGTACGAAGCCGACAATCGCGTGGCGACGCTCCAGTCCGAATTTGCACGAGGCCGCGATCGCCTGACGCATCTCGAGGAGCGTCTGCAGAGCTCGTCGCAGACCTGCAAAGAGCTGGAAGGGCGGCGCGAGCGGCTGGCGGACGAGGAGATCGGCCTGACGCAGCGCGCTGAACAACTCGGGCAAAGCGAGGCCGTGCTCGCGGGTGAGACCAAGGTCGTCGCCGATCTGCTCGCGCGCCTGATGCAGGAAGAGGCGACCGCGGTCGGTCAGGCGCAGCGGCTGCGTCGCAGTGTCAACGACGTCAGCTCGCGCATCGCCGCAGACCAGGTGCGGATCGTTGCCACGCGGGAGCGGCGCGACAGCGCGCGGCACAGGCACGCGGGCCTCGGTGCGCTGAGCGCCGAGCTCGAGGCGCGCATCGCCTCCCTCGAAGAGCGCGAGGCGGTCGCCCAGCCGAAGGTGGCTCAGGCCGAGCTCGACAAGGAGACCGCCACCCTTGCCAAGTCCGAACTGGCGGGCCAGCTCGGCGTTTTGACGCCGCGGCTCGCCGAGGGAGAAAAGGCACGCCGCGCGGCAGAGCGCGAGCTCGACGGGCGGCGCAGCCGGCTGCAGGTGCTCGAGGAGCTGGAGCGGCGCCTGGAGGGCGTAAAATCGGCGGCCAAGGCGGTGCTGTCGAGCGGCAACCCCGAGGTGCTGGGCTCGATCGCCGAGCGGCTCATGGTTCCGGCCGAGCTCACCGACGCGGTCGCCGGTCTGCTCGGCGAGCGGCTGGAAGCCGTGGTCGCCAATGATCCGAGCAAGCTTTCGGAGCTGCTGGAGGAGCTGCGTCGCACCAAGAAGGGCCGAGTGGCGGTGCTGCCGCTTCGGCCCACCTTCGCTGCGGGGGCGGCGGCGAGCATTCTCGAGCCGAGCGACGGATTGCTCGGGCGAGCAGCGGATCTGGTGAGCTACAGCCCGGAGAACGAGCCGCTGGTGCGCGCGCTGTTCGGCAGCGCCGTGATCGTGCGCGATCTGGCGGAAGCGAGCCGTGTCAGTCGGCGAGCGGGCGTCGTCGCGGTGGCGCTCGACGGTACGGTCGTCGACCCCCAGGGTGTGGTCACCGGCGGCAGCATTGCAGCGCCTCAGATCGAACGCCGGCGTGAGATCGGCGAGCTGCGCCTGGAGATCGCGGAGCGCACGGCTCAGGTCGCGGAGCTGGCTGCCGCGGCAGCAGAGCAAGTGGAGCGGGTGGCCCAGCTGCGTGCGGAGCTCGAGGCGGCCAACAAGGCGGCGCACGACTCTGCGCTGCAGCTGCTGGGCGCAGAGAAGGACCTGGCTCAGCTCACCCACGAGCTGAAAGCGGTGCGCCAGCGAGCGGCGGAGCTGGTCGAAGAACGGCGCCTGCTCGAGCAGAGCGCCAACAGTGCAGAGGCAGAGCAACAGGCCTGCGAGGCCGCGCTGGCGCAGGCGAACGCCGAGCTCGAGCGAGCCAGCCGCGAGCTCGAGGAGAGCGAGCAAGAGGCCGCCGCGAGCAAAGCCCGTGTGGCGGAGCATTCGCTCAGCGTCACCGAGCAGAAGGTGCGCCTGGCTCAGCTGACCGGGCAGCGCGAGGCCGTGCAGGCATCGCTGCGCAGGGTCAAGGAAACGCGCGCGGCTACCGAGGCACAGGCACGCGACCTGGCCCAGAGCGCCGAGGAGGCCGCCCATGCGATCGGCGAAACGGCCGCCAAGCTGCTCGCCTGGCGCGAGGAGAGAGTCGTGGCGGATGCCACGGCCCGGACCGAGCACCGGGAGCTCGAGGCCGTGCGCCTGGCGCTCGAAGAGATCCGAAACTCGCTGGGCGTGGGCGAGGAAGAGCTGCGGGCGCGCCGTGGCGAACAGGGTGAGGTGGATGCCCAGCTCGCCGAGCGCGAGATGAAGCTCCAGAAGTTGGGGCTCGAGCGGGATCACCTGCTCGCTGGCGTCCGCGAGCGCTTCCGCGGCCTGGAACTGACGCGCGTGGTGGGTGTGTATCACGCCCGGCCGGCGCCAGACGACGAGCACCGGCGCCGCATCGACGAGCTGACCAAGATCATCGATCGCATGGGTCCGGTGAACCTGGATGCCATGGCGGAGTATCTGGACGCCGAGAAGCGCTACACGGAGATGTCCGGGCAGCAGCAGGACATCGAGCGCGCCATGGCGGACCTCGAGGGAGCGATCAAGCACATGGATCGCGAGAGCCGGCGCCGCATGAAGGAGACCTTCAAGGCGGTCAACGAACTGTTTGCGCAGATGTTCCGCAAGATGTTCAAGGGCGGCCACGCGGAGCTCGTGCTCACCGACCCCGAGAACCTGCTGGAGAGCGGGGTGGACATCGTGGCCCAGCCCCCGGGCAAGAAGCTCAGCAGTGTGGAGCTGATGAGCGGTGGAGAAAAGGCGCTCACGGCGGCCTCGTTGATCTTCGCGATTTTCCAGCACCGCCCGTCGCCCTTCTGTGTGCTGGATGAGGTGGACGCGCCGCTGGATGAAGCGAACGTGACTCGCTACAACGAGGCCATTCGCTCCATGACGGATCGCTCCCAGTTCATCGTCATCACCCACATCAAGAGCACCATGCAGTCGGTGGATCTGCTGTACGGCGTGACGATGTCGGAGCCCGGCGTTTCGCGCGTGGTGAGCGTCAAGGTGAACGAACGAGCGGCACCCAGGACCGAGACGTTTGCTGCCCGGCCGCCGCGCAACGCCATGCCCGAACCGATGCGCGCGGATCTGGAAGAGTCGAGCGAAGAAGCGACCAGCCAGGTGGCATGAGCCACGCGGCGTGAGGAGGCGCTGCGCTCATTCGAAGCGCAGCGCTCATTCGAAGCGCAGCGCGTCGATCGGGCTCATCAGCGCGGCTTTGCGCGCAGGATAGAAGCCAAAAATCACGCCAATCGCCATGGACACGCCGAACGCGGCGCAGATCCAGAACGGTCCGAGTACGAACGGCCAACCCATGACCGAAGCGATCGCCAACGCTCCGCCGATGCCGAGTGCGATGCCGATCAGGCCGCCCGTGGCGGACAGCACCACGGCCTCTACCAGAAACTGAATCATTACCTGGCTCTCGCTAGCGCCGATCGCGAGCCGGATGCCGATCTCTCGTGTCCGCTCCGTCACGGACACGAGCATGATGTTCATGATCCCGATACCGCCGACGAGCAGGGACACGGCGGCCACGTTGCGCAGCATGCTGGTCTGAGTGTCGGCGGCCTTCTCCTGGGTCTCGGCCAGATCCGCCAGATTGCGCACCGTAAAGTCGTCGAGCGCGGCATCGGACAAGCGGTGCTGCTGGCGCAAGATGCCGGTGACCTGCGTTTGTGCGTGCGACACCTCGTCCGGCGAGCGAGCAGAGACCAGGATGCTGCCGACGTGGATGCGGTCCTGACTCAGCATGCGTGACTTGAAGGTCACCCATGGCATCACCACCAGATCGTCCTGATCCTGGCCCTGGGAGGACTGGCCTTTGGCGGCGAGCACGCCCACGACCTCGCACGGCATCGATTTCACCCGCACGACCTGGCCCAACGGCTCGCCGGCCCCGAAGAGTTGTTGCGCCACGGTTTGCCCGAGCACACACACCTTGGCGCCGGAGTCGGATTCGCTGTCATTGTAAAATCTGCCGCGCGCGAGCGACCACTGTCGGATCGCGAAGAAGTCCGGGGTGGAGCCCTGGATGGTCGTGAGCCAGTTCTGATTGTCGAGCACGACCTGGGTGACCGTGCGATCGACGGGGGCCGCGTAGCGCGCCGCATTGGCTCCTTTCCGGATGGCGAGCAGATCGGCGTAGGTGAGCGGCCTGCCGCTGCCGGGCCCGCCGCGGGCTCCGCCGAGCGTGCTGGAGCCCGGCAGTACGACGAGCAGGTTCGTTCCGAGCGTGGCGAGTTGCTCGTCGAGCACGGCGCTCGAGCCCTGGCCGGATGCGACCGTGACGATCAACGCGCCGACGCCGATGATGACACCGAGCGACGTGAGCAGCGAGCGCAGGCGATTGCGCCGGAGCGCTCCGAACGCCAGGGGCAAGATGGCTGCAAGCCAGCTCAGCGCGCGAGGAGGCGACAACGGTAGCGCTCTCATGCCGCCTGCTCCGGCAACGCCGCGAGATCGGCCGCGGCGCCGCGCGGCATTTGCCGGCGGTCCTCGAGCATGCGACCGTCGCGGACCACCAGGCGGCGCTCCGTGTAGGCGGCGATCTCCGCATCGTGTGTGACGACCACGATCGTGACTGCCGTCTCGCGCAACGACTGGAGCAGAGCCAGCACTCCCATCGACGCGCGCGAATCGAGCGCACCGGTGGGCTCATCCGCAAGGATCACCCGCGGCCCGTTCACCAGTGCGCGCGCGATCGCCACGCGCTGCTGTTGCCCGCCGGAGAGCTGCGCAGGGGTGTGGCCCTCGCGCCCCTGGAGCCCCACGCGGGCCAGGGCCGCTCGCGCTCGCGCCTGGCGTTGCTGCGCCGGCACGCCGGCGTACACGAGGGGCAACGCCACGTTGTCCAGGGCGCTGGTGCGCGGGATCAGCTGGAAGCCCTGAAAGACGAAGCCGAACGCGCCGAGGCGCAGCGCCGCTAGCTCCGCCCGGTCGAGCGCCGACACCTCCCTGCCCTCGAAACGATAGCTGCCGCTCGTGGGTCGGTCGAGGCAGCCCAGGATGTTCATCAGCGTCGACTTTCCCGAGCCCGACGGCCCCATGATCGCGACCATCTCCCCGCCAGCAATGGTGAGATCCACGCCGACCAGCGCGGGTACCGCGACCTCTCCCGCCTGGTAGGTCTTGCCGACGCGGGTGAGCTGAATCAAGGCTTCAGAGGTCACGGCGGAAGCCTCCCGCGCTCGGCGGGCCCTTCGGGCCAGCCATGTCGATGATGACCTCGCGGCCCGGCTCGAGGCCGCGCACCTCCGTCAGGTTGCCGTCGCTGATTCCGATCTCGATCGGCGTCCGCACCGCCTGCCCTTGCTGCGCGAGGTACACGGCCGCACCGGGCGCCGTGAGTTCACCCGTGGCGACCGGTGGGCGCAGGACTGCCGATGGCGGCCGAAAGCGCAACGCCTCATTCGGCACGGCGGCCACCTCGTGCCGCTGCACGATCAGGATCGCGACGTTGGCGGTCATCCCGGGTCGCAGCTCTCCCGAGCCGTTGTCCACATCCAGCACCACGTCATAGGTGACGACATTTTGCGTGGTCTGCGGCGCGTTCCTCACTTCGCGCACGACGGCGGGGAAGCTCCGCGCGCGGAAGGCATCGACCGTGAAGGTCGCGCTCTGACCGGTGCGAACCTCGCCGATGTCGGCTTCGTCGACGGCGGCGTGCACCTGCATGTGGCTCAAGTCCTGCGCGATCGTGAAGAGCGTGGGAGCCGTCAGCGTGGAGGCCACGGCTTGACCGACGTCGATGTTGCGCGAGATGACCGTGCCGTCCACCGGGGAGCGGATCACCGAGTGCTCGAGGTCCAGCTGGGCGCGGTCGAGCTGGGCGCGAGCCTCGGCGATTTGCGCTTGACTGGAGCGCAGGAGGCCACGCGCCTGGCCGAGCGCGGCTATCGAGGCGTCGAGGTCGGCCTGTGTGGCCAAGGCTTCGCGCTCGAGGCTCTGCGTTCGCGCGTGCGCAATCTCGGCGCCGCGTTCGGTCGCCTGCGCACTGACCAGGTTGGCCCGTGCTTGGGTGAGCTGAGCGCTCGCCAGGGCCACGGCATTGCGGAACAGCGCCGGATCCAGCTCCACCAGAACCTGCCCGGCGCTGACCACGGAGTTGTAGTCCGCGTGCAGCCTCCAGACGATGCCGGACACCTGAGCACCGACGGGTGAAGTGATCACGGGCTGCAGCGTGCCGGTCGCCGTGACGCGCTCGGTGATGTCGGATTTTACAACATGTGCAGTGCGGAAATGCGCCCCAATGGGATGCCGCGCGCGGTAGGCGATGACGCTGCCGAGAGCGATCACGAGCAGCGCTCCGAGCCAGGCGACGATCACCAGTGCGCGCGGGCGCCGCGAAAATGGCCGCACCGGCGCGCTCGGCGGCGGGATCAGGGGAAACTCACCGACGGCAGTCTGGTTCATGGCGGAGCCCTCCGCTGCCTCGACATTGCAAGCGCCGAGCCACTCGGGCGCCGAGCAGCGCCGCGACCGTCAGCCCTCGCCGTGCACCACCTGCTGGCTGACGCTGGCGCCGTCGGCGGGACGCAGCTCGCGGAAGATGAAAGCAGAAAGGATGGTCAGCCCGCCGAGGGCCACGAGTGCAGCCTGGATGCCGTGCATCAGCATCGCCGGGTCAGCCCGAAGGCGGTCGGGGATGAAAATGGCGGTGGCGAGCGAGGCCACCGCCACGCCGAAACTCAACGACATTTGCTGCAGAGTGCTCGCGATCGTGCTGGCCATGCTGGCTTGCTCGGCGGGAACATCGGCGTACACGAGCGTGTTCATACTCGTGTACTGCAGCGACGCCAGAAATCCGAAGCTGGCGGCCAGCAACGCGACCAGCGCAACGGGGGTACCCGGGCCGATGCTGGCAAACAGCGCGATGGCTCCGCCCATCAGCATGGTGTTGGTCAAGAGCACCTTGCGATAGCCGAACCGGGTCAAGATCGCGGGCATCGCCATCTTCAGACCGATGGCTGCCAGCGACTGCGGCATCAGCAGCAAGCCGGACTGGATCGGCGTGTAGCCCAAGCCCACCTGGTACAGGAGCGGCAGTAGAAACGGAATGCCGCCTGCGCCCAGGCGCGTGATGAAGCTGCCGCTCACCGCAGAGCGAAACGTCCGGATCCGGAAGAGATCGAGGCGCAAGAGGGGATGCTGCGTGCTGAGGGCATGGCGAAAGTAGCCGCCCAGGAGCACGAGCGAGAGCGCGAGCAAACTGGAGACCTCGCGCCCGCTCAGCGTGTGCTCGCCGAACACCTCCAACACATACGAGAGGAGCCCGGCGCCCGCGCCGAAGAGAATCATCCCCACCGTGTCGAGCTGGTGGACCTGGGGGGCGCGATACTCCGGCAGGTGACGCCAGACGAGGTACATGCCCAGGAGGCCAATGGGCAGGTTGACGAAGAAGATCACTCGCCAGTGGAAGTAGCCCACGATGAAGCCACCGACGACGGGGCCGAGCATCGGGCCTACGAGCGCGGGAATGGATACGAAACTCATCGCGCGCACCAACTCGGAGCGCTCGAACGTTCGCACGACCACCAGGCGTCCGACCGGCACCATCAACGCCCCGCCCATGCCCTGCAGGATCCGGCACGCGACGAGTGCGTGGATGTCGGTGGAGATCCCGCACAGGAGCGAGCTCAGCGTAAATAGGCCAATCGCAGACGCAAACACGCGGCGTGTGCCGAACCTGTCCGCCATCCAGCCGCTGATCGGGATGAACACGGCCAGGCTCAGCGTGTAGCTGGAGAGCACCGCCTTCATGCTCAGCGGCGCCACCCCGAGCGCGGTGGCGATCGTCGGAGCTGCGGTATTGAGGATGGTGGTGTCCAGGGACTCCATCAGAAACGCGACGGCGACGAGCCACGGCAACAGCCGCCGCGTCTTGGACCAGCTCGCCGACGGCTGCGCGCCCGCTGCCGCAGAATTGTCGTTCACGAATGCAGGGTAAGCGATCCCCGAGAGCGGGCGCCACCGGCCTCTTCCGCCCCACCAGCCCTGGTCTGACTCAACCATGACGGACTGGCCCTCGGCGATGCGCCACGCTCGAGCATGGTTTCAAGACCGACCTCGTCTTATGCGCGCGAACTAAAGCCCACGTTGCCGGGGACGGTCTTTGAACCCGCCCGTTCCCGCCTCTTCTGGCTGCCGGTTCATCTCGCCGTGGTCGCGTTCGGCATCGTCAGTCTCGCGGCAGGGTGGGTGCCCTGGGTGCTGGCGGGCGGCGTGTCCCTGGTGCTGGGAGCCAGCTTTGCTGGTTTGACGTTTCTCGGGCACGAGACATTGCATGGCGCGGTCGTCCGCGGACGCCTGGGGCGCCGCCTCGTCGGCAGCATTTGTTTCCTGCCCTTCATGATCGCGCCGCGTCTTTGGATCGCCTGGCACAATCGGGTGCATCACGGAAACACCAATCGAGCGGGCGTCGACCCGGACGCTTATCCCACCCTGGAACAATACAACGAGAGTCCCGCGCTACGCATCGTCACCGATCATCTGGGCCCGGGAGGACAGCGTCTGAACGGTATCCTCAGCCTCCTGATCGGCTTTTCGATCCAGAGCGGCCACATGCTGCTGCGAGCGCAGGCGCACGGGATCCTGCCGGCACGCCAGCAACGCGTTGCCTTGCTCGAGAGCGGCCTGGCTGCTGCCTTTTGGATCAGCCTGGCCGTCGTCGTCGGCTGGCCCACCTTTCTGTTTGCTTACGTCCTACCGATGTGCGTCGCCAACGCGATCGTGATGGGGTTCATCCTCACCAATCACAGCTTGAGCCCCCTCACCGAGGTCAACGACCCACTGCTCAATTCACTCAGCGTCACCTTGCCGCGCTGGTTGGAGTGGCTGACGTTGCATTTTGGATTTCACGTGGAGCATCATTTGTTTCCGTGGATGAGCGCGCGACACGGCCGGGTCGTGCGTGCGCTCATCGTGGCGCGTTGGCCGGAGCGCTATCAGTCGATGACGATCGGGCGTGCGCTCTTGTCGTTGCATCGCACGGGTCGAGTCTACAAAAATGCCCGGACGCTGGCGGACATGCGCGGTGGCAAGGAGTGGGCGACGCTCTTGCCGCGGGAGCGGGACGCCCAGCGAGGTGCCGTCACTGCGTGCGTGGGCACGCCCATGCCGGTGTCTGAAGGCGTCCAGCCTTCGATCATCCAGCCCTTGCTCAGCTAGAAGTGCGCTCAGCACGCTCAGGCGGGGGTGCACTCACCTAAAATCGCGCGAGCTGTGGTTTAGCTCGGGTCCGGGTAGGTTCAAGCGAGCTGCGGACTCGACGATCAGATGCACGATGGAGGCCACGCCGGATTTTTGGCGAGGGTCGCTGAGATCGACCGAGCCGGGTTTCGGATCTTGTCGTTCCACTTTGCCTCGGACCAAAAGTAAGGACGAATGCTGGGCGGCATGCCGGTAGGCATCGAAGACCCGACTATAAAAGATCAAATTCGCGACGCCGGTTTCATCCTCCAGCGTGACGAACACGACTCCGCTGGCGGTGCCCGGCCGCTGCCGAGCGAGCACCAGCCCCGCTACCGACACGTGCTGCCCCGCGGCGCAGCGCGCGAGTTTTTCGGTCGTGATGACCGATGCTCGATCGAGCTGGCTCCGGAGATGGCGCAAGGGATGATCGGCGATGGACAGCCGGACGCGCTCATAGTCGAGGGCCAACACTTCCACTGCCTGGAGCTGGGGCAAATCGACGGAGGGCTCGTGCGTCTCGACGTCTCGAAACAAGCCCAGCTGCCGGGGCGCCCGGGCCGCCCACAAGACCTGCCGCCGCTCTTCGAGCAGCGGCTCGAAGGCGCCCGCTTCTGCCAGGGCCTCGATGTCCCGCTTGGGCAACGGCAACTGACGCACAAAATCCGGAAAGCTGGCAAATGTACGACCGCTTTCCAGCAGCTCTCGGCGCCGCTCCAAGAGCCGCTCCGCGCTCTCCCGGCGCAGCCCCTTGATCATCCGCAGGCCCAGCCGTAGCGAACGCTCCTTTGGCGCGGAAGCATCGCCTGGAGAAGCACCGCCCGGAGAAGCATCGCCCGGCAGAGACCGCCATTCGAGCGTGCAGTCCCAGTCGCTCTCGAGTACGGAGACGGGCCGCACTTCGACGCCGTGCTTCTGAGCGTCCTTCACCAGGCTGGCCGATGAATAAAACCCCATCGGTTGTGAGTTGAGCAACGCGCACACGAAATGCGCCGGGTGGTGCGCCTTGAGCCAGGCCGATTTGTACACCAGGGAGGCGAACGACGCGGCGTGGGATTCTGGAAACCCATACTCTCCGAAGCCTTTGATCTGCTCGAACAGCGCCTCGCCAAAACTTCGCTCGATGCCGCGTTTTGCAAAACCATCCAGCAGCCGTTGCTTGTGGCGCAAGAGCCGCCCCGTTCTTTTCCAGGCTGCCATGTCGCGACGCAGCTGATCGGCTTCCCCTCCGCTGTAGCCTGCTCCGGTGATGGCGATCTGCATGACCTGTTCTTGAAACAGCGGCACGCCGAGGGTCCGCTCGAGAATCCGACCCAGCAGGGGGTGGCAATGGGGCGCCTCCTCGTGGTTGCGACGCCGCAAATAGGGGTGAACCATGCCCCCCTGAATCGGTCCAGGGCGGACGATGGCGACCTCGATCACCAGATCGTAGAAGCTTCGCGGACGGAGGCGCGGCAGCATGGCCATTTGCGCTCGGCTCTCGATCTGAAATACCCCCACCGTATCCGCCTGAGAGGTCAGCGCATACACGGCGGGATCTTCGTCAGGGATCCGCGTGATCACCTCCAGCGAATCAAAGTGAGGGGACGAGTGGGAGCTCCCGCGCAGTTCTCCGTCCAGCCAAACCGAGTGCAATGCTTTGCGGACGGCGGTGAGCATGCCGAGCGCGAGCACGTCGATCTTGAAGAAGCCCAAGATGTCCAGGTCATCCTTGTCCCAGGGAACGACCGAGCGATTTTCCATGCGAGCTGGCTCGACGGGAGATACCTCATGCAGAGGTCGAGAGGACAGGACGAAGCCGCCAACATGAATGCTCAGATGACGGGGGAAGCCCACGAGCTCTGCCGTCATCTCCAGGACTCCTCGTACTTCCCGTGCGTCAGCGCTCAGCCCCGCTTCGCGCAGGCGCTGCGCCGTCATGCCTGCCTGCTGATCGCCGTGAGAATGGTCTGCGTGAGAATGGTCTGCGTTAGAAAACGCGTCCCAGTGAGAAAAGGCGTTGGCCAGGCGATCGCTCTGGTCGGAAGATAGGGAAAACACCTTTGAAACTTCGCGTAATGCGCTCTTTTTGCGGTAGCAAATCACCTCCGACACCATGGCCGCCTGATCTCGACCGTAGCGGCGGTAGAGTTCCTGGATGACTTCTTCGCGACGCTCGTGCTCGAAGTCGACATCGATGTCGGGGGGCTCTTTGCGCTCGATGCTCATGAACCTCTCGAAGAGCAGGTTGCTGCACTCCGGGTTCACTGCCGTGATGCCCAACACGTAGCAGACCGCACTGTTGGCAGCGCTCCCCCTGCCCTGGCACAGGATGCCGCGTTCGCGCGCGATCTCCACCACCTCCCAGGTGCTGAGGAAATACGCGGCCACTTCCAGGCGAGCAATCAAATCGAGTTCGCTCTCGATCTGCCGCTCTACCTGGTCTGGGATGCCATTGGGATAGCGCCGCTCCGCCCCTGCCCGGCTCAATTTGCGGAGGCGGCTGTCCGCTGTCTCTCCGGGGTCGGTCTTGCAGGGGAAGTGATATTCGAGCTCCTCGAGACCAAAACGAAGCTCGCTGGCCACCTCTGCCGTGCGTTCGATCCAGGCATCATGCTCGGGAAACAGCCGGGACATTTGCGCCGGACCCCGCAGATACGCCTGCCCGTTCGATGCAAGCTTCGTTTTTGCTTCGGACAGCGTCGTCCCTAGACGAATGCATTGCACGACATCTGCCAAGCGCTTGCGGCTCCTGCAATGATAGGTCGAATAAGCCGAAGCCAAAATGGGTACACCATGGCGTCGCTCTCGCTCTAACGCCACTGCGGTCCGCACGGCATCCTGGCGGTTCAAGCGCCGATACGTCAGAGAATAGATGGCAGAACGAGGGCGAAACTCGTCGCACAATCGTTCCAGCATACGCCTCGTAAAGGCGTCGGCGTCGGAGTGCTGTTGGATCCGAGCGGCTGTAGTGGCCGAGTGAAGGATAGGGTGCAGCAGCGTGGGGACCAGCGCGATCAATCCGTCGGTATGGCCCGCCAACTCATCGAGCTCCAGCAGGCACTCGCCCTTTGGCAAGTCCGCGTGTGCCCGCGTCAGCAGCCAGCACAGATTTTGGTAGCCCTGATGATCTTTGACGATCAAAATCAGTGGCGGGTAACCGTCTTCGAGCAGTAGCCGCTTGCGCAGAGCATTGGGCCTGGCTCCGCGCAATAGTTGGCGCCGTTGCCTTTCGGAAAGGGGCCCCAGGATGGGATCCGCGTAGCCTGACTCGAGCTCCTGCGTGGAGAAGGCCAGCGGTAATTCGGCCCCCAAGTGCAACGTCTGCCCGATCTCCCGGGCCCTGGCATGCGCTCTCGCTGCCCCATACAAGCCATCGCGGTCACACAGGGCTACTCCGGCTACACCGAGAGCTTTTGCTCGATCGATCACTTCTTCTGGATGAGAGGCACCCCGCAGAAATGAAAATGACGAACGCGCTGCCAATTCCACGAAAGCCATGGCTCAGCTCGTTCAGTCATAAATGGCATGCAGATAGCTCTTGCCCTGCTCTCGGTCCCGATAGACGAGGGCTTCTACGCCTTGGCGCTCGAGCTGACCGAACTCCTTGGCTAACCAGACTCGAAAATAATCGCGAAATACCCGCTCACGGTCCCACCATTCGACCCCCTCTACCCGTTCGTCAAATTGGATGTGACGCACGATGAACGCTTGCTCTAACACCACCCAAAGTTCGTTCTTGCGGATGGGCGCGTGGATTTCGATGGGAGGGTCTAAAAGACGAGTGGGGAGCCGCGGTAGCCGCAGCCGTCCGGACGGTGGGGGCAGATCTACGGAAGCCCTGTGACGGGAACCCGCCACGTCCGGTTCTGACACTGCCGCTTCTGAGGCGGCCCGCCGTGGCGCGAGCGATGCCTCCGAAGGGACGTTCTGCGACGACCCCTGCCTCGAAGCATTCTGTCTCGAGACAGTCTGCCCTGAAGCAGTCTGCCCTGAAGCATCGCGCACCGGAGCCAAGTCACTGCTCTTCTCGAGCAGATGAGAATCTTTCGCGACGAGTACCCCCACGGCCCCTGCGCCGATGTCAGCCGCCAGCTCGGCCACGAGTACCGTCAGGGCTCGTGGATCGGTAGAGAGCCCGGACTTCCAGCTCTGAGACTCCGAGAGATTCACTTGGCCACAACGCGCCTCGGTGATGGAAGTGGCTTGCAAGCTGAGCCCAAGGTGTGGGGCGGAAAGGCTCTGGCGCTGCAACCGCAAGCGCATCACCCGTTCGAGGTCTTCCGCATGGAAGAGGGGTGAAGCAAGCTGGAAGGTCAGCGTTTTGGTCCCCTGCACGGATTCCTCCCGCAGAGTTCCCTCCCGAAGCGCTGCAGCGCGACGCAGGCCACTTTCAGTGCTCGCTGCGGCAGAGTTCCCTTCCAAAGTATCTAGAGGAGCACGTTCTGAAGGTTCCTCCGGAGTAGAGGCCGGAGCAGACGTCGAGGTCAGAGCTAGAATGCGACGATCATGGTGGATGGTGAGCAGCAGTTCCTGGGCTGCTTGCCCGCGCCCCTCCAAGCGAGCGCTCAGCCGACTTGCGAGGCCCTTCAACGCAAACAATAGGGGCTCCACACTTTCCAGTGGGTCTTCCCAAAACAGCTCTTCTCGAGGCAACTCTTCAGGCCGGTGAGGGGTGAGCACGCCGGCATCGTGACCGTGGATCAAATCCAAAATGATGGGGATGCCCAGCGGCTTTTCCACTTGCCCTTCGAGCCGAGCTGCCAGCGTGCTGCGCGGCAATTTTCTCAGATCATCGATACTGAGCAAGCCCAGTCGCGAAAACCAGGTGACTGCCTCTCGCCCAATGGGCAGCGAAATGATGGGCAACTCCCCCACGAGGCGTGCCGTCTGCTGCGGCTCGACCAACAGCGCTCCGGCATCTTTCAGGCAAGAGTCCTGGTAAGAATATCTTGCGAAAGATTGGGCCAGCCAGGGACCACCGGCGATGGCCATTCGCACTGAATGACCCAAGAGCTGGATCTGCGCGCTGAGCTCCAATGCCAGCACTCGCTCACTCTCGTAGAGATGACTCGAACCGGAAACGTCGACCCAGACGGTGTCTGGTACTTGAAAGGAAACGGGAGAGCCAAAGCCGAGAGCCACCTCTGCGATATTTTGCAATGCTGATGATACTCGAGCTCGAGGCAACGCCTGGAGCACCAGATGTTCGACGATGGCATGGGCTTGGCCAATGGTTTGACGAGGACGAACGCCTAGTTGATAGGCGACGGAGTTGACGGCATCGATCTCCGTTTTGGAGTCCCAATCCGCCGGCGCAAGATCTGTCCACACGATGGCGCGGGGAGGCTCAGGCCTACGCTGCACGGTATGCCGAGCAGGAGTGTGTCGAGCCGGAGTATGCCGATCCGGAGGGTGAGGCAGGCCCGTTTGCAGGCGTTGCATCGTCAATTCACAGAGCAAATGGGGCAAGACGATGGCCAAGATCCGCTGCGTATCATTGGAGGCCATCATGAAACCTTCCTCGAAACATCCTGCCGAGCCGCCAGGAAGCCGCGCGCCCTCGAGCTCGAGCCACGAGACCCACAGCCACCGCTCTTTCTGCACCAGTCATCCCCCGGCGCTTCAACGGCATCCGCTGATCCCGCGTCCGTATCAAAGACGGACCATGGGATGGCGTGTGGAGCCGACACGCGACCGGTGCGGTCTTTCGCAACTCTCACTTCGAACGCCTCCCTCGAGGTTCGAGCGAACTCGAGCCGCATGAAGGTGGGCAAAGGCAGACTTTGAGACTGCTGCGCTCTCGTGAGGACCAAAACGCAGGTCGCCGTCGATTTTACGATCAGTGCGAGCCGCCGGATCGTTCGCTGCCAGAGGCGTTCATCGACGGACAGGTCGTTCATGGCCCCACGCAGGTCGATGACCAATACGGAAACGAAATTGGCCTCTGCAATGCGCACCGCCACGCGACCGATGGACTCCACATCGGGTCGCACGACGAGCAAGCGATCGAGATCGAGCCCCAGCTGAGCCACCCCGGGGGCAAACAGGGTCGCTGAAGGATCGATGAACGCGCACCAATTCCTCTGCCCTGGCTCGGCGCGACCAGCATCGGCGCGACCAGCATCGGCGCGACCAGCATCGGCGCGATCAGGACACGGCGCAGCGCTACCCCACTGCGCAGCGTTGCCCCGCTGTGCTGCTCGACATGCACTCAGCGCGAAGGAAGTGGCTGCACCGCTCGGGCCGCGCACCTGCAACTCGATGACGCTCCCGCACGCCAACCCACGTTGAGGCAAAACGTCATCGAGCGCGCCCACGCCCAATGCGAGCACAGGCGTACTGCCGCCCAGCGTACTGCCGCCCAGCGTACTGCCGCCCAACCCGAAGGTCTGCGCCTGTTCTGCCGTGAACACGGGCCCCTTGCCGGAGTTGCCCCAGATTCCCGACCGTGAACCGAGAGCTCCATCGCGGCGGGACAGGATCGATTCCAGTGCTCGAGCGTTCATAACTGAACAGATTATCAGTTTTATTGAGAGGCGCAAGGCGAGGCGCGCTCGAGCGAAGCAAAGCTAATTCATATCCAGATGTTAGGAGTTTCGGCGTGGGCTTTCCCTGCGCTGCGCCGTGCACCTCGCAGTGGCCAGGCCCCGGTGATAGCCTGCCCGCCACTCATGCCTCCCGAGCTACCGCTGCCGTCCCGCCAGGTTTCCGAAGGGAGGCCAGCCTCCGAGGAGAAGCTGGCTGCGCTGCGCAGCCTGCTGCGAGAGCTGGACTCCGTTCTGGTTTGTTATTCGGGCGGCATCGATAGCGCGCTGGTCTTGGCCGTCGCGCACGAGCAACTCGGCGCACGAGCTCTCGCGATCACCGCCGTGAGTGCCAGTCTGCCGCCGCGCGAACGTCAAGAAGCCGCTCGTTTTGCCGAGCAGCTCGGAGCCCGCCACCTCTTCATCGAATCTCGAGAGATCGAGCGCCCCGGCTACGTCAACAATGGCCCCGATCGCTGTTTTCACTGCAAAAGTGAGCTCTATGAGCTCGCTCAGCGCGAGCTTGGCGTGCACGGTCTCCGGCACATCCTCAATGGCACCAATCGCGACGATCTCGGCGATCATCGGCCGGGGCTGGTGGCGGCGCGAGACGCCGGCGTCAGAAGTCCACTGGTTGAACTGGGGTTCGACAAGCAGGACGTTCGCAGCGTGGCCCAGTTGCTCGGTCTTCCCATCTGGCAGAAGCCGGCCGCTGCCTGCCTCGCCAGCCGCATCCCCTACGGCACGTCCGTCACACGCGAGCGGCTCGAGCAGATTGACCACTTCGAGCAGGACGTAAAAGACCTCGGCTTTTCACAGGTCCGCGTCCGCTGGCACGGCAAGATCGCTCGGCTCGAGCTCGGCGTGGACGAGCTGCCTCGAGCGTTTGCCGCCCCTCTGCGAGAGAAGATCGTGGCGGCAGGCAAGCAGCACGGCTTCCACTACGTGACGCTCGATCTCGAGGGGTACCGAATGGGGTCGCACAACGAGGTGCTGCCCGGTTACGCGCTCAAGGTCGTTTGAGTCACTGCACGATCTGCTGGATCGCGGGCGACAGGCGGCCGGCCGACGCCGGCGGCTGCCTCCGGATGTATCCAAGAGTGTGCAAACTTGGAGAATGTTTACATTTGCGCCCAGGCCGACACAACGCTTTTGACTTGGCTGCGACCGGGCATTAGCAAGACAGCTACTGCGGTGTCAGGAGTTTCTCCAAAGAAACCAGTGTGCGTGACTTTCGTGGGAAGAATCTCTTTCTCCCTACCGTAATGCACTCACACGCATCATCGCGGTCTGCCCTTGCTGTGTCCTCAGCAGGGCTGGCAGATGGAAAAAGTAACAAGGATTAGGTTCATGTTCCAAACGCGCTCACTCACCACTGGGTTTCTAGTTGCATCCCTCGGCATTGCTGCCGGTCTCGCGGTTCTCGGTTCGCCCAACGTTGCCTCCGCCGGCGACTGCGATGGCCTCAAGAAGGACGCCGTCAAGGCGGTCTGTGCCAAGGGCGGCAAAGAGGCCGTGAAGAAGGCCATGAAGGCTGCCATGGATGCGGCGCCCAAAGACAAGAAGCTGAAGTGCACGTCCTGTCATGAGGACCAGACGACCTACAAAGAGAAGGGCAACGCTGCCAAAGACTTCGACGACCTGTTGGCGGCGAACTTCAAGTAATTCAAACATCGAGCTCTCCAGTTCTGGAGCCCTCGAAACGAGAACGGCCGCGGGCATCGCCTGCGGCCGTTTCCTTTTTGTGGCTGCCCGGGACCTGCTGTCCCGAAGTGCGGCCCCGACCAGACGGGCGGGGCCGATGATACGCCAAACCTTCGGGTCTGGCCTGCGGTCTAATTTCGCGGTCGGCTCGGGCGCCCCCGGCTGCGATCGCGATCGCGCCCGCCGCCACCGCCCCCGGGACCGTCGCGGCGAGGCCCGGACGGCCTCGGGCGGCTCCCCTCCTCGGGTAGCGTACCGGCATAGCCCTCCGGCACCGGCAAGAGCGCGCGGCGGCTGAGGCGGATCTTGCCGTCTCGTTCGACGCTGAGCACCTTCACCTCGACCTCGTCCCCTTCGTTCAGGACGTCGGCGACGTTTTCCGTCCGCTCATAGGCAATCTCCGACACGTGCAAGAGCGCCTCGGTGTTCGGCAAGATCTCGACGAACGCGCCGAAGTCCACGACGCGCTTGACGATGCCCTGGTAGGTCTTGCCCACCTCGGGCTCTTCCAGCAGGCCCTCGATGATCTTGACGGCACGAGCGACCGCATCGGAGTCCGCCGAGGCGATCGACACCGTCCCGTCGTCTTCGATGTTGATGGCACAGCCCGTCTGCTCGGTGATGCCCTTGATGGTCTTGCCACCGGAACCAATGATGATGCGGATCTGATCCGGCTTCACCGTCAGCGTGGTGATGCGAGGGGCCCACTGGCTGAGCTCGGGGCGGTGCGTGGCCAAGGTCTCATGCATGCAGCGCAGAATGTGCAGACGACCTTCGCGAGCCTGGTCGAGCGCGCGCTCCATGATGCTGCGCGATAGACCCGAAATCTTGATGTCCATCTGAATGGCAGTGATGCCGCGATCGGTGCCACAGACCTTGAAGTCCATATCCCCGAGATGATCCTCGTCGCCGAGGATATCGCTGAGGATCGCCAACCGCTCGCCCTCTTTGATCAGACCCATCGCGATGCCGGCGACCGGGCTCTTGATCGGCACGCCGCAGTCCATCAGGCTCAAGGTCCCACCGCAGACGGTGGCCATCGAGCTCGAGCCGTTCGACTCCAGGATCTCGCCGACGATACGCACCGTGTACGGAAAGTCCTCGTGCGGGGGCAGCATGCGCGCCAGAGCGCGTTCGGCGAGCGCGCCGTGTCCGATCTCTCGCCGGCCGGGGCCGCGGATCGGCTTGGTCTCACCGGTGGAGAAGGGCGGGAAGTTGTAGTGGAGCATGAAGCGCTTCCACGACTCCCCGATCAGGGCGTCGATCTTCTGCTCATCGGTGGCGGTGCCGAGCGTCGTGGTGACGATCGCCTGGGTCTCGCCGCGCTGAAACAGGGCCGAGCCGTGCGTGCGCGGCAAGAGGCCGGCCTCGCACATGATGGGCCGGATCGTGACCGAGTCACGCCCGTCGATGCGGCGCTTGCTGTCGAGCACCAGGTTGCGCACGACGTGATACTTGCGCTCCTCGAACTCCGCCTTGATCAGCGCTTCGGACGCGAGGAAGGCGTCGCCGAGCTCCGCCTTCAGCGTCTCGTTCATGCTCTTCTTGGCTTCGGAGTAGCCCGCATAGCGAGCCTTCTTGTCCTTGATGACGCAGGCCGCGAGGATCTTCGCATCCACCAGGCTGGCGACGCGCTGCCCGATCTTCTCGTCGAGCTTCGGCACCGAGAACGCGAACTTCGGCTTTCCAACCGCCGCACGCATCTTCTCCAGGAGGCCGATGACCTTCTTGCCCTCTTCATGGGCAAACATCAGCGCATCGATGACGTCGGACTCGCTCGCCTCGGCGGCGCCGCCCTCGACCATCACGATCGCATCGGCGGAAACGGCCACCGTGAGATCGAGCTCGGACGCTGCGATCTGCTCGAAGGTCGGATACGCGATCAGCTCGCCTTCCACGGAAGCGACGCGCACGCCGGCGATCGGCCCCGCCCAGGGAATGTCCGACAGGTGCACGGCCGCGCTGGCGCCGATCATGGCGAGCACGTCGGTCGGATTCGTCCGGTCCGAGCTCATCACGGTGGCGATGACCTGCGTGTCCTTCTTGAACCCCTCCGGAAAGAGTGGGCGCAGCGGACGATCGATCAGGCGCGCCGTGAGCACCTCGGTGTCACGCTGGCGCCCTTCCCGCTTGAAGAAGCCGCCCGGGATCTTGCCGGCCGCGTACGTCTTTTCGATGTACTCGCAGGTCAGCGGAAAGAAATCCAAGCCGGGCCGCTCGTCCGCGGACACCGCCGTGACCAGAACGACGCTCTCACCGTAAGTGACCAGGACCGCACCGCTGGCTTGTTTAGCCAGCCGGCCTGTTTCAATCGTGAGCGTCTTGCCGCCCACCATCAAGGATTCTCGAACAAACATGTGGCGCTCCTTCTGCGCTCCCTTGCGGGAAGACCACCTCCGGAGAGGTGGCGTGACGCCTGGATTTCGGAAGCGCGCGCTTCAGCCCCGGTTCCCGAGTCTGAGGGTTCAAACGAACCGTCAGGCCCATGAGTCGAAGTTGAAACGAAAGCGCCCCGCCAGGACTAGACCTATCTCACGACCTTCTTGAACGACGATCCGCGTCTCAGCGACGCGACGGCGAACCGTCGGTCGCGACGCGGATCACGGCCGGCACCCAAGCGAGCCGAGCCGGATAGCTGGCGACGGTGCTCGCGCCAGACCCCCCAACCAGGCGTTATCGGCGCAAATTCAGAGAGGAAACGATCCCCAGATAACGCTGAATGTCCGAGTTTTTCAGGTAGTTCAGCAGCCGACGCCGCTGGCTCACTAGCTTCAAGAGGCCCCGACGCGAGTGGTGGTCCTTCTTGTGGGTCTGAAAATGCTCGGTCAGATACGTGATCCTCTGGCTCAGCAGTGCAATCTGAACCTCCGGAGATCCGGTATCTTTTTCGTGCAGGCGGTGCTTGTCAATGACGCCCTGCTTTGCGCCGACGGCTAATGGCATGAGACGGTTTCCCTATTGTTTTGGCGCACTATATTCCGACCTGACGGTCATGGTCAATGCGCAGTAGTGGCCCCACCGGTGGGATCAGTAGTGGGGACCAGTAGTTGAGAATCAGGAGTGGAGATCAGTAGCGGTGGATCGGCAGCCAGCCGCGAGGGCGGCAGACGGGTCTAGCTCGAGCGGGTGGAGGCTGCCTCTCGGTCCGCCTCGCCGATATCTCGATGACCCACGTCGACGTCCACTCGTAGACGCCGGCGCAGCTCTTCCGCCAGGCGCTCTGCCATGGCCACGGAGCGATGTCGACCCCCCGTGCAACCAATCCCGACCGTGAGGTAACTTTTTCCCTCCGCCTCGTAGCGCGGCAAGGCAAATTCGAGCAGCGCCAGCGCCCGCTCCAAAAAGCCCTGAGCGTCCGGCTTGTCGAGCACGAAGCTCGCGACCGGCGCGTCGAGCCCGGACAGTTCTCGTAGCCCCTCCACGAAAAACGGGTTTTCGATGAAGCGGACGTCGAGCGTCAGATCCGCGTCGACGGGCACGCCGTACTTGAAGCCGAAGGACAACATGCGAATGCGCATCCGGTCCGCGCGCCCCGCACCCGGGCCGAACTCGGCGACGATGCGGCGACGCAATTCGTGAACGCTGAGCCGCGTCGTATCGAGGACCTGGCTGGCCAGAGCGCGCAGCGGCGCCAGCCGCTCCCTCTCCAGCGCAATGCCCTCGAGCACCGCCCCCGCCGGACCTCCGGGGCCCGCCGTGTCCGTGGTGCTGAGCGGGTGCGGCCGGCGCGTACTGCTGTAGCGTCGCAAGAGCGCCTCGTTGGACGCGTCCAAAAATACGATGTGGAGCTTCCTACCCGATGCGGCGAGTTGCTGGAGCGCCCCCCCTGCCCCCTGCAGGAAGGTCCGGACCCGGACGTCGATGCCCAGCGCGAGGCGGCGCATGCCGCCGCGCTCGCAGCTCTCCACCGTCTGCTGCACCAGCAACGTGGGCAGGTTATCGACGCAGAAAAATCCCAGATCCTCCAGCGCTCGTAGCGCCGTGGACCGCCCCGCCCCGCTCAGCCCCGTGACGACTACCACCTCAGCCTGGGTAGGCTCCGCCTGGGCAGTGCTCACGTGTCGGTGCTCGTTCAGGATTCGGCAGCGGGATCCGGCGTCTCGCCGTCCCGCAACGTGGCCCCCCCACGTCGCTGCGCCTGAGCGCTGCCTTTGGAGCCGGAGATCTGGCGCTCCAACTTCTGCACGGCGCGGTCGATCGCCATGTACATGTCCTCGCACACTTCGTGCGCTTCGAGGTGCTCTCCCCCGCTGGAGATTCGAATCTCGGCGCCCTGTTCCAGCTTTTCGAGCGACAGCGTGACGCGCGCACTCATCGGCTGGCGGAGAAAGCGCTGAAGTTTCTGAACTTTCTCCTCGGTGTGCCGCTTGATGGCGTCACTCGGTTCAACATGCCGAAACGTGATGCTGATGTTGTTCATCGATCCTCCTGCTGACAGTTCCGCATGCTGCGCGCCCAGGACGCGCCGCTCACTCTAAAGTCATGTGACCCGAGAGAGAGTGATGCAACCCCCGGACGCGCCCTCTGCGACACGGCACGAACTCCGACGTCCGAGCGAGTCTCGCCCCAGCCCCGCGGGCACGACCAGACGCTCGTCAAAACAGCTTCTTTCGCTTGGAAGATGCCAAGATGCAGAGCATCTCCCGATACTTGGCGACCGTTCGCCGAGCGATCTTGATGCCGTTGGTCTGCTCCAGGATCTGCACGATGGCTTGATCGCTGAGCGGGCTCTGCTTGTTCTCGTTCTCGATGATCTGTTTGATTGCTTGTTTGACGCTCTCGCTCGCGATGTCTTCATCCGCGACGCGGCGAATGCTCGAGTTGAAGAAGTACTTGAGCTCGAACAAGCCCTTCGGCGTGTGCATGTACTTGTTCGTGGTCACGCGCGAGATGGTGGATTCGTGCATGCCCACCGCCTCGGCCACGTCGCGCAAGATCATCGGCTTCAGAAAGGCGACACCCTTCTCGAAGAACTCCCGCTGCTTGTCGATGATGGACTCGGAGACTTTGACGATCGTCTTGCGCCGCTGCTCGATCGCTCGGATCAACCATTGCGCGTTGCGCAACTTCTCCCCGACGAACTCCTGGGCGGCAGGATCCTTCAGGAGCCGTTGGGTCAGCGCCTGGTTGATGTGCAGCTTCTGGACACCGCGATCGTTGTCGGCGACCACGAAGTTGTCGCCGTCCTTGATCACGTACACATCGGGGGTAATCGCGATGCTGCGGTCGGAGTGATCGACGAAATTGCGGGCCGGTCGGCTCTCGAGCTTCTGGATCTCCTTGGCGGCCTCGTAGGTCTCCTCGAGGGAGATCTTCATGTCTCGCGCGATCGCCTGGTAGTTGTGCTTCTCGAGATTGGCCATGTGCTTCTCGAGAATGGTTAGCTCGACGGTGTCGTAACCGAAGGCCTTGGCCTGAACGAGCAGGCACTCCTGCAGGCTGCGAGCTGCCACGCCGACCGGATCGAAGTTCTGAATGAGCTCCAGCACGAGCGGCGCGTCTTCGGGGTGCAGCCCCGCCTCTTCCGCCAGATCTTCGATCGTCAGATCCGGCGTACGCGTGCCATCGGGGCGCTCCACCCCTTCGAGATCGAGGTAGCCCTTCTCGTCGAGGTTGCCGATCACCAGCTCCGCGAAACGGCGCTCTTCCTCCGTAAAATCGCTCATTTGCAGCTGCCAGCGCATGTGGTCTGCCAGGCTGCTCGGCTTGGTCAGGTTCTGCTCGAAGGGCGGCAGGTCATCACTGCTGCGTGGCCCGAGCGAGGGCGCCTGCTGCTGCGTGCGGTTCTCCAGGAACTTTTCCCAGTCCACCTCGCGCGTGGCCTTCTCGGCCTCGACCTTGTGGGGTTCGTCGGCGGAGTAGTTGTTCTCTACGCGCTCGCCCCGCTCCACCACTCCGGAGCCGGCGGCGGCCCCGGCGGCGCGGGAGGCGTCGTCGGACGCTCGGCCCTTGGGATCTGGATCCTCCTCGGCCGAAAGGATGGGATTTCCGTCCAGCTCCTTTCTGACTTCGTCGATGAGCTCCAGCCGCGATAGTTGCAGAAGGCGAATCGCCTGCTGCAACTGCGGCGTCATCACCAGCTGCTGAGTCAGGCGAAGCTGTTGCTTGAGTTCCATTGAGTCAGTCGATCACTCGGCAGATGTCAGAGCGGGGCTGGGCCCCCGCGGGATAGTCAGAGCGGGGCTGGGCCCCCGCGGGATAGTCAGAGCGGGGCTGGGCCCCCGCGGCATGACTAGAACACCTCTCCCGGGTCTGGAGAGCCCGGGAGAAGCAAAGGAGCAGCCCGCGAATTCTGCGGCAATTGTAACATTTCCAGAGTCTGGAGTCGGAAGCCAATTTGCCCGGCGCGTCAAGAAGCTGCACCTGACGCCGCCGGACGCCCCCACAGTGCCCGTAGGTTACTGTATTTGTTACTCGGCCGCGTCGAACGAGCAAGCCCCGAGACGCAGGTCGCCCAACTCGCCGGCGTTTCGCGGGTTTTTTGCTGCCCCAGGCGTGTGGGCCCATGTGCCGATCCGTCGGCCGCGTGCTGCGGGGGGCGCTGGAAGTGGTCGGCAGCGCCGCCGTGACGACGTGCTCGAGCCCGACGTCCCCCCGGTCCAGGCATGTTCTGCGCCTAGCTGGCTTTGGGGTGGCTGTCCACTCCTCGGCAATAGTTTCGGAAAAGTTCTGGTCACCGCTCGAGCTCCCTAGGATGGTGGCCGATGACGGCTCTTCATCTCGTCGCACGCCCGAACACTGGAAAGCTGACCAAGAGGCTCGTCGACGCGCGTCTCATCGAGCTCTTGGTCGAGGGCCGCGAGGCCATGCCCACGCTCTCGCGGACCGAGGTCCTCGAGCTTCTGCTGGCGCTTGGCGATGCGACGCACGACCTGTTGGACGGCGTAGCCGGGCGCACCACGTTTCAGTTCGACGCCGACCGGGAGGTCTGGGAGTGCGGCTTGGAGCTGTGCGGCAAGGACGTGCTCGTGTCCCTGTATCGTCCGAGCCCGGCAGCGCGTGTCGTCACGCACGAACGGCGGCTGCCGCGCCGTGAGTTTGTCGGCGCCCTCACCGAGATGCTGTCGATGATCGCACGCGGGCGCCGCGACGGCTCGCCGGACTCGCCCCGCGATCGTTTCAATTTCGACTCCGAGCGGCTCGGCGCCAAGCTGAGCAAACCGGCGTTGCTCGGCGAGGCCCCGAGCGCCGTGCGCGCCGAGCGCAGCGTGGCCGGGCCCAGCTTCGGCGGTGTCAGCCTGCATGCCGCCGGGCGTTTCAAGGTGACCCGGCCTCGGCTCGTCGACTCCGAGCACGTGGAACGTAGCGACCTGCATGCGCTTTTGGTCGAGGGGACGCTCACGATCGCCACCAGTGGCGCCAGCATCAGCTCGGCGGGGAGCCAGCTGTTCATCGACGCGGAGCGGCTGGTGCTGGGCGCGGAGGAGGTGCTGCTCACCTGGGAGAGCGGCCGCGTGCTCGCGACTCGGCTCAAACTGTCGGAGATAGAACTGGCCCTGTATCGGACGCGCTCCGACGGTCTGATCGAGCTGGGCGCTCGCGGTGCCGAGCGCGAATCACCGCGCAAGCGCATGCAGCTGGTGAACGTCGACTCGGTCAGCTGGGTGCGCGCCGTGTGCCACTTTGCACTCGCGTTGACCGAGGCGTATTGCACGGTGGACGAGCGGCAGCACCGCAACCTGCGGTTGACGGCGCTCGAGCGCAACGCCCGTGCGCTGCTCGAGCGAGCCCTTGCCGAGGACCGCGCCCTCACCAACGAGAACCCCGACGACTACCGACGTTTTGCCCGGCGGCGGCGCTCCATGGCCAGCGGCCTGTGGGAACACGGTGGCAAGATGCGGTTTGCCGCGCGCTGGGTGGCGACCGTGCCGGGGCTCGATCTGCGCGCGACCTTTCTCTGCGGCAACAGCGTGATCGTCGATTCCAGCCGGGAGACGGCCTGCATCGATCGCGTGAACGGCAAGATCACCTGGCGGGCGCCGAGCGGGCCTGCCGCATGCACGGTCTCCCCGGCAGGCTTGATCCGCTTTCGCCCTGACGGAAACCTGAGCAGCGTCGACCTCAGCAATGGCGTGACCCGTTTCTCGCTGCAACTCAAGCCGAGAACCGGTGGTGGCGCTGCCGGTTCGGTCGTGTACACCGAAGGCCTGCCCAAGATTCTGGCGCTGACGGAGGGCGACCGTCAGATCAGTGCCGTGGACTTGATCACCGGCGAGGTGCGCTGGCGGCATACGGCGGCTCGCCCCGGCAGCTTCCGCTTGCGTCGGGTCGGCAAGCTGTTTCTGGTTGCGGGCGGGAGCGGCAGCTTGTTCGCTCTCGATCTCACCAATGGTGATGCGGTCTGGCGGTACTGCAGCCGCCTGCCCTTCACCGGCGCGCTCGCGGTGGATCAGACCTCGGCGCTGGCCGTGAGCGGAGCTCCGGGCAACTGGCAACTGTTGCACCTGGACCCCTGGACCGGTCATTGCCGCTGGACGGCCGAGTTGCTCGAGGCGCCGCTGGCGGGCAAACACCCGCTGTTGACGCCGGATGTGGTGATCGTCCCGGTCGGCAACGAAGGCTCCTCGGGCGCCGAGGCCTTCGACCGGCAGACGGGGCGCTCGCTCTGGCGTCACCACGCCGACCTGGCTTCGGCGTGCAGCGCCTGGCTCGCTTTCGACGATCTCGTGCTGATCAACGATGGCGCGGGCGTGCTGATGTGCCTGGAAGCGAGCACCGGTCGCCCGCTCTACAATCACGTGTTTGCTGGTAGCTCGGCGAGCGATACGCCGCGTCGTCTGGAGCCGGTGCTGCGCAACGGAGCCCTCTTCGTGCCGCAGCAGCAGGTGCATGTGGTGCGGCCGCGCAGCGGGGAGATCATCGGGGCGGTGCCGCCGGAGCTGGTGCCGGACCTGCTCAGAGTCGATGAACGTTGCGATGTGTACGTGGGCGAAGAAAGCGGCCACCTGGCGGCGTTCGGTATCGCGCCGCGGCTCGCCGTCGTCGGTTGAGCGCCCGCCAGCGAGCGCCCGGGCCGGGCTCAGGGGCGGCCGCGCTCACTCGGGGGGAATGAGGAGGGCAGCCGTTTGCTGCCCTGTGCTCTCGGCAGGGACACGCGCGCCGCGGGTGCATTGGCCCGCACGAAGGCCGCCAGGCGCCGCAGTGGAACTCCGGTGGGACACAGCCCTTCCTTGAGCTCCAGATCGGCGTCGCTCACGTGCGCGAACGACTGCGCGGCGGCCGCATAGTCCGGCATACTGCGCGAGGCGGCGAGCACCAGGCTCATCGTGCCGCGAAATTGACCCTCGGAGGCGGCGATGCGCGGCCCATCATCGCGATCGCAGCGGCCGCAGGCGATGCAGCGACCGAACTCCCCCATCGCCACTCGATCCGCGGCAGCCAGGGACGCCAGTCCATCTCCCGCGTAGTTTTCCCGAAACTGCTCGAGCCCCGGCCGGCGCTCGCCGCGGGCCCGGCGCCACAGCGTGCGCAACAGAGCCAACGCCAGCAGGACCAGAGCCTCGAGGCGACCGCGCATGGTGACCCCACCAGCGTACCTCTTGGTATTTGGGCGCGCTACGGTGTACTCGATGAGGCACCAGATTGGCGCGCGCGGTGAAGATAACCCTGGGGGCCTGGCTCGCTGCGTTCAGCTATGGGGGGCTCGGCTGTTCGGGCGCACAACCGTCCCTGGGCCCGCCGGCGGCTGCCATCGCGACGGCGCGCGTGCAAAGCCAGGACAGCCCCGATCGCCCGCGGCTCGCCCTCGTGGAGCGCGAAGGCGATCCGCGGCGTGGGGTGGCGCTGGCGGTGCATCTGGCCACGCCCCCCGAGTCGGCGCTGGCGCTGGCGCTGCTGGTCGAGGAGCGCTTGCGGGCATCCGGGATCGAAAGCCTGAAGCTGCGGGTCAGCCCCACGGGCTTTGTCGCTCATGCTCTGGCGGCGGATACGCCGAAGCTGGCGCGTTTTTTCCAGGTTGCCAACGCAGCCCTGCTCAGCCCGGTGACGGCGAACGACGCCGCGCGGGTGGCCGCACGTTACCGCGCCGAGCCGCCGCGCGTCGCGCGCTCGGCGAGTGAGGCGGCGCTGGCGCGCTGCGCCGGCGAGCTGCTGCTGAGCCCTGCCTCGCCGCCCGTGCCGGCTCCCGAGCTGCAGCTGGGCGACTGGCTCGCCGCGGTCGCGGTTGCGGACGTCGCCTTCGCGGTGGTCGGTTCGCGCGTGCACCTGAGCGCCGCAGCGGACGCCGTATCTGCCCTCGGCGCGTGGAATCGGCGGGGCAGCCCGGCCGCCCCGCACGTCGAGCCCGAGGCGGTCGGGATGAGCGCGAGCGCCGAGGGGGCGCTGAGTCTGTCGCTCGCCCTGTCGGGTGCGTCTGCCGCTCGGGCGATCGCTGTCGCCGAGCAGATCGGAGAGCCCGAGTCGCTGCTCGCGGTGCGGCTCAACGCAGGCTTTCCTGCCTGGCAGGTCGCGCGCGTGTCCACCCATCTCGAGGCGGGGCGCGCCTGTTTGCGGCTCGATCTCCGAGCGGATGGGGCGGCGCCGAGCGCGGAGGCGTTGGCCGTGTCCGTGGACGGCGCCTTCGACGAGCTCGAGCACACGATGGGCCGGCTCGCGCCCGAGCCGTGGGTGGTGGCCAAGCAGGTGCTGGCGGCGGAGGCGCCCCAGGACGCCGCCGCGGTGGCCGCCTGGCAGGCTCTGAGCGCGCTCCCGCCAGAACCGGGCCCGGCGTTGCATCGGCTGGTACACTACGCCGGGCCGCTCGCGGCTCCCACCGCCCCGGAGCGCGTGGCTCAGCTGATCACGGCCGCCGCCGCCGCGCCTGCAAACACGGCGTTCGAGGCCGTACGGGGCAGCGAGGCAGGCCAGGGCAACGTCTGGATGCTGCTCGCCAGCCCCTGTGGCACGGGCGCGGAAGACGCGGCCACGGCCGGCACCCTGGCGCTGGCGCTGCACAGTACCGCCTTGGCCTTCAGCGGCCGCTCCGGGGTTGTGCTCGAGCCCTGGTTGAACGTGGATGCGATGGGCATTCTCGCGCATGCATCCGCGGGGGCGCCGCACGAGAGCGCGACCGCGCAGGCGGAGCGCGTCGCCGAAGTATTGGCGCGCGCCCTGCTCAGCTCCGGGCCTCCGTCGGGCGCCATCGCCGCTTCGCGCGAGATGCTGCTGGCGACGCTCGCCGATGGTCCGACACCGGGCTTGTCGCTGGCGTTGCGGCAGGTGTCGGCGAACCACCCGAGTTGGCTGGACGCGCGCGGCAGCTGGTCGACGCTGTCGGGTGTCTCCTCCCGCAGCGTCGAGCTCGGGCGTGAGAGTTTTCTGCGGGGCAAGCTGCGTCTGGCCAGCCTGGGCAATCTGGACGACGTGCAGGTGGAGGCTGGCGAACGGCGCCTCGGGAGCTTGCTGCGCGCCGCCGATGCGGGGCGCGGCGCGTGTGTGCCGTCTCGGCGCGGGCTGCCCGCCGCCGGGAAATATCGCCTCGAGGTGACGCGCTCGAGCGACGCCGACGCGATCATCGCCGTACCCCTCCCGGTCGCCCCCGACGGTCTGGCGGAGGAAGCGCGCTGGACGGAGCTGCTCCTGAACCGGACGGGCGGCTGGCTGCAACAGGCGTTGTTTCAGCCGGGGCTCGTCAGCACCGCCCGGGCTCGGGCGGTGGGCGGCGCTGCCGCGGCGGCCCTGGTGATCGAGCTGCGGACCCTCGATGGCAAGCGCGAGCAGGCGGTCGCCCAGGTTCGCGGCCTGTTCGAGCGTCTGCGCCAGGGTGCAGCGACGCCGGCCGAGGCCCAATACGCCGCCGAGGTCTCGCTGGCACGCGAGGCCGATCTGGAGCTCAATCCCCGCGCTCGGGTGGTCGAGCTCTGGCGCGGAAAGCAGTCCCGGGCGCGCAGCAGTGCCAACGTCGAGAGCCTGCGCGCGTTGCATCGCGCGGCGTTCGAGGCGGGCCGCGAAGTAGTCGTGCTGACCGATCCTCCCGAGTGAGCCGGTACCGGCCGGGCACCGGCGCCGTTCGAGTCCCGCTGCCGAGTTCGACGTTCCCCGCCCGCGCGGCCCGTGCTAGGGGGGCCGAATCATGACCGCGCATCAACGCGTGATCGTACTCGACTACGGCGCGCAGTACAGCCAACTCATCGCTCGCAGGGTTCGCGAGTGCAACGTGTACTGTGAACTGCATCCGGGCACGCTGCCGCTCGAGGAGCTGCGGGCGCTCGAGCCGGCGGCCATCATTCTCAGCGGTGGCCCGGGCAGTGTCTACGAGGCGGACTCCCCGAAGGCCCCAGCGGGCCTGTTCAACCTGGGGATCCCGATCCTCGGCATCTGTTACGGGCAACAGCTCATGGCCCACGAGCTGGGCGGGCGGGTCGAGCCCGGCACGGAGCGAGAATATGGTCGCGCCGATGTGTCCGTGCTGGAGCCCATCGGCATCCTGGCTCGGTTCGCTGCTGACGCGACGTTTCCCGTCTGGATGAGCCACGGGGATCGACTGACGGCGTTGCCGCCCGGATTCGTCACCCTCGGCCGCAGCGATAACGCCCCGTTTGCCGCGATCGCGGATCCTGCCCGCCGGCTCTACGGGATCCAGTTTCACCCCGAGGTGAGCCACACGCCGCGGGGCCGTGACGTGCTCGAAGGCTTCCTCTTCGACGTGGCAGGCCTGAAAGGGGACTGGACGCCGGCTCGCTTCATCGAAGAAACGATCGCCAATATCCAGCGCCATGTGGGCCCCGATGCCAAGCTGATTTGCGGGCTGAGCGGCGGCGTGGACAGCAGCGTCGCGGCGGAGCTCGTGCACCGCGCCGTGGGCGACCGCCTGACCTGCATTTTCGTCGACAATGGCTTGCTGCGCGACCAGGAGCGGCACGAAGTCGAGACGCACCTGCAGAGCAAGCTCGGCTTGCGCATTCTCACGGTGGACGCACGCCAGCAGTTCTTGACGGCGCTGGCGGGAGTGACCGATCCGGAACGCAAACGCAAGATCATCGGCCACGAGTTCATCGACGTGTTTGACGCGCACGCCAAGCAGATCAAGGGCGTGAGCTTCCTGGTTCAGGGCACGCTGTATCCCGACGTGATCGAGAGCGTGAGCGTCAAGGGCAAGAGCGTGGTGATCAAGACGCACCACAACGTGGGCGGGTTGCCGGAGCGGATGAAGCTCGGACTCGTCGAACCGCTGCGGGAGCTGTTCAAGGACGAGGTGCGCCGCGTCGGCGAGAGCCTGGGCATGGCGCACGAGCTGATCTGGCGGCAGCCCTTTCCCGGGCCGGGCCTCGGGATTCGCTGCCTGGGTGAGATCACCGAGACCCGGCTCGAGGTGTTGCGCAAGGCGGACCGCATCGTGACCGAGGAGATCCGCGCCGCCGGCCTGTACGAAAGCTTGTGGCAATCGTTTGCCGTGCTGTTGCCGGTGCGCAGCGTCGGCGTGATGGGCGACAACCGCAGCTATCAGGAAACGTGCGTGATCCGCGCCGTCACCTCGACCGACGCGATGACGGCGGATTGGGCGCGCTTGCCGTATGAGCTCCTGGCCCGGATGAGCTCGCGCATCACCAATGAAGTCCACGGTATCAACCGGGTGACCTACGACATCAGCTCGAAGCCGCCGGCGACCATCGAGTGGGAATGAAGCGCTGGCGGGGACCGTTTACGCGGCCCGCCGCAGTCGACGCCGCCGTGCGGCGAGCTGCCTTCGTGTTGTGCGCGATGCTCGGGGCCTGCCAGCCGCAGCGCGCCGCGGTGCATCTGAGCGTGGCGCGAGCGGCCGCGACGCCGCGCGATGCCAGCGTGTACATTGACGAGGAGTTCGTGGGGTATTTGGGGGTCGTCGCCGCGCGCGGCGTGCGTCTGCCCGAGGGGGATCACCGCATCAGTGTGGAAAAGGTGGGCTACTTCCCCTGGGATCGCCTGGTGGTGTCCGATCGGCAGCCGCTCCACCTGACCGTCGAGCTGCGCAAGATCCCCGACTGAACCGAGTTCGGCGCCAGCGAGTTGGAGCGGCGGGAGCGCCTGGGGAAAGCACGTCATCTCCGTTGCCGGCGTCCCGGAGCCGTGTATATTCTGCGGCACACCTCGGGGTGTACCTCAACTTGGTAGAGGGCCTGCTTTGGGTGCAGGACGTTGTGCGTTCAAATCGCACCACCCCGACTGATGAGCGAGACCGTTCGGGGCTGCGATGCTCCGGGCTGTCGCGCTCTTGCCAGTCGCGCTCTGGCTCGGTCCGGTCCGCTCCTGGCAAGCCCTTGGGTCCGCCCGCTCCGCCCCGCGCAGCCGTCTGGCCATGCGGTTCTGGCCCGGCCGCTGCTGCGTGCCGCGCGAAAGCGCGCTGCCGGTGACGGTCGAGAGCGCCGTTTGTAGGCTCACGGCCTAGCGGTTCAGAGGCGGCCGCCGGCGGGTTCCGTGCCATCCGAGCTGTCACCGAGCGCCTTGCCCATGACGTGAAAGCCCTTGTCCACGTAGATCGTCGTGCCGGTAATGGCGGAGGCGAGCGGACTCGACAAGAATGCCGCGACCGAGGCAACCTCGCGGGTCGTCAAGCGCTCGGGGATGGGCGCGTTGGCGGCGTAGTAGTCGACGATCTCGTTGATGACACCGGTCACGCTGGCGGCGCGCGTTGCCACGGGGCCCGCAGAGATCGTGTTGACGCGAACGCCGTACTTTCTGCCCGCCTGAAAGGCCAGGTAGCGCGTATCGGCCTCCATCGCGGCCTTGGCGGAGGACATGCCACCCCCGTAGCCGGGGATGACGCGCTGACTGGCGATATAGGTCAACGAGAGCACCGAGCCGTCGCGAGGCATCAGCGGGGCAAATTGCTGGACCATCGACACGAGCGAATAGGAGCTCACGCTGAGCGCTGCCAGATACCCCTGGCGGCTCGTCTCGAGCAGCGGCTTGTGCACTTCGGGCCCATTGGCGAGGCAATGCACGAGGATGTCCAGCTGCGGCGCAGCGAACTCCTCGCGCATGCGTGCAGCGAGACCGCTGATGGTAAAGTCGCCTCGCCCGGAATAGCGACGATTCTCGCGGATGTCGGCCGGGACGTCGTCGAGCGAGTCGTACGCGGCATCGAGCGGATAGATGCGTTCGAACTGCAGCTCACGCCCGTCTTCCATCTGGCGCGCGGCATCCAGCTTGCCCCGTCGCAGCAGCGTCTCGAAGATCCCGAGAGCCGGGGGCCAACAGCCGAGGCACACGGAGGCGCCGGCTTCGGCCAGGGCACGCGCGATCGCGAAGCCAAAACCGACGTCATCAGACACCCCCGCCACGAGCGCTCGGCGACCTTTGAGGTCTACGGAAATCATCGGCGCGCATGATCAGCGCAGTCCGCGAAGACACGCAAGACCATTTTCGACGCCGCTTTGGGCGCCGCGTCCGCGCTCTCGGGTGCGGCAAAAACACGCGGCTCGAGATCCGTGCTGCCGCGCGCAGCGACCGCATCCGGGGCGCTCGAGCGATCGGTTGCTCGAGCGCCGGGGCGAAGGTGCACGGCGTTTCATGCCGAGATTCTCGCGAGCCTCCCCGATGGCGCGCCACGGCGTGCACGTGCCAGGTGGCGTCGACAACGAGCTTTGTCGATCTGGCCGCGTCGCGTTGCGCCGTAGGTCCCTCCGGGCGGGGCGGCGCTCGGGCGATCCCGACGATCCTGCTCGGCGCCGCACGGCCCGCACACCCCGATGTACGGCGTGCCGCGGCGGCGATCGGCCTCCGGAGCGAGATTCCATGCGGGATGGCTCCGAGCGAGCTTGCACATGCCAGGCGTATTGCCTAGGGTGCTGGCCCGTTTCGGAGTCTGTGAAAAAGCAATGAGCAATCGAGCACTGTGGAATGTTCGCCAGCGTCACGTCTGGTTGGCCACCCCCCTGAAGGGGAAACGCCTCAAGCGGCGTCAACGCCTGCGAATTGGCCTAGAAGAGGCCTTGCAGCGCAAGGCGAAGGCCGCGGGCAGCGAGCCTACGGCGACCGAGTCCGGATCCTGAGCGTTCGCTGAGTCAAGCGTGGAGCGCGTCAGCGCTCCGCTCCTCAGGCCGGGGTGCGCGGCGTAAAATTGGGGAAGCCCGCTTCCCAGCAAGCTCAGCCATGAGCTGGCCGGTTGGCGGGCCTTGTGTTCTTGACAAGCCCGATGTGGGAATGCATATCCCAGGCCCCGTGAAACTCTCGAACAAGGGGCGGTACGCGGTGCGGGCGTTGTTCGACATCGCCTATTTCAACGCTGGGCAGCCGACGCAGGCCAAAGACATCGCCGAGCGGCAGGGGATCCCACCGCGCTTCCTCGAGCAGATCTTCCAGGATTTGAAGCGCGCGGGGATCGTCGGGTCGAAGCGCGGGCCGCAGGGTGGCTACAGCCTGGCGGGAGAAGCGGACACGATTCGACTGGGCGACGTGATCCGTGCACTCGAGGGCCCGCTGCTCTTGAGCGACGGGCCCGAGCGCAGTGAAGGTCATGTGGTGCATGTGACGGAGGCGGTGTTCCGCGATTTGTCTCAGCGTGTCGAGGCCTGCTTTGACGCCGTGAGCCTGGCCGACATCTGCGCGCAAGCCGAGCGCATGGGCCTGCGCCGCGGCTCGTCCGAGAGTTATTCGTATGTCATCTGAGCCTGTCTCCCCCGGGTCGCCGCGTGCTCCACTGGTCGAGCATCCGCTGGTGTACGGGAACATTCTCGATTTGATCGGCGACACTCCGCTGGTCCAGATCCCCGATCTGCTGGCTGAGCCCACCGAACGTCCGCGCCGCCCGAGCGCGCTACCTGCGCCGGCGCGGGGCGCGCGTTTGTGGGGCAAGCTGGAGAGCTTCAACCCTGCCGGTTCGGTGAAAGATCGCATCAGCAAGGCGATGATCGAACGTGCGGAGCGGGATGGCCTGCTCGGTCCCAAGGGAACGGTGATCGAGCCGACCAGCGGCAACACTGGTATTGGCCTGGCACTGGTCTGCGCGCAGCGCGGCTACCGCTGCATTCTGACCATGCCGGCGAGCATGAGCCTGGAGCGCCGGGCGTTGCTCGAGGCGCTGGGCGCGGAGGTGGTGCTCACCGACGAGGGCGAGCAGATGGAGGGGGCGATCGCCAAGGCGCGGGAGATTGCCGCGCGCGAGCCGGGCAGCTTCATGCCCCAGCAATTCGACAACGAGGAAAACCCGCGCGCGCACTACCGCACGACGGCTCATGAGATCCTGCACGCGCTCGGAGACCTGCGCCTGGACGCCTTCGTGGCCGGCGTCGGTACGGGCGGCACGATCAGCGGCGTGGGGCGATTTCTGCGGGAGCAGCGACCAGGCTGCCGCGTGATTGCCGTCGAAGCGGAGTCGTGCGCCACGATTTCTCGTGGGGAGCGCGGCCCCACCAAGATTCAAGGCTGGGCCGCCGGCTTCATTCCGCGCAACTACGCGCCAGAGGTACCGCACGAGGTGCTGACGGTGACCGACGAAGACGCTTACCGCACCAAGCGGGCGCTGGCGCACAACCATGGGCTCTTGCTCGGGATCAGCTCGGGAGGTGCCGTGCATGTGGCTGCCGCCGTGGCGCGCCAGCTCCCCAGCGACGGCAATGTCGTGGTCGTCCTGCCGGACACGGGCGAGCGCTACTTCAGCCTGGATGAGTATTTTGAGGACTGAGGCTGCCCTTTCCGAGTTGGCATCGAGTTGGCGCGTGCTGCTCGTCGGTCTCGGCGGCCTGGGCTGCCCGGCGGCGCTGGCGCTGGCCCGCGCGGGCGTGGGGACGCTGCGAATGATCGACGACGATGTCGTCGACGAAGCCAACCTGCACCGTCAAATCTTGTACGGGCCCGAGGATGTCGGCAGAGACAAGCTCGACGCCGCGGGGCATGCGCTGGGCCCCGTTGCGCGCGCCTCGGGGACGCGGGTGGAGTTCGTGCGCAGCCGGTTCTTGCCGGACAATGCGCGGGAGCTGGCGCGGGGCGTGGACCTGGTGATCGAGGGCGCCGACAACTTTGCGACCAAATTCTTGGCGGCGGACGCCTGCCACCTGGAACACCGCCCTGTCGTGCATGGTGCGGGGCTGCGCTGGGTGGGTACGGCGTGGAGCGTCGCCCCCGGCGGGCGGCCCTGTTACCGCTGCCTGTTCGAGGACGTGCCCTCCGGGCCACAGCTGAACTGCGATGGTGCCGGGGTAATGGGGCCGGTCGTCGGTATCGTCGGGGCGTTGATGGCCGAGCTGGCGCTCCGGGCCCTGAGCGGGCGCGGCGCTCGTCCCGAGCTCTGGACCCTGGACGGCAAAACTGACACGTTGCGCGAGGTTCCAGTGGCGGCTCGCGCTAGCTGCCCGCTCTGCGGAACCGCCCCGTCCATCCTGGACATCGATGAAGCCCGCTATCTATCCGACAGGAGCGCGCTCGCGGAGAGCGCCAGCTCATGAGCCGCCGCGGGCATGGTCGCCACTCTCCCCGCCTCACACTCACCGGAAGGAAACCCAAGTCATGGCCGTAACCGTTCGCATTCCCACTCCCCTGCGTACCCTCACCAAGGGCGAAGAGCAGGTATCCGCCGAGGGCACCACCGTTCGAGCCGTGATCGAACACCTCGAACAGAAGCATCCGGGCATGCGAGATCGCCTACTCGACGAGAAGGGCATCCGCCGCTTCGTCAACGTGTATCTCGGCGACGAAGACGTGCGCTTTCTCGAGGGCCTGGACACGGCGCTCAAGGCAGGCGACGAGCTCAGCATCATTCCCGCCATCGCCGGAGGCTGAATGTTACCGTTCGAAGATCGATACTCGCGCCAGAGGCGACTGGTCGAGGTGGGCCCGGACGGGCAACGCCGGCTGGAGCAGACGGAGTTGGCGCTGGCCGCACATGCGGACGCCGACATCGAGCGCGAGTACCTCGTGCGGTCGGGCGTCACGCGCCTGGAGCTCGCTGCGGAAGGCGCCGTGCCCGAGTTCCCCTGGTCGCATCATTTCCGGTTTAGCGCGCCACTGTCGGTGGCCCGCGGCGCCTGGTGCGCCCTATCGCGCATCCGAACGGCTCTCGGGCACGAGCCCGGTTGAAAGACGCTGGCATGGCTCTTGGTCTGCGTCGCTCCCGTCGTCTCGCCTCGGTGCTGGAGGCGATCGGCAATACCCCGGCCGTGCGCCTGGACCGGATTGGCAAGGAGGTGCCCGGCGTCGAGATCTATCTCAAGCTCGAGTTTGCCAACCCCGGCGGCTCGGTCAAAGATCGGCCGGCGCTCTCGATGGTGCGGCATGCCCTGTCCACCGGGGCGCTCTCCGAAGACAAGACGCTGATCGACGCCACGAGTGGGAACACCGGCGTGGCCTACTCGCTGATCGGTGCAGCGCTCGGCTTGCGCGTCGAGTTGGTGATGCCGAGCAACGTGACTCGCGCACGCAAGGACATCACTCAGGCCTTCGGCACCAAGCTGACCTACTCGAGCCCGATGGAGGGCTCCGACGGCGCGATCGTGATGGTGCGCGAGCTGGTGCGGCAAAACCCGGAGAAGTACTTCTACTCGGACCAGTACTCGAACCCGGAAAACCCGCTCTCCCACTATCGGGGCACGGGGCAGGAAATTCTGGATGCCTTCGGGGACCGGATCACGCATTTCGTCGCCGGCCTCGGCACGAGCGGTACCGTCATGGGCACGACGCGGCGGCTGCATGAGCACTCGCGCAAGGTGTACTGCGTGGCCGTCGAGCCCGCGGAGGCCTTGCACGGCCTCGAGGGCCTCAAGCACATGGCATCCAGCATTCAGCCGGCGATCTATGATCAGCACGTGCCGGATGAAATCCTGCCCGTGGGCACGGAGCAGGGCTGGGACATGACCGATCGCCTCGGCGCAGAGGAGGGCTTGCACGTCGGGCACTCCACGGGAGCCAACGTGTTCGGCGCGCTCGAGATCGCCAAGCGTCTGCAGCGTGAAAAGCGGGAGGGTTGCATCGTGGTGATTGCTTGCGATCGCGGGGATCGATATTTTGCGCCCATGAAATGGGAGAAGAGGTACACGTGGTAGCGCCGGCGGCGTGGACCCGTGGCGGCCTGCGCATCAAAAAGAGTGCGCTGGCCCGCGTGGAGCAGGCAGGCCGTGACGCCTACGCTCGCGACGAGGAGGCCTGCGGCTACCTGGAGGGCCCTGCCGGAGATCCCCTGCTCTGTGATGTCGCGGTCGAGCTCGAGAACCTGGCGAACAAGTACCACCAGGTCGACCCCGAGGGCCATCCGCGGACCGGCCGCGAGTATTTCAAGATCAACGGCAAGAAGTTCGAGCGGGCGATCGACGCGGCGCGCGAGGGAGCGCGCCCGGTCAAAGTGTTCTTTCACTCCCACCTGGATTGCGGTGCGTATTTCAGTGCCGAGGATGCGGCTAGCATGACGCTGGGCGGAACGCGCGCACCGACCTATGAGCTCGCCTACCTGGTCACCGCGGTCGATCAGGGAGCCGTCACGGCGCACAAGCTGTTCATTTGGGAGGCCGCCACGGCAAGCTTCGTCGAAGCGCCTTTTTCCGAGGTGCCCGGCTGATCCCGGCCTTGGATCCCCTCTGATCCTCCTGCTGGAGCGCGCTTTCCGAAATAATCGGTCCGCGGTTCGGGCGTGGCGGTTCTTGACGATACGCGGGAGGAGTTTTAATGCCACTCGGCCCAAGACGGCGCCGCCGCTGAAAAATCGAGATGAAGGACATCGCCGATGCCGGTGCAACGCCTCCGGGAGTTCCACCCCCTGCCCCGCCCGTGAGCGCTGAGCCCCGCGGAGGCTCGGGCGAAATGTTCGACGCCATCGCGCGTCGCTACGATCTGCTCAATCGGCTGCTCTCGCTGGGCATCGACCAGCGCTGGCGGCGCGAGCTCGTGCGCCGCCTGCAGCTCGGACCCGAGGCGCGCGTGCTCGACCACGCCACTGGCACCGCTGATCTTGCCTTGCGCATCGCGCGCAGCGGCCCAAAGATCCGCGTGCTCGGGCTGGATCCGTCGCTGGCGATGCTGGAGATCGGTCGCGCCAAGGTGAGTGCGGCGGGGCTCGAGCAGCGGGTGGAGCTGCGGCGCGGGGATGCCGAGCGCCTGGATGGCCTCGAGAACGCGAGCTTCGACGCGGTGAGCATCGCCTTCGGGATTCGCAACGTACCGGACCGAGCGCGAGCGCTGGCCGAGTTCGCGCGCGTGACTCGGCCGGGCGGGCGCATTGCGATTCTGGAGCTGTCGGAGCCGCGCACTCGGGTGATCGGGCCGCTCGCGCGCTGGCACGTCCATAGCGTGGTGCCGTGGCTCGGAGGCCTGCTCTCGGGTGCTCGCGAGTACCGATACCTCCAGCGTTCGATTTCTGCTTTTCCGGCTCCCGAGGATTTTGCGCGCTTGATGGAGCAGAGCGGCATCCGCGTACAACTCGTCCAGCCATTGACCTTTGGCGTCTGCCATCTGTACGTCGGGACGCCTGCCACATGACTCACGTGCCCGCATCCCACCGTGCCGACGAGGGGCGCTCCAGCGACTCCCTCGAGCGTCGCCTGGACGCCGCGCGCGCCGAGAGCCCAGGCGGCCCTGCCGACATCGTGTGGGTGCGGATCGATGCGCCGGTGGCGCGGCCCGAGGCTGTGATGCAGCGCTTTCCGGAGCGGGATCTGTTGCTGTGGAGCCCTCCGGAGGGGCCCACCTTTGCCGGCATCGGTGTTGCCCGGAGCATCAGCGGTAAAGGCACGCGTCGCTTTGCCGAACTCCGGCGGCGAGGCGCGGAGCTCTGGTCGGAGCTGCGCGCGCCCGGCATCGCTCGAGGTGCGCTGGAGGCGCCGCGCCTGTTTGGAGGCTTCGCCTTCAACCCCGAGAGCGAGCACGGCCCGGCGTGGGAGCGTTTCGGCTCGGCGCGCATGGTCCTGCCGCGGGTCACCTACGCGATCGACCAGGGGCGCGCCGTGCTCACGCTGGCCGTGGAGCGCGCGGAGCTGGATCGCGGGCTGGAGAGCGAGCACGTGCAGCTGTTGCAGCGCGTCTACGAGACCATCCTCGAGAACCCCGATTTTCAGCCGGTGCCAGGGCCGAGGGAGCTCACCCGGAGCGAGCCCGCCGCGGGTGAATTTCAGGGGCGCGTCGACCAGCTCGTGGCGGCGATCGCCTCGGGGTCGCTGCAGAAGGTGGTCGCTGCCCGAGAGGTGCTCCTGGGTTTCGCGGGGCCGCTCGATGCGCTGGGGACCGCCCGTGCGCTGGCCGAGCAGGCGCCCGAATGTCAGCGCTTCCTGTTTCGCTGGGGCGATACTTCTTTCATCGGTGCAACTCCAGAGCGCCTGTTGCGCAAACGCGCGCGCGCGCTGGAGACGGCTGCCGTCGCTGGAACCATCGATGCCGGCGCCGAGAGCCCGGAGCGCCAGCTCGAAGCGAGCGCCAAGGAGCTGGAGGAGCACCAGCTGGTGGTCTCCGCGATCCAGAGCGCACTCGATCCGGTGTGCGAGGAGATGCGGCTCCCGAATCGCCCGGGGGTGCAACGGCTCAAACACCTCTTGCACCTGCGCACGCCGATTCAAGCCACGCTGCGTTCGGAGCTACACGTGCTCGAGCTCGTGGAACGACTGCATCCGACGCCGGCGGTGGGCGGGGTCCCCACGTCCGCCGCGCTCGACTGGATCGTGCGGCAAGAGCCCTTCGACCGGGGCTGGTACGCGGGCGCGGTGGGCTGGTTTGACGCCTCCGGCGATGGCGATTTCAACGTCGCGCTGCGCTCGGGGCTACTGCAGGGCAGCCAGGCTCGCTTGTATGCCGGGGCCGGCATCGTGCGTGGCTCGGTGGCGGCGGCCGAGTATGCCGAAACGACGCTGAAATTGGCGGCCATGCTCGGCTCGCTCCGAGCCCGGCCCTGAGCCGTCCGGGAGCCCGCGCGTGTCTGATCCGCAGAGTGAGTGGGCCGAAGTCTTGCTGGCGAGCCTGGCCGAGGCGGGGCTGGTCGACGTCATCATCAGCCCCGGATCGCGTTCGACACCGCTGGTCTGGGCAGCCTGTCAGATCCCGGGATTTCGCCGCCACGCCCTGATCGATGAGCGCAGCGCTGGCTTTTATGCGCTGGGCCAGGCGCGTGTCTCGGGCATTCCGAGTCTGTTGATCTGCACCTCCGGCACCGCTCCCAGCCACTACTACCCGGCGGTCATCGAGGCCAAGCAGAGCGGGGTGCCGCTGATCGTCCTGAGCGCGGATCGCCCCTTCGAGTTGCAGCAGTGTGGGGCGCAGCAGACCGTCGACCAGACCCGGCTCTTCGGCAACTACGCCGCGTATTACGAGCTGGGCACACCGGTCGCCGACGCGGGCGCGCTGCTCGGTCTGCGGCGCATGGCTCGCCAGGCCTTTGCGGACGCCATCGAGGCTCCGCGGGGTGCCGTGCACCTGAATTTTCGCGCGAAAAAACCGCTCGAACCGGCCCTCGGAGCGCGCACGCCGGCGACCTCGCGGCCTTCCCGAGGGGCGGTCGTGCGCCCCATGCCGCGCCCGATCGCGCCGGCCGACGTGAGCGAGCTGGTGCAGAGCTTGACCGAGAGCGCCTGCCCGCTCCTGATCTGCGGGGCGCTGTCCCTGCAAGAGAGTCCGCGCGCGGAGCTGGTGCAGCGCTTCGCAGAGGCGAGCGGCGTCATCGTGTGCCCCGAGAGCGTCAGCCAGCTGCGGTTTCAGCTCGATGCAGGCCTCGGCGGCGCGGTGGTGTGCGACGCCTACGAGTGGTTGCTCTCGAGTGCGCGGCTCTCGCCCGCCCTGGTGCCGGACTTTGCGCTGCAGCTCGGCGGCGCCCCGCTTTCGACGGCGCTCGGGCGTCTGCTCGGCGACTCGCCGGCGCTCGACTACCACATCTGTGCCGAGAGCGGCTGGCCCGACCCGCTGCACAAGGCGGCGCGCATCGTGCGCGGGCGACCGAACGAGTTGCTCGAGGCGCTGTGTCGGGCGCTCGAAGGGCGCCCGCGTCCCGCGTCCGCGACACGCCGGCTCTGGCAACGCGCTGGGGTCTGGGCGCGGCAGCTCGTGGCCGAGCAGCTGGAGCTCGGTTTCGGCGAGCCGGAAGCCGTCGCCACGGTCACGGAGGCGCTGCCCTCGGGGTCGCTGCTGGCGCTCGGCAACAGCTTGCCGCCGCGCCTCGTCGATCGCTATTGTCCTGCAGCGGCGCGCGGCATTGCCGTGGTCAGTCAGCGTGGCGCCAGCGGGATCGACGGCCTGGTCGCGGGCGCGCTCGGCTCGGCGAGCCAGGCCCAGACAGCGACGACGCTACTGCTCGGCGACATCAGCTTCCTGCACGATGTCGGCTCGCTCTGGGCGGCGCGAGCCGAGCGCCTTCAGACCGAAGGCCCCCGCCAGCCACTGGTGCTGGTGGTGATCAACAACGCCGGGGGGCGCATCTTCGAGCAGCTCCCGATCGCGGAGCGGCCCGGGGTGCAGCACGAGTTCTGGATCACCCCGCACCAGCTCGAGCTGCGCGGCGCCGCGCAGCTCTATGGGCTCGGCTTCTGGCAAGCGCGGGATCGGGCGGAGCTGCAGGCGGCCCTGGCGCAGGCGTACGGCCGCGCGGAGGTGAGCCTGATCGAGGTGGTCGTCGACCCGCACGGTGCGATCACGCGCGCCCAGCAGCTCGCTGCCGTGATCGAGCGGCGCGCGGGTGAAGTACTGAGCGAGCTGCCGTGACGGGGCTGGTGCTGCTCCACGGCTTTACGGGTTCTGGCGCGAGCTTCGACGAAGTGCTGGCGCACCTGGCCCAGCTCGGCGGTGGAGCGCGGCCATTTCGTCCGATGCTGCTGGGCCACGGGGCGAACGCAGCCCCGGGGGTGCGGCGCTTCGAGCAGGAGGTCGACCGACTCGGGGAGGAGATTCGGCGTGCCGGTTTCAGCGGGGCCCACCTGTGCGGCTATTCGCTCGGGGCGCGTCTGGGCCTCGGGCTGTTGGCGCGGCATGGCTCGCTCTTTCGGTCAGCGACGCTGATCGGCGTGCATCCCGGGTTGTGCGACCCTCGCGAGCGCGCGGCGCGCATCGGCAGCGACGAACGTTGGTGTGAGCTCCTGTCGCGCCAGGGCCTGCCGGCGTTCCTGCGCGCCTGGGAGGCACAGCCGCTCTTCGAGACGCAGCGCGAGCTGCCCGGGCCCGAGCGCGAGCGACAGCGTCAGATCCGCGAGAGCCACTCGGCGGACGGATTGATGCGGGCGCTCCGGGTACTCGGGCTGGGACAGATGCCGGACTACCGCGGGGTGCTGCCCGCCGTCGGGCTGCGGGTGCGCCTGCTCGTGGGGGCGCGGGATTCGAAGTTCGGGAGCCTGGCCAGCGCTCTGACGGCGGCGTGCCGGCGCATCGAACTTTTGAGCGTGGAGGGCGCCGGACACAACCTGCTACTCGAGGCTCCTGCCCAGCTGGCGCGTGTGCTAACCCAGGCCCTCGAGGAGCGCCCGTGACCCCGAGAGAGACCCCTGTCCTGTCCCCGCAGGTGGCCTCGAGCGCCCGTCCTGCTGGAGGTCGCCCCAGCTCGGCGCTCGGCCTGTGGTGGAGCGCGGCTCGCCCGAAGACGCTGCCGGCCGCCGCGACGCCCGTGCTGGTCGGCTCGGCCTGCGCGTACGCGGAGCGTGGCTTTGTGCCCGCGCCGGCCCTGGCCGCGCTGCTGGGCGCGCTCTTGCTGCAGATCGCGGCCAACTTTGCCAACGACGTCTTCGATTTCGAAAAAGGCGCCGACACCGGTGCACGTCTGGGGCCGACCCGCGCGGTGCAAGCCGGTTGGGTGACTCCGCGTGCGATGCGCCGGGCGCTGGTCGTGGTGCTGTGCCTGGCGCTGGGGATCGGCAGCTACCTGGTCAGCGTCGCGGGCCCGGTGCTGATCGCCATCGGGCTCGCCAGCATCGCGGGCGCCGTCGCCTATACGGCCGGTCCCTATCCGCTCGGCTATCACGGTCTCGGTGACCTCGCCGTGTTCGCGTTTTTTGGCGTCGTCGCGGTGGGCGGCACCAGCTTCGTGCAACTCGGGTATGTGCCTCGCCTGGCCTGGATCAGCTCCATCCCGGTGGGTTGTCTCGCCACGGCGATCCTGGTGGTCAACAACGTGCGCGACGCCGAGACGGATGCCGCTGCGAACAAGCGCACGCTGGCGGTGCGTTGGGGCGTTGGTTTTGGCGTCGTGGAGTACCATGCCCTGCTCGCGCTGGCGTACGCGGCGCCGCTCGGGCTGTGGCTCGCCGGTCTGCGCGGGCCCTGGGCGTTCTTGCCCTGGCTATCGTTGCCGCTGGCGCTCGACCTCTCGCGCCGGATTCGACGGCAGCGGGGGCCGGCGTTAAATGGCGTGTTGGCCCACACGGCACGGCTGCTTCTCGTTTTCGGAGTGCTGTCGAGCGTCGCGCTGCTCTTGGCAGCGCCGGCCGTGACGCCGCTGCACTAGGCCGATCTAGATTGGGAAGTCCCAGCGTGGCCTCCGCCCCGTACCTGAGCTGTCGCCGGCAGGAGTTCACGCTCCGCCCGCCGCTCGTGACGGCGCGCGGGCAGTGGCATCAGCGTCAGACGCTGCTCGTGCGGCTGCACGACGGAGACGGGGCGGACGGCCAGGGCGAGGCTGCCCCCTTGCCGGGCTACTCCCCCGACGACCTGCCGGCGGTCGAGCGCGCCTTGCTCGCCCTGCCGCGCACGGAGCTGGCGCGCGCCCTCGGCATCACGACTCCGGCCGGGATCTCGAGCGCGGTGGCGGCGCTGTTGCCCGCCGAGCTGCCCTCGGCGCGGTTTGCCCTGGAAACGGCGCTCTTCGATCGTCTGGGCCTACGCCTCGGGCGCCCGCTCTGGAGCCTGTTGCACGAGGCCCACCGGGACGGCGCGCCCGGGCCGGCTCGTCCCGTGGCTCTGTGCAGCCTACTGCCGAGCGATGACCCGCCGGCCGCGCTCGCTCAGGCGCTGCGTGAGCGTGAGCTCGGCGTGATGGCCTTCAAGCTCAAGATTGGGCCGGATGTCGTGCAGCCGGCGCAGCTCGGGCTGCTCGGCTCGCTGCGCGCCGCCCTTGGCGAGCGCGTCGAGCTGCGGCTGGACGCCAACCGCAGCTTGAGGGGGCACGGCCTGCGCGAGGTCCTGGAGCAGGTGGCCGTGCACCGGCCCGAGTTCGTGGAGGAGCCCGTTGCCCAGCCCGATCCCGACCAGCTGCGCGAGCTGCCCTGCGGCTGGGCGCTCGACGAATCATTGCAGGACATGGACGCCGGCACGCTCGAACGCCTGTGCGCTCTCGGCTCGTGCCGCGCGCTCGTACTCAAGCCCACGGCGCTCGGGGGCCTCGGTCGCTGCGCGTCCCTGGCCGCCGTGGCCCGGGGGTATGGCAAAGCGCAGGTGGTTTCCCACACGCTCGAGGGGCCGATCGGCTGGCTCGCGTGCGTGCACCTCGCGCTCGCGCTCGGGCCCAGTGCGGCCGCGGGTCTGTGGCCGCTGTCCCATCAGTCGTTCGCCCCCGGTCGGATTGAGGGCGGGCAGCTCGTGCTGCCCGAGGGACCGGGGCTCGGGGCGTCGTGAGCACCTTTTCCGTACTGGATGCCGCGCGCGAGTCGCCGCACGCGCTGGCGGTCGTGGAGCGAGGCCGGCAGCTCGATTTTCGCGAGCTCGGCGAACGCGTGCGGCAACGGATGAGCGGGCTGGCGCCCCTCGGTGAAGGGAGAGCGGCCGTCCCCGCTGCAACCCTGGTGGCATTTCGGGCTACCGAGACGCTGGCGACGCTCGAGCTCATCCTGGCCTTGCTCGAGCTCGAGCAGCCCTTCCTGCCGCTGCATGCCCGGCTCACCTCGCACGAATCCGAGCTGCTGCTCGAGCGACTGCCGGTGGCGTGGCTGGTGCAGCCGGGGCCCGACGGCGAGCCGCAGCTCGTGGCGCGCCAGGGCCGAGGCCCGAGCGAGCGAGAGCAGCAGCTGTTTGCGTCGACGCCCCAGCTCGCCGCGCTCGCCACGTCGGGCACCTCGGGGGAGCCCAACGTGGTGCTGTCCAGCCGGCGCGCGTTCCTGGAAGCTGCCCGCGCCAGCGCCTCGAATCTCGGCTGGCTGCCGCGGGATCGTTGGCTCTTGTCACTGCCCCTCGCTCATATCGGCGGACTCTCCGTGGTCACGCGTTGCCTGCTCGGGCGGCGTCCCGTGCTCCTGCCCGAGCCGGCGCACGCTGCGGGCCTGGGCGAACGTCTGGCGCAGTCGCTGCTCGAGCTGCAACCGAGCCTGCTGTCGCTGGTGCCCACGCAGCTCAGTGCGCTCCTGGCGCTGGAGCCCGAGATCGAGCTGCCGGGATCGGTTCGCGCCATTTTGACGGGCGGGGCTGCCGCGTCGCGCCCGCTGCTCTCGGCCTGCGCGGATCGCGGTTGGCCCGTGCTCACCAGCTACGGCTCCACCGAGGCCTGCTCCCAGGTGGCGACCCAGCGGCCCGGCACGACGAACCGCGGCGATCTCGGCGCGGGCTACCCGCTGCCGGGCGTCGAGGTCCGGCTGCGGGACGGTGCGATCCAGCTGCGGGGTCCGACCTTGTTCAGCGGCTACCTGGCGGGCCCGCTCCAGCCGTTCGACGCCGAGGGTTGGTTTACCACGGGAGACCTGGGCCATCTTGACGAGCAAGGGCGGCTGCACGTGCTCGGCAGATCCGACCACGTCATCATCAGTGGGGGAGAGAACGTCTCGCCCGGCGAAGTGGAAGCCGTGCTGGAGGCGTGTCCGGGAGTGCTCGAGGCCTGTGTGTTCGGCGTGCCCGATCCACATTGGGGCCAGCTGGTGGCTGCCGCGCTACGCGTTGGAGACCTCGACGCCGAAGCGATCCTGGCGGGTGCCGAACGCAGCGCCGAGCGATTGTTGGCGGCGTTCA
>Ga0315912_10000592_pt1 | contig 61162 bp, 49 predicted proteins | sample VfabasoilMG_FD_204469 | JGI IMG/M metagenome (GOLD analysis project Ga0315912, IMG submission 204469) | Garden soil microbial communities collected in Santa Monica, California, United States - V. faba soil | ecosystem: Environmental > Terrestrial > Soil > Garden | place: USA: California...
TGCGCGACCGGCCCGAGATTCGCGTCGACAGCGTGCGACTCATCGACACCGGCAGCATCGATGCCGATCATTCCAGCGTCTATGGACTCGAGTTCGGCTCCAACTGGAAGAATTTCTATCTGCAGGGCGAACACTTCTGGTTCGACATCGAGCGTCGCGCGTCTGCAAACCTGCCCGACCCGGACTTCTCCGGCTACTACGTGCAGGGAAGCTGGGTGCTCACCGGCGAGAGCCGGCGCTATAACGCCGCTACCGGTTCCTTCCAGAATCCGCGCCCCATGGTGCCGTTCTCCGGCAACGGCGGATTTGGCTCATGGGAGCTGGCGGCACGCTACAGCCGCATGAATCTCAATTTTGCGGAAGGCATCGAAGGGGCCGCGGCGGCTCCAGGCTCGGTGCGGGGCGGCGACCAGTCCGTCGTCACGCTGGGCGTCAACTGGTTCCCGAATCCCAACATCAAGATCATGATGGACTACCTGATGATCGACGTGGACCGGTTGAACCCCGCGGGCCCGGGCAATACCCAGCCCTTTGGCGCCGCGCCCAACACGCCGCCGATCGGAGTGGAAATCGGCCAGGACCTGGACGTATTCGCGCTGCGGACGCAGTTCAGTTTCTAGTTAGCGGTGACCCGCAGGTCGCGAAAATGCGCGATCGTCCCCGGGTTGATCCACAACGCGATCGCCCCGCTGCCATTCGCGCCGGTCTTGACGTCGTTCACGATCAGGGTCGGCCGCGACTGACCGTGCACGTACAGCAGCGCCTGGGTGCCGTGCACCTCGATGCGGATCCGGGTCCACCCGCCAGTCTCGAGGTCCACGTACGACTCGTATCGGCTCGGCGTTTCCTTGCGCAGGCGGTACCAGGGCCAATCCGGGTGGGATACATACTGCGCTGAATGATTGCGCCGCTCCTGGTCGCTCGCACGCCCATTGGTCGGTCGCAGGTAGAACGCATCGTATGTCTGCAGGTCGGGACCTACGCGGAATGCGATACCGACGAATCCACGCGCGCCGTCGGGCGCATCCGGCGCGGGCTGGCCGGCGATCTCCGCCTCGATCACGCCATTCGTGAATTCGATGCCCTTGATCACGGCCAGCGTCTCGAACTTCGCCTGTTCCTCGGGCGGCAGGGCCCGGAATCGCTGCTTCGCTTCGGCCGAAAAGGTCACTCGCAGACCGGACTTGTCATCCAGTTTCACCGGCTGGGCATCGACGTTGTGCAGCTCGAGTCCCGTGGTCGATTCCAGCGGGAAGTGCTTCGCACCTGGCGCGGCGCAGACCGCGCCGCAGGCTACGATGACGGCAAAAGCAATAGTTCGAGGTGCGCGCATGCCCGCATTGTGGCGCAGGCCCGGGGGAAAGAAAAACGGCGCATGAATGCGCCGTGCGATGAACCGAAGGAAAAGTGCCGTCTACTCGACCCGCTGACTACTCTATCGCGGGCTCGTTGCCTTGCAGGCGCGACACCAGCGCGCGCAGGAACACGCGGTTGAAGCGCAGCTGGCAGGCAGCGGACACCTGCTCGAGCAGCGTGGAGCTGACACGCAGCACCGAGACCGCGGACTCGGCGCGGATGGTCGCCGTGCGGCGTGCGCCACGAACGTAACTGGTCTCGCCGAAGCAGTCGCCCTCGTCCATCGATCCCAGCGCCTTGCCGTGGCGCTGCACGGTGCACTTGCCGTTGACGAGAATGTAGAAGCGATCGTCCATCTCGCCTTCCTTGACGATCTCCTCACCGGCCGGGTAGTCGGTCATGGTGCTGGCGCGCAGCACTTCCCAGATCTCGGCGTGCGAGAACTCGTGGAAGAAGCGCAGGCGGCGCAACACGTCGAACTGCGCCTGCTGGTCGACACGGGCGTTCTGCTCGCGCAGGCGCTGGTGCACGCGGGTGAGTTCGGCGGCGAAATCGGCACCGGACTTGTGGCGCTTGTCCGGCGTCTTCTGCATCGCCGTGACTACGATCTCTTCGAGATCCTCGGGAACGTCCTTGCGCTGCGTGTGGATCGGCGGCGGCGTGGCGTAGACGATCTGGTGCAGCAGCTTGACGAGATTGCCGGCGCGGAACGGACGGATGCCCGTGAGCAGTTCGTACATCACCGCGCCCAGCGAATACAGGTCCGAGTGGTGCGTGAGCTCGAGGCTCTGCACCTGTTCGGGCGACATGTACGACGGCGAGCCCGCGATACCTTCGATGCGCGAGATCTCCGAATCCGCCACCAGCGCGATACCGAAGTCGATGATGCGCACGTCGGAATCCTGCGTGAGCATGATGTTCGACGGCTTGATGTCGCGGTGAATGACCCCGCGCGTATGGGCGTAGTGCAGCGCCTTGGCGCACTTGAACATGATCTCGACCACGTCGTCGACGCGCAGCAGGTTGTCCGGCCGGCAGTACGCCGACAGGGTGCGCGCGCCGTGCACGTGTTCGGTGACGATGTAGCAACGACCGTTCTCTTCGCCGGCGTCGTAGATGGGCAGGATGTGCGGATGCTGCAGCATGCCCACCATGTGGGCTTCCGACAGGAACATCTTGCGGGCGATCTTGGCGCGTTCGTCGCCCTGGTCGTCGAGGTTGTAGACCTTGATCGCGACGTCGCGGCCGTAAAACGGATCGTGGGATAGATAGACGGTACCGGTGGAACCCCGGCCGACTTCATTGATGATTACATATTTACCGATGCGATCCGGAGCACGGTTCTCCAGGATCTTCTGCGCCTGAACATCGGGGCCGGTCTTGGTAGCTTGCAGCGACATCTTTTGGATCGGCGTTAGTTCCGCGGGCACGTTCCCCGTACCGCGTGAGTCCCATGTATACGTGCCGGCAGAATAAGGCCGCGCCCCCGGACCCGGTGTGACCCGGGTCGAGGATTCACTGGTGGCAGCGCAACGTCCGACGCTCGCTTCAGCGCGCGAAATGATCGAATCCCGACCCCGAGAACTGGGTCACACCACCGCGCGCGGAAACCCTGACGCCATTTCCCGACATCAGGGTGCCGATACGCGTCACCGGGCCGAGACCGTGGGCCACGGCATGCGTCATCGCACCCAGCCGCGCGAGCGGCACGGTGAACAGTAGTTCGTAGTCCTCGCCGCCGGTGAGCGCGTATTCGCGCGCCACTTCGCGCCCCACGGCCGCCACCAGCGACTCCGACACCGGCAGCGCCGCGGCGTCGATTTCCGCACCGCAGCCACTGGCCACGCAGAGCTTCTCCAGGTCGCCGCCCAGGCCATCGGAAATATCGATGCAGGCACTGGCCAGCCCGCGCAGCGCGACTCCCACCTCGCAACGCGGTGTCGGGAACAGGAACCGGTCCCGCAGGATCTGCGCGGACATGGGATCCGCCACGTGCAGCCGATTCTGTTCGAGCGCGAGACCGGCAGCGGAATCGCCGGGCGAACCCGTCACGAATATCGCATCACCCGGCTGGCCTCCGCGCCGTTGCAGAGCGCTGCCGATGGGTACGATGCCGATCAGCGTGACCGTGATGCTGAGCGACCCGCGCGTGGTGTCCCCGCCCACCAATGCCACGTTGTGTCGCCGGCACAGGTCACCCGCGGCGCGGGCAAACTCTTCGAGCCAGGCCTCGTCCGAATCCGGCAGCGTGATGGCCAGCAGGGCCCACGCCGCCTCCGCTCCCATCGCAGCGATGTCGGAAAGATTGACCGCGAAGGAGCGGTGCCCGATCGAAGACGGCGGCGAACGCGGCGGAAAGTGCACGCCTTCGACGAGTGAGTCGGTGACCACCACGAGCTCGCGTGACGGCGGTGGCGCGAGCACGGCGCCATCGTCACCGACACCGATGCGCACGTCGGCGCGCCTCGCGCCGAGATGCGAGAAGTGTCTGCTGATGAGCTCGAATTCGGTTTGGGCCACGATGGCTCCCTCAACCGTCAGTGTTCGTGCGGACGCAACTCTCGCGCGGCCGCATCCAGCACGGCGTTGACGAACTTGTGGCTGTCGGTTGCACCAAACCGCTTGGCGAGACCGACCGCTTCATTGATCACCACGCGATACGGCACGTCGGGTGCGGACCTGAGCTCGTGCGCGCCCACCCACAACACCGCCCGCTCCACCGGGTCCAGCTCTTTGGGCTTGCGATCCATCCACGTGGCGAGCGCGCCATCGAGCGCCTCACTACCGCCGCAGATGTCGGTCACGAGCTGGTTGAAATAGCCGCGGTCTGCCTTGCGCATGTCCTCTTCGGCGGCGAACTCGTTGACCACGTCCTGCCAGGGCGAGGAATTGATCTGCCAGCGATACAGGGCCTGCATGGCGAGCTTGCGCGCCACGGCGCGGCGCGCCGATGCCGGGTTGATGCCCGCGCCCTTAGCCACGGCGCGCTCGCTTCTTCGTGGCCGGCTTGCGCCGGCCCGCGGTGCGCGTCTTCGATTTCGCCGCAAAGGGCGCCAGCAGGTCGATCATCTCCAGCGCCGCTTCCAGCGACTCGCCGCCCTTGTTCATGCGCGTCAGCGCCGCACGCTCCTCGGCCTGTGCTTCGGTTTCGGTGGTCAGCACCCCGAAAATCACCGGCACACCGGTGGCGAGGCTTGCATCCATGATGCCGCGCGCGCACTCGCCCGCCACGTATTCGAAATGTGGTGTGTCGCCGCGGATCACGCAACCCAGGGCGATGACCGCCTGGTATTCGCCGCTCGCGGCGAACTTGAGCGCGGCCAGCGGTAGTTCGAAGGCGCCGGGCACGCGCGTCACGAGCAGCGAACCGGCGCTGCCGCCGTGCGCCTGGAATGCGCGCGTCGCGCCTTCGACGAGCTGGTCGACGAGAGCGGCGTTGAAACGCGCGGCGACGATGGCGACACGAACGCCGCGGGCGTCGTAGTCAGGCTTTTGGGTCTGGGATCCGGTCATGGGCGCGGGAGTCTACTCGGAAATGTAGCCGGTTATCTCCAGGCCGAAGGCGGAGAGACCCTGCAGTTGCTTGGGCGTGGACAGAACCTGCATGCGCGTGACCCCCAGGTCCTTGAGGATCTGCGCACCGATGCCATAAGTGCGCAGCACCTGCGGCGCCACCTGCCCGCCGGCGACATGCTCTACGCGTTGTCCCAGTGCGCTGACCGCGTCGGCGAGCTCGCGCGGCGTCGCATGGTCACGCAGCACGATGACGATGCCGGTACCCACTTCGGCGATCCGCTTCATGGCGTCGCGCAGCGTCCAGGTGCGGCCCGAGTCCCTGAGGCCGATGAGATCGGCGAGCGTGTCGATGGGATGCACCCTCACCAGCGGCGATGGCGTCCCGGCTATGTCACCCCGCACCAGCGCCAGGTGCACATCACGATGTACGTGGTCCTCGTACGCCAGCAATGTGAACGACCCGAATTCGGTGTCCACCACCTGCTCGGCGATGCGCTCCACCGATCGTTCCTGTCGCAGCCGATAACGGATCAGATCGGCAATCGTGCCGATCTTGAGTTGGTGTTGCGCGGCGAAGGCCTCGAGCTCGGGGCGCCGGGCCATGCTGCCATCGTCGTTCATGATCTCGACGATGACGGCCGACGCATCGAGTCCCGCGAGACGCGCCAGGTCGCAGCCGGCCTCGGTATGGCCCGCGCGCGTCAGCACGCCACCGGGCTGCGCCATGATGGGAAAGATATGACCCGGCTGGCGCAGGTCCTCGGGGCGCGCGTTGGGCTTCACCGCCGTGATGACCGTGTGCGCACGGTCGTGCGCGGAAATGCCGGTGGTGACGCCTTCGGCCGCTTCGATCGACAGCGTGAAGTTGGTGCGATGTTCGCGGTGCGTCTCGCTCACCATGAGCGGCAGGCGCAGCTGGCGGCAACGTTCGGCCGTCAGCGTGAGGCAGATGAGGCCGCGGCCGAAGCGCGCCATGAAATTGATGTCCTGGGCGCGCACCTTCTGCGCACCCATGATGAGGTCGCCTTCGTTCTCGCGGTCTTCGTCGTCCATGATGACGACCATGCGGCCCATGGCGATGTCGGCGAGGATCTCTTCGATGGAATTCAATGGTTTCATGCGGGTAGCGAGCCCAGGCGTTCCACGTAACGCGCCAGCACGTCGATCTCCAGGTTGAGCCGCGAACCTTTCGCAAGTGAACCGAGCGTGGTCACCTCGAGTGTATGCGGAATGAGATTGATCGAGAAATTCACGCCATCCACTTCGTTGACCGTGAGACTCACGCCATCCAGCGTCACCGATCCCTTGCGGGCGATGTAACGCGCCAGCGACGGCGGCGCGGCCAGCGACACTCGCAGACTGCGGGCATCGCGCTCGAGCGCGAGCACCTCGGCGACGCCATCCACGTGACCGGATACCCAGTGACCGCCGAGCTCATCCCCGACGCGCAGGCTGGGCTCGAGATTCACGCGCGCACCGGCTTTTTTCCCGCCCAGGGTGGTCACACGCAGCGTCTCACCCGAGACATCGGCGCTGAAGCTGTCGTCGCCGAGCGCGGTCACGGTGAGGCACACGCCGTCGACACAGATGCTGGCGCCGAGGCCCAGCCGGCCGCGGTCGATGCCATTGATTCCAATGTCGAGCCGCAGATCGCTGCCGCCCTCGCCGCCGCGGGGCTCGAGCGCGCGAATCGTGCCGACTTCCTGCACCAGTCCCGTGAACATCCTTCTAGCGCTCCTGCTTGCGACGTGCCGCGAGGCGCAGCCGCAGGTCCGGACCCACCGGCTGCGAGTCGAGTATTTCGAAATCCGGCGCCTTTGCCAGCTTCGTGAGTCGCGCGAGCGCGGCCAGCGGTTTCGCCTGCGGACCTAACAATTTGGGCGCGAGGTACAACAGCCATTCGTCGACCAGGCCGGCCGACAGGAGCGCGCCGCTCAGCCGGGGGCCGGCCTCCACCAGTACCTCGTTGATCGCGAGCTCTCCAAGCCTCGTGATCACACGCTTCAGGTCGAGATGGCCGCGCACCGCGCGCACCCGCTCGATCCGCGCCGCGCCGAGACGCTCTTCGCCCCTGGCGCGCGCGGACGTCGCCGCGGCGAACAACAGGACTTCGCCCGGCGGCGCGAGAATCCGCGCGTTCTTGCGCAGCTGGCGACGGCGGTCGAGTACCACGCGCAGCGGCTGGCGTTCGGTCGCGATGCGCACGTCGAGGCGTGGATCGTCGGCGAGCACCGTGGCCGCACTGGTGAGCACCGCACCGCTCAGCGCGCGCCAGTGCTGCACGTCGGCGCGCGCCGCTTCGCTGGTGATCCACTGGCTGTCGCCGTTGGCGAGCGCGGTGCGGCCATCGAGGCTGGCCGCCGACTTGAGGCGCACGAACGGCCGGCCGTGCCGCATGCGCATCATGAATCCCGCGTTGAGCGCCTCGGCTTCGCGTTCCAGCAGTCCGGACTCGACCACGACTCCCGCTTCGCGCAGTTGTTGGGCTCCCTTGCCATTCACCAGCGGATTGGGATCGCCGACCGCGTACACCACGCGGCGCACACCCGCGGCCAGCAGCACGCCCACGCAGGGCGGCGTGCGGCCGAAGTGACTGCAGGGCTCGAGCGTCACGTACGCGGTCGCGCCGCGCGCGCGATCACCCGCCTTGCGCACCGCGAAAGGCTCGGCATGCGCCTCGCCGGGGCGCTCGTGCCAGCCTTCGCCCACGATTTCGTTGTCGCGCGCCAGGACCGCGCCGACGCGCGGATTCGGGTGCGTGGAGTACAGCCCGCGTGCCGCGAGTTCGAGCGCGCGGCGCATGGCCGCTTCATCGAACGGCGTGAAGCTCATGGACGCCGACCCCGCCGCGGTTTATCAGGCTCGCCCGGCAGCAGCTCGAGCTGGTCCTCGCTCGGCGTACGGCCGCGCCGGTGACGCAGCCGCTCGATCTCCTCGCGAAAGGCTTCCACGTCCTGGAAATGGCGATACACCGAGGCATATCGCACGTAGGCCACTTCGTCGAGCTTGTGCAGTTCATCCATGACGATTTCGCCAATCAGCCGCGAAGTCACTTCGCGCTCGCCAAGCGCACGCAGCTTGCGCGTGATGTGCCCGACGGCATCTTCGATCGACTCGCGCGACACCGGGCGCTTCTCCAGCGCCTTCAGCATTCCGCCGCGCAGCTTGCTCTCGTCGAACGGCACGCGCCGCTCGTCGCTCTTGACCACCAGCGGCATCACCAGCTCCGCCGTTTCGAAAGTCGTGAATCGTTCGCCGCACTGCAGGCATTCGCGCCGCCGGCGTATCTGCGCGCCCTCGGCCGCGAGCCGCGAGTCGTTGACCTTGGTATCCGGATGCGCGCAGAAGGGACAGTGCATGGCACGCCCCCGGGCTAACTAGCCCGCGGGGCCTCCGTCAAGGGCCGTACACCGGGTAACGCCGGCACAGGTCCAGCACCGCGGCGCGCGTCCTGTCGACCGCCGCGTCGCTGCCATTGGCGTCGAGCACGTCGGCGATCCAGTCGGCGATCTGCTCGAACTCGGCCTGCTTGAAGCCGCGCGTGGTACCGGCCGGGGTGCCGATGCGGATGCCGCTGGTCACCATCGGTGGCCGCGGATCGTTCGGCACGGCGTTCTTGTTGACCGTGATGTAGGCCTTGCCGAGCGCGGCGTCCGCTTCCTTGCCGGTGATCGCCTTGTCGGACAGGTCCAGCAGGAACAGGTGATTGTCCGTGCCGCCGCAGACGATCTTGTAGCCGCGCTTCTGCAGTCGCGCGCACATGGCACGCGCGTTGGCGAGCACCTGCTTCTGGTAGTCCTTGAACTCGGGCTGCAACGCTTCGAGCAGCGCCACCGCCTTGGCGGCGATCACGTGCATCAGCGGGCCACCCTGCGTGCCGGGGAACACCAGCGAGTTGAGTTTCTTGGTGATGGCCTCGTTGGCGCGCGCCAGGATCATGCCGCCGCGCGGACCGCGCAGCGTCTTGTGCGTGGTCGTGGTGACGACGTCGGCATACGGAATCGGATTCGGATAGATGCCCGCGGCCACGAGGCCCGCGACGTGCGCCATGTCGACGAACAGATAGGCGCCCACCGAATCGGCGATCTCGCGGAAGCGCTTGAAGTCGAGCACGCGCGAATACGCCGAGAATCCCGCGACCACCATCTTCGGCTTCTCGGCCAGCGCCTGCGCGGCCAGTGCGTCGTAGTCGATCTCACCGTTGTCCGGTCGGATGCCGTACTGCACCGCGCGGAACAGCTTGCCGGAGAAATTGACCTTGGCGCCGTGCGTCAGGTGTCCGCCGTGATCGAGGCTCATGCCGAGGATGGTGTCGCCCGGATTGATCAACGCGAGGTAGGCGGCGGCATTGGCCTGACTACCCGAGTGCGGCTGCACGTTGGCGTAGTCGGCGCCGAAGAGTTTCTTCGCGCGGTCGATGGCCAGCTGCTCGGCGATGTCGACGAACTCGCAGCCACCGTAGTAGCGCTTGCCCGGATAACCTTCCGCGTACTTGTTCGTGAGCGCCGACCCCTGGGCCTCGAGCACGCGCGGGCTGACGTAGTTCTCCGAAGCGATCAGCTCGATGTGCTCTTCCTGGCGCTTGCGCTCGCCGTTGATCGCTGCATCCAGCTCGGGGTCAAAACTGCCCACGGTCATCGCGGTTCGGAACATTGCTCGGGCCTCGAAAGGGTCGTCACGGGGGCCGCGAATTGTACTGGGGTCAGACTCCATTTCGTAGCAAAAGGGCCCGGGCTAACTGCAATTCCCGGACTGTCCGGGCAGGCCACGCCACCCTGGCCCGTTTTGCAGGCCTGATCTTCTGAAGGCCTGGGGGTCCGACCCCTACAGCAGGCCTTCGACAACCCCCGACCAGGCCTGCGCGAGGTTGATGCGGTTGTAGCCGCCCCCGCCGGTTCCCAGCACGCGACCGTGGCCCAGCTCGTCCGCGAGTCGCGCCAGGTCGCGCGCGGCGCGCATGTGTGTGTCGGCGCTGTAACGCATGTGGGTGATCGGGTCGCCCTCGACGCTGTCCGCGCCGGCCTGCAGCAGGATGAACTCGGGCTTGTGCTGGCGCAGGTGGGCCAGCACGCGCGGCCAGTGCGTGTCGAACACGCCATCGTCGGCACCGGGCGGCACGGGAATGTTGAGCTTGGTTCCGGCTGCCGCACCCCGACCGGTTTCGTCGGCACGGCCCGTGCCCGGATACAGGAACCGGCCGTCCTCGTGGATGTCAGCGAAGATCAGCTCCGGGTCGCTTTCGAATCCGTAGTACACGCCGTCGCCGTGGTGTGCATCGATGTCGACATAAGCAATGCGTTTCAAGCCATGGTTGCGCCGGAGCATTTCCACCGCCACGCCGCAGTCATTGAACACGCAGAAACCCGCGGCCCGGCCACGCGCCGCGTGGTGCAGTCCCGCGATCGGCACGAAGGCGCGGCGCACGCGGCCGGCCATGATCTCCTCCGACGCGAGCAGCGTGGCTCCGACCACGTCCGCAGCAGCCTCGTAGACGCCGCGCCACGCCGGCGTATCGCCCGCGTCGAGAAACCCCTCGCCGGTCACCGAGCGATCGGCCACCAGGTCGAGATAATCGGCGGTATGGAAGGATTCGAGCTCGGCGCGCGTGGCGGCGCGGGTTTCCACCATGCGCACGCGTTTGTCGAGTCCGCGCGCCGAGAATTCCGCGATGAAAGCGGCATGGCGGTCGGTGCCGAAAGGGTGGCCTTCCGGAAAACCGTAACGCGCGAGCCGTTCGCCGGCCACGACCAGCACCGATGACGCGGACATGGACAGACGTGTACTCCCCTACAGCGGCGCAAACGTAGCACAGAGAACCGCCCGCGGGATGTAGAATTCGCGCCCGTTCCCGCCTCCGGAAACCCTGAGAAAACCCGCAAGAATCATGGCCCAATACATCTACACGATGAACCGGGTTGGCAAGGTCGTGCCACCCAAGCGCGTCATCCTGCGCGACATCAGCCTCTCGTTCTTTCCTGGCGCCAAGATCGGCGTGCTCGGCCTGAACGGTTCCGGCAAATCCTCACTGCTCAAGATCATGGGCGGCATTGACTCGAATTTCGAAGGCGAGGCGCGCCCGCAACCCGGCATCAAGGTCGGTTACCTGCCGCAGGAACCGCAGCTCGACCCTAACAAGAACGTGCGTGAAGTCGTCATGGAAGGACTCGGCGGCGCGTTCGCGCAGGTCGCACGATTCAACGAGATCAGCGACAAGTTTGCCGATCCGGAGCTCGACCCGGACGAGATGAACAAGCTGCTCGAAGAGCAGGCCAAGCTGCAGGACGCCATCGACGCGGTCGGCGGCTGGGAACTGGAACGCAAACTCGAGATCGCCGCGGACGCGCTGCGCCTGCCGTCGTGGGATTCGCGCATCGAAAAACTCTCGGGCGGCGAGAAGCGCCGCGTGGCGCTGTGCCGCCTGCTGCTGTCCTCGCCCGACATGCTGCTGCTCGACGAGCCCACCAACCACCTCGATGCCGAGTCGATCGCGTGGCTGGAGAAATACCTCGAGCAGTATCCGTCCACCGTCGTCGCGGTCACGCACGATCGCTACTTCCTCGACAACGTCGCCGAATGGATCCTCGAGCTGGACCGCGGCCACGGCATTCCATGGAAGGGCAACTACTCCACCTGGCTCGAACAGAAAGAGGCGCGCCTTGCCCAGGAAGAGAAGGAACAGGCCGGCCTGCGCAAGATGCTGGCCAAGGAGCTCGAGTGGGTGCGCCAGAATCCCAAGGCACGCCAGGCCAAGAGCAAGGCGCGCGTGCAGCGCTACGAGGAACTGGCGTCGCGTGAATTCCAGGAGCGCAACGAGACCAACGAGATCTACATTCCGCCGGGCGAACGGCTCGGCGACCTGGTCATCGAGGCCAAGGGCCTGCGCAAGGCCTACGGCGACCGGCTGCTCATCGACAACCTCAACTTCAACCTGCCCAAGGGCGGCATCGTCGGCATCATCGGCCCGAACGGCGCCGGCAAGACCACGCTGTTCCGCATGATGGCCGGCCTCGAGAAGCCGGACGCCGGTGAGCTGCGCATGGGGCCATCGGTGAAACTGGCGTACGTCGACCAGTCGCGGCAGTCGCTCAACGACAAGAACACCGTCTGGCAGGAGATCTCCGGCGGTCTCGACATGATCAAGGTCGGCAACTACGAGACGCCGTCGCGCGGTTACGTCGGCCGCTTCAACTTCAAGGGCACCGGCCAGCAGCAGAACATCGGCGAGCTGTCGGGCGGCGAGCGCAACCGCGTACACCTCGCGAAGGTTCTAAAATCCGGCGGCAACGTATTGATGCTCGACGAGCCCACCAACGATCTCGACGTCGAAACACTGCGCGCGCTGGAAGAAGCGCTGCTCGCCTACCCGGGCTGCGCAGTTGTCATATCACACGACCGCTGGTTCCTGGACCGCATCGCCACCCACATCCTGGCTTTCGAAGGCAACTCGGAAGTCGTATGGTTCGAGGGCAACTTCCAGGACTACATGGAAGACCTGAAGCGGCGCAAGGGCGAAGAAGCAACTCAACCGCATCGGATCAAGTACAAGCCGCTCACCAGATAGGGGCAGTCGAGTGACGAACGTGTTGATCGATTCGACCGGCACGATGTACTTCGGCGACGAACGCGAGACCGCGCGCAATTGTCCGCGCTGTCACGCGTTCTCGCGCATGAGCCCGACCGCGGTTCCGACCTTCGACGAACTGCTGCTGCAGAAGCCGCGCGCCGTCGGCGTGGTGTTGCGTTGTCACGCCTGCAACTCGCCGGTGTTCCTGCGCTACGCGACGCGCACCTTCGCCAACAACCGGGTCGAGTTCTCGCCGCAGGCCTTCGACGTCGAGCGGCCGATCGAGAAGTTCTCGTTCAACTACATTCCCGAGGACGCCCAAACCTACTTCCGCGAAGCGCTGGTGTGCTACTCGCACAACCAGTTCCAGGCATTCGCCGCCATGTGCCGCCGCAGCGCCGCGGTCACCTTCGCGGACATGGGCAATTCCACCAGGCTGCGGCTGTTCGACTCGATCTCCGACGTGCGCGAGATGGTGCAGATCGACGAAGACACCTTCGCGCTGGTGACGCGCATCATCTTCGGCGGCGGCAACGAGCCGCTGCTCGACCTGCCCGTCATCAATACCTACCAGGCAGCGGTACTGCTCGAGGTGATGAAGGACTTCCTCTACCAGGCCTACATCCGCAAGGGCCGGCTGCAACATGCGATGAAGGTGCGCAAGTTCTTCGTCGAGGAAGCCGCCGCGCGGCGCGTCGCCCAGGATAGTTAGCTAGCATAGTTAGCCAGGATAGCGGCCGCTGTCGGGCCGGTCTCAGCGCTTGCGGCACGCCGCCCCGATATTGTCCAGCTCGTTGAATTCGCGGATGACGTTGCCGGTGTCGAGCGTCGCGCGCACGACGAAGGTGCGCTGCGTGACCGCCGATTGCGGAATCAGGAATTCCAGCTCCTTGATGCCGCGCGACGTCGACTGGGCGCCCGCGAACGCGGGGTCCGTCGTCGTGAAGCTTTTCGAGTCGCTGAAGCTGCCCTGCCGGAAAATCCCGACGATGGCCGGCCCGGTCCAGGGCAGCTGCGCCATGGGCAAGGGCGTCATTCCGCCGAGCTTGTCGAGGATCACCAGGTCCGGCTGCATGCCGAGCATGCTCGGATCCTTCAGGCAGTCGCGGCCGGGATTTCCCGTGCTCAACACTTCAAAGAGCTGCAGCGTGCCGCTGAAGGCGGGCACCATGCCGTCGCCGGTGTTCATGGCGCGCACGTCCAGCTTCCAGGACTTCTTGGTGGTGTTCGCACTTTCGCTGGCGGCATCCGAAAGGATATTCATGGACGAATACCAGAGATCTGCGCTGGTCGCGCGGCAACCTCGGTCGACCAGCGCCGAACACGCCACCACGCTGACTCGCAGCGGCTGATCGAGCTCCGCGTCCTCGACGAATCTCCCCGGCATGAACGTGAATCGATGCACGTTGCGCGTGAGCGCCGGGCTCGGCGAGGCGACGGTTTCGATGTAATCGCGATTGGCAAGATTGCACGCGGGTGGCGTGGCACCCGGCGCGTACGAGTCGATGCACACCAGGAAGTGCGTGGCCGGCGGATTGATGTCCAGGCCTCCCGGCGGCAGGATCAACTGCGTCCAGCCAAGCACCAACGGCGTGCCATGACCGTGGCTCCCCTGCCAGGTGCCGGTGGCGGGGGCCAGCTCCGTGGGCGCACTCGGCGGCCGGACGATCTCGCCGAACTGCGCGTGCGCGGCACCGGCGAACAGGAAAACGAGACCGAGAGTGGTTAGGGCCTTCATTTTTTTCTACTCCGTTGATCAGGGGACGTATTTCTGGACGACGATGCGCGACAGGTGATGCTCGGCCGCGAACACCGGCTGCCCGTTCGCCATCGCCGGTGACAGCTCGATGCTCTCGTTGCCGACGGATGCCGCGGGCACCACGCTCGGCCAACCCACGCCGTCCCACCGCAGGAATTCGGTGACGTACTGGACCGGGCCGCTCGCCGACCGTTGCTGGCGCGTGTACGCCATGGTGATGTTCGCGTCGCCGTCGACGAAGGCCATCGCCGCCATGGCCTGCGTCGCGGGATCGAGCGCCACGATCTCGCCCGTGAGCCCGCCGAGTGCGAACCACACGGTGCCGTCGTACCGAAATGCGTAGAGATCCAGGCCGTTCCCGCTGCCCATGACCACCGGCATGCCGGTGGCGTCGACCTTGAGATCGAATCCATACACGCGTGCGACCGTGTTGATGACGGGCGGCGCGGGCCCGATGTCGCCACCCACCGCGCTCCAGCCACCGGCCGTCTCGCGCACCACGCGCAGCGCCAGCTCGTTGCCCGGGAGCTCGCGCGGCACGTACGCGACGTAAGCACGACCCGCGGAATCGAGTGACAGGCGTATCTGGTGAGGATTCGAAACACCGGGCACGGTGGCTTCGGTGACATAGCCACCGGACCACGTCCCGCTCGCGGCGTCGTACCGCTTCACCGCGAGACGGACTTCGAAGGTCAACAGGGACTCGAGCCAGGCAACCACGAGGTCATTGCCATGGCGCGCGAGTTGAATGCTGCTCGAGGGCAACGCGTCCGTGGTGTCGATGGAGATGTCATCGCCGATGATGTCCCAACTACCGCCGCCCCAGCGCGCAACGCGCACGCGCGCACCCTCGTTCCAGGCGACGATGGGGATGTCGTTCGCGCCGATGACCAGCGCGCTGTCGGCGGCGCCGAAGGCCGTAGTCAAGTCGATGGGATCGATGCTGTTCGTGCCGACGTTGTTCCAGTCGTTGCCGCCGAAGATCTTGACGAACATGCGCGAAATGCCCTGGAAGTTCTCGTTGTAGGCGACGTAGGGACGCCCGGTCGAATCGACCGCGAGCCTGGGCCGCTGCGATGTCGCTCCGGCGACCTGCAGTCCGACCGGCTGCCATCCCTGCGCCACCGAAGTCACCGACAGGATGGCGGCGCTGCTGGTCGCCGAGCCCGCGGCATTGCTGACGATGACGCGATACGCCGCGCCGTTGTCACCCGCAGTCACCGCCGCGGTCGTGTAGGTCGCCGCGTCGGGGGCGCCGGCAATGTCCGTGCTATTGCGCTGCCAGCGATAGCTCAACGGAGCCGTTCCGGATGCCGCCACCGTGAACGATGCGGTCGCGCCCACGGCCACGGAGAGGTTCTGCGGCTGCTGGGTGATGGAGGGCGCGACGGCCGGCGGGATTGGCGCGAGATCGACGATCAGGGTTCGCAATTCCTCATCGGACTGACCGTGGGAATCCGTGACGCGCAGGCGCACCGGGTAAGTACCGGCCGCGGCAAAGACGTGCATTGTGCTCACGCCCGTCGCTTCCACACCGGCGTTGCCGGTAAAGGACCATTCATAACTGGCGATGGACCGGTCGTCCGTGCTCGAACTGGCATCGAAGGTCACGGTGTCGCCGGCGCGGGGAAGCGCGGGATTGATGGTGAACGCGGCGCTGGGCGGGGCCGAGAGGGGGCCGAATGTGAACGCGACCTCGAGTTCTGACGACTCCTGGTCATGGCGGCTGATGACACAGGTCCCGGCGGTGGTAGCGGTCGGCGGCGTGTATTCAAGGCAACCTACCCTTGCGGTAACCCTGCTGCCCGGCCCGGGCTGGATCGTCAGCGTGAAAAAGCCGGTTCGACTCGTGAAACGCACCTCGCATTTGCCGCCGCTTTCCGTGCAGTTGAGGTCGGCCGGACCCGTCACACGACCGGTTGCGCCCTCGGTCGCCGTGATAGTGACAGTGATGTGATAGTCCCGGCCGCCGCAACCGGACAACAGCGCCAGGCACATCACGCAGAACGCCGCGCCGAGGGCGTAGAGCGCCCGCAATCTCCCCGAATGGGTGCGTACCGACGGCCTGGCGATGGACATGTAACCTCCCGGGTTGAAAGCGGATTGCTGTCTGCGCCGGGGATACGCAAACCGGAGAAAAACCCGGCCATCGGGTGTTTGATCCACCAATTCGACCGGTACAGTCGTTTGGTATGAACGACGTGGCGGACCCCAACCTCACCGACCTCATCCACCGCGCGCAGCGCGGTGATGGCGCAGCCGTCGATGCGCTGTTCCAGTCGGTGTACCCGGAGTTGCGCCGCATGGCGGCCGCACGCCTGCGCCGTCACCAGCGCAATACCCTGCTCGACACCACCGAACTGGTGCACGAGTCGTACATGCGTTTCGTGCAGTCGGGGCGCCTCAAGCTCGAGGACCGCATTCATTTCATGGGCTACGCCGGCAAGATCATGCGTTCGGTGATCGTCGACACCGTGCGCGAACGCCAGGCAAAGCGTCGTGGCGGGGCGCAGCGCGCAATCACGCTCGACAGTCAGATCGGCACTCCGGGCGCCGACGACGGCGCGGAAATCCTCGAAGTGCACGCGGCACTCGACGGACTGGCGCAGCACGATCCGCGGCTCGTGCAGGTGGTCGAGTTGCGATATTTCGCCGGCATGACCGACGGGCAGGTGGCGGAAGCACTTGGCATCGGCGAGCGCACGGTGCGCCGCGACTGGGAGAAGGCGCGACTGCTGCTCGCCGAGACGTTGATGTGAACTCGCCGCCGCCGGAATCCGAACTCTCGCGGCTGCTCGACGTGGCGCTCGAGATGCCGCCCGGCGAACGTGTCGCCTGGGTAGACACGCTCGATGCCCATCACGACGCACTCAAGCCGCGGCTGCGCGCGCTGCTGGCGCGCGGCGCCGAAATCGAGTCGCGCGACTTCCTCGGCTCCTTGCCCACGCTCGACGAGGAGGCCGAAGAACTGCCGGCTGAAACGGCTTCCGCCTCGGACGCAGTCGGCATGCGCATCGGACCCTACCGTCTCGAGCGGCAACTCGGCGCCGGCGGCATGGGCACGGTGTGGCTGGCCTCGCGCGCCGACGGCCTGTTCGAGAGACAGGTGGCGCTCAAACTACCGCACCGTGGCATGTTCGGAGCCGATCTCGCCGAGCGCATGGCACGCGAGCGCAGCATCCTCGCCGGCCTCGAACATCCGCACATCGCACGGCTCTACGAGGCAGGGCTCACCGAAGACGGGCAGCCTTTCCTTGCGCTGGAATTCGTCGAGGGACAATCCATCGACGCCTGGTGCCGCGAGCACGGCAGCGACCTGCGCTCGCGACTGCAATTGATGATCCAGGTCGCCGACGCCGTGGCGGCGGCGCACGCACGGCTGGTGGTGCATCGCGACCTCAAGCCCGCGAACATCCACGTGACGCGCGAAGGTTATGTGCGGCTGCTGGACTTCGGCATTGCCAAGCTGCTCGACGCGCCGGCGGATGGCGCAGCCGGGCTCACGCAACTGTCGGTACACGCGCTGACGCCGGACTACGCCTCACCCGAACAGATCCTCGGCGAAACGGTCACCACCGCCTCGGACGTCTATTCACTGGGAGTCGTGCTCTACGAACTGCTCACCAGCGAACGTCCCTACCGCCTGCGCCGCGACACGCGGGGCGCGCTCGAAGACGCCATCGTGCAGGCCGAGCCCCGTCGGCCGAGCGAGGTGGCTGGACCCTTCGCGCGTGCGCTGCGCGGCGATCTCGACACCATCCTGCTCAAGGCACTGCGCAAGAAGCCGGCCGAACGCTACGCGACGGTCAACGCCTTCGCCGACGATCTGCGCAATCATCTCGCGGGCCGCCCGGTACAGGCACGGCCCGATAGCGCCTGGTACCGCGCTTCGCGCTTCATGCGCCGCAATCGCCTGGCCGTGGGCGCGACCGCCGTCGTTGCCCTGGCCCTGATCGTGGCCGCGGTCGGTACCTCTGTCGGCCTGGTCCGTGCGCGCGTCGCCGAACAGCGCGCGCTGGCCGAGGCGGAGACCACGCGCCAGGTGTCGCGATTCATGGTCGACCTCTTCAAGGTGACCGATCCCGGCGAGGCGCGCGGCAACACCATTACCGCGCGCGAAATCCTCGACAAGGCGGCGGTGCGCGTCGAAGGTGAATTGAGCACCGCTCCGGGGACTCGCGCCGAACTACTCGCCACCATGGCCGATGTCTACTCGAAACTGGGCCTGTACGCCGAAGGGGCGAGACTGGCGTCGCAGGCGCTGGCGCTGCGCCGTGCGAACGTCCCGGGTTCGCGCGAACTGGCGGACACGCTGGACCTGGTCGGCCACATCGACAGCCTGCTGAGCAAGGGAAAGGAAGCCGAACCCCTGCACCGCGAAGCGCTGGCGATCCGGCGCGCGATGCAGCCCGTCGATCATGCCGCGGTGGCGCGCACCCTGTCGCACATCGGCACCGCGCGTTATTCAGCGATGTCGCTCGACGCCGCCTTGCCGATGTTCCTGGAAGCGCGGGAAGAACTGCGCCGGGTTGCCAGCCCTGACCCGGAACAGCTGGGCGAGCTGCTCAGCGTCACCGGAAATGTCTACCACGAAAGCGGCAAGTTCCAGGACGCCATTCCGCTATATCGCGAAGCCCTCGAAACCTTCCGCAAGGCACTGGGCGCGGACCATCCGCAGACCGCAACGGCGCTGGGCTACCTGGCGGCGGCCCTCAAGGACACGCGCCAGTTTGCGGAGGCCGAGCAGGCTTACCTGCAGTCGCTCGCCAGCCTGCGCAAGACCCTGGGCGCGACGCATCCGGTCGTGGCGAACACGCTCAACAACATCGCCGTCCTGTACATGGAGCAGCGCCGTTTCGACGACGCGCTGGCCGCAGCCCGCGAATCCGCCACTATCTACCGCGCGACACTGGGCGACGAGCACGACAAGACCAATATCGCGCGGCTCACGGCCGCCCGCGCGGAATTGTTGCTGGACCATCCGCAGGTGGCGGAAAAGGAGATCCGCGAGATTCTCGCCGTGCGCCGGCGCACCCTGGCACCGGACAACCTTCACCTGGGCCAGACCCTGCAGGCGCTGGCGACCGCGCTCAATGACCAGGAGCGCTTCACGGAAGCGGAGCCCTTCGCGCGCGAGGCCGGCGAAGTGGTACAGCGTGCGGTCGGACCAGACCACTGGCGCCTGGCCGCAGTCAATCGCACCCTGGGGAATTCGCTCGCCGGCCAGAAGCGCTATGCCGAGGCCGAACCGGTTTTCATCGCCAGCTACGAGCTGCTGAGCCGGACGCGCGGCCCCGAACACCGCAGCACGCGGGAGTCCCTGCAGGGGCTGATCAATCTGTATGACAAGTGGGGCAAACCCGAGCGTGCTGCGGCGATGCAGGCGCAGCTGGCCAGGAAATAGTTCCGGAGCCAACCAGCGCCGCGCATCGGCAGACGTGGATCAGCCCGGACCTTCCGGCGATGGCGCCTCGTAGTCGTCGTCATCGTCGCCTTCGCAGATGCCCGCTTCGGCCAGGCATGCCAGTCCGACCGCGCCCGCAATGCCGAGCGTGATCCACAGCGCCTTGTGCGACTTTTCTTCCTCACCGCCGCCGGAACCGTCCGCGGCGGCATCGAAGTTCGCGCTGTTGAAGCGGTAGTTGACCAGCCCCAGCGCTGAAACCGTCGTCGAGCCGTTGAGGCGCATCCTCAGGTTCAGCATGTCGACGATGGGCCGGTTGGTATCGATGGAGTATTCGCTGAACCTCAACCCGAACACCGGTGCCGCCGCGCGATGACCCTTGTCGCCGCCGATGGACTTGCTGAAATAGAGCATCGCCACCCCTTCGTGGCGCGGAGCCTGGCCGGGTTCCGCGGCAGCGGCGATTCCGCCGGCCGCGATGCAGGTCGCGATCATCAAACTTGCAGCTCGCATGGGTTTTCTCCTGGTTGGTATCCCCTTCAGGAAAGGAATACGCAATCCGGAGTCGAAACCGGCCAGCGGGCCGGTCGGATCGTCAGCCGACCCAGCGCCTCGCATTGCCGAACATGCGGAACCAGCCGGAGTATTCGCCGGCGCCATCCGGGCGCCAGGAATTCTGCGCGTAGCGGAACGAGCGTTCCGGGTGCGGCATGGTGATGGTCACGCGGCCGTCGGCGTTGGTAACGGCGGCGATACCGTAGGGCGAGCCGTTGGGATTCGCCGGGTAGGTAGTCGCGACCCTGCGGTTACCCTCGACGTAGCGCGCGCTCACCAGCCCCGCCGCCGAGAACCCGCCCGCGTCCGCATCGTTGGCAAACTCGGCGCGGCCCTCGCCGTGCGCCACGGCAATGGGCAGCATGGACCCGTCCATGCCATCGAAGAAGATCGAGGGCGACTTCGCCAGCTCCACCAGCGAGAAGCGGCCTTCGAACTGTTCGCCCCTGTTACGCACGAAACGCGGCCAGCTCGCCGCGCCGGGCACGATCTCCTTGAGCGCCGCGAACATCTGGCAGCCGTTGCACACGCCAAGAGAAAAGGTGTCGCTGCGCTCGAAGAAGCGCTGGAATTCCTCGCGGGTGCGCGCGTGGTAGAGGATCGACTTGGCCCAGCCCTCGCCCGCGCCCAGCACGTCACCGTACGAGAATCCGCCGCAGGCCACCAACCCGCGAAAATCCTTCAGCGTCACGCGCCCGGAAAGCACGTCGGTCATGTGCACGTCGTGCGACTCGAAACCCGCGCGCTCCATGACCGCGCCCATTTCGACCTGGCTGTTGACGCCCTGCTCGCGCAGGATGGCCACCTTCGGGCGCGCCGTGTTGACGTAGGGCGCGGAGATGTCTTCGTTCGGATCGAAGGTCAGCGCGACATTGAGTCCGGGCGCGCCGGTATCGCAGGCCGCCGCGAACTCCTCGCGTGCGCAGCCGGGTTCGTCGCGCAGCTCCCTCATTCGATACGAGGTCTCGGACCAGGCCTTGCGCAGGTCCTCCCATTTCTCGTCGATGCGCCCGGTAGCCGCTTCGATGCGCACGCGCATCTCGCGCGTCGGCGTCCCGAGTTCGTGCGTGAGCTCGCCGAGACCGTGTTTCTCGAACACGGCCTTCGCGGCCGACAGCTGCGCGGCCCTGACCTGCAGCACCACGCCCAGCTCTTCGCTGAACAACGCGCCGGCGGCACCATTGGCACCCGCGGGTAGTTTGACGTCGAGACCGCAATGTCCCGCGAAGGCCATTTCCACCAGCGTGGCGAAGACTCCGCCGTCGGAGCGATCGTGATAAGCCAGCACAAGACTCTGCGCGCGCAGGTCGGCCAACGCCGCGGCGAGGTTCGTGAGCAGTTTCGGATCGGAGAGATCGGGCGGCGTGGCGCCCAGCGCGCCGTGCACCTGCGCCAGGCAGGATCCGCCGAGGCGATTGGCGCCGGCGCCAAGATCCACCAGCAGTAGTTGGGTCGCGCCGAGATCGGTGCGCAGCTGCGGCGTCCAGGTCTTGCGCACGTCGGCGACGGGCGCGAACGCCGAGACGATCAGCGACACCGGTGCGACCACGGATTTCTTCGCGGCACCCTCGCTCCACACCGTCTTCATGGACAGCGAGTCCTTGCCGACAGGGATCGCAATCCCCAACGCCGGGCACAGCTCTTCGCCCACCGTGTGTACCGTGGCATACAGCGCGGCGTCTTCACCGGGCTCGCCGCAGGCCGCCATCCAGTTGGCCGACAGCCGCACGTTCGAGAGCGAGCCGATGTCGGCCGCGAGAATGTTGGTCAGCGACTCGGCAACCGCGAGTCGCCCCGACGCCGGCGCATCGAGCACCGCCACCGGCGTGCGTTCGCCCATGGCCATGGCTTCGCCGGTGTGGCCGAAGTAGTCCGAGAGGGTCACCGCGACGTCGGCCACCGGCACCTGCCAGGGACCGACCATCTGGTCGCGGCTGATCATGCCGCCGACGGTGCGGTCGCCGATCGAGATCAGGAAAGTCTTGTCGGCCACTGCCGGGAATTTCAGCAAGCGGTAGGCCGCCTCGCGCAGATCGATCTCTGCCAGCGCGAGCGGTGCCTGTGGCGGCGTCACCGCGCGCACGTCGCGCAACATCTTCGGCGCCTTGCCCAGCAACACTTCCAGCGGCAGGTCGACGGGACGTGTGCCGTTCTTCCTGTCCTCGAGAACCAGCACGCCGGTGCCGTCGATCTCGCCGATCACCGCGAACGGGCAACGTTCGCGATCGCAGATGGCTGCGAAGAGCCCGAGCTTCGCCGCATCGACGCACAGCACGTAGCGCTCCTGCGATTCGTTGCACCACAATTCCATGGGCGACATGCCCGGCTCGTCGTTCGGAATCGCGGCCATGTCGATGACCGCGCCGCGACCCGGCGTATGCGCCACGGCTTCCGGCACGGCGTTCGACAAACCGCCCGCGCCCACGTCGTGAACCAGCAGAATCGGATTCTGGCTCCAGCGCGCCGAGCAGCGGTCGATGACCTCCTGCGCGCGGCGCTGGATTTCGGGGTTGCCACGCTGCACCGAGGCGAAGTCGAGATCGGCGCTCGACGTGCCGCTGCCCATCGAGGAAGCCGCACCACCGCCCAGGCCGATCAACATCGCCGGTCCGCCGAGCACCACGACTTTCGCGCCGACCGGGATCTCGCTCTTTTCAACATGCTCGCGTCGCACATTGCCCAGGCCGCCCGCGATCATGATGGGCTTGTGGTAGCCGCGCGTGCGGTTCTGCGCATCGCCAGCCGCGGCCTGTTCGAAGCTGCGGAAGTAACCGCAGATGTTGGGCCGGCCGAATTCGTTGTTGAACGCGGCGCCGCCGATGGGCCCGTCGATCATGATGTCGAGCGCGGAGACGATGCGATCCGGCTTGCCGATTGACTTCTCCCACGGCTGCTCGAAGCCCGGGATGCGCAGGTGCGAGACGGAGAATCCGGTGAGACCGGCCTTGGGCTTGGCACCGCGTCCGGTCGCGCCCTCGTCGCGGATCTCGCCGCCCGAGCCCGTGGCCGCGCCCGGAAAGGGCGAAATCGCCGTCGGGTGGTTGTGCGTCTCCACCTTCATCAGGATGTCGATGGGTTCGTCGACCGCGCCGTAGATGTCGTTCTCGGGATTCGGGAAGTAGCGCTTGCCGAGCGGCCCTTCGATCACCGAGGCGTTGTCGCGATACGCCGAGAGCACGCCCTTCGGATTTTTCTCGTGCGTGTTGCGGATCATCTTGAACAGCGACTTGGGCTGCTTCTCGCCGTCGATGATCCAGTCGGCGTTGAAGATCTTGTGGCGGCAGTGCTCGGAGTTCGCCTGCGCGAACATCATGAGCTCGACGTCGGTGGGATCGCGCTTCAGCGCCGCGAAGTTCTTCACCAGGTAATCGATTTCGTCGTCCGAGAGCGCGAGCCCGAGCTCGCTGTTGGCCTTCACCAGCGCATCACGGCCCGCGGCCAGCGACACGGTGCGCAACGGGCGGGTTCTCTCGTGTTCGAACAGGCGCGCCGCATCGGCACGATCCCGCAGCACGGTCTCTGTCATTCGATCGTGCAGAGGCGCCGCGATCCTGAGCACCTGTTCGACCTGCAACAACTTGTCGCCTTCGAGATTCCACACGATGCCGCGCTCGATACGCCGCACGGCATCGAGGCCGCACACGTGGGCGATGTCGGTGGCCTTGCTCGACCAGGGTGAAATCGTGCCGAAACGCGGCACCACGATGATCTCGAAAGCAAAGGTGAGCTTTCGCTCTTCGGGGTCTCGTGGACCGTAAGTCAGCAGGCGTGCGAGCTTGTCGCGTTCGACTGAATCGAGATCGCGCTCGAGATCGACGAAATGGATGTACCGTGCAGTGATCTTGCCCAGGCGGCCCTGAACGGCTTCCAGCGCGGGGCGCAGCTTGGCGATACGGAATTCGGAGACTGCGGAGGCGCCGGGAAGCTCGATCATTTGAGGGCGCGAATTGTAATGGGGTCAGACCCCATTTCCTAGAAAACGGTGCCAGAGCGCTTCACTCTGGCACCGTTTTCGGGAATTGGGGTCTGACCCCATTTTCGCCCCCCGCGCCCTCTAGATCAGGAAATCGTCGGCATTCAGCTGCGAGGCGTTGACGCCGAGCAGCGTGATCTCATCCGCACCGAAATCCAGCACCACACCGCCGTTGAAGCCGCGCGCGCTGGCGAGCACATCCCCGAAGTCGTCGATGCCGCCTACGTTGGAGAGATCGATGACGTCGCCGGCACCCGCGCCCGCCCGGAAGTCGAGAATGGCGTAGCTGTCATCGCCCTCGAACACGTCATTGCCGGCGCCGCCGAAGAGAATGTCGCGTCCGGCGCCGGCATCGAGCACATCGTCACCACTGCCGCCGACCAGCAAGTCGTTGCCGTCACCGCCGAACAGCGTCATGCCACCGGCACCTGCGATCAGGGTGTCGTTGCCTTCTCGGCCGAGCAGCGTGAAACCCGCGATGGAGCCTGAGACCAAACTTGCGTTGATGACATCGTTGCCCTCCCTGCCATCCACGGCCAGGGTATCGGCGGCTTCGACGTTCACCAGCTTCGTCTGCGCGGTGAGTCCGCTGATGGAGACATCATCGCCGGCCGCCGTGACCGTGATGAACTCGGAACCCGAGCCACCGTTGACCACCACGGCGTCGTTGATGCCGTCGCCCGAGGTGCCCCCGGCGACGCCGGCGAGGTTCACCTGCACTTCCCGGACGTCGGTACCGCGCAGGTCGTCGAGCTGGATGATGTCCTGGCCGGCGAGCGCCGCGATCTCGACGCGCTCGAAGTTGTCCTGGTCCATGACGATGTTGCCGAGGTTGCGCGTCAGCGTCGCGTGCTCACCATTCGCGGTCAGCCGGAAGATTTCGGCGCCGGCCGAGCCATTGAACTCATGCGTGTCGAAGCCGTTTTGGCCGTCGATCACGTCGCTGCCGTCGCCGGGATTCCACTGGAAGCGATCGTTGCCGCCGCCCATGGCCACCGTGTCGGTTCCCGAGCCACCGTTGACGAAGTCGGCACCGGCGCTGCCGATGATCTGATCGTCCCCAGCCTCGCCGAAGAGCTGCAGCTGCACGCGGCCGCCCGTGAGCTTCGAGGCCGAGAGCGTGTCGTTGCCCGCACCGCCGAACACCTGCAGGCGGTCAATCGCGGCATCCGCGCCGGTGACCCGCACGTCGGCGCCGAGTCCGCTGACCAGCACACCGTTGCCGGCGTTCTCGATCCGGATGGTATCGGCCGCGGCGCCGCCGCGCGTGCTCACCGTGTCGGCCGCACCGTCGCCCGCCGGATTCTTGTCGGCCGTTGCTCCCAGATTCACGACGATCTCGTCGGCAGCCGTGCCGGTGAGATCGGTGATCACCACGTTGTCCGCGCCGCCGAGTGCGTCGAATTCCACGCGCTCGACGTCGTTCATGTCCATGGTGACATTGGCGATATCGCGGAAGAAATTCAGCCGCTGGCCGTTGGCGGAGATGGTGATGTTCTCGGCGGCGTTCGCGCCGTTGAACTCCAGGGTATCGACGCCCGCGCCGCCTTCAATGATGTCGCTGCCGTCACCCGGATCCCACTGAAACGTGTCGTTGCCGTTTCCGAGGAAGGCGAAATCGTTGCCGTTGTCGCCGAACACGAAGTCATTGCCTTCATCACCGACCAGGACGTCGGCGCCCTGGCTGCCCAGGATGCTGTCATTGCCTGCGCCGCCGTCGAGCGTGAGCCGGGTGACGCCGGCGGCCAATGTCGTCGCCGTGATGGCGTCGTTGCCGGCACCGCCATTCACGACCAACGTGTCATTGGCGCCTTCGCTGCCCTGGATGTCGAGCCTTGCGGGAAGTCCCAGGACCGATAACGCGGTACCCGCGCCGGAGATATTGATCTGGTCCGCGACTGCGCGGCCGCTGACCAGGATGGTGTCGGCGGTGGCGTCACCGCCAGCATTCGGGCCCGCGAGATTCACGTCGATATCGTTGACGTCGGTACCCGTCAGGTCGCCGATGTTGAAAATGTCGGTTCCACCCAGCGCATTCAGCTCGATGTGCTCCACGCCGTCGGTATCCATGACAATGTTGCCGACGTTGCGCGTGAACAGCGCGCGGCCGCCGTTGGCCGTCAGCGTGAAGGTTTCGTTGACTGCGCTGCCATTGAACAGCATGCGGTCGTTTCCGGCCTGGCCCTCGACCACGTCGCTGCCGTCACCCGGATCCCACTGGAATGTATCGTCGCCGGCGCCCAGCAGCGCGACGTCGGCGCCCTGCTGTCCATCGATGAAGTCGTTGCCGTCGCCGCCGAGCAGCGTGTCGTTGCCGGTGCTGCCGAGTATCGAGTCGTCGCCGGCGCCACCATCGACGGTCACCGCGATCAACGGGGCGAGATTGCCGGTCGCCGAGAACGAATCGTTGCCGCCGCCCATGTTGACCACGATGTTCTCGGTGGTGCCGATGTCGATGGCAAATGGAGCGGGACTGATCCGGTCGAAGCGCACGCGCGTGCCATTGGCGGTGAGCGTGAATACTTCGCCACCATTGCCGCCGTTCACTTCCGCGGTATCCGTACCCGTCCCGCCCTCGAACAGGTCGGTGTCATCGCCGGGATTCCAGATCAGCCGATCGTTGCCGGCGCCACCGTCGACGCGGTCATCGCCATCGCCGCCGGTGAGTGTGTCGTTGCCGTCGCCGCCCAGCAGCGTCTCGAAGCTCGAGCCGCCGACGATCACGTCGTTGCCCGCGCCGCCGTCGAGCGTGACGTCGACGTTGGTGACGAGGCCCGTGGCGTTGATCGAATCATTCCCGCCGCCGGCCGCGACCGCCACGACGTCAATGGTCTCTGCATTGCGGATGGTCGTGTTCGCGCCCAGGCCCGATACGTTGACGGTCGAACCCGAGCCCGTCAGCGTGAACGTGTTGTTGAGCGCATTGCCGGCGACATTCACGGTGTCGGTGACCCCGTCACCCGTGCCACCGAGGGTCGCCGCGAGGTCGATGTTCACTGAACGCACGTCGGTGGCCGACAGGTCGGCGATGTTCACGGTGTCGGCGCCGAGCAGCGCATGCAGATCGATGGTCTCGACGTCATTCAGATCCATGACGATGTTGCCGACATTGCGCGTGAACTGCGCGCGTCCGCCATTCGCCGACAATGCGAAGATTTCATTGATATTGCTGCCGTTGAACAACATGCGGTCATTGCCGTCCTGGCCTTCGACGACGTCGCTGCCGTCACCCGGATCCCACTGGAACGTGTCGTCGCCCGCGCCGAGCAGCGCGACGTCGTTGCCCTGCTGGCCATCGATGAAATCATTGCCGTCGCCGCCGAGCAGCGTGTCGTTGCCGTTGCTGCCGAGGATGGTGTCGTCACCCGCGCCACCATCGACGGTGACCGAGATCAGCGCCGCGAGGTTGCCGGTCGCCGAGAACGTGTCGTCGCCGCCGTTCATGTTGACCACGATGTTTTCGGTGCTGCCGATGTCGAGCGCGAAAGGCGCCGGGTCGAGGCGATCGAAGCGCACGCGCGTGCCGTTGGCCGTGAGCGAGAACACCTCGGCGCCGTTGCCGCCGTTGACTTCCGCCGTATCGTTGCCGATGCCGCCTTCCATGAGATCGCTGTCGTCGCCGGGATTCCAGATCATGCGGTCATCACCCGCCTCACCAAACATCTGGTCGTCGGCATCGCCGCCGGTCAGCGTGTCGTTGCCCGTACCGCCAAACAGCTGGTCGAAGCCGCCCTTTCCCAGCAGCGTGTCGTTGCCGGTCTGGCCGAACAGGAAATCGTTTCCGGATCCGCCGGTCAGCACGTCATTGCCGTCTCCGCCAAACAGGTCCGCGCGCGGCAGCGCACCGTTGACCTCGCTGAGCGTCAGCGTGTCGTTGCCGCCCTGCCCGGAGATCCGGATCTGCGAAGTGTTGGCGACGGTCGATGTGCCACCGCTGATCGCAGTCGCGCCGCCATTGATGAGAATGACGCCGGCCGCATTGCGGCTGACCGTGACGGTGTTGTCGAGCGCGTCACCGGACGAGTCCAGCTCTCCGGTGGCGGGATTGAATGAGCCTGTGACGGCCATGAGAAGTGCTCCTGCGTAATGGTTAGGTTCATGTCTCGCGCATGGCGCGATTCGTGAATGCCGTGATCGGCTTCACGAGGTATTCGAAAAGGGTGCGGTCCGAAGTCGTGACGAACAGCTCCGCGGGCATGCCCGCCTTGAGCTGGATTTCCGGGTGATGCTCGAGCGCGGCCGCGTCGACTTCCACGGTCGCCGCGAACCAGGACTCGCCGGTCTGCGCATCGCTCATGCGGTCCGGTGAAACGAAGGTGACGCGCCCGGGCAGCAGCGGTGTTTCGCGCGCGTCGAAAGCGGCGAGACGCACGCGCGCCGGCGCGTCGGCGTAGACGTGGTTGATGTCCTGCGGGCGGATGCGCGCCTCGACCACCAGCATCTCGTTGCTGGGCACCACGTCGGCGATCGGCGCACCGGCCGCCAGCACTTCGCCGGCGGCGGTGACGCGCAGGCCCATGACGACGCCATCCACCGGGCTGCGGATCGACTGGCGTTCCACCTGATCCTTCGACGGCCGCAGCCGTTCCTGGATCTCGTTCAGCCGCGTGGCGGATTGCTTGAGCTCCTCGGTGGCCGATTGCTGGTAGCGATTGCGGACGTCGGCGATTCGCGCCTGCAGCTCGGCCGACCGCTGGCGCGAGAGCGCCAGCTCGCCGCGCGATTCGTCGAGCCGGCTGCGGTACTCGGCATCGGCACGCTGCAGGGGCAGCAGCCGCGCGCGCGCCACGTATCCGTCCTTGACTAGCTTTTCGTTGAGGGCGAGCTCTTCGGCGGCCAGCCGGCCGGACTCGCGGATCGAGGTGATCTGGCTCTCGAGCGCGGCCGACTGTGAATGCGCGGCGCGCATCTGCAGGCGCAGCGCGTCGAGTTGTTCGTCCAGGCTGCGGCGCCGCGCCGCGAATTGCGCGCGTTCGCGCGCCAGGTGTTCGGTCACGCGTGGCTCGGCCGCGAGAGATGCGTCGATGGTGAACTCGCCGGCGAGCGTGGTCTCCGCGCTGACCCGCGCGTTGCGCACGCGCTCGGCGCGCAATTGATCCTCGAGCAGCGAGAGCTCCGAATCCGTGCGCACGTCATCGACGACGACCAGCACGTCGCCGGCCTGCACGCGTTGTCCGTTGCGTACCTTGATCGCACGCACGATGCCGCCTTCGCGGTGCTGCACGGTCTTGCGTTCGAGCTCCACCTTGATTCGCGCCATGGCGATCACCGCGCCGGAGATCGGCGCGAGTGCGCTCCAGAGGGTGAGCAACACGGCGGCCACCGCCAGCGGTACGAACACCGCGCGGCGATCGAAGGATCGCGATGTCGCCGCCGGGGCGGGCGCATCGAGCAACGAAACGAAACTATCCAGCGGCGCATTCATGCCGTCACCTGGCGGGATTCGGAGGCGGGAAAGGGCAAGACCCTGGGCGTCTCGGCCAGGCGCGCGAGCATCGATGCGGCGGGTCCCATCGCTTCGATCTTGCCGTTGCGCAGCACCGCGATCCGGTCGAGCCGCGTGATCAGCTGGCGCCGGTGCGTCACGACCACCACGGTGACACCGCGCGTCTTGAGGTCGGCCAGCGCCGCGGCCAATGCCGCGTCGCCTTCTTCATCGAGGTTGGCGTTCGGCTCATCCAGGATCAGCAGCCGCGGATTGCCGTACAACGCACGCGCCAGTGCGACGCGCTGGCGCTGGCCGGCCGACAGCAGGCAGCCGCCCTCACCGATATTCGTGTCGTAGCCGTCAGGCAACCGCAGGACGAGATCGTGCGCGTGCGCCAGCTGCGCCGCGCGGATCACCGCCTCGGAATCCGGGGTCTGCAGCCGCGCGATGTTCTCGGCCACCGTGCCGGCGAACAGCTCGACATCCTGCGGCAGGTATCCGATCGCACGGCCGAGGCTCGCGCGATCCCAGCGAGCGATGTCGGCGCCGTCGAGGCGCACCTTGCCGCCCTGCGGCGCGCGGATGCCCGTGAGCAGCCGCAGCAGCGTGGTCTTGCCGGATGCGCTCGGCCCGACGATGCCGATGCTCTCGCCCGAGGAGATGCCGAAGGAGACGCCACGCAGCAGCGGCGGCCGGTTCGGCGCGAATGAGTAGGTCAGGCTCTCGACTTCCAGCCTGCCCTGCGGCGCGGGCAGCGCGAGGCGCGCATCGCGCGATCGCAGCCGTGCCGCGGCGAGCCGGCCCCAGGCGGCCCGCGCTTCGATCATGGCCTTCCAGCCGCCGATCAACAGTTCGACCGGCTGCAGCGCGCGCCCGAGCAGGATGGTTGCGGCGATCATGATGCCGGGCGAAGCCTCGCGCCCGATGACCAGCCAGGCGCCGACCGCCAGCGCCAGCGCCTGCAGTGTCTGGCGGGCAATGCGCGCCGCGGCCGCGAGCCGCGTGTTGATGTGGGCGAGCTGCTCCTGTGCCTGGTGCTGCCGGTCGCAACGTTCCTGCCATTGCGCGAGCGCCGCACCCGTCATGCCCATCGCCACCACGCTCTCGGCGTTGCGCAGCAGCGCCTCCGCCTGGCGCTGCGCGCCGCGCGTGGCGCCGCGGGCGCGCTCCGCCAGCTGGCGCGTCGAGAATTCGGTGAACATGCCGAGCCCGAAAAGCGCCAGCGCGCCGGCCGCCGCGATGCCGCCGAGCAGCGGATGCATCAGCGTGATGATCAGTAGATAGATAGGAACCCAGGGGGCATCGAACATCGCCAGCACGCCGGGACTCGCCAGCAGGCCGCGCAGCCGGGCCACGTCGCGCAGGGCATCGTCATCACGCGGCGTTCCGGAGGCACTGGCTTCGAGTTGTGCGGCGAGCGCCTCGGGAGCGAGGCAGGCCTCGACTCGCCGGCCGGCGGCGGCGAGCGTGCGGGCGCGCGCCGCGTCCATGCAGTAACCGAAGACCAGCATGACCAGGACCGGCAGCCCCAGCATCACCAGCGTCTCGACGCTGCCGCTGGCGAACACGCGGTCGAAGACCTGCAGCATGTACAGCGCTGGCGCCAGCATGGCCAGGTTGAGCAGCAGGCTGGCAAATGCCGCCAGCCGGATGAACGGTCGAATCTGTTTCGCCAGAAGCCATTCCATCGCGGCATCCCCTTTCCCTTGCGTTCGCCGAATATGTTGCGAGGCAAGGGCGCCGGGTTCCGGCTGGCGGACCGGGAACGGAGAAAAATATTCCGGCGGCGAACGGAACCGCGCGGCCCGTCGGCGAGACCGAGGTCGCCAGGCGCGCGGAAACCGGGAGCTAACTAGCTACTTTTTGCCGGGGTCGCTGCCGGAGGGCGGGAACATCGACATCGGGAACTGCGCGACGTTGCCGCCGCCTTCGAGCGCACTGATCTTGGCCGTGCCCTGCTTCTTCACTTCGTCGATCCGCAGGATGGAATGCATGGGCAGCATGGTGCACTTGACGTCGGTGAACTCGGATTTGATCCGTTCTTCTCCCGGGTCGAGGACCACCGTGGAGCGTTCCCCGAAAACCAGCTCTTCAACCTCGATGAAGCCGAACAAGCGACCCTGGCTCACTTTTCGGGCGTAGACCTCGTAAACCTTGCCTTGGTTCACGAACATAATCTTGAAAATGTGACTGGATGCCATCGAAGCGACTAGGGGGCGGTTAACCTGCCCCTTCATACACGCATGGGCCGCGGGAAGCTAGGGCCCAGAGGGTACTCAGGAACATGGCGCTCCGACTGCGCGTCATCAGCGATCATCGCCATCAAATGGGCGAGAAGAGCACTTTTGTCTTTGGAGTTTCGGGCGGGAGCATTGGACGCTCCTCCGAGAACGACTGGGTGTTGCCTGATGACATGCGTTACGTGTCCGGCCGGCACGCGCGCATCGTGTACCACAAGGGCCGCTTCATGTTGCAGGACACCTCCAGCAACGGCACCTATGTCAACGACAACGAGCGCCCGCTCGGCAACCAGAACCCCCACGAGCTGAAGTCTGGCGACGTGTTGCGCATCGGCGAATACCACGTGCAGGTGCAGATCGATTCCGCCAACGATTTCAGCCTCGACGACAGCGCGTTGTACAAGCGCGGCACTGGCTCGACCAGCAGCCGCCGGCGCCTGCCGCCGCAGGATCTCGGCGCGAGCCTGCGCCTCGAGAATCTGCTCGAAGCCAGCAACGACATTTCCAGCGACGAGCTGAAGCCGGTGAATGCCTTCGGGCAGGCGGTGTCGGCGCGGACCCGCGCGTTGCACCAGACCCAGGATCTTCCCAAGGAACCGACCACCAACCCGGAGCTCGAAGTGGACTCCGAGGCTGTGGCGCGGCGCATCGCACGTCTCGCCAAGGCGGCGGCCAAGCAGCAACAGGCCAAGCAACAACCCGCCACCGTTCCCGCTCCTGCACCCGCTCCGGCTCCCGCCGTCAGCGCGCTGCCGCCTTCCCCGGCCGCGCCTGACAACCTGCCCGGCCTGCAGGCGTTCTGCCGCGGCGCCGGCATCGGCCCCGAAACTCTGCCCGTCGATGCACACGCCCGCATGCTGCACCTGGCCGGTCAGCTGCTGCGTGAATCCCTGCTCGGACTGAAGGAGAGCAATCGCAGCCAGCACGAGCAGCGCAACGCGCTGCGCGTCACCTGGGAAAAGACCCGTACCGACATGCTGCCGTCGCTCGAACGGCACAGCGTCGAGGAGCTGATCCAGGAGCTGCTCAAGGCACACGACAGCCGCCGCTTCGACGCCGTGCAATGGCTGCGCGGTTCCTTCGCGTCGACGCGCCAGCACGACGACGCCATGGTGCGTGCGATGTTCGCCGCCTTCCTCGATTTCGTCGGGCGGCTCGATCCGCGCGATCTCGCCACGCGCTTCGAACGCAGCGCGCGCCGCAAGACCATGGGCAACTGGGAACTCTATGGTGAGTTCTACCGCAGCCTTTGCGAAACGCCCCCGGGCACTCTGCCCCACATCTTCGTCGAGACCTTCGCGCAGTCCTACGACCAGGTGGCGCGCGAAACCGACGAAGGCTCGTCGCACTCCATCGACGCCGCCTAGGCGCCCCGGGGCGTCGAAACTCGCAATCCCCGTTCGTTTAGGGCATGAAGGCAGGCACTCGACGCCGGCCAATAGAGAACATGCCCATGAAACAGTATCTCCTCAGCGTGTGTTATCCGGCCGGCGGGACCCAGCCGCCGCCCGATGCCTTGCAGAAAATCATGCGCGACGTGCAGGCCGTGCAAAAGGAAATGCAGTCGGCCGGCGTGTGGGTTTTCAGCGGGGGCCTGCATCCCGCCAATACCGCCACCGTCTTGCGCCAGCAGGGAGGCGAAGTCGTGGTGACCGACGGGCCGTTCATCGAGAGCAAGGAACAGATCGGCGGCATCACCATCCTCAAGGCCGCGGACCTCGACGCGGCGCTCGGTTGGGGCCGCAAGCTGGCGCGGGCCATCGGTGTTCCCATCGAGGTGCGGCCGTTCGCCGAACACCACTAGCGGAGCAGCACTGAAGCACGACATCGAGCAGGTCTTCCGTCGCGAGTACGGCCGCGCCGTGGCCGTGCTCGTCCGGTCCCTGCACGACATCTCGCTGGCCGAGGAAGCGGTCCAGGATGCATTCACCACGGCGCTGGAGCGCTGGCCCGTGGACGGCATCCCGCCCGCGCCCGCCGGCTGGATCATCACCACCGCGCGCAACCGGGCCATCGATCGACTGCGGCGCGAAGCGTCGCGCGACGAGCGGCAGGCGGCGGCGGTGCAGCTCATGGAGGCGGACGAAACCGCGGATCTCGCCGTGCAAGACGACCACCTGCGCCTGGTTTTCACCTGCTGCCACCCCGCCCTGGCGAGCGAGGCGCGGGTCGCACTCACGCTCAGGTTGTTAGGCGGGCTGTCCACCGCGGACATCGCCCGTGCCTTCCTGGTTTCCGAGCCAACCATGGCGCAACGCCTGTCGCGCGCCAAGGCCAAGATCCGCGACGCGGGCATTCCCTGGCGCATTCCCGAGGCGGACGAGCTCCCGGGGCGCCTCGCCGCCGTGCTGGCGGTGGTCTACCTGGTTTTCAACGAAGGCTACAGCAGCGCCACCGGAGACGAACTGCTGCGCTCCGAGCTGTGCGACGAGGCGCTGCGACTCGGTCGCCTGTTGCGCGAGCTCATGCCGCAGGAACCCGAGGTGAACGGGCTGCTGGCGCTGATGCTCCTGGTCGATGCGCGGCGCGCGGCACGCACCGACCGGAACGGCGCCTTCGTCAGGCTCGCCGACCAGGACCGTGCGCTCTGGAAACGCGACGAAATCGCGGAAGGCCAGGCGTTGCTGCGCCTGTGCCTTCTCGACGACCGTCCCGGCCCCTACCAGCTGCAGGCGGCCATCAATGCCGTGCACAGCGACGCGACGGACGCAGCGCATACCGACTGGCGGCAGATCCTCGCGCTCTACGACCAATGGATGGCCATGGCGCCCAACCCGGTGGTCGCCCTGAACCGTGCCATCGTCGTGGCAGAGCTCGATGGCGCCGGGCGCGCGTTGCAGCTGGTCGACGAGCTGGGCCTGTTCCCCTACCACCTGTTTCACGCGGTACGCGCCGATCTCCTGAAGCGGCTGGGTCGCGTACCGGAAGCGGCCGAAGCGTACCGGCGCGCCATCGGGCTTTGTGGGAACTCCCGCGAGAAGGATTTCCTGGAAAGCCGGTTGCGCGCCCTCGAACTAACTACATAAACTCGCGGCACATGATCCGGAATATCACGGCCGCGCTCTTCGCCCTGTTCACGGCAGGCTGCGCCCTGCTGAAACTGCACCAGGAAAACGTCGAATATTCCGCCGCCACCGTGCTGGTGGGGCGCGTGCTCCCGGACGGCCCCTGGCGCGGACCGGTGAGCGTCGCCGCCATCAAGCTGGTCGAGGGCAAGCCGGTCGTGGAACACGAGGTCTGGCTGCACGAACCCGGCGGCTTCGAGCTCATCGTCACCGACGGCTCTTACACGCTGGTGGCCTATGGCGACAGCAACAACGACGGCCGCCCGGACGACGATGCGCCCGCCGGCATGATCGCGGACACCGTCGACGTGGCACGCTCGGGACTCATCCCGCTGCTGGACATCGCGATCCGCGCCGGCGCGCAGTCAGCGGTGCGCGCCGAGCTGCCGCCCGAACATCGGCGCCCCGCGCGGCCCAGCTCCGCCGCGGGTGTGGTCGTCGATTTCGATGATTCCCAGTTTTCCGCGGCTTCCGGCAAGAGCGGCTACTGGGCGCCGCTGGAATTCTTCCGCACGATCGGCGGCAACATCTACTTCGCCGAGGCCTACGACCCGAAGCGAACGCCGGTGTTGTTCGTGCACGGCGCCACCGGCTCCGCGCACGACTGGCAGTACTTCATCGAACACCTCGACCGGACGCGTTTCCAGGCGTGGGTGTTCCAGTATCCTTCGGGCGCCCCGCTCGAGGCGATGTCGCACCTGCTGTACTGGAAGCTGCTCAACCTGCGGATGCGGTACGGCTTCACGCGGCTGGACCTGGTCGCGCACAGCATGGGCGGCCTGGTGACGCGGCGCTTCCTGCTCGACCACGGCGCGGATTTTCCGCAGGTCACGCAGTTCGTCTCGCTGTCCACGCCCTGGGGCGGCCAGCCCATGGCCGCGCGCGGTGTGCGTCAGTCCCCTGCCGTGATCCCGTCCTGGCGCGATCTGCAACCGGAGGGTGCCTTCCTGCAGTCGCTGTTCGCACGGCCCCTGCCCGCCGGAATCACCCACTCGTTGCTGTACGGTCACAACGACGGCACCGGGGCGCTGCGCCCCACGTCGGACGGCACCATCTCGCTGGCCAGCCAGCTGCGCCCCGAGGCACGCGACGCCGCGGGGCTGGTCATGGGCTTCGACGAAACCCATGCAGGCATCCTTTCTTCGGCCAAGGTAGTTAGCGAGGTCGACAGGCTGTTCTCGGCAGCCGAAGGAAACGACGGGGCAGCCGGCGGCAGGCTGGGCATTGCCATGCGCCACCCGCACGACCAGGAGCCGCCGGCCGGAATCGCCACGCTGGTGATGCGGCGCCTGGATGGCGATCGCGCGCAGCGCGCGGGTACGGTGCTGCTTTCCATCGGCACGACCAGCGGCAACTCGGAAGTCGGCTCGCTCGAACCCGGCCAATACGAAGTTCGCCTCGCGGCGGCCCCATTTCGCGCGCGCCCCGACCGCCAGCGCATCCGCATCGAATCCGGGAAACGCGCGCAGGTGCGCTTCGATCTCGAGCCCGAAGGCATGATCATCGGCGAGGTGTTGTCCGAATCGAGCCGCGTCGATCGCCCGGCGGGCAGCTATCAGCGCGCCGAAGACGCCATCCGCGCGGATTCGATTCAACTCGAGGGACCCGGCGGCGTGCGTTTGCTCACGCCGCGCCGCGAAGCAAAGAGCTCGCTGCTGGACGCCTATCTCGATGGCCGCAACGATGCCTCCAACCAGATGTTCTGTTTCCTGGGACTTGCGGCGGGCGATTACACCTTGACCGTGCAGGCCGCCGGCTACGAAACCAATGTTTCGCGATATCGCATCGTGCCGGGACACCACTCGCCCCTGCCTCCCGTGGTCATGCGGAAGGCGGCCGCATCGGTAAAGAGCAAGACCGCGCGATAGATCGCATAAATTATTATGGAGAGGGTGAGATTGTTCGCGGCGCGGGAACGCCGCCCACCCCTCGCTCGCGCTCGGGGCCAGATTTTCGATGACGAAAATCTGTCCAACTTTGCTCCGCAAAGTTGTCGAACTCGACATTTTCATCGCACGTGAGCTCGAATCTCACCCGCGATGACGGTGGGAATAGAAATGGCGGAGAGGGTGAGATTCGAACTCACGTGCCGGAATTACCCGACCATCCGATTTCGAGTCGGCGCCGTTATGACCGCTTCGGTACCTCTCCGCGCTGTAAAAACCCTTGATGAATTAGGGCCACCCGCTTGGGGGCGCGTATTCTAGCCGAACGATGACGGGAGCCAAGAGGCGGAAAAACCTGACTGATCGACGGGGCTTCATGGCCCTGGGACTTGCCATTCTGGGCATTCCCACGATCGGGGCCGCCGAAACCAAGGCCGCCGCGACCGCCAGGCCGCCCAAGGCACCGGTGCAGCGCGCCCGGCTGCCCAAGCGCCTCGCGGCCGATTTCCACGGGCACATCCAAACTCGCCTGCCGCACCTGCGCCCACCGTTCGAGGCGGCGGCCCGCGAGACCGGATTCAACTGGCGGGTCCTCGCGGCGCTGGGATACCAGGAATCGCGCTGGCGCCCCGCGGCCGTTTCACCGCGCGGCGCGCAGGGCGTGATGATGCTGATGCCGAAGACGGCGAAGAAAATGGGCGTCAACAATGTGTTTTCGCCACACGAAAACATCCTCGGGGGCGCGCGCTACCTGGCCTACATGAAGGAACGGATTCCGCAGCGCATTCGCGACCCGGATCGCATCTGGATGGCGATGGCCGCCTACAACATCGGCATCGGCCATCTCGAGGACGCACGCATCATCACGCAGATGCGCAAGAAGAACCCCGACCGGTGGGCCGACGTGCGCCTCAACCTGCCCCGTCTCTCCGATCCGCGCTGGCACAAGCGCGTCAAACGGGGTTATGCCAACGGCCAGGAAACGGTCCAGTTCGTCGAACGTGTGACCCAATTCGCGGCCATCCTCGAGAGCTCGGTTCCCGACCAGGAAGTGGCGCAAACCGCGCCCGTCCACCGCTAGACCAGGCGTTCCCGCGTCAGCGAATTGCGGCAGAAAACTGCCGCCGATGTGACTCCTGCACGCCGTGTTTTTCCGGGTTTGCCCGGTCAAGTGCACACACGCGGCGCCGATAAATCCGTGACGCCATGAACACCGTGAACCCCGTGACACCCAAGAACTCCATCGCAGCCGAATCCGGCGCACAGGGCGGGCATGACATGCACGCCCATCTGGTCCCCAATTCGGCCCTTTACGGCCGCAGCCGCGAGTCGCATTCACTGTCGATGGCGTTCCGGCGCGCTGCCGCGGGCGGCGCGGAGATGGTCGTGCTCTCGGGTCCGGCCGGTATCGGCAAGACCTCGCTGGTGCGCCAGATGCGCACACCGGTCGGCCAGCAGAGCGGTTACTTCATCGGCGGAAAATTCGACCAGTTGCAGCGGGACGTGCCGTTCAGCGCCATCGTCATGGCACTGCACGATCTCGTGCGCCAGTTGCTCGCCGAAAGCCAGCAGCAGCAGCGCGCCTGGCGCGATGCCATCGTCGGCGCCGTGGGCCGCAACGGCCGCGTGATCACCGAGGTCGTGCCGGCGCTGGAACGCATCATCGGCCCGCAGCCGCCGCTCGCACCGCTCGAACCCACCGAATCCCAGAACCGTTTCAACCACGTGTTCCAGAGCTTCCTGCAGGTTTTCTGCCGGGAAAATCGGCCGCTGATCGTGTTCCTCGACGACATGCAGTGGGCCGATCCGGCCAGCCTGCGCCTGCTCACCTCGCTGCTGTCCGCCGCCGGCACGCATTCGCTGCTGGCCATCGCGTCCTGCCGCGACAACGAAGTCGTGGCGTCGCACCCGTTCATGCTCGCCATCAAGGAGCTCGAGCGGCGCGCCGTGCCGGTGCACAACGTGCAGCTCGCGCCGCTCGGCTGGTCCGACATCACGCAGTTCATCGGCGACGAGATGAAGATCGACCCCGACATGGTGGCGCCGCTCGCCGAGCTGGTGCGCGAGAAAACCGGCGGCAATCCGTTCTTCATGCGCCAGTTCGTGCAGAAGCTGCAGGCCGAGGGCCTGCTCGCCACGGACATGTCGACGGGTACGTACCGCTGCGACCTCGACGCGATCCGAGCGCTCGCGATCACGGACAACGTCGCCGACCTGGTCGCGCAGAAGATAGGCCGCCTCGACCCCGATGCGCAGCGCGTCGCCTCGTTCGGTGCGGCGATCGGCAACCGTTTCGATCTCGTCACCCTGGCGAGCGTGGCCGGCTGCACGCCGCAGCGGGCGCGTGAATTGCTCGCCGCGGCGGTGCGTGACAACCTGCTCGCCAGCATGGAAAGCGCCGACGGCGTCACCGACACCGGGGCCACGCACTTCACGTTCCAGCACGACCGCGTGCAGCAGGCCGCGTACGCGCTGGTGCCTGCCGCCGCACGCCCCGCGCTGAACCTGAACATCGGGCGCACCCTGCTCGCCGCCGCGGGCGAAGACGTCTCGAACCAGGTGTTCGAGATCGTCAATCACATGAACCAGGGCATCGCGCTCATCGACAGCCGGGCCGAGCGACTGCGCCTGGCGAAGCTCAACCTGCTGGCCGCGACGCGGGCCCGCAATTCCACGGCGTACGACCTTGCGACGCGCGCCTGCCGCAGCGCCATCGAATTGCTCGGTTGGGACGCCTGGGGCGAGAACTACGCGCTCGCCTTCGAGGCGCATCGGCATCTCGCGGAGAGCCAGGCGCTGATCGCCGATTTCGACGGCGCGCTCGCCACCATCGACGGAGCGCTCTTGTCAGCGCGCAGTGCCGCCGACAAGGGTCGCCTGCTGACCGTGCGCACGCATACGTATCTGAGCATGTGCGACATGACCGGCGCCGTCGCCTGCGGCCGGCAGGCCGTGCAGCTGTTCGGGCTCGACCTGCCCGAGGATCCCGTCCAGGTGCGCGCGAGGCTGCAGAGCGAGATCGGCTGGATTTTGGGCTGGTCGGCGCAGCACCCGATCGAGAGCCTGCTCGAACTGCCGCCGATGACGGATCCGGATCGTATCGCGCTGATGTCGTTGCTGATGCACATGATTCCGCCGGCCTACCAGGTGAATCCGGAATTGTTCGCGCTGGTGTGCTGCCACATGGTTCGCCAGTCGATCGAACACGGCAATTGCCCGATGTCCGCCAAGGGTTATGGATCCTTCGCGCCCATCCTGAGCGGCATCGTCGGCAACTTCCGTGACGGCGACCGCTTCGGAAAACTCGGTGTCGACCTGTGCGAGCGGCTCAACGATGCCACCGTGCGTTCGGCCTGCCATTTCACCTGGGCGGCATTCGCCTCGGCCTGGATTCGTCCCGTCGACGAGAGCATCGCGGTGTTTCGCGAGGGCGTGCGCTGGGGACTGTCCAGCGGCGACCATCCGCACGCGGGGTACTGCACCGCCATCGCCATCACGCACGTCATCTTCAGCGGCCAGCCGCTCAACGTCGTGTACGCGGAGACGGACGAAGCCATGAAAGTGGTGGATCGACTCCGCGACGTGACCAGCCTGGCCGTGCTGCGCGCACGCGCGCGTGTCGTCGACTGGCTGCGCAACGATTCCGGAACACTCACGCTGGACAGCCCGACCTTCGACGAGGCCCGCGAACTGCGTGATTTGCAGGTCACCAGCGTGAGCAAGAGCATGCTGGCGCAGTTCCAGGTGATGCGACTCATGCACCGTTACTTTGCCGGCCAATACGGCGAGGCGTGGCGCATCGCCCGGCTGCTGGACGACCTGCTGGTCTACGTGCCCGGCATGCTGGTCACGGTCGAACACGCCTTCTTCCAGTGCCTGAGCGCGACGGCGGTCTGGGACCAGGTTCCGGCAACGGAACGCGCCGGATTCGAAGAACGACTGGAACAGCGGCTGCGCACGCTGGAAGCCTGGGCGCGCAATTGCCCGCACAACTTCGCCGCGCTGCACCTGACCGTGGCCGCCGAGCGTGCCCGTGTGCTGGGCGAGACGTCCGCGGCCACCGGCCTGTACGACAACGCGATCGCGGCCGCGCGAGCCGGCAAGTTCCTGAACTTCGAAGGCATCGCCTGTGAGCTTGCGATGAATCATGCGCGCACGCACGACCCGGAGCGCGCCGCCAAACTGCGCGCGAGCGCCATAGCGGCCTACCAGGCCTGGGGATCGACCCGCAAGGTGAACGCGATGCGAACTACAGCGGCCGGATCTTGATGCTGCGATAGGCCACGGCGTCGCCGTGGTCCTGCAGCAGGATCCTGCCCTTCGCGGCCGTGCCGAACCCCGGCGTGTCCTTGAACTTGCTGGTCGCCACGCGCGCCCGGAAGTCGGCGGACGTGCGATTGAATTCCAGCACCTTCACGCCGTTGAGCCAGTGCTGCACGGTGCCGTCGCCGCGCGCCACGATGCGCGCGTGCTGCCAGACGTCGAGCTTCGGCGCGATGCCCACGTTGGTCATGAGCTTGGCGCGCGGCAGGATGTCGTACAGCGAAGCGAGTGTGCGGTTGCCGTCGATGCCGTTCTTCGCGTCCGGATGGCGTTCGTCGTCGAGCACCTGGAACTCGAGGCCGAGCGGCGCCCGGCTCGCCGGATCGAAGTCCGACGTCAGGTAATAGATGATGCCGCTGTTGGCGCCGGCGGAAACCTTGAATTCCATCTGCAGCTCGAAGGCAGCGAACTCTTCGTTGGTCACGATGTTGCCGCCGCCGGCCTTGGGTTGAACGGCGAGCTCGCCGTTGGCCATGGACCAGCCCTGGTCCGGAAACCCGCCAGCCTTTTCACCCTTGGCGGCATGCCAGCCCTTCGCGGTCCTGCCATCCCACAGCAGTCGCCAACCCTGGGCCTTCTCTTCCGGATCGAGATTGTTAGGCAGGTTGTTGCGGATGAAGATGCCCATGGGCGGCAGCGGTTTGAGCTTCTTCGTCTGCATCACCAGGTTTTTCCAGCTGGTGGTGCGCCCCGCATCCTCGGGTTTGTCGATGGAATGCACCTGCAGCCCGATGAAACCGGACTTCGTCGCGTCGTCGATGACGTCGGCGGCGGACTTGCCATTGATCCACACGCGCAGGCGCGGACCGATGGCCTCGACGCGGTAGTGGTTCCACTCGCCGAACTTGTACAGCTCCTTGGCTGGCGGGTTCATCTCCCCGGTGTAGAACCAGCCTCGCTGCGCCTCTTCGTAGATGCCGCCGCTCCACTGGCGCGGCGAGGGATCGACGTCGACCTGGTAGCCGTGCACGCGGCCATTCTCGAATTCCGGCGTCGACAGGCTGCGGATCTGCACGCCCGAATTGGTCGGCCCCACGTCCTGCCGCACGTCGAACTCGAGGATGAAGTCGCCGTAGTCCTTCTCCGTGACCAGGAAGCTGTTGGGCACTCCCGGCCGCGAGGATCCGACGATGGCTCCGTCGATCACCTTGTAGTCCGCAGCGCCGCCGAGCTGCTTCCAGCCGCTCAGCGTCTTGCCATCGAACAACGCCTGCCCGTCTTTGCCCAGCGCGGCGCCCGCAAACAGCACGCCCAGCGCGCAGACCATGATCCGCATACGCAATTCCCCCCGGATTGTGTCGTCGAACTACTTGACGAGGTTCGCTTCGACCTGGATCTGCAGCTTCACCTTCATGTCGAAGCCGAGGCTCTTGCCATAGCTGAGGCCGAAATCCTCGCGATTGATGCTGCCCTGTGCGTCGGCGCCGCAGAACTCGGTCTTCTTCATGGGATGCGGCATGCACTTGAACGAGACGAGCGTCAGCGTCACCGGCTTGCTGATTCCGTGCATCGTGAGGGTGCCCTGCACCTCGGTGGGCGAGTTGCCATTGAACTTGCTGAACTTGCCCTTGTACGTGGCCGTTGGAAATTTCGCGACGTCGAAGAACTCGGGCGACTTGAGGTGCGTGTTGAGCTTGTCGTTGCCCACATCGATCGAAGCCGCGTCGATGGTGATGTCCACGGTGCCTGTCTTGGCGTCCTGGTCGAGCACGATCTTGCCGCTGGTCGAATTGAACTTGCCGCGCCAGACCGACACTCCGCCGAAGTGATCGGCCTCGAAGCTCGGGTAGCTGTGCCCGGTATCGACTTCGTAGTTCTTGGGCGCGGCAACCGCGGTGGCAGCCAGGGCGCTCAGGACCAGTGCGAACGTGCCTCGGTGGCGCATGACGGAACTCCTTGTATACGACGGGACGAGGAAGCTAACACAGCCGCGCACCGCGCCCTATAGTCCTTCACTGCGACTCGAGCCGCCGCGCCGCAAAGAAGCTGTTCAGCAGGTGGCCGCACTCCTCCATCATTACCCCGCCGAACACGTCGACGCGATGATTCATCGACGGCAGGGTGAACACGTTGGTGGTGCTGCCGGCGGCACCGGCCTTTGGATCCCAGGCGCCGAACACCAGGCGCGCGACCCGCGCATGCACGATGGCCGAGGCGCACATCACGCAGGGCTCGAGCGTCACGTACAACGTGGTCCCGCTCAGCCGGTACGAGCCCAGGGCGCGGCCGCCGGCGCGCAGCGCCTCGATTTCGGCATGCGCGGTCGGATCGTGCCCGGCGATGGGCCGGTTGGCCGCCACGGCGAGAATGGCCTCGCCCTGGACGAGGACGGCCCCGACGGGCACTTCGCCCGCCGCTTCGGCGCCGCGGGCCGCCTCGAGGGCGAGCCGCATGAAATCGATGTCACTCGGCATGGGCATAGGAGTTCATCCGGGCGCGCACGCTACTACGGATACCGTCCGGGCGCTAACAACCCGTGCCAATTCCGTCGGGTGCCGGCAGCGTCGTCCGACAGCGACGCCCCCACCGGCCGTCCGGATCACGAAGGCAGCGCGAGGCTGACCACTCCGGCGACGATCAGCGCGGCGCCGGCGATCCGCCACGGACCGGACGATTCGCGCAGCAACCGCGAGCCGAACCACGCGCCCACCAGCGTCGACAGCTCACGCGCCGGAGCCACGTGGCTGATCGGCGCCATGCGCATCGCGAACAACACCAGGATGTAACCCAGCGGTCCGAGCACACTCACGACGATCACCGGCCGCCGGTATTCGCGCGCTTCCAGCGCCACGCGTTCACGGTCGCGCCAGGCGCGTGGCGCGAGCACCAGCATGCGGAACAGGTTGCCGGTGAAGTCGATGACGAAGGGCGAAATCATCAGCATCTTGACCGCGTAGCCGTCATTGAGCGTGTACGCGGCGATCAGCAGACCGGTGAGCAATCCATAGAAAACCCCCACGCCCGGTGCGCGTTCGTGGTGACCGACGAGGCCGGCCACCAGCAGGATGCCACCGACGATGAGCACCAGGCCCACGATGGATTGCGCCGTCGGAGTTTCGCCGAGCAGCAATGCGGCGCCGATGAACGACACCAGCGGGCCGGTGCCGCGTGCGATCGGATACACCACCGAGAGATCGGACAGTCGATAGCCGGTCTGCAGCGATATCGAATACAGCAGGTGCAATACCGACGTGGCCGATAGCGCCAGCCAGTGGCGCGCGGTGAATTGTGGTTGTTCGACCAGCAATACGCCGATCACCACCGGCCCGTACACCAGCACCGATCCCGCGGAGAACAGCCAGACGAAATGCCGCGACTGGGCCGCAAATTTCGCGGAGATGTTCCAGCTGGCATGCGTCACCGCAGCCAGCAGCACCAGGCACAGGGCAAGAAGGGTCATTCAATTCATCTTAACGCGCCGATACTCGGCGGCGTGGAGGGTGTGCTACAACACGCGCGCATGGCAGCTACCACACTCAGCGATCACTGGATGACCTGGCTGCGGCAGTGCATCCGGTTGGGCACCGACTTGCAGGAGATCCTCCGCGACCTGAACAAGGCCGGTTACACGAACGAAGTCATCGCGGAAGCCATCGACATCTGCCGGCCGGTCAACGACTGCACCGACGAGATGCAGTCACCTCCACTGATCCGCCGCATGCCACCCGAGCTGCGCAAGATCGATACCCCGAAGCTCGATCTCTATCTCTACGAGAATTTCCTGAGCGCCGCCGAATGCGACCGGGTGATCGCGCTGAGCGATCATCACCTGCGCCCTTCCGCGGTGTCCTACGACAACGGCGACCAGTATTTCCGGACCAGCTCGACCGCGCATCTCTCGCACCTCAAGAGCCCGGTGTCCGCGCGGCTGGACGAGAAGATCTGCAAGGCCATCGGCATCCGGCAGGAATACGCCGAGGGGATCCAGGCGCAACGCTACGATGTCGGCCAGGAATTCAAACCGCACTGCGACTGGTTCCAGCCGGACACCCAGGTATACATGCGCATGGCGGGGTTGCGCGGCAATCGCACCTGGACTTTCATGGTGTATCTCAATGAAGGCATGCAGGGCGGCGCCACGAGGTTCACCGCGATCGATTACGCCGTGCAACCGAAGACCGGCATGGCGGTGTTGTGGAACAACCTGTTGCCCGATGGCACTCCCAACCCGGACACCATCCATTGCGGCGAACCCGTCACCTCGGGCCACAAGATCATCATCACCAAGTGGTTCCGCGCCATCGGCGACGGTCCGGTGTTCTACAACTAGTCAGCAGGTCAGCGGCGACGGTAGATGATGATCGTGAGCGGGGCCAGCACCACCGTGAGCACGATGGGCGCGGCCAGCGCCAGCAGGATCTCGCGACCTGTGACTCCGCCGCTCATCAGGCCGCGCAATGCCGTCGTCATGTGGGAAATCGGATTCACCGCGACGAATGCTCGCAGCCAGCCGGGCATGGTCTCCGGGTTCACCATGATGTTGGAAGCAAACACCAGCGGGAAGATGAAGCTGAAGCTCAAGGTCATGACCGTCATCGGCGTGCGTATCAGCAGGCCGAGCACGATGAATATCCAGCCCACGCCGAAGCCGATGGACAGCAGCAACAGGAATGCGCCCGCCACGCCCAGGATGCCCGCCTCGGGCCGGAATCCCAGGATCAGCCCGATGGTGAGGATGATCAGGCCGGCGATGAGATGCCGCAGGAAGTCTCCGACCATGAGGCCGGCGAACGGCGACAGCGACCAGATGGGCAACGAGCGGAACCGGTCGAACAGCCCCTTGCCGAGGTCGGTAGACAGGCCCATGCCGGAATACACCGAGTTGAACACCACGGTCTGCACCAGGATGCCGGGAATGAAGTACTGCAGATAGGCACCTGGCGAACCCGCGAGCGCGCCGCCGAACACGAACGTGAACAGCAGCGTGAACATGATGGGCGTCATCACCAGGTCGAACAGCTGCTCCGGCAGGTGTTTGAACTTGAGTACCGCGCGCCAGCCGAAAACCAGCGCGTTGGAAATCGCCGATGGCGCCGGAGGGCGCGCGACCTGCGGCAGTGAGTTCATTTGCGCCCCGCGCCGGTGAGGGAGAAGAACACCTCGTCGAGACTCGGGCTGCCCATGGAGAAGTCCGCCACCTCGATTCCGGCGTCGAGCAGTTTGTTCAGGGCATCCGTGGCGTCGTGCGACGTTTTCGCGGCGATGGCCAACGCTCCGCCCTCCGCACTGCGCTGGACCGTGGTGCCAAGCCTGGCCTCGAGCAGCTGCGCGGCTTCGTCGAGCCGCGCGGGATCGGCGACGGCCACGTGCAGGACACCCGACCCCGTGGCGACTTTCAGCTCACGGCTGGTTCCCTCGGCGATTTTCTTGCCGTGATCGATGACCGCGATACGCGCGGCGAGCTGATCGGCTTCATCCATGTATTGGGTGGTCAGCAACACGGTGACGCCGGAGCCGGCCAGTTGCCGGATCATGCGCCATACGCTCTTGCGCCCGACGGGATCGAGCCCGGTGGTGGGCTCGTCGAGGAACAACACGCCCGGGGTCACGATCAGCGAGGCCGCGATGTCGAGTCGACGGCGCATGCCGCCGGAATAGTCCTTGACCTGCTTGGCTGCCGCGTCCGCCAGCTCGAAAGCGCCGAGCAATTCATCGGCGCGTGCGCGCGCTGCCCGGCCACGAAAACCCCACAGCCTCGCCAGCATCACCAGGTTCTCGCGGCCGGTCAGGTCCTCGTCGAGTGACGCGAACTGGCCCGTCATTGCGATCACCGAACGCACCTTCTGGGGTTCTGCGACCAGGTCATGGCCCATGACGCTGGCCGACCCGCCATCGGGCCGTGCCAGTGTCGCCAGCATGCGCATCAGCGTGGTCTTGCCCGCGCCGTTGGGCCCGAGGATGGCGAAGATCATGCCCCGCGGCACGGCGAGGTCGATGCCGTCGACAGCGCGCAGCTCGCCGAAACATTTGACCAGGCCGCGCGCGTCGATGGCCGGCGCGGCGCCGTTTTGTGAATGGCCGTGATTCATTGCCGTTGTTCTTGTGACGGAACCGGTTGGAGAACCGATTCCGGTGGAAGTTCCGCGCGGCATTGGACCGCGCGGATGGCGCGGAGTCAATTCAGTACCGCGGGCGGCGCGATACTGTATGGGCGGCTCTAACTAACTGCTCCTGACGAACCACCACTCGCGCAGCGCCTTGCACCGGCCGGAACCATCGAATTCGAGCACGAACACGCCGTCGAGCTCGATGGTGGCGCCGTTCGATTTCAGCTTGAACTTCGCCGACCAGTGAGCCACGCCGGTGTTGCCGCTGACGGAGATCACCTGCGACTGGAAATCGACGTCGCGCTGGTCGGCGGTCTCGGTGCGCCAGTACTGCTCGATGGCGGCACGTCCCTGCATCACCGGTTTCCAGACGTTGTCGTGGTAGGTCGCCTGGTCGGTGAACAGGCTTCCAGCCGCGGCGGCATCGAATGTTTCCCAGGCGGCTTCGTATTTCTTCAGCCAGGCTTCGAGCGCCGCCGTGTCCAGTGCCTTCGCCTGCGCGGGCAACGACGACAGCATCAAACCTGCCGCGATCAGCAGTGGATTGACGAGTTTCATCACGGCTCTCCTTTGTGCCAGGCGCGCAGGTTCAGGAATTCACGGCGGGTGCGCGGCCCGTACGTGGCGAACGAAGGATTCGGGCGCTCGGCATACTCGGCGCGCGATTGCGCAACCTTGTCCTGCGCGGTGAATTTCTTCAGCTCGTCGGCGGCGAGCCTGTAGGGTTTCGCGGCGTTGAGTCCGAATACCTTGGCGCGCAGTTTTGGCGTCAGCGTCGGGTAACCGTGCTTTGCGCGCAGCGCCTCCGAGATCTGGAAAGTACGAAATGCCTGGATCTGATCCTGCGGCGAGCCGTACCAGATCGAGTCCGTGCCCCACAGCACGTTGTCCTCGCCGACGTACTTGAACAGCTTGCCCAGCGCGTGCGCGGCGGAATCCGGGTCGCGCATCGACAGGAACCGCCAGGTGGAGCCGAGCTCGGCGTACACATTGGCGTTGGGCCTGATGCCGCTCTTCAGCAGCGAAGTCACCAGCGCGTCGATGCCATCGGTGCGTTGCTCGTCATATGCGCCTTCCGGTTTGCTGATCACGAAACCGGAGTGGTAGATCAGGAAGTTCATGTCCGGGAACCGCTTCGCGATCGGCCCGATGTCGCGGCAGGTCGAGTGTTCGTAACTCTTCGGCCCGAAGTCGATGCCCTTGTGGATGCAGATGTTGCGGACCCCGAGAGCGCGGGCTTTTTCGACGAAAGCGATGCCGACATCGTCGGTCATGTAGAAACCCGTGCCGCTCGGTCCCCATTGGGTGTACGTCTTGAAGGCCACCACGCCGAATTTCGTGAGACGCTCCATGTCCTCCACGTCGCCGGGCTGGTTGGGATTCACGCGCCCGTGAAGCATCAGTCGTTTGGAGCCCTCCAGCTTCGCGACGATTTCCTGCGTCGCCGTGGCCTCCTCGATGGTCAGCGGCTCGTCTTCGCGTGTCGACGGCACGAAGCTCAGCACCATCAGGTCGGTATCCGAGTCCAGGAACACGTCCTTGACGAATTCGTCCGGCCCGATGCAGTTGAGATAGCTGCGCTCGCCGGGCTCCTTCGAGCGATCGCATTGCGTGTTCGGCATGCGCAGCGGCTGCGCGTCCGCGGGCAGGCGCCTGGTCCAGGCACCGGTTGGATTCACGAAGTGCCCCTGCACATCGAAAATGAACTCGCGTTTGCCCAGTTCGGCGGCAGCGAGTTGCGCGTCGGTCTTCGCATCGTTCGCGATCTCGAAGAATCCACCGCTGCGGCCGGCGCGCGCGTGCGCGGCATTGAAAGCCAGCAGCGTGGTCGCGGCGCCGCTCAACGTGGTGAGAAACTGGCGTCGCGAGCGTCCGAGCCGGCGCGCCACCTCGCTCGCCCATTCGCGTGCCAGGAAATTCGCGTAACGCAGGGAGCCGTCGAGCGGCACCGGTGCGAACTCGCCATTCGAAGTCGAATCGAGTTTGACCGGCAGGCGCTGGCCCGCGGGATCGAGCTCCTGCATGTCCGGGACGAGTCTGGGCATGGCACGTTCCTCCTGTTGGACGAGTGTGCCACCCGCGCGGGGCCGCGCGCAGTCAGACCATCCCGCGGGCCGATCGCGCGGCCGCAAATGCCGCGACACCCTGCAGCGCGAAAAACAGGCCATGCAGCAGCGTCGTGATCCACCCCATCGGCAGCAAGTCCGCGGCTACGAAAAGCTGCCAGAACACGATGTTCGAAGCACCGAGCAGCAGGTGGATCGCGGCACCGGTGATGTGCCAGGACGTTTCGGTCGGGGCACGCCACAACAGGACGCCCAGGATGAGCGCCAGTCCATGCGCTTCCACGAAACCGATGCCCAGCGCGGGCTCGTGCGCAATCAGAGGACCGAGCGGCCCGGAAGAGGCGAAGCTTGCCGGAAAATCGGCCTGGACCCAGGCACCCACCGCGGCAACGGCCAGGAAAACGCCGTCGGCGCGCAGGATCAGACGACGAAGGTTTGCGGACATGAATCTCTCCCTTGAGTGCCACGGCCATCTGGCCTGGTCACCACAGTAGAGAACCACACGGGTGAAGTCGTCAGGGTCGCGTCTGCTTTCGGTCTCGATCCACCCGCTCAGATCATTTCGAGCGAACCCTTCTTCTTTGGCGGCGGGAAGGCGCGGTCGATCTCGTCCAGATCCTGCGTCGTGAACCTGATGTTCAGTGCGCCGGCATTTTCACGCACGTGCTCCGGCGTGCCGGCGCGCGGAATGGCGGTGACGCCCTGCTGGCGGATCACCCAGGCCAGCGCTATTTGCGCCGGCGTCGCGTGGTGACGCGCGGCGACCTGGCGAAGGGCTGCATCCTTGAGGATCTTGCCCTGCTCGATTGGCGTGTAGGCCATGACGTGCTGGCCGCGCTCGCGTGCCTGCGGCAGCAGGTCGAATTCGATACCGCGGCGCGAGACGTTGTACAGCACCTGGTTGCTGGCGGCATCGGCCCCGCCCGGCAGCTGCTCGAGCTCGAGCAGGTCGTCGACGTCGAAGTTGCTCACGCCCCAATAACGGATCTTGCCCACCGCGGCCAAGCCGACGAAGGTGTCGACGACCACGGCCAGGTCCTCGCTCTGCCGCCAGTGCAGCAGGTACAGATCGATGTGATCGACGCGCAGGCGCTTGAGGCTGCGTTCGCAGGACGCGACGATCTTCTTCTGGCTGGTGGCGTTGCCCGGCAGGACCTTGGTGACGAGGAAGATCCTTTCACGGCGCCCGGTGATGGCCTCGGCCACCAGTTCCTCGGATGCGCCGTCCCCATACAACTCTGCCGTGTCAATCAGCGTCAGCCCAAGGTCGATGCCGAGCTGCAGTGCCGCGATCTCCTGCTTGCGCCGTTCGGCGCGATCACCGAGTTGCCAGGTCCCCTGCCCCAGGACCGGAACGGGATTGCCGGAAATCATGGTGGTGCGCATGGACGCGAATCCTAATCCAAATCGCCCTTAGTTAGACGCCCCGGTTATCATTGCGCCCATGACTACGACCCGCCGGGAATTCGTCATCGCCTCGGGTGCGGCCCTCGCCGCCAGCCAGCTTCCGGCGCGCGCCGGGCCGTCGGAACTCGCCGACTTCGCCGACGAGCTGCTGGTCGACTATCCCGAAAGCGCCACCCTGCTCGGCATCGACACGGAAGCACGCGCACCGCTGAAGTCGCGGCTGACGGATCGTTCGCCCGCCGGACAGGAGGCCATCGCCCGGCGCGTCAAGCAACGACTCGAACGCCTCAAGGCCATCGATGTGCGGAAGCTGGGCCCCGGGGCACGCATCGACGTCGACGTGATGCGCACCGCGCATGAATTGACGGCCGAGGGCTTCGCGTTTCCCTATGGCGACGTCGCATTGTTGAATCTCAACTGGTGCTGGCGCAACGCACCGTATGTCGTTGCGCAGAACACCGGCGCGTTCCTGGAGATTCCGGGAATGCTCGATGAAGTGCATACCGTGAATTCAATAGAGGACGCCGATGCCTACAGCGCGCGCCTCGATTCGTATGCGAACCAGATCGACGGCGAGACCGAAAGACTCCGGCTCGCGGCCGCGCAGAACGTGATCGCACCGAACTTCCTGCTGGACAAGACGCTGTCGCAGCTGCGGGTCGCGCGCGCCGGCAATGTCGTGGATTGGTCGCTGGTCCAGTCGCTCGCGAAGCGCACCACCTCGATGCCCAGGATTTTCGCGGAACGTGCCGCGAGGATTGCGGAGCAGAGGATCGCGCCGGCGCTCGACCGGCAGATCGATGAGCTGCTCGCCCATCGCCGCCGCGCCACCAGCGATGCGGGAGTCTGGAAGCTGCCGCGCGGCGACGAGTACTACGCCTGGACGCTGCGTGCCGGCACCACGACCAACATGACGCCGGACGAGATCCACGCGCGCGGCCGCGAGGAGCTGCGCGAGCTGCAGTCGCGCATGGATGCGATCCTGCGAAAAGAGGGACTGACCCGGGGCACGGTCGGCGAGCGCATGACTGCGCTGGGCAGGGACGCGCGCTTCACGTTCGAGGAGAGTGATGCGGGCCGTGCGAAGCTCATGGCGTATCTCAACTCACGCGTCGCCGACATGCGCACCCGCCTGCCGCGCGCCTTTGCGACGCTGGTACCCGGCAACTTCGAGATCAAGCGCATGGCGCCGGAAGTCGAGCCAGGCGCGCCCGGTGCCTACGGAGGACCGGGGTCCATAGACGGAAAGGTCTCCGGCAAGTTCTGGATCAACATGCACCGGATGAGCGTGTTCACCACCTACAACACGCCGACCCTCACCTACCACGAGTCCCTGCCCGGCCATGTCTGGCAGGGTGAATACACCTTCAAACTACCGCTGAGCCGCTCGCTGCTGTCCTTCAATGCGTACAGCGAAGGCTGGGCGCTGTACGCCGAGCAGCTCGCCGATGAGCTCGGGGTCTACGACGACGATCCGTTTGGCCGGTTGGGCTATCTGCAATCCATCGCGTTCCGCGCCTGCCGGCTGGTGGTCGACACGGGGTTGCACGTGAAGCGCTGGACCCGCCAGCAGGCGATCGAGTGGTTTGCACGCACCAACGGCTCATCGGTGGAAGAAGTCTCGGGAGAAGTGGATCGCTACTGCGCCTGGCCGGGCCAGGCTTGCGGGTACAAGGTGGGCCACAGCGAAATCAACCGGCTGCGCACCAGGGCGCAGAAGGCGCTGGGGAAAAAGTTCGACTTCCGCAAGTTCAACGATGCGCTGGTGTTGGGCGGCGGTGTGCCGATGCTCACGCTGGGGCGCAGCATCGACCGCTTCATCGCGGACTCGGGTTGACGGGTTATTTTCCCGCCGGCGTCATCGTTTCCGACACCTGCCGGGCCGACAGGTTGCTATGTTCAGTGCATGGAACTGCATCGCGGACGACTCATCGACCACATCCAGCTGGTGGTAAAAGACCTCGACGCCAGCAAACGCTTCTACAAGGCGGTGTTCGACGTGCTGAAGATCCCGTTGGGTGGAGAAGCCGACGACCATCTCTGGGCGGACGAGCTGTTCATCTCGACGAAAGCGAGCGACGCCGCACTGGGCCAGCTGACCGGACGCGTGCACCTCGCATTCCAGGGGAAGGATCGTGAAACCGTGGATCTGTTCCACAAGTCCGCGATCGCGGCGGGCGGCAAGGACAATGGCTCGCCCGGCGAGCGCAAGTACCACCCGGGGTACTACGGCGCGTTCGTGCTCGACCCGGATGGCAACAACATCGAGGTGGTGTTCCATGGGCCCGCCAAGAAATCCGCCGAGTCCGTGAAAGTCTCCTTCTGAACCTTGACCAAGCTTCTCATCGCACTCTCGCTGGTCGCGCTGATCCTCTTCGGCGGCCTGATGAAACTGCTGCGCAACAGCCGCCAGCCCATGGGCACGCCCGAACAGCTGGAGCGCGCGAAAAAGCGCAACCGCAGGCTCGAGGAAGAAGAACGGCTCGAGCGCGAGCGCGACGAATAGTCAGCGTGGGATGTAGTCCAGGGTGACCTTGCGCGACACGATGCCGCGCGCGAAGCCATGGTGGAATGCCGGGTCGAGCCGCCCCTGGAGCCCGTGCTTCACGATCACGTCGATGCTGCAGCGGGTGACGGTTGACACCGCGTTGGTCCGGGCGAAGTTCACGAGCGGATCGATGCGCACGGATTCACGACCGTCCGAGTTCGTGTCGTCGCTGAGATCGCCACCTGAAAAGCCGTGGCTACCGTTGAGAAAGGTGCAATCGGCTTCGTATTCCAGCTCCACTTCTGCCGGCACGCCGTTTGGCGTCCAGGTAACCAGCACGGTGTCGCCGTCGGTGACCTGCTGGCGGTTGGCCGGCGTCACGATGCTGAAGGCCGGTGGCAGAACGATGCGCGAGTCCGGCGCGGACACCGCTTCGCGGCGATTGAACGCCACCACGTAGTCGACGCCGGGCTGGTAGTCGAAGCGGGCGATGTAGTCCGGCGTGAACACCGAATCATTGTCGGCCATGTTGCGGCACACGCCGTTGAGACACGCGCGAAAATAGTCGCCGCCATCCAGCCGGTATGACTCGCCGAGCAAATCGCCGTCGTTCAGATTGGCGCGTACCACCGCCATGCCGGGCTCGCTGGATTCGACCGTGAGCCAGATGGTCATCCTGCTGGTCGCCACAGCCCCGCCGTCCGGCCCGCTGGTCGAACTGCTTTTCGGTCCGCCGCAGGCCGGCAGCAGTGTGACCAGGGCGGCCAGCCCCAGTATTCGCAGATTGTTTGTTTGCATCTCGGCTCCCTGGAATCGACTGTTCTTGTTAGCCGGCGCACATTTACCCCACCGGTATTGCGAAACAACTCCCCTGGAATGAGTAGCGGATTCCGATACTTTCAGTGTCCTCCCTCGACGCGAATGCCGGCGTCCGCCAGCGCGCCGGCCAGCTCCTTCTCGATGCGCGCCGCCTCACCACGTTTGATGCGCTGAAGATGCAGCGTCGGGCCGGTCAGCACCTCGATGCCGCGCTTCAGGACGCTGCCGGCGGCGCGAATCCCCTGCTTGTGCTGATCGAAGCGCTGCGCGGGTGAATAACGACTCATGCCGACGTACACGCCATGGTCGTCGCCGCGGCGATCGGAATAGTCCAGCAGTATGAGATAGACGTTCGTACGGCCGCCGCCGGCACTGAAACGCGCCGCGACCTCGTACGCGGTGGGCAACCAGCTGACGTACGTCATGGGTAGCCAGTCCGGAATCGATGCCGCCGCCCGCTTCCACAGCAGATCCCGGGCCGCCTCGATGTGCGCGGCGAACTCCCCGCGCATCCAGCGTTCGTGCACGCAGTGCGCGCCGGTGATGCCGTCGCCCGCCGCAAGCGCGCGCTCGAACTCGTCCGCGAGCTCGCGGTCCGATCGTGCACGGAATGGTCGTTGTGACGGCAGCGGCTTCGACGCCTTCAAGCGCAGTCCCTCATGAATGTTGTTTGCTAGTATCTGCGCACACGAAGGGAGTCGGATCATGCCTGCCAGGGATATTTTCATTTTCCTGTTGTCGGCCGTTTGGATAACCGCCGCCGCTCGGGCTGCAACGCCCGCCGAACTGCTGACCCAACTGGAGACGGCTGCTGCCAACGATGATGGCGAGACGGCGCAGAAAGTCTGGAAGGAGCTTTCGCCCGGATTCGATCGTCTGTCCGCGGCCGACCAGGGGCGTTTCCTCGTGGTCCAGGGACTGATCCAGGAAGATATCCTCCACGACATCAACAGTGCGGACCAATCCTTCAATCGCGTCATCACCCTGCTCGACGCGTCTCCGGAACCGACACAGGCGCTGGCCGATGCGTACTACGAGCGCGCCTACATCAAGTACATCCGCACGCACAACACGGCGGTGTACTGCCCCGATCGCGAGCACGCCGTCGCCCTGACGCGGAAGTTGAACACTCTCAGCAAGCTGCCGAAGTACCTGACGGCGTTGTCGTTCTGCTATGCGGATTCTCCGGCGCGATTTCAGCAGGGCCTGGCCTTGCTGAACGAGGCAATGACCCTGGCGGAATCCATGCAGCTCCGGCCCGGAGAGCGCGCGATGATCCACAACGCCACGGCCATCCTGTATCGCAAGAACCAGCTCTACAGCCAGGCGTATGAGTACTCCGCGCTCGCCTACCAGCAGTGGAAAGAAGTCGGCGACGTGTCCGGAATGCAGATCCAGCAGCACAACCAGCTGCTCGATGCGCTGGGCATGGGCGACCTCGACAAGGCCGAACAACATGGCAAGGAGTTGTTTGCCCTCGCGGCCTCCGCACGCGAATTCAAGGACTTCCCGTTCTTTGCGAATCTCGACAGCGGCCAGGTCGCCCTTGCGCGGGACGATTTGCCGCGCGCCATCCGGCTGTTCGAGCAGGCGCGGCGCGAGGAGGGCAACACGGAAGAGACGGCATTCATTGCCGCCAATCGCGCGCAACTCGCCGCCGCCTATTTCCTGCATGGCAACGTCGATTCCGCGCTGCGCGAGGCCGCGGCCCTGGCGAAATTGCCGGGATACAAATCGCTCGAACCGGACCAGAAACTCTTCGTGGATGCCCTGCAGCAGTACAGCGCCAGGCGCCCGGTTCAAGCCATGCAGACGCTGTATGCGATGCATCGTGCAGGCGAGAAACAACAACGGGAATTCCTGGCAAACGCCACGCTCGACCATGCCCTGCGTCACAACAACCGCATCCAGAATTACGAGGAGCAGTTGCTCAAGAACCAGGTGCAGATCCAGAAACTGGAACTGAATGCCCGGCAGCGGCAGCAGGAGGCGTCGCGCCTCTACCTGGCTCTTGCCGTGGTCATCGGAGTCAGCCTGGCGTTGCTGGCCTGCACCTTGTGGCGTTCACGTCGTCGCTTCAGGACCCAGGCGCAGACGGACTCGTTGACCGGCATCGCCAATCGCCGCCACTTCCTCGAACGCGCACAACAGGTGGCGAAGGAGTATCGACAGCCGCCACAGACCGCATCGGTGCTGGTGCTGGATATCGATCACTTCAAGCTCATCAACGATGCCCACGGCCACCAGGCGGGCGATGCAGCCATTCGCCACGTTGCCCAGCATGCGAACGCCTGCCTGCGCGAGGGAGATGTCTTCGGTCGCATTGGCGGCGAGGAATTTGCGGCGCTGCTGCCCGTCACCGATGAATCCGCGGCGTGGAAGCTGGCGGAACACATCCGGCAGGTCATCGAACGGACTCCGCTGGAGCATCACGGCGACGTGATCCCGATCACCGTGAGCATCGGATTGATGAGCGGCCCGCTCACAGGCGACAACATCGAAACCCTGATGCAGTGCGCCGACAAGGTCATGTATCGCGCCAAGAACGCCGGCCGGAACCGCAGCCTGTCCCACACCGATGAATTTCCGGCCATTGCCGCCGTGGAAGCTGCCGTCGGCTAACTACTGGCGCGGAATATCGTCGTTGCATCAGGCGCAACCGGAACGATGCCGTCGCGCCGCGGCAGGTCCTGCGGTACCTGGATGTTCCACGCCAGGCCCATGCGCGCGAGAGCGCGAATGAACTGGAATCCGAAGTCGCTCTGGCCCGGGTACAACCCGTGACGGGCCGAGGCTGGAAACGCATGGTGGTTGTTGTGCCAGCTCTCGCCCATCGACGGCCACGCTGCCCAGGGAACGTTGTGCGCCTGGATGGCGCCATTGTTCACGTGCCAGCTCTGTGGACCGTGGGAGTGACAGATGTAGCCGACGAACCAATGCATCGATACGCCGGCCGTCACCCGCGCGCAGACGCCCCAGACCAGCCACGGTACGCCGCCCACCGCGTAGAGCAGAATCGCGACCGGCAACTGCTGCAACATCCAGGTCCGCTGCAGGAAACGATAGAAAGGGTCATCCCCGATGCCCGGCCCCGGATCGAAGCCCGGCGGGTTGTGCAACTTCAGGCGGCAATGAAGATTCCAGAAGGCGTCTTTCAACATGCCCTGGCCGTGGCGCAGATAGGGATGACAATCGGGTTGGCGCTGGGCCCAGTCGCGGAAATCGTGCGATTGGATGACCCAGAACGGACCCTGCATGCCCACCAGCGTCCCCGACCACACCAGGGTACGTTCCAGCCACTTCGGACATCGAAAAGTTCGATGGATGAGCAGGCGGTGAAATCCCACCGAGTGCCCCGTGCACATGGTGAGTTCGAGAAGCACCAGAAAGACCGCAAAGGCGCCCCACGTGAAATGCAGGGGCGCGAGAACCAGCGTTGCGATGAGCATTCCACCGTTCCACAACGATCTCGAGGGATCCCACGTCACGGTGCCAGCCATCGGATCGGCACGTGGATCGATGCGAAGCGAGTTCACCTTGTATGGCCCGGTGGCCGACTCATTCAGCGCATTGGCCTGCATCCGCGTCAGCTGCCGAACCAGGTCAGCACGCCGGCAATCGTCGCGGTCATGAACGTCGCGATCGAACCGCCGAGCACCGCACGCATGCCAAAGCGCGCCAGGTCCTGGCGACGCTCCGGCGCGAGGCCGCCGATGCCACCGATCTGGATCGCGATCGAGCTGAAGTTCGCGAAGCCGCACAGCGCGTAGGTCGCGATCAGGCGGCCCTGGTCGGTCAGCGCCACGCCGGCGACCTTGCCGTTGACGATGTCACCCAGCTGCAGGTACGCAACGAATTCGTTGATGACGACCTTCTGGCCGATCAGGCTGCCGACCACCTGCGCGTCCTGCCAGGGTGTACCGATCACCCAGGCCAGCGGCGCGAGAATGTAACCGAAGATCGTGGCGAGGTCGGTGGGCTTGCCGATGGCAGCCGCAATTCCGGTGACTTCGCCCAGCCAGGTCAATGGCCAGTTGAGCAGCGCAATCAACGCAATGAAGGCCAGCAGCATCGCGCCGATGTTCAACGCCAGGCGCCAGCCGTCGCCGGCCCCGGACGCCGCCGCGTCGACGATGTTGGCGGTGTTCTTTTCCACTTCCATCTTGACCGTGCCGCGGGTGAGCGGCTCGCCGGTTTCCGGAATGAGGATCTTGGCGATCACCAGCGTCGCGGGGGCTGCCATGACCGACGCGGCGAGCAAGTGCTTTGCGTAGAACACCTGCTGCACCGGGTCGCCGCCGCCGAGCATCCCGACATACGCGGCGAGCACGCCGCCAGCGATGTGCGCCATGCCGCCGATCATCATCGTGATCAGCTCCGAATCGGTCATCTTGAGGATGTAAGGGCGTACGGTCAGCGGCGCCTCGGTCTGGCCGATGAAGACGCTGGCGCACACGCTGGTGGTCTCCGCGCCGGAAACGCGCATGACCTTGGTGATGCCCCACGCCATCGCACGCACCACCGCCTGCATCACGCCCAGGTGATAGAGCACTCCCATCAGCGCGGCAAAGAAGACAATGGTCGGCAGCACCTGGAATGCGAAGATGAAGCCGAACGTCCGGGTGTCCATCAGGTTGCCGAATATGAACTTGCTGCCTTCGCTGACGAAGCTCAGCACCCTGACGAAGCCATGGCCGATGGCGTCGAACACGTCCTTGCCGCCCGGCACCAGCAGCACCAGCGCGGCGAACGCGACCTGCAGGCCGACGCCGGTGGCGACCAGCCTCCAGTCGACTCGACGCTTGTTGTTCGACGCCAGCCACGCGATGCCGATGAGCACCGCCAGGCCAAAGAGACCAAAGAGCACCCGTGAAATGGCTTCCACCCGGATCTCCCCTATCGACGTTGTTGTTGTAGTTCGAAAGATTACTCGAACAGGCTGACGATGCTCTGGTATTTCTCGATGTACCAGCGATTCTCGTTGTTGTATCTGGGGATCGCCACCGGCCGCACCTCGGTGCCGTCCGCCTTCCAGACGCAGGGGCATTTCACCGAGGCGTCCGCGACCAGCTCATCCGGACGGGTCAGCTCGTGCAACTCCACGTTCATCCGGTTCAGCACGTTGTAGAGCTTGGTGACGTTCCTCGGCCCGCCGTTGTACGCGGCGACCGGAAAAATCCCCAGTACCACCGGGTTGTTCCGATACGCCTCGCGAATGTCGGCACGCATCCCCGCGACCTCCATGTCCAGCAGGCAGATCGCCGCCTTCATGGCATTGAGCAGGTTGGTCGCACCGCGCTCGAAGTTGGGGTCGAGATTCGCTCCGCGGCAGCGCCTGACCACCATCGAGTAGGTGCCATTTCCCTTGCGATTGGTGAATTGCATCGGTCCGAGTGCTTTTGCCGATGAAACGCTGTAGCGATACGCCTCGTCCATCTTGAGTCCGTACTGGCTCAGCACCTCGTCGAAGGCAACCGCCTGCTTCTCCACGTAGTCGCGGTCATCGGTCTGCTCGATGACGGCCAACGTCGTGACGACCTGCAGGGGAATGGCGTCGGCGAGCAACTCCCCCGGAAACGCCGCGCTCGGCACTTTCGCGAGGCGCAGCTCTTCGAGCGCCTTCTGGGCCGTGTCGACCAGGAAATCCTTGCCGCCGCTGACGAAACCCGGATCGAACGTGTCCTCGGTGAAGGGTAGATAGACGATGGGCTTCGCGGTCTGCACGACCGCACTCCACTGCCTGCGTTTGACGAGTTTGTTGTCGAATACCGGGAACTTGCGCCCGTAGACCTTCAACGACTCCCCTTCCCTGGAGAATGCGAACATCAGGCGTTCGGCGCCGGTGCCTTTGACGTGCCGCGCCTCGATACCCGGCGTCAGGGTACGAAAGGCCAGCGGCTTCCTGCCGGGTTTCCATTTGACTGGCGGACGAGGCAGTTCGAGCTGCGCGATGATCCAGTCCTGTTTGACCTCACTCCAGAGCGCGAAGGCGACCGGCCGCCCTCGCAGGGCCTGGCGCTTTCCCTTGCCTGTCAGGACGTACTTGAGTTCGACATCCTCGAGGAGTGTCTGAGCCTCGGTGACGAGATTCTGGATCGCCTCCTGGCGATTGCGATTGCTGGCCTGGACGACGACCTCGGCCATACCCGCGTCGGGCTGCTCGGTCTCGGCAACCGCGATCGGCACTTCGCCTTCCTGCTGCTTGGATTCTTCCTGCGGTTTCGGGTCTTCGGCCACGACCGAAGCCGCCTCCGCGACCTGGGATTCAGGCGCGGGCTCGATCAGAGTCGTCTCGGACTCGGACTCCTCGCCGACTCCGCCCGTCGTCGCACATCCCGCAAAGATCAGGGAAACGAGTACCAGCAGGGTGCGAACCACGAACTCCTCCGGAAAAGGCGAGGAGGCATCTTATGTCATCTGCAAGGCGCGCATCGTGACCGCGTTCGCGCATTACAAGGTTCAATTGCAGATGAAGCGCACCGAGTAGTTGCTGCAGGACTTACCGGACGGCTGATCCTCGTGCTTGCACACCATTCCCAGGTTGTTGAACTGCCGGAGGTAGTCGCGAGGCGCGTTGATCGGATCTCCATACGGCGCGCCCGATATGGGCTGCTGCTGTCGCGCCTGGATGTCGGTCGGATTGCTGCACAGACCCCAGGTCGCCTTGAACCGTGCGCGACTCTCATCGTCGCCGCTCGCGGTGGGCGCATGGCCACGCCAGGGCGTCCAGGCGCCGTCGCACATGTAGCGCGTCTGGAAGTCGAGGCACTTGAATGGATCATTCGCCGGAAAGTCGGCGCTGCTGCAGACCAATCCATCGATCAGGTTGAACTTCCTGAGCTTTGCAGACGTCGTCGACGAGACGATGCCCTGCCCGTCGACGGCCTGGATCTGCGAGTACCTGGGGTTGCTGCAGTAATGCTGGGAATAATCCCGCTTGCCCTCTGCCTTGTCGCGTTCGAATTCCGGGATGCTCTCGTTGTCGGCCGTGCTTCCCGGGTCATCGCGATTGAGCCAGCGATAGTGGCTGGATTGATCGTTTGATGGCGGCATCTTTCCGGTCTGGGAGATGTCGGCGATCACGTGATCGATCGATGGCATCACCACCGCGCCAAACACCAGGCCGGCGCCGATCCGCGACGGTACTTCCGGACCGGCACGCACGACGTGACATGCACTGGCGCAAGGAAGCTTGCTGACATTCTTGAGCTCGGCGTTCAACGCCGATGCGATGGACGAATTGGTCGCGCCCACGGCCTTGTAGAT